>MDTG01047642.1_pt1 | contig 40099 bp, 23 predicted proteins | sample 811421 | NCBI WGS metagenome assembly MDTG01 (sample SAMN05326645, study PRJNA326480) | marine metagenome | isolation source: seawater | place: Pacific Ocean: South East | collected 2011 | reverse complement strand
GAAATCGGTCACGATAAAACGGAATGAGCGGTCACGATCGCCCGGAACAGGCGGTCACGTTCAAACGGAATGGGCGGTCACGATGGGCCGGAATATGCAGCCCAAACACTAATTGATGTACTCAAAGGTTATATGAGTAAGAATCCACCAAAGGCAACGGATATGGGCGAGCTGGCTTACTTGTCGGCGATTCCTTATGTGCTTGATAACCCGGATATCGTATCCGTCATCCTCAAAGCATCCGGCAGCGCAAAGGACGGGGACGAAGCTCGACTTCAAGCTCACAGATCCATAGCTTCACCCTGCTTCGCGACAAGCTATTTCCCAACAGCCTCCGGCAAAAAAATAGCTGCATGGGATGCAAAAGAGGGAATCCTTACGTCATATGCGTCTGGCAGCGAATAAGTAGACGACAAAACGCTCGGACTGACGCCAGTTCAGGCCTTTAGAGCAGGAAGAATGCCTTGAGCGCATCCTCAACTGAAGGCCCTGAGGGCCAACAACGCCCGTCAATGGTTGCTCGAATGGCCATCTGCGACCCGACGCTGACGGCCTACCGGCTTATATACTCAAGGGACAACGGTCGCGCAGCGGGTAAACGATTAATCGGCTGCAAATACTCTGACTCTACTAGTGGCCTGGGTAACGATCCCATAATCTCTCATCATCCATGAGGGAATGCCACGCTTGGCAACTCCACAAATCCGACGCTAAAGCTTCAATGACCTCTCGAAGTTCCAGGGGCTGCAACCACCGTTCTGGAATTGCATTTGTCCCGAGCATGGCTCCGAGAATATTACCAGTAATGGCTCCAGTGGAATCCGAATCACCATCGTGATTTACCGCCAGCACAATGGCTTGCTCGAAGGTTTCCGAAACCAACGCGCAATAGACAGAGATGGCGAGCGCCTCTTCAGCAACCCAGCCCTCCCCCAGCTCACGAATCGCGATGTCGTGCGGAATCTCAGACTGGCTGAGCTCAATCGCTCTGTCCAAGGCAGTCAAGGTTTCCTCATGCCCTAACTTTGCCACCAGAATCGCCTTCGCGGTATCGAGAGCCTCTGGTAATGTCGGCCCATTCAATGATTCGAAAATCACAACCGCCAGCACACCACCGGTTAGATAGCCATTTGGATGGCCATGGGTCAGCCCGGCACACATACAACCGTCCTCAAAAACCCTCTGGACGTCAATGTTTTGCCTGAAGGACCACCAGAACAGCCCTACGGGGGCTACCCGCATCACGCCTCCACAGCCTTTACTGTCATTACCGGCGACGTCTGGGATTCCGGGGTAATCTCGCAGCGCACTCAAACAGGTCATGCCCGGGGCGCGCTGACTGTGGAGCGCCCGCTGCTCAAATAGCCACCCATCTAGGTTCAACTCTACCGAGGAGGTCTCATAACCCTGTGTAGCCAGCCAGCGCAAATAGGCATTAGCAACCGTGTGACCAAAGTCCGTTACACCCTTACTCACACCCCGCATCTGCCCCCGCAACAAACCTTCGGCGGTGAATAAGGTCATCTGGGTGTCGTCAGTAATCCTTCCTTTGCCACCGTAAGCTTCGGCGTAGTCCATGATGCCCGCCGGGCCGAATCGATCTAGGATTTCGTCCCGAGACATAAACTCCACCGCACCGCCAAGGGCATCGCCTACGGCCCCGCCCAGCAGGCAAGCGATATAACGATCTTGCGGATCTGGCCTGGCCGCTTTTTGGAGGTCACGCAGGTAGTTCAAAGAATGATCATCAAAATGCTGGTTGAGCCACGTATCAGAAAGCGCCAGAAAAAACACCAACCGCTGGGTATCCACAACCTGTCCAATCAAAAAATGGTCACTGCGCTGAATCGTCTGAATGGAATACACCTTATCTTGGACGCCCTCAGCATAAGCCGCATGGAAAAACGACAAATCGAAACGTCGGGAGCCATTTCCCGCCAACGCTACCTTATCAACGCGGATGGGCGAGTATCGGCGGACATCAGCACCAAACTCTGGGCTCATGAGCTCCATTGCGTACCAGTTTCCTGGCTCTAGAGTGAAACGACTCATTCAGTAATCCAGCCTAAGCCAACCCATGTACAACTCCGTTTTCAGATACGCGCGTCCCATTGCCTTTCATCATCCGTTGCTTGATAGGCGCCAGATTAATCACTAAAGCACTCCGGATCTTCTCCCAGTCATCCTCAGAAAATTCCCTCCTCACAAGATTATCCAAGAGCTCTTCCTGCCTGGGCTGACCAAATGCCAGACGGTACAGCGATAGAATCTTAAGTGCCTCGTCTAACCGAGCCTCTTCACGGCTCATGGGCATCATCGGAACCAGTCGTTCAATTTGCGCAGTCCCCGACGGAATGTGCCAATACGGCGTCAAATCACTCGTCCGGTGCTTAGAGACGCGATCAATTTCTGAAAACAGGTTTTCCCAATAATCTCCGCTGTCACCCGGCTGATCCAGGTCCAATCCGTGAGAATTCGCATACTCAGTCGCCCGGCGGCGCACCACTAGAGACTTATAGCGGTTTACGCGCCCTTCCCTTTGCTCAATATCGATCGGATTCGATGGTAGATTCCAATGAACCACTCGGTTGCAATACCAGTGAAAATCCAGGCCTTCCTGGCCGATCGATGTAGAATTCAGCATGAACGGCTTGAATGGCGAATTAAAACCGTCTCGGATGTGCTCAACGCGAACCTGCTGCTTGTCATCAGTAGCGCTCTGTATGCCCAACGGAACAGCAAAATGGCATCGCAACGAGGCGTTCAGAGGGGTTAAATGACGCTGGCCATCGGCGTGGCCCAAGTACTGAAAAGTCACGGATGAAGTCTGAAAGCCCATGACGCCTGCAAACCGTTCTGCTGCCTCGCCAGCGGACAGACCGCTGCCCTTCAACAGGTGCCCGTATTCATCGATCATGGCCTGAAAGCCACCTCGGGCACAGTAGTGCAGGATTTTGCGAGACTTCCAGATACTGCTGAGCTGGGAGGCGTTCTTTAGTCGTGTTCCTGATTGCTTTTCGAGGACGGCAATAGACTCGGGCTTGTTGAAGAGAGTGAGCACACCGAAAGCAACGCCAACGGCCGCCCTTAATTGCTCCGATGGCCCTATATCCCAAAGTCCTGAGAACATGCGAATCGCGCATACTCCAGGCCCTGAGACCGAAAGCAAAGCAAGATAATCGGCCAGGTCGTTGGGCATTTTACCCAGCATCTTCTGCCCACCCAGAAGCTGCTCCAGGCTGTCCGCAATCTCATCCAGATGTTTCCGCCGCCCTACATCCTTTGAACTTTCCCGCTCTGTCTCCAACCACTCCTGCCAGTGTTTCAATTCACCGCTAAAACCACTGACATGATCCAGCAACATACCGGCATACGCATACCAATTATGATCCTCAGGACCCTCAGACTCATATTGGCGGAGGCTCTTCAGCCTATCCCCAAATCGCGCTCTCATCTGGGCCAGAACCTCTTCCAGCGTCGTATCACCACGGACTAATGTCTCTGCCGCCAACACCCGCGAGGGATAAATCAGTGACCACCCTGTTAGCGCGTTCTTACCCTCCAGGCGAATGAGCGGAACACTCCGCTTCTTATCCTCGACAAAATATTTAGAGCGGCTGCCTTTTCTTTTTTGAAGACGTCTCTCGATTTCGTAGGACAACAATCCACTCAAAGCCCTTGGGACCATTGCCCAAGCCGAGAACAGCAGAGTTTTGGTGAAGTTCTGGTTGGCTGCAAATGCGCCCTGCAAAGGGTAATGAGGAGCGCTGGGGGGAATCCACAGCAATTCCTCGACCCTGTCATCCAAGATCCGTTTTACCAGCCCACGAACTTTTGCGTTCGGTGCCTCTTCTGAGAGGTTTAGTCGAAAATTGGCAATACGCTCCCGAGGCAACCAACTCGATGCCGACTTTCCGAGAGCGGACCGGACCTTGGAGTTCCTTAAATTACGCTCCAGTCTATCTCTGAACGAATAGCCACCAAGAAAAGACAGGGCCCACGGAGCGGACTTGTAGAACTCCATGAGTTGATGACCGTGTCGTGCCTGGGACACCTCATCGACGGTGTCCGCCAGCCCGGTCATTGCTGCAAATGATTTAATATCGCTTTGACTGAAGTACTTCGCGCAATCGAGGCGCTCTGATTTAAATACCGAGTCAACGTTGTCACCAATCTGCCCCCGCTCGGTACGGGCAATAAAATCCGAAAGGGCTCGTTCTACTCTTAGCTTCTCAGCATCCGAGAGATCCTCAACTGAAAACGAATCATCCCGCAGACGCAGTATCGTCGCTAAAAGATCCTTCCTGGCGGCCTCATACTCGGACAGCCGTTGCTGATCCGAATTCATCAGAAACGTCAGGAGATGGCGGAGTTCTTCCTGGTGAGACGCTTCGACTTCATCGTCTTCTATGCGGCTCAGCGCCTTGAAAGGCGTGGCCGATAACAGCAGGATTTTTCCAGGGCTATCACGCTTGAACACCTCCTGTGCGATTAGGGCATTTTCAGAATCCCTCGACATATCCAGAAGCGTATCAAAACGCTGAAACTCATCCAGGATGAATAGATCTGCGCGAATGTGTCGAGCACAGGTTTTCGCCAGCCTGGTCCGCAGTTCCGAACGCAGTCGATAAAAGGAAGCTGAACTGACATCCGATGCTGCTCCGGCAACGCTATCCAGAAGCTCATTCCAGGTTTTTTCGGAGTCGTCCGGCAAGCATCCACATAATCGAAGACCAATTGCCTCCAGCGCATCGATGTACGAGCAACCGGAAACCTCAAGCCAATCCGCAAGGTCCTCTGCAAGCGATACCTCAGATTCAAGATCACTTAAGAATTCGTCGACAAGATCGTCATTCAGCTCATACCAACCCTGAAACCATCGTTCTCGGGTATCCCAAGTGCTCTGTTTGACTTCGCTGCGCATGAGCCGGTCCAGTACCGGTTGATAAGGCTTCAGTAGGTTGTGCCTCATCAAACACTGGAAAAGGATATGCCGTTCCCATACGTTGCCATCGCTATTCGTGAGCGAAAACGACGTGGAGGGCGTCAGTGAACACACTTCAAGCAATTGGCCATTGGCACCGTGCTTCTCTCTGGCTGCCAACTCCACCAAACGACCGAACGAGGGCTCACGAACATATTTCTTGGCAAGATCGTCACTGAACACCGCCAGCTTCTTACGGTTCTCGTTTGCTAAGGCCAGGTTGGAACAAATGTAGGTGACGCGAAAAGGTGGTCGAGGGTGCTCGATCTCGGCGGATTCCACGCCTTCATTGATCTGCCGGCGAAGCATTTGTGCGATGACGCCCTTAGCGACAATGGTTTTGCCCAAACCAACTTCATCAGCAACAAGAATCCGCTCGCTGTGTCCCTTTGAAAAGAAATTTTCAATTACCCGCTCCACTGAGGCCCGCTGAAAATCCTTCAGACCGGCCAGTGTTTTGTCGATTTGCTCGAAAACCTCATGCATAAACCAACACTATCCTTAGCGCTTTTGGGGTGAAAAGTGCCGCCACAACTGAGCAAACCTTGCTGGGAGTGGCACAGAAGTCCCCTCAAGCCTATCGATCATTTTTTGAATTCTCTCAAGCACCTCGGTGTCCCGAGCAGCGGCATGCATCAACTGTTCAAAAATCGGGGAGTCACCGAACAAGGTGGCCAAGGCACCGGCCTGACCATTGTCGCTATCAAAGCCAAACCACTCATTTTTATCCGGATGTCGTTGTAGGAGAAGACGAATGTAATTCAGAAATTTATCTTCCGTATCCACCAACTGCTCGATAATACGCCGCTCGCGGTCCGTGCCTGCTGGTAAATTCAAGTCAGTCTGAATAACCAAATGCTCGGTTTCAGCGCTTGCCTGCGAGGTGATTTTGACCGCCAGGAACGCGCTTAGCTGGTTTATATTCAAATTGGTCCAACAGATGGGATTGCCCAGAGGCCGATGGGATCCTCTCACCGGCAGAAGGCCCACTTCCACCGATAGCCCCTCTGGCAGTTTCGGCATTTCGTCGATCGAAAGCGCTAACTCAAAAAGCGTGGGATCGCTCTCTGCTTCCCTGGCAGATAATGTCCAATTCGCTTTGATCAGATCAAACGAGAGAACGCGAAACAGATCGCTCTCACTTTCGCCGTCACTCTCTGGCCGCTCTTCGAACTGGTGCTTCACAAACAGTCCAATTCCGGGATTGTCTTCATCAATCCACTGTTCTAGCAAAGCGGCCGGTCCAATCGAAGTGCTCTTCCCCGTCAGCCGGACCATCAATTCGGTATTGCGTGGATCTGTGCCTGCGCGACCCAGGGCTGCAGCTGTCGCATTGGCAGACCCAAGATGCCAGTGGCATGTTTGCCCTCTCTCCAAAACGATCAGTTTTGCATGGAGATTCTGCCTGTCAGTCCCCATCTCCAGACGTTCTTCACCATCAACAACATCGGTGTTAATAGAAAAACAGGACCAATCTTCAAGCTTCTCCGGTCCTATCTCATCAAGCTCTTCACCTCGACTGAATAACCAGCGATTACCCTCCGGAGCTCTTTGAGCCAACTCATCTAAAGCCCCTACGCCACCGACAGAATCCTTCAGAAATGGGGAAACGACCAATATCGAGTCATTCGGGCTGAGCATATCCAGTGGCCGCCCATACCCGGGTCCACCAGCAAGAATTCTGGGATCTCTAAAGTTTTCAGGTGGGTGCCAGTTGATCCGGCCAAGCTCCTTTCTGATAAGCTTGCCAGGCTCAAAGGAAGGATCCTGCAGCAGCAGATCCCTCACCAGCTCATCCCACCCCTGGTGGGCACTGTCAATTGATTCGCGAGAAACCTCCCCGTCCAAAGACAAGGCCAGGTCCCAACTTCGATCAAATGTGAGGTTTCGGGAAAGCACGATCAAGCGATAGCGAATCGGACGTTTGGGGGCGGTGTACCGGAGCAGCCAAAACTTTGGATGGAAAGAGGAATAAGCCACATTCCCTGGCATTACCGGCTGAAGCCAGGGCTCTAGCAAGGCAAACAGGCGATTATAAGAAGCAGGTAGCTTTATTTTTCCCGCCTGATAAAAAACCTTCAGGCGGCCATTAAGCTGCCCAAGGGCTTCCAACAGTGCCAGGCGCTCACCCTGGATTTCTCCTTCCAGGGTGTCATGGAAACATAAAGCGACCGGCACAGACAGAAGTGCATCCAAGTCAAGCGTGTAGGTTGCGGCGATGGCTGAATCGAGCTCGTACCCCTCCGGTGGTCGTAACTCCCAGCCATAATCCACTCGTTCGGATTTCGGATTCAGCATTCAGCACCCTGTACCACATCCCTCAGAATGGTCCTGGCTGTCGGCCAGCGGTAGCTCAAGGAGTCCATCCCCTGCCAATGCGGCGCATCACCCAGGTTCTTCAGCAAAACTGACCGACGGCCTTTGTTTTTCTGAGCTCGGTTTTCCACCAGTCTATCCAGGCTGCTAATAGTCTGATTCTGAAAAATAGCCTCATGCCATTGACGCAGAAACTCACGTGCATTCAAATTGATTCGGGCTCCGCCAGCGGTGGCAGCCTGCAACCAGTCATCCACACTGGAAGCCGAAAACAGATTCCGCTCCCTGGCTTGCTCAAGCCATTCCGAAAAGAGTTCCTCGCGTTCAGCCTCCAACGCCGCGTTCCCGGAGTTTCGAGCAATCAAAATATTGAACCGGATATGCGCTCCGTTAATCGCATCACTGAACTCTTCCGCCAGCTCAAGGGCGTGCCGGCAAGGTGCAGAGACATCCGGCCTCCCTTTAACCCATGCAACAAGTTCAGTAAATGTCAGAGCCTCCCCACTATTTCCTACCAACTCTTCGGCTAAACCGTGAATCAGAAACTGGGATACGACGCTGTTCCGGATGGCGGTGGTATGAGTCAGCTTATCAATGAGAAATCGGGCTTCGGACTCGGAAAGGTGAATCGAAACATCATTCATCCAGCCTGGCTCAAAAACATCCAGGTGCACGACAGAACGATGCGAAAGGGCATCAGAGTCATCTTCCTCATGCTCGGTGGCACGAGGAACCGATTGGGCTTGCCCAACCTCCCGGGAGAACTCTGCAAGGGATTTTGCGGTATTCACAATCCCGAACTGGCGAAGGCCGTTCCAATAGACCGATGACGGCTTTCGGGCCACTCCCTGTTCGCTCCCGACCATTTCCGAACCGATAATACCGCTCTCAGCTGAACCATGCCTCTCTACCAAAAGCCTGGCGACCTCGTTCTCCCGCGACTCCAGGTAATCCCTGAGTGATGTCCGGCGTTGTATCCTGGCATCCAGCTCCATGTAGTCGCGGATAATTCGGGGCACTGTGATGAAATATTTGGCGCGCGTCTGGATAGTTGAAAACCCCGGAAACAAGAGGTCGGCAAAAGCATCGCGGATCTGCCCTATTCCCAACTCGTCCAAGGTTCCCGGCTCCTGCAACATTGCCAGGACCTGCGACACTTTTTCCCTGTCAGTGGATGAGAAGTCCACCCAGCCAATACTGCTCATAGCAACTCCAAAGGCTATCCAATCAGATAGGTTAGCAACGAAAAGGCGCACCGGTCATTCAAGCACAGACCAACGACAAAGGCTGTCGCAATCCCCAGATACACTTTTAGTCTATCGCTGAATGCGGTCGAGCCCTAGAATTAGTATTGTTTACAAACACATGCACGGCACCTGTACTTATCTCAGAAATTGTTACCTTGCTTTCCAAATCAGGTATGCTCTAGCACAGTGCAATGGCAATAAAAACGACAGACAAGGGATTCTGCCTCGATGGATGTTTTCGAGTACCGCGACGCCGTCATTTCTGACTACAAAGCCTTCACGACAAGCTTCACCAAGATTAAGGCTCCAGACATTAAGCAGTTCGTTCAGTCGAGCTACGATGACGGCCAGTACTGGCCTGCTCCACTGATCCAGCTGAACCCCTCGTTTGTTAAAGGCAATACCGTCGATCAGCTATGCAACGAGGGCATACTTCATCCCCAATGCGAGGATATTTTTCGCTTTGGGCGTGATGGGAAAGGCAACCCCGGTTTCAGCGCCCCACTTCACAAACATCAGGCAGAAGCCGTTACCATTGCTCAGAAAAAACAGAGCTATGTACTGACTACTGGCACGGGCTCCGGTAAATCGCTCTCCTATATCCTTCCCATTGTAGATGCCGTTCTGAAACAGAAGCAGCCCGGAGACTCTGGCTCCATAAAGGCAATCATCATTTACCCGATGAACGCCCTGGTGAACTCTCAACTTGAAGAATTGGATAAATACTTCCAACACCTTGGCAAAGAAAAACCCGTTACTTATGGGCGTTACACCGGCCAAGAAAAGGATGAAGAGCGCCGCGCAATGGCGCAGAACCCGCCAGACATTATCCTGACCAACTTTATGATGTTGGAGCTTCTCATGACCCGGCAGGATGATCTCGATCGGACTGTCATGCAGGCGGCAAAAGGGCTTAATTTTCTGATTTTGGACGAACTGCATACATACCGCGGACGACAGGGGGCGGATGTCGCCATGCTGGTGCGTCGGGTCCGTGAGGCGCTCAACGCTGATGTCTTGTGCATTGGTACTTCTGCAACCATGGCAAGTGAAGGAACTCTCGCGGCCCGCAACGAGACCGTTGCCCGAGTAGCAAGCAAGTTATTCGGTGCGGACGTAAAGCCAGAAAACATTATTACGGAAACGCTGCAGCACATCACGCCCTTTGATCAGAAGCCATCACAGCAACTCCTGTCAGAAGCACTTAAGGCTCCAGTTCCTAAAAGCCCCGACTTTAAAGCACTGCGAGAACATCCGATTTCCGGTTGGGTAGAGCTAACACTAGGTCTGCAAAAAGAAGAAGGGAAATGGGTGCGCGCCAAACCACAAAACCTCAAATGGGCTGCGCAACAGCTATCAAAAGATTCAGGCCAACCCGCGGATCTTTGCGAGAGCTATTTAAGAGATTTCCTGTTGCTGGCCTACAAAGTCACTGATCATCAAGGTAAGCCTCTTTTCGCCTTTAGGCTTCACCAGTTCATTTCCGGTGCAAACAATGTTTTTTCCACCTTGGCCCCAGAGGGCAAGCGGGAATTCGATTTAAGCGGACAAATTTACAAACCGAATGAGCGTGAAAAGCGCTTCTATTCGCTACATTTTTGTCGTCAATGTGGCCAAGAATACCACCCGGTATGGCACAACGATGAGGAGGGTCAACCCTACCTTGCACCTCGCCAGATTAACGAAAAAGACAACGAAGATGACAACCAAAACTGGGGCTTCTTTATGTTTGATCCCCAGCGCAGCTGGGATGACGGAGATCCAGAACGATATCCCGAAAATTGGTTTGAAGAAAAAAAGGGCGAGCTCAAGCTTAAGGGAAACTACAAGAAATTCTGCCCAAGGGAACTGTATGTTTTGCCCAGCGGCAGATTGGACCATGAAGGAACACCCGGATGGTTCATTCCGGGCAGCTTCCGCTTTTGCCTTAACTGTGGCGTCACTCACCAGGCGCAGGGCAAAGACTCGAATCGCCTAACTTCCCTCAACGGTGAGGGACGTTCCTCAGCCACTACCGTTTTGGCCATATCCTCACTGAGATACATGCTCGAACGGGATACCCAGCTTTCTGAGGAAGCTAAAAAGCTGCTCGGATTCACTGATAATCGGCAAGACGCATCACTTCAGGCTGGCCACTACAACGATTTCGTACAAATTCTTTTACTCCGGGCCAGCCTGCTGGCCGCAACGCAGCAAGCTCCGGGAGGCTATCTCACTGACAGCAACCTATCGCAAGCCGTTTTCAATGCCCTCGGCTTCGACAAGGATGGCTCTGATTACCTGGAAAACCCACTAGCCAAAGGCCCTGGCCGAAAGAAAGCCGAAGAGGCCATGCGCAACGCGCTTTCTTACAGGCTCTACTTCGATTTGCGTCGTGGATGGCGATTTAATAACCCGAATCTTGAACAGCTCGGCTTATTAGATATCGACTACGAAGGCCTAGATGAGTTAGCAGAGGACCAAGAAGAGTGGGAAGGGTTGCCATGCACCGAGCTGGCAAAGATCAAACCAGAGAACCGAAAAGCAGCTCTGCGTGCTGTTCTCGACACTATGCGCCGCGGGTTATGCGTAAAAAGTAGATTCCTCGACAGCATTCAACAGGAGCAGATCCGCTCTCAAAGCTTCACCTACTTAAAAGAGCCCTGGGGCTTCAGTGAGGAGGAAATGCTCCAATCCAGTGGTTATCTGCTGCTGGGCGGCAAACCTAAGAACCTGAAGACCAATCCAAACTTTGTCAGTGGCTCCAGCCGATCAGCACTCGCGCAGCTACTCAAAAAGTCTGCCGTTTGGGGCGACGACCTAGCCCTTTTGCCCAAAATCAACGACAAATCCTATCCGGACCTTATAGAAAGCCTGATGAAAGTGCTGGAATCTTATGGTCTTGTCGAAAAAGAAGAATATGACAAGGACCAAACTGGTTACCAGCTACTGGGTGAGTTTCTACAATGGCGCGCCCACGATAAAGACATCAAGCTCGACCCGACAGACCCTTACCGTGCTGACAACGCCTATTTTCGTAGCCTATACACCACACTCTGTGAGCTTTTGAAAACCGGTAACCGAACACTGTTCGACCTCGAAGCACGGGAACATACTGCCCAGGTGAACCCGGAACAGCGAGAAGAACGAGAGAAAGCTTTCCGATCGGCCGAGCTACGTACCCTATTCTGCTCCCCGACCATGGAGCTCGGGGTAGACATCGCAACCCTGAACACCGTTTACATGCGTAACGTCCCCCCTACGCCTGCAAACTATGCCCAACGTTCGGGGCGAGCGGGGCGATCTGGACAACCGGCGCTGGTACTCACCTATTGCGCAGCGCTTAGCCCACACGACCAATATTTCTTCACCGACCCGGTTCGTATGGTTCACGGGCATGTCAGTCCACCAACACTGGACCTGGCAAATGAAGAACTGGTGGCCAGCCACCTCCACGCCGTGTGGCTCAACGAAACGAAAAAAGCCCTACCCAAAACGGTCAATGACATGCTGAACATGTCGCAGCCGGAAACCATGCCGTTGCTGGATGAGTTCCGCCAGCAGATGGATACAGATGAAGTTCGGGTCTCGGCAGCGCAACGTGGCCTCAACCTCATGAAGATGCTGGAAACTGAACTCATCGCTGCACAAGGGGTTTGGCTAAGCAGTGAGGCCAACATTCAAACTCCTTCCTCGGAGTGGCTTAACAACCAGATCAAAGGTTCCTTCTACAGCTTTAACAATGCGCTGAATCGTTGGCGAGAACTCTATGCATCTACCCAAGAACAGCTGAATAAGGCTCACGCCGTTATCTCCAATCCGGCCGCTGGTGAGCGGGACCGAAAAGCTGCTGAACGTCGTTATAACGAGGCTCGCACACAAATCAGTCTCCTGTTAAACGCTGAGTCTGGCCAGAACTCGGATTTCTCAACCTATCGCTACCTGGCCAGCCAAGGGTTCTTGCCCGGTTATAACTTCCCTCGCCTCCCATTGCTGGCTTATATACAGGGTCGGCGTGGCAGCGTCGGCAGAGACAGCTTCCTTGCGCGCCCCCGCTTTCTGGCCATCTCAGAATTCGGCCCCCTCAGCCTGATTTACCATGAGGGATCGCAATACCGGGTAAAGAAAGTAATGCTCGGCGTCCGGGATGGACAGGATATGGATAGCCCCGGTCTGGTTAAAGAGGAGGCCAGGCTATGCCCGGCATGCGGCTATGGCCATTTTAAGCAACAGCTGCATAACGAATTGTGCGTTGCCTGCGGCACCCCCATTGAAGGGGGTAAGCGCATCGACAACCTCTACCGCATCGAAAACGTTAGTACTCAGCGGGTTCTGAGAATTACCTCTGATGAAGAAGAACGCCAGCGCCAAGGCTATGAAATGCAAACCACCATGCAATTCGCTACTCGCGAAGGAAAAGCGCGCGTTGTAAACGGCGAAGTTCAAAACAGTCATGGCGATAAACTGCTGGCTATCCAATATGCTCCTGCCGCTACGATATGGCGAATCAACCTGGGTTGGAGACGACGGAAAGAAGAATCCATATACGGTTTCAACATCGACACCACCACCGGCATGTGGAGTAAAGACGAACAGGCACCACAGGACGAAAACGACGAAGCCTCAAAAGAAGAGCGTTACATTGAACGAATAACACCCTACGTCGAAGACAGGCGTAACATCCTGATGGTTCATCCTGATGGCTTCATGGATACCGGTCTGCTTACCAGCCTACAGTACGCACTCAAACGCGGAATAGAAGAAGAGTTTCAGATAGAAGAATCTGAACTGATGGCAGAGCCACTACCAAATTGGGCAGACAGACGCGCTGTGCTTTTCTATGAGTCCGCCGAAGGCGGTGCGGGGGTTCTTACCCGATTGCTAAGCGACAGCACGGCGTTATCCCGTGTTGCCAAGCGCGCCTTGTCCATCTGTCATTTTGAACAGAACGAAAACGGCCAGTACCAGAATATCAATCAAGACTGTGAGGCTGGCTGCTACCGCTGCTTGCTCAGCTACTACAACCAGATGGATCACATAGAAATCGACCGTCAGAACCCAGAGTTGGTAATGCTTTTGGAATCCCTGATCGATTCGACCATTGTTACCTCAACCGACGGCCGAAGCTACGAAGACCACTATGAAGAGCTCCTGAAATTGAGTAGCTCCACCCTGGAAAAGGCCTTTCTAGCTCATTTGAAAAAACAACGGCACCATCTACCGGACGAGGCCCAGAAGCTGATCGAAGCCTTCAACACGCGGCCGGACTTTGTTTATAGAGACCACAATGCTGTCGTCTATATTGATGGGCCTCATCATGAAAATCCTGGTCAGCAGAAAATCGATGCGACACTCACCGCCGAGCTGGAGGATAACGGCCTGACTGTTATCCGATTTAGCAAAGAACAAAGCGGCTGGCCCGCCACCATTGCCAAATACCCAGATATCTTTGGAGCCGCGCAAGCATGAGTAACCTCAATTTTAATCCTGGTTCCATCGTTCGAGCCCGGGGACGCGAATGGGTTGTGCTACCCCAGAGTGAAGGGAAGGTTCTGCATCTTCGGCCTCTTGGTGGGGGTGAAGAAAAACCAACAGTCCTTCTGCCCGAATTGGAAAGGCAGCCGGTAGAGGCAGCTACTTTCCCGTACCCTGACCCGACGCACGCTGGCATACAATCCGCCGGATTGCTCCTACGTGATGCCCTTATGTTGAAGCTCCGGGCAGGTGCCGGTCCCTTCCGAAGTTTCGGAAATATTGCCATCGAGCCGCGGGCCTATCAGCTCGTTCCACTTATGGTTGCTCTCAAACATCAGGTTGTTCGCCTGCTGATCGCCGATGACGTAGGGATTGGTAAAACCATCGAAGCCGGGCTGATAGCCCGCGAATTAATGGATCGCGGTGAAATACATCGACTCGCGGTTTTGTGTCCCCCCCACCTTTGCGAGCAGTGGCAGAAAGAGCTTAGTAACCGCTTCCATATTCAAGCAGAGATTGTGCGCTCAAGCACCGCTGCTCGACTGGAGCGTGGCCTACCTGCAGGTACGTCGATTTTTACCGAATACCCCTTCACCATCGTGTCACTGGATTACATCAAAAGTAAAAACCGCCGGGATGCGTTTGCAGAACAGTGTCCTGAATTCATTATCGTAGATGAGGCCCATACGTGCTCGCGCACTGGTCAGGGCCGCCAGCAACGATACGAGCTCCTGCGTGATCTGGCAGACAATCCGGAACGCCACCTGTTAATGCTTACGGCCACACCCCACAGTGGTGACGAAGAGGCGTTCTACAACCTGCTTTCCTTGCTGAACAAAGATTTTGCCAAACTCAAAGACATCACCAATGCGCAACACCCTTTGCGCCAGAAACTCGCAGACCACTTTGTCCAGCGACGAAGAGAGGACATCAAAGAATGGCAAGAAGGCGGCCTCTTCCCTGAGCGTTTCACCGCAGAAATTACCTACAAGCTTTCAGGTGAATGGGCAGATATCTTCCAAGAAGTATTGGACTACGCCCGAGAACTCGTAGAGAGAGAGAAAGAAGGCACCTTAAAGGCCCGCATGAACTGGTGGGCTGCTCTTGCTTTGCTTCGTTGCATATCGTCTTCACCCCAGGCAGCTATTAGAGCGCTAAACACTCGGATTGATAACGCCTTTGGTGGTAACGAAACAGAATTGACCGAATTACAGCAGGCGGAAGTATTGGAAACCCAGGGCACTACCACCGTGCTGGATGGCGGTGAGGATCTGGACAGCGCTGACGACGTGGAACCCGGCGCCGCAGTTACCGAAGACTTGGCCAGGCTGGAGGCGCTTGTAGATCGGGCCCGGGCTCTTAGATCGAACAACGACCCGAAGCTTAAAGCACTGACCAAACAACTAAAACCAATGTTGGAGGAAGGCTATCATCCGGTCGTTTTTTGCCGATACATTGCAACAGCAGAATATCTTGCCGACCAACTGAAAAGCGCCTTCAAAGACCGGAACGTCATCTACGTGACCGGCAACCTGACACCTGCCGAGCGTCAGGAAAAAGTTGAAGCTCTCAAGGATAGCGACAAACCTCCACTGATGGTCGCCACTGACTGCCTTTCCGAAGGGATCAACCTGCAAGAACAATTCACGGCCGTTGTACATTATGACCTGAGCTGGAACCCTACCCGCCACGAACAACGGGAAGGCCGAGTAGATCGCTTCGGGCAGCAGGCAGATAAGGTAAAAACCCTCATGTTGTACGGGGAAGACAATCCCATCGATGGTGCAGTTCTCCAGGTCATCATCCGAAAGGCGGACAACATCCGCAAAGCACTAGGGGTATCGGTACCAGCGCCTGAAAACGAACAGCGCTATATGCAAGCCATCCTCAACACGGTGCTTTTGCGTAATCAAGGCATGACTTCAACCGGGGACCTGTTTGCCGATGACGAAGAGCTTCAGCAACTGGATACCGAATGGGAATCCGCTCGGGAAAAAGCTCGCCGCAACCGCACTATCTTTGCTCAAAACCGGCTTAAACCGGAATCCGTGATGCCAGAATGGCAAAAAGCTTTTGCTGTACTGGGCACTAACGAAGATGTGGAGCGTTTCGTTCGCAATGGCATGGAGCGACTCGGCGCCCCCTTGCACCCGCAGGCCAACGGAACATGGCAAGCCCCCTTAACCCACTTGCCGCTTACCCTGAAAGAGCGGCTGGACACCGCCGGGCTGATGCATCTTCGCACCATGGACTTCACCTACCCTACACGGGGGCGGGCCGAGTTTATTCACCGCACCCACCCCTTAGTCAGCCACTTGGCGGATTACCTGTCAGAGCTCGCGATGGCTGGAGAGGAAACTCAGATAGTGGCCCGGGCCGGTGCGATTTTCACCAAAGAAGTGAACATCCGAACCACCATCTATTTGTTGAGACTGCGCAGTCGTCTAACAATTCGTCGCAACCAGAACAATATTACACAAGCTCAAGAAATGCTTGCCGAAGAAGCACTGGCCGTCATAGTGAATCGGCAAGGAAAGCCGGAACTGTTGGATAAGACCGAAATGCTCAAGCTAATGCAGTTACCCGTCAGCAAAAACATGGCTGAAGAAGCTCGTTCAAGAGAACTACGCCGAGCCATCGATACACTGGAGATAATGACACCAGAGTTCGACGCCATTGCCCAAGAACGGGCTGAAGCCGTTCTGGCAGACCATCGCCGCACCAGAGAAGCTGCTGATGCCCGGGGAGGCTACAGCGTTCAGCCCCAGCTACCTGTCGATGTAATGGGCGTTTACGTGCTGGTGCCAGACGCCGGGCTCCTTTAAAAGCTTTGCTAGAAAAACGGCAATTGGGCAGAACCTAGGACAAGTTTCATGGCAAGCGCAACACAAGACATTTTCGAATCAATCCGTATTGTTGGAGGACTTCTAAGCACCAAAGTGCTCCTCGATGCCAGGCAATACACACTGCCAGGTCAGAACAAACCACACTATGGCATTGAGGCCAGCCTTTCCTTTAACGATGAAATTGGCCGCTACTGGTTAATTGCCCGAAATCGCTGGCGCGAGTTTAGGCAACAAAGCCAACGAGAAGATCTAGATAACTCAGATGTCACCGTCAATGAATGGCTGGTACCACTGCTAACCAAGGTGCTTGGTTACACTGTTGAAACCTGCTATCAAAAAAAGCTGATTGGTGAACGGGAATTCCCAATTAGCCATGAAGCTTATAATGGCGCCGTTCCGATAGTTCTGTGTGATTCCGATAAGGAATTGGATAAAAGCGACCCATCATTTGGTCAAGAAGGACGCAAGCGTTCTCCGATGGGCCTAGCCCAAGAATATCTGAATGCACAGGATGCAAGTCTGTGGTCCATCGTTAGTAATGGAAAGGTTCTTCGCCTACTTCGCGACAACCCAGCGATGACTCGCCCTGCCTATTTGGAAGTAGATTTTGCACACCTGTTCGACGAGGACAACTACGCCGATTTTGCGACCCTGTGGCTTCTTCTTCATGCTAGCCGCCTCGAACCTAGAGAGAACGTCCCGGAGCAATGCTGGATAGAACAATGGCGGGAGAAAGGCCACGACGAGGGCGAGCGAGCACTGTACAAGCTTCGCTACGGCGTAGCTGATGCACTTCGTCAGCTCGGCACGGGGTTCCTAACACATCCTTCTAATACTGAACTCCGACGGAAATTAAGTAGCACCGAACTCAGCACCGATGCTTACTTTCAGCAGGTGTTGCGGTTAGTGTACCGCTTCCTTTTTTTGCTTACCGCTGAAGATCGAGATATCGCCCTGCTTCCGGCCAACCACGGAGGCCATGATTACCGCGCCGCGCGGAAACTATACCAGCAGGGATACTCGGTTAATGTCCTGAGGGAACGGGCCCGTCAGCGTCGCCACTACGACCACCATAACGACGCATGGGAATTATTATCGATAACCTTTGATGGTTTTGCCAAAGGCCAACCTCTATTAGCACAGCCCGCACTAGGTGGCTTATTCACTGGGGACCATTGCGTTGACTTAAAATCCAGCCAAATTGAAAACCACTATATCTACAGCGCTCTTTTCAATCTGTGCTATTTCGACCATCAGGGCATTCTGGCTCGTATCAACTACCGAGATATGGACACAGAGGAGTTCGGTTCTGTTTACGAGTCACTGCTGGAGTTGATTCCGCAGATTCACACAGAGGGAAAATGGCGCTTCAGTTTCATCGGTGATGCCGAGGACGAAACCGCTGCATCCGGCCACAGCCGAAAACTTAGCGGTTCATACTACACTCCAGATTCTCTGGTGCAGGAACTGATTAAATCCGCCTTAGAACCGGTCATTGAGGATCGCTTAAAGGCAAATCCACAAAGCCCAAGACAGGCAATACTGGACATTAGCGTTTGCGATCCTGCCTGCGGCAGCGGCCATTTCCTGCTCGCCGCCGCCAGACGCCTCGCTAAGGAATTGGCACAAATTGATGCCGGCTCGGACCAGGCAACGGAAGAGCATTATCGCCATGCAATGCATGACGTCGTTCGGAGATGTATCTATGGCGTAGATTTCAACCCATTGGCAGTCGAACTTTGTAAAACTGGTCTCTGGCTGGAATCCATTGAACCTGGAAAGCCAATGAGCTTTCTAGACGCACACATTCAAAACGGTAATTCTTTGCTGGGAATTACTGACCTTAACCAAATCTCGCTGGGGATTCCCAAAGAAGCATTCAAGGCTTTATCTGGCGATGACAATCAGTTTTGTAAAATTCTTGCCAAGACTAATGCGCAATACCTTAAGGCCTTTAGAAGTGAGGATAATCACCAGGTCTTGTCACTTTCCCTCGAAACCAGCTCAACTTTTGATGAACTGAAACAGCTCGAAGAATTACCCGAGGAGACGGTCGAACAAATTTCAGCCAAAAAAACCGCATTTACGGAGTACCGCAGTCACTTGAGCGACAGCCGACTCAAACAAGCGGTCGACCTATACATGGCTGCTTTTCTGGCACCCAAAGATGGTTCAGTGCCAGCACAAGAAATTCCCGATAGTCAGAATCTCTATCTAGCACTGTACACCGACCAAGCAACAGAACAACTTGAACATGTGTCACAGCAGGCGAAGATTAGGCGTGCCCAAGAGATCTGCAGGAGCTCAAAGGTTTTCAATTGGCCGTTAGCCTTTCCGCAATTGTTGAGTGGGCCCTCTAAAGGTTTCGACTGCATTCTTGGAAATCCTCCTTGGGAGCGCATCAAACTTCAAGAGCAGGAATTCTTTTCCTCTCGCTCTACTGATATTACCGATGCCAAAAATAAATCAGAGCGATCCCAGCGAATTGATTGGCTGTCACAGGGCTTATTGGCACATCACTTATACCCGGAGCATACATATAGCCATGATGCTAGCGCAGCGGAGAAACGGCTCTATCAAGAGTTCATCAAAACAAAACGCACATCTGAAGCGCTAAGTGTATTCGCTCATGTAAAAGACAAAGACGCTGGGAGATATCCTCTTACCGGAGTGGGTGACGTGAACACCTATGCACTGTTTTCAGAAACTATTCACCAAATTCTGTCACCCAGAGGCCGAGCCGGCTTCATCGTTCCTTCGGGACTGGCTACAGATAATTCCACCAAAGATTTTTTTGGTGAGTTAATTTCTAAAAGATCACTATTCAGCTTCTTTGAGTTTGAAAATGAAGGATTCTTTAAAGGAGCTGGTCAAGGGCATATGCTTCGTTTTGCTTTGACAACTTTGCTCGGGAAAGATTTGTCTGCAATAGAAACCAGCTTTATGTTTCAAGGCAAGAAGGTTTCTGACCTTAAGGACCGAGAGAGAGTATTTAATCTGAGCGCAGAGGACATTGAGCGAGTCAATCCAAATACATTAACTTGTCCAATTTTCCAGTCACGTTATGACGCGGAGTTGACCAAGAAAATATATAAGAAGATATCCGTTTTAATTCGCGAATCTAGAGATGCTCGCTCTGAAGAAAATCCTTGGGGTGTTTCTTTCACACGCATGTTTGACATGTCAAACGATAGCCATCTTTTCAAAACTCGTGAAGAGTTGATAGATCAGAATTTTAATATACAAGGCAACATATTCAAAGATGAGGACAGTGAGTTCTTACCTTTGTACGAGTCAAAAATGATCAACATCTTTAACAATCGGTACGGAGATTTTAGCTATTCATCTCATGAAAGAGCGCATGTACTACCAAAAGTCAGCATAGAAGATTGGAAAAAAATAAATTATGTAACCTCCCCGTTTTACTGGGTTGATAAAAAAGAGGTGGAAAGACGACTAAAGTCTTTTGAGTGGAAGCGGGATTGGTTATTCGTATGGAGGCGAATAACAGATTCTCGTGCTAGTGCGAGGACGTTAATCTCTTGCGCAATTCCCAAAAGCGCCGTCGGAGATAGTTTGTTTATTCCTCTGCTGTCTTCGAGCATTGACAACAGAAAGTGTGGATGCTTTCTCGGCAATATGGGCAGCATCGTTCTTGATTATGTTGCCAGACAAAAGCTTGGTGGCCTCAACATGAGCTACTTCACCTTTAAACAGCTCCCTTTTCTCCGTACGGACGATTACAGTGAAGCATGCCTAGCTTTCATTACCCCAAGAATCGCAATGCTATCTTGCAATTCTGTGGACATGCAGGCGTTTGCCGCCGATCTCGGCCACGACCTTGTTGAATATGATGATAACGCCAGAGCAGTAGCTCAAGCAGAACTCGATGCTTACTTTGCGCAATTATATGGCCTCACACGTGAAGAGCTGCAATTCATTCTCGACCCACAATCCGTTAAGTCTGGGTACCCTTCAGAGACTTTCGCTGTATTAAAGCGCAACGAGGAGAGGCAATTTGGTGAATATCGTACCCAGCGGCTTGTTCTTGAAGCCTGGGACAAAATCGAACGCGGCGAGATAGAGTAATGCTGACCCACCTGAAACTAGACAATTTTAAAATTTGGCGCAGCACTGGGGCCATGAGACTGGCGCCAATCACATTGCTTTTGGGCACCAACTCCTCTGGCAAATCTAGTCTGATCCAAAGCTTACTTCTGATTCGTCAAACGGTTAAATCGGACGATCCGAATATCGACCTCGATCTGGGCAACCCCGATGAAGGCGATTCCGTCACGCTCGGTCAATTCCGTGATGTGCTCTGTCGTCATGGCGTGGCAAGCCCGAGCAATCCGGCTAACCAAATCGGAATTGAGTTTCGGTGGCGAGACCACGATCCGAATGTTGGTACCGCAATATTCTCCTCTCGCTATCGCAATGGTAATGCTGGGAGCGCCGAGCTCGACTACTTGCGTATAGGGGTTGGGGAACAGGGATATACAGTTGAACGCCGCAAACCTGGTGTTTATCGCCTTCAGCTATCCAATCAAAAAAAACCAATAGGACAGAGCGAAGACTTCAGGCCAGAGCGCTCGTTTAGCTTCTCAGCAGCTGCATTGGCAACCCTCGGAAAGCCAGCCGAGCAAATAGCCCATATAGGTCCAGCCCTCCTCCATGAGCTTAGTAAAATCATATACTTGGGCCCCGTACGCAAACTGGCGCAACGTGACTATGTTTGGGCCGGACGAATGCCTTCCAGCATTGGCGATGATGGCTCTAAGGCGATTGATGCCTTGATTGCCAGTGGCGTCGCACTTCAGAAAGCCCGCAAGACTCGCAAACCAGCGCCTCAGGAAGCCAATCTCTTTGAGCAGACAGTTTATTGGCTCAAGGAAATGAATCTCGCGGACGGTTTAGCGATCAAATCTTTGGGTAATTCCGCACGCTATGAACTTCTTATCGAAAACTACGGTGAACAATCCAACATAAAAGATGTGGGTGTCGGGGTGTCCCAAGTCTTGCCGGTCATTGTCGCTGCATTGCATGCCGAACCTGGACACATTGTGATTGTTGAGGAGCCAGAAAGCCACCTACATCCTCGGGCCCAATCAGTCCTAGCCAATCTAATTGCGCAGGTGAGCAAAGAAAAAAGTGTGCAGTTTATTGCTGAGACCCATTCAGAGCACCTGTTTCGCCGCATGCAAACCTTGGTCGCCCGCCAGGATCTAAAACCAAAGGATTCTGCTCTCTATTTCGTTGAACGCGAGAAGAACCTTGCAAGTCTGCGGGAATTGGAAGTAGATCAAGTGGGCAAGATTAAGAATTGGCCGGAGTCATTCTTTGGAGACGCGTTGGGCGAAACCAGAGAGCAAACGAAACTTTCGATTCAAAGAGCCAAGGAGCTGAGGGCGAAAAATGGATCTGTTTCTGATTGACACCAATGTGATGCTTGCTGCCAGTGCTGTGCATGATTTATCACTGGTGGCCAATAGAGCAATGCCAAGAGAGATCGAACTGCGGGAACAGATCTTTGACTGGCTCACGGACTTCGATGAAAGAGGCCACGGGATTCTGCTTGATGAAGAAGGGCTGATTCGAGACGAGTACGACCGCAATCTTCCCTTTAATCATCAGGAACAGGAGTATGGAATGTTGGTCCTGCAGAATAAACTTGATCAGGGATTGGTTGAACATGTTCCGATTGAAGCACTTGAAGCAAATGGGGAACATATTGCTTTGCTCGCTCCTGAACACGCGAAGTTGGTTCCTGACCGAGAGGACCGAAAATGGGTAGCGTGCGCTTTAGCGTCAGTGGATTATCACGCAATTTCTCCACCTATCGTTTATGGTGCCGAAACGGACTGGTATGTAGCGTCCGAATCCTTAACAAAAATAGGCATTCTTTTTGTGAAGCTACTGCCCGATAGCTGGTATCAGGAACGAATTTAATAAGTATGGCGAACCATTTCTTTCGATTCCCTCAAACACCCCACGTAACCTGGCTTGGAACGGACAGCCCTAGGGAAGACAAAGTATTATCCAAAGGAGAGGTGGCAGATTTATTGTCTAGTGAAGTGCTGGTAGAGGAAAAGCTAGACGGCGCCAATTTAGGTATATCAATCGATTCAAATTTTGAGCTCCAAGTTCAGAACCGTGGCCAGTATCTCCGAACACCATTTACCGGACAATTCTCTCGCCTAAATGGCTGGCTGGGACAGCACAGCTTCCGATTAATCGATAACCTGCGGCCAGGCCAAATTCTGTTTGGCGAATGGTGCGCTGCTCGTCATTCGATGGATTACACCTCCTTGCCCGACTGGTTTCTCTTGTTTGATGTGTATGACCTCCAGAAAAAAAAGTTCTGGAGCAGTCACCGTCGGAATAGTTTCGCATCGAAGCTTGGGTTGAAAGTTGTGCCTAACTTATATCAGGGAAAAATCGAACTAAACCAGCTGGTCGAACTTTTAGCCAACAGTGAAAGCCATTATCGAGCAGGCCCTCCCGAGGGCATCATTATCCGAAAACAGTCTGATCAATGGTGTGAGGCACGGGCTAAGCTCGTGCGTGCCAGCTTTTCCCAGTCCATTGAAGATCACTGGCGCAGTCGACTCATAGAGTGGAATGAATTAAAACACGAGTAATCGCAAACGGTATCGGGGCAAGGAGCTGAAATTGAGGAAGTGTGATATCAGTGAGCTAGGAAGCGACAGTGGTTTACAGAAACTCAGCTACACCCTCTATCTGGCTGATCTCAGGGAGGAGTATTCATCTCAAATGTCTCGGGTGCAGAAAAAAAAGGGTATTGATTGGCATAGCGAGTATCGCACCGAACCCTGTGCTCTAGATGCCTGGTACAAACAGGAATCGGGAGACTTGTAATGAACATGTTTCAGAGGCTCCCGGCCCATGTAATCGGCCAGATGATCCGTATGGCAAAACATCGGACAATCTATGCAGCTCCCTCAATCAATGATTCCGTTGCAAGTGCTCTTGTTGAACAAAGCAGAGATTCGAAATTCCAAGTCGATGTTATTCTGGACTATAACGAAGACCTGTTTAGATTGGGCTATGGCCTTGCTGAATCGGTAAACATGTTACGTGACGCTGGCATCATTGTCCGCAAGCAACCAGGACTTCGAATCGGCTTCGTGATTATTGATGATCAGGGCTGGGCGTTTTCGCTCCCTCCCATGGCAGTGGAATCTCAATCCTCCCATGACCACATTAACGGATTTGAACTCACCCCCGAGCAGATTGAACGTTTTACCCAGTACATCGGTATTGCCGATAGGGATGAAGATCGAAAAGAATCTGAAAAACACCTTCCTCAGGCCGAGATCGGACGAGAGACACTGCCAGATCAGGAAATCAGCGAAACTACCACCAAACTCAATCGTAACCCGCCCCAGGCTTTCAACCTCCAGCGCCAGGTGCGTGTATACCAATCGCGCCTCCAGTTCGTCGAGATGGAGCTGGAAGGCAGTAAGATTCAGCAGCGCACCATCCGTTTACCCAAAGAACTGAAACAATCGATCTTCGCCAATGATCAAGAAATCGAGGATCGGCTCAATGCCAACTACAAACTGGTTGACGGCAAGTTCTCTGAAAAACTCTCGGCTTTGCGCAAAGAAGCAGAAGTACTCCGAAACGATTACGCACCAGCCCTCGGTAAAAGGCTCGGCCGCGTTATTCTCAGCACGAAGAAAAAAGAGTTTCTAGAAAAAGTAGAAGACCTTCGCCAACGCGTCGAAGCTTACTGTAAAGATGAACGTGACCAGCTCCAAACATCGATTGAAACATCCATACAAAGCCTCGCAAGCAACCTTGCTCCACTGGTGCATCAACGTCCACCTAAGCAGCTGGCGGGTCGCTGCGAAGTCCTGACCGTTGAGGTGTGCGAAGACTACTTGCTGGACGTTCTCCGAAAGGTGGCCCCCTCGGCACCGGAGCTGCTGGAAAATACCAGGCTTCATGTGACCTTCAAAGATGTCACTCTGGAAATGTTGCAGAATCGAGAGTTTCAACAAAGGGTCAAACAGGAATTCAAATACGAGAGTTGGGCAGCGCCTTTCAGTGAGTTTACTGCAGCCGGATCGGCAGACAGCACAAAAGACGACAAATAATTCGCTGGACTTGATTCCAGCAGAGGTCTTCGTTGAAGCTTAAGTTCGATATTCAGGTGGCTGGCATCGCAGGGCCGACCGAGGAAGTACAAAATTATAAAAAGGAAGCCATGAAATGAACTTGAATGATCATATTACGGATTTGGCCCGTGACACTCTGGATGTTTTCACTCGGATTGAATCCGTCGCAAAAGAAAAAATAGCAGCCACGCAGGACATTGGCTCCGATGCGTTTGCCCACGCAAACACGTTTACAGGCACCGAGGCCAACCAAACGCTCGACAAAATCAATCGAGAAGCGAGAGAGGGCTACTCTCAACTTGCCAGAGAGCCAGCAATAGCGCGACTTGTTTTGGAAGATGAGAGTGGAAAGCACCGGATTCTGTACGTCGCCCGCAAATATCAGGTCGCTCTCGGCGAGCGAGCACAACTTGCCAGTTATCATGCCCCAATGGGGCGCCTAGCTTCTATTCCGGTTGGTGACGACGCTGAAGTAAATGGTCAGGTTTATACCGTCGTAGAGGCTTGCCAGCTTCACCCGTCTCGTTCCGACAACGATTGGGACTCCAAAGATTCCCGATTTGACCACGAAGAACTCGGTCAACAGAGTATCAGCTCCCTGCGAGCCCTACTCCGGAAGATCGACAGTACAGCTGCCGATGATTTCGATGCCATGCTGGCTGGAGAAGAAACTGAGGAACTGATCAGGAAAGGCTTGGTTCATGAAATCCGCCGCACCATGGGATTAAGAGACCAGCCGATCTTGGACAAGTTTCAAGATGAAATTTTCAGGCTTCCGCTGAACAGCAAGCTCATGATTATGGGGCCTCCCGGGACCGGGAAAACCACCACTCTAATCAAACGCCTTAGCCAAAAACTGGACGCCGAGTTCTTGGAGCCAGCTGAAAGACGATTCGCTCGCCCTGATTCAGCCGGACGAGAACACACCAAAAGCTGGATTATGTTCACGCCCACTGAGTTGCTGCGAGTGTATCTTAAGGATGCCTTTGCTCGGGAAGACGTTCCAGTCTCGAACAACGAGATCGTGACCTGGGAGAACTACCGCAGAAAACTGAGTCGTGAAAACCTGGGACTTCTTCAGTCTTCTACCAACGCTGGCAAGTTCGTTCTGAAGGATAAACTTTCGGCGCTGAGCCGGGATGTGGTTGAAGATCCTATTAGTTGGTATGAAGCGTTTCGAGACTTCCATTCAGAACGATTATCCAAACAATTCGCAGACGGATTACATCTACTGGAAAATTCCAAGGGATATGTCGATGCAGAGCTTGTACGAGCTATTCGAGACATCCTTGGCACTCAAGAGCACAAAAAACCTGTTAACACATTTAGCAAGTTGTCTCGGTTGGAGGATGTTATCCAAGAGGCGTTGCAAGACCTCAACCAACAGTCAGAGCAACAGCTTAGGGATCTGGCCGCTCAGCAATACAAGCAATACACTCCGTTCTTTAATGATCTTGCGTCATTCATTGATCAACTTGAAATTGAGGATGATGAAGAGGACGACTCCGTTTTTGATGGAGAGGATGAACCAGAAATCGAGGGAGAACCGGCTACTGGAAAGACAAGCAATAAAGAAGCTTTTAACGCCTACAAGAAGGCTATTCGCTCTCTTGGGCGTTCACGATATCAAAAGCGGTCGCTCCAAAAGTCCGGGAGGACCTACGCGATCGTCGAATGGCTTAATGAGCGGGTGCCGACGAATGAAGAGCTTTTAATTGTCGGCGAGCGCGCGTCCGTTCGTAATGCTCTTAATCGCTTCAACAGACCCTATCGCCGCTTCGTTCGAGATGTGCCTGCCAGCTACAAAGCTTTCAGGAAAAAGGCTCTCTCGGAAACGTCTTTTTATAGCAAGGCGCCGGAAAAACCAAAACATATTTCCGCCTATGAGTTGGACGCAGTTGTGCTTCTTGCGCTGGAGAATACTCGAAAGCTCATAGCAGATCCGAACATCTCAAGGAGCAACAACGGCGCCCTGCCCTCGTTCTTGCAGAGCCTTGCAACAATGTTTCTAAACCAGGTATTCGTCGATGAGGCCACCGATTTCTCAGCGCTCCAGCTGGCCGCAATGAAAAACCTATCGAGTGTTGACGCAGAGTCTTTCTGCGCCTGTGGTGACTTTAACCAGCGAATAACTGGTGACGGCGTTCGTTCCAAGGTTCAGCTGAAATGGCTGGCCAAAGACCTTAGCGTGCAGACCATCAATGCCGTATACCGTCAAAGTCGCACACTGAATCGGTTGGCCGGAGAGCTTTTGGCAGCGACCGGGGGGGACTTGTCTGCCCTTGGCAAACTGCCAGATTCTATTGAACACGATGGTCTGATGCCTGCTCTTGCTGAGAACTGTTCAGACATTGACTCCATCAGTTCTTGGCTAGCTGAACGAATCCGTGAGATCGAGTCTTTAACACCGCCGCTCCCCACCACTGCTGTACTGGTTCAGAATGATGATCAGGCAGAACAAATGGCTGAGGCACTTAATGAAAAGCTTGAGGACTTCAACCTGCGCGCTGAGGCTTGCGTAGGCGGCAAGTCATTGGGGGAAGGAAACAATGTGCGCGTTTTCTCAATTGAACACATTAAAGGCCTAGAGTTTGAAGCGGTCTTTTTCGTGGGCGTCGATGAGCTCGCCGAATTGGTTCCTGATCTCTTCGACAAGTATCTGTACGTTGGCTTCACCCGGGCTGCCACGTATCTGGGGATGACCTGTAATCAACAGCTGCCAGAACCTTTGAGCCAGCTTCGGTCTGAGTTTACGGAAAGTTGGGACAGTTAGTGGCTACCAAAGCTTTTAGAGCATCACCGCTGCTACAAAAGACTCGGGCTTTTGTTTAGTGGGTGAATATTGATGGGTAGCAAACGACACGTTCGTTTCCGTAGAATCGACCGTTTTCCCCGCCATAAGGGTCTGTCTACTCTGGAACCCTGAGGATACGTATTACAGGAGTTTTCGTTAGATGTCGTTACAACAAAGGTTAGTCGATGAACTTAATCTTAGGCCGGGCCAGAAGGCCGTTCAGCTGGCGACAAAACTTGGTGTCGATAAAAGGGAGGTAAACAGCCTTCTGTACGGGCCACTGAGCACCCAGTACTCACAAGACTCCCGATACTGTTGGTGGCCTCTAAAAGGCGCCTCAAGCAAACCAGGCTCCGGAACTGGTGAGGCCTCGTTTACAAACACTTCGCTATCTCGCCTGGCTAGGTATTATTTGGCTTGCCTGAGTCAAGACGACATCGGTGAAGTAAGCACTTGGGCAAGGCCATTCCAGAACGATTTCGATTACGTGCCTCTCCCCTCTCTACCGGATGATGACATCAATGCATATCTCCAGACGCCGGCCGGTAGCCAGTTAACCAATAAAATGCATCGGGATAGAAACGCCAAAATTCTTTACCTTGGTTATCCGATTGCCATTAACCGGTTCACCTCCAAAGCTGGAAACGATATCTACCGTCTGGAGCCATTATTTCTCATACCAGTTCAGTTTGAAGGAGCCAACAACCGTGGAATGGCCTCGCTTTCAAATGACTTCCCAATTCTAAATACCGCGGTTCTGAAACGTTTTACAAATGCCGATCGGGATTCGCTAATGGATGAGCTCCTCAGCTTGGAGGATGAGCTGGGCTTTAGCGACGGGGCAGAGGTTCCAGAACTGGACGAGGTTGTACCAAGGTTACAGGCACTTCGCACCGAGTGGCCTTGGAAAGAGGTCTGCAACCCGGAGGAACTGTCGGCATCACAACCCATACCAACCCTGAGCGAACCAGGCATCTACAATCAGGCTGTTCTGATGCTAGCCGAGCGTAAACCTTACACTCAAGGTTTGGAGACAGAACTGCGAGATCTGGCGGTTCTAAAAGAAGAACAGTATGAGGGCACCGCGCTCGGGCAACTGGTAGGCAATCGCTTCAACAGGGAGGAGGAACCTCCTCTTGATAAAACACTGCTTGAAGTTCTGCCCATGAACCTGGAACAGCGAATGGCGGTTGGCCAAGCCCTTTCAAAACCACTCACAATCATCACCGGACCTCCCGGCACCGGCAAATCTCAGGTGGTCACCAACCTCTTAATCAATGCGGCCTGGCAAGGCAAGAAAGTACTATTTGCCAGTAAAAACAACAAAGCCGTCGATGTTGTTGAGACCAGGGTAAATACCCTTGGTCCAAGACCTTTGTTGCTGAGAATGGGCTCCAACGCTTATCAGCTAAAACTCAAAGAGTACCTGCAGGCCCTGCTGTCTGCCGCAGCATCAGAAGACGAGAAGCTTGAATATGACCACTGTGTTGAGGCGCATGATGCTTTGATTCAGCAGTCTGAATCGCTTAAGAAAAAGCAGGCTGATTTCATAGCGCATCGCAATACCGTCGACAAGCTTGAGCAATCTATCGAAGAGTATCGAGAAGAGCTGGGTGAAGAGGTGTTTGCGCGCGTGCGGTCTTTGGATCTGGAGGCTTTCGAAAACCAGCACCGAGGCCTGGAAAAAGCAGTACGGCAGGCTGACAAGACCCAGCAAGGATTTTTTACACGCCTGTTCTGGAACAACGCTAGGAAAAAAAGATTCGAGCAGCTCAACGAAGCGATTACCAGCTTTCAGACGTTCACCGAGGCTCTTGAGCTAAAGGCTCCGCCGTCGGTCGTTGACGATGAACATGTCACGCAATGGGCCGACGTCAGCAGCAATATCAGCGAGTTATCAGGCAAAATCAGTCGGATTAAAAAGTACTTTTCAGCACTGACTGAATTGCAGCAAGGAACCTCTCTTGAAGAGATCAATACACGACAACTGAAACTGTATGAAAGCATCTCGGAAAACTCAGGCAAGCTCTGGAAAGGCTGGCTCAAGGTTAGCCCAGCCAAACTAACCGCGAGTGACCGAACACTATTGTCCCGATACGTTTCCGTACTTCAGATGATAACGGACTCCGGCGGCGGCAAAGTTCAGAGGAATGTTTGGAAACAATACTATGAACTGACGGAAAAGGTTTCTCATCTCCTTCCCTGCTGGGCTGTCACGTCGCTCTCTGCTCGCGGGAAACTTCCCTTTACAGCGGGCTACTACGATCTCGTCGTATTCGATGAAGCCAGTCAGTGTGACGTAGCCTCAGCGCTGCCACTGTTATACCGAGCAAAGTCGGCAGTCGTAATCGGCGATCCAAAGCAGCTCCCACATATCAGCAGTATTCACAAATCGCAGGATATGCAGCTGCTGGACCGGTTCGATCTGACGCAGGATTTTATCCAGTGGGCCTACTCTTGGAATTCACTGTTCGATACCACCAGCTCTTACGCCAATGCTGAGGACATTGTAAACCTGAAAGATCATCACCGTTCTCACGCCGATATCATCAACTTTTCAAATGAGTTCTTCTACGAGGGTCGACTGCGAGTAGCAACTCAGTACGACCGGTTGCAGCGCCCTTCCCGTAAAAGCCCAGGTGTTAGGTGGCAAGATATTAAAGGCAAAACGATTCGTCCCAGCACTGGAAGTGCCGTCAACAAGCAGGAAGCACAAGCCATCGTCGAAGAGCTATACCATTTGGTGGTGGAGCAGCGTTATCAGGGCTCGGTTGGTGTTGTCACCCCGTTTCGTGCACAGGCAAATCTAATAAAGGAGCTGTGTTTCAAGGATAGAACACTTTCATCGATGCTCGATGAGCGCGGCTTCCTCTGCGACACCGTCCATCGTTTTCAGGGCGATGAGCGAGATGTCATCGTTTTCTCACCAGTGGTTTCTGAAGGTGCCTCCTTCGGAACTACAACGTTCCTAAAACGAAGCGGCAACCTTTTTAACGTTGCCATCACCAGGGCTCGGGCCATGCTTTTGGTAATAGGTGACTCCGAGGCCGCAAAGTCCAGTGATGTCGAGTACCTGTCTGAATTTGCTCGCTACGTTGAACAACTTAGCGAGGAAAAAATCAACTCCGATCTCCATCTGCAGCAGCCTGGCGGGCCAGAGTACCCCAGCATGGTGGACCGTTCCAAAGTATCCGACTGGGAGATCGTTCTTTACAAGGCCCTTTACGATGCCGGTATCCGCACTATCCCACAATATCCTGTTGAGCAATATCTCCTGGATCTGGCCATTGTTGTTGGCGAACAGCGATTGGATATCGAGGTAGACGGTGAGCGTTATCACCGGCTATGGACCGGTGAATACTGTCGCCGGGATCAGATTCGCAACCAACGGATGTATGAGCTCGGGTGGGATGTGCTCCGCTTTTGGGTTTATGAAATTCGTGACGATCTGGATGGCTGTGTTGAACGCGTTCGTCAGTGGGTGGATTCGGCAAACAAAGACAAGGGTCCCGAGGTTTCAGCCGTCGTTTCAGACACCTTCAAAATTTACTAGGGATAGAGCTTTGAGTTCTTCCTGACCAATATCAAGCGAACTTTCGAAATGGCAACGGAGAAAAATATGGCTCGCCCGGCAGCGGAACAAACGGCAGATCATTTATTCGAAGCTGGCGACACTTGGCTGAAACTCAGTTTGGCTGAGGGCCGATCCGTATTTTCGGACCAAATAATTTGGACGCCCGCTAACATCCAAGCCTTGGACACCTGGTTTTCCAACAACCTTGATGCAGGCGAAGGTGATTTCTTCGAGAAACTGGAAGTTCAGCTGTCCGAGTGTGATGCGGAGGTTAAGAAACTCGCCGCAGAAATTCTGTGGCTAATGCTCCTGTGCCCGAAAAACATAAGTGCTGGCAAGAAACGCGAATCGATCTTAAGGGTTTGGGCATGGTCTGGGGATGAGCTGCCTGCTGACCACGCCTTACTTTCAGATGAAACGCTAGCGGGAATTGGTAACGCGGGCACCAGTTTCAATACTAACCGTTGGCGTGAATTGGCTTACTGTGTTGAGCTTTTCAAGCGAACATTCCAGTTATCCGCAACAGAGCGACTTCAGTTGTTTGGGGATTACAACCAGCTGGCTGGCTGGTTAGGTGAGATTCCCGAGAGTGAGCGGCGGCAATTCCGGCACATGTTGCTGTACCTCCTCCACCCAGACCAAATTGAGCGAATCTTTAGTAGCGGCGAACGGAAGACGATCGTTAGTAAATTCACCGGTAAACCGCCAAGAGTTGTGAATAAGCTTACTGCCGCCGAGGTGGACGCTCAGATTCGGGAAATTCGTCAAACAAAGGAAGCCGAGTTCGGCACTAAAAAACTGGATTTCTACCAACCTCCTTTGAAAGAACTCTGGAAGGACCAAACCACCCAAAGCTGGCTATTTGCATGGAATCCAAAAAATTGGGACTGGGAAACGCTGCCCAAGGATATCGCCCAAACTAGAGAGGGTAAGCCGGTTGTAATGAAATGGCGTTGTGCCAATCAAGCAGCCTCTCCGGGCGACCGAGCGTGGCTAATCCGGCTTGGCGAAGAGCCCCGGGGCATAATGGCGACCGGTAATGTTGTATCAGAGCCTTACGAGGCCGAGCATTATGACGTTCAGAAAGCCGATCAAGGTGAAGCCTGCCTGTATGTCGACATCGAGCTGACAGCTATTAGGGACGTATTCAAAGATCCTTTCATCACGATGAGGGAGCTCGGCACCATCACCATTGATCAACAACAGTGGTCACCACAGAGTTCTGGCATTGAGATCAGATCACGGAGTGCGGCCTTGCTTGATGAGCTTTGGCAAAGAAAACCCCTCAAGGCGACAGAAAAAGTCTCAACTACACAAAGGCAACGTATAGTCGCTGAGCCAACGAACAAAATTCTCTATGGGCCGCCCGGCACCGGCAAGACGTTTACCTTGAACAAGCTGAAGGAACGTTACATTGTAAAACAGGCGTCCATTTCCCATGAGCAGTGGCTGTCAGAGCAACTCAAACCAGTGAACTGGTTTGATGTAGTATTCATGTGCCTGTATGACCTTGGTAAATCAGCCAAAGTGAAGGAAATTGAGGGCCACCCCTTCTTTATTCAGAAAGCAAAGGCAGTTGGTCGGCGACAGCATCTTAAGGCTCAGATCTGGGCGACTTTGCAATCCCATACCGTTGATACATCCACTTCGGTGAAATATAAGAACCGGGTAGCGCCGCTGGTTTTTGATAAGGATACTGACAGCCGTTGGGCCCTGGCTGGCAACTGGCAGGACGACTGCGAGGACCTTATCTCACAGACCAAAATTCTAAAAGAAGGCGCTCCCAATCAGGCAGACCAGATTCACTACGCTTTCGTTACCTTCCATCAGGCATACAGCTATGAGGACTTTGTCGAAGGCATTCGTCCAGTACAGGATGCAGAAACTGACCAAGTTGCCTATCGGGTAGAGCCTGGCGTCTTCCGCCAGATCTGTCAGGATGCGCAGAACGCCCCCGACACCCGATATGCGCTGTTTATCGACGAGATCAACAGAGGCAACATTGCCAAGATTTTCGGTGAACTGATTACACTGATCGAGCCAGATAAACGTGCAGTGTATGACGAAGCGGGCCGCCTGACCGCAGGCATGGAGCTAACTTTACCCTACTCCAGGGATCAGTTTGGGGTGCCAAGGAACCTGGACATTTACGGCACAATGAACACAGCTGATCGCTCCATCGCTTTGCTAGATACAGCGCTTAGACGCCGCTTCCGCTTCGAAGAGCTTATGCCTAATGCCAAGGTAATTTCCGGCTCCCGGGGAGATGGCTACATTGAAGATGGTGAAGGCGGTTTGATTGACCTTCGCGCACTGCTAGAGGCCATGAATCGGCGCATTCGATTTCTGCTTAACCGGGACCTAACGCTCGGTCATGCGTATCTATACAACGTGAAGGATTTCAAAGCCCTTCGGGACGTTGTGCTCAACCAATTTATCCCGCTTTTGCAGGAATACTTCTATAACGACTGGCACCGCATTCAGCTAGTATTTCGGGATGTTGAACAGGATAACCGGCCAGTGGAGCCACAGATCATTGAACATGAAATGCTAAAAACCTCAGATGTTCTGGGCTTTGAACACGATGATTTTGAAGATTTGGCGGATTACGGGGTAGCAGCACCAGAGAACATAACACCAGATGCGGTTCGTAAAATTTATGAACCACAGGAATGAGCCGTGAGTGAGGTTTTAACGTGCCTGGAACATCAGTCCGTTCCGATAAGGCCTACTCGAAATTCGGGTGATTTTGCGATCACTACGGCACAGGCTGCACAGCTCAGTAAATCGAAGAGCATCCCTCTAGACGCGTTTCGATGGGGCCATCAGTCACTACAATGGCGCCAATTCTGTGGTGTGGTTCAGCTGGAAGGACTTACCCTAGAAATTCTTCCAAAAATTTACGGAAAAGAATCACAGCCAGGCTCCTGCAGACTAACCCTCATCAGAATGCTGCGCAAAGCCGGCATGATGAAGGTCCACCGCGGTGCAGGAGCATCCATACACGCGCAGAATCATTCCCTGCTAGATATTTTCATTCAGGAATTTTGCCTACTACTGCGCGAACAGACCCTAATTGGCAAGCCCCGCGACTATCAACAACAGGAAGCTAATCTTGGGGTCGTCAAAGGCAAGCTTTTGGTGAACCAGCAACTCAGACAGAATTTGGCACACAGTGAAAGGTTGTACTGTCAATTTGATGAACTGACTGACGACATCACCATCAATCAGATCATTAAGTTCACACTGCGAATTCTGTTCCCACAATGCCGATCCAACCAGTCGCGCAAAGCTGTGACTGAGCTACTGATGCAACACGATGCTATTTCAGAGGCACGTTTTTCTTCGTCTGATATCGACCGTATCCAGCTCAATCGGACCAACAGCCGCTATGGCCCCCTATTAGATTGGTGCCGTCTCTTCCTGGATACGCGAAATCCAGATGTAACGGCCGGCAAGCACAACTTGCTGTCAATTCTCTTCGATATGAACGTTTTATTTGAACGGTGGTTGGCCGCCGAGCTCAGACCTATTGCTCATCAAGCTGGCTTAACTCTTAAAGAACAGTCGCCTCGCAGGCATTTGGCCTACAGGGCCGATATTGACCAGGAAGTTTTTCAAACACGCCCGGACATTAGTCTGATTAATCAAGATAAAAAAGTGGTTCTGATCCTAGATGCTAAGTGGAAGATTCTCGACAGCACCGAGGCCAAGCTTGGTATCTCTCAGCAGGATCTCTATCAGCTCACAGCCTATGGAAACCTCTACAATCTTCAATCACTGGCGCTGATTTATCCTCGCCAGCAAAACCTAGAACCACATTACCCTATTCAGCTTTACGGAAGGCAAAGAATGGGTCTAGATGTTTTCTGTACCGATGTTACGAAAGGAATAGGTGAATTGGTCCGGGCTGCATTGTTGAAATCGCAACCTACTATGAGTTGAAACAAAATTTTCGACAGCCGTTCAGGCAGGAACTTGAGATTTCAAAGCCTTAAAAATTCTTCTCAAGCCGAACATTGTTGTGCAGTACCCACGAATTATTAATCTGACTGAAGCCACCAATTCCAGACAGGAACGAGGTGTTTTGCCAGACAGATCGTTTGTCGATACCGTTACTTAGGCTTTTATCGCTGGGCTTCACGAGCCGCCAGAGAGATAACACTCAACTCTCGGGTTCCTATTACTTGGTTGGGCACAGGCCCTTCGTGTTTGCCAATCACCTCGCCATTCAAGGCCAATAGATAGGCTGCGTTCTTTTTGTAATAAAACCAATATTGCTTGATATGTCCCCAGATTCCAAGCTCCCCGCCGGTTTCATAAACATGTTCGCGGACACGACACTGGGCGCGGCCCAGTTGCCGTTCGATAGAGAGTCGCCAGAAGCCTTTCGAAAAGTCCAGGTAACGCTGATGTTCACACACAGCCAGGGCGAAGATTGGCTGGCTCGTCCTCTTGAAGCCGGTATCAACCCATAGGTATGGCTTGAACGCGTCTCGCTCCTCCTCCAGGTATTTCTTGATCCGACAGATACGCTGGTCGGCCAGAGCCATATCCATGCCCGTGACCACGCACATTGCCCGCAGGAATCCCTCACTGCTGTATTTGAAATCGAATCCGCCGTCGTTCAGGCCAAACTCTGGACCATCCAGCACGTTCTGGAGGCGCTCCAGGTTTGCGGACGTTGGTTTCTGGTAGCCCATCGCCCTCAAAATTTCATCATGGGGGATGGCGGCTACACGCAACACTAGATCTGTTTTGAAGTTGTCGATCATTTCTCCCCCTTACCCAACGCATCAAGAACCGGTTGAAGCCGGCTCTGGTCACACTGTCCTCCATCGAAAAACCAGTCTGAGATTTCTGTGCTCAGAGCCTCTTCAATGCCCTCTCCTGCCGCAAGCCTGTCTGCAATATCACTCGCAACGCGATCGTATTCGTCAAAGCAGCCGTTTTCCTTGCAGCCGGTGTTCATCGGGTCGGTTTCGAACAGAGCCCGGGAGATCTGTTCTGCGCTATACCTGGATAACATGCCGATCCTCCTGTCCATTTGCCATTATCATCACTGACTAATGCGACAATTTACGTCGCCTTTCTGCCATATACTTTTTTCAAGCTTAATAAATAGGGAGCAACGGTTATGAACAAAGCGAAAAAGGAAGCCGCCAGGAAGTTACGCGAAGCCTATGAGAACCTGTCACCGGAAGAGCTTGAGGAAGTTGAACAAAACCAGCGGATTGAGTCTCTGGCAAAGCAATTTCACCATGAGTTCTTTCCAGAAGAGTATGATTTCATGATGGACTCGATCGCTGACGCCAAAGACCGGCGTCGCGGAATTAATCCAATGAGCGCCGGATATGCAGCGAAGGTAAACGCCCGCCGAGAGGAACTAGGGGTATCGCCTCTTGGCGATAATGGAATGCCTACCGACAGAAGTAGTTGGGATGTCGTCCGGTCTGAGGCGGCTCGCCGGTTAACGTAATACCGCTCAAATTTAAATCCGCGTCCGCGATTATTAGCTCAAAAGGATCGCTAATGCCTTACCCCATAGAAGACAAGCTGGTGATTGCTGTAGCTTCAAGCGCTCTCTTTGACCTCTCCGAGTCCGACAAGGTTTTCCAGGAACAAGGCGCGATCGCCTACCGTGACTACCAGGAGGAACATCTGGACGTCCCCCTGGCTAAAGGCGTGGCGTTTCCATTCGTGCGTCGGTTCCTCAATATCAACAAGCGTTTTCCCGATACTTCGCCCGTGGAAGTGGTCCTGCTATCGCGGAACTCCTCAATTACGGGCAAGCGAGCATTTCGGTCGATTGAGCACCATGGATTGGATATTTCCAGGGCGGCGTTTCTGGAAGGCAAGTCGCCCTACCCCTACATTCCCGCTTTCAATGCCTCACTGTTTCTATCCTCCAACGAGCAGGATGTTCTGAAAGCCATCGACTACGAATATCCTGCCGGTACCGTACTGCCGTCCCAGGTGGTGGATGATGATGACGATGGGGAATTGAGAATCGCATTCGATTTCGACGGGGTCATTGCGGATGATGCATCAGAACGCGTGTATAAAGGCGGCGAACTGGAGGCCTTCCACAAGCACGAATCGTCTAAAGCCAGTATTCCACATAGCCCGGGTCCATTGGCTGATCTGTTCCGAAAGTTATCCTTGTTGCAGCAACTTGAAGATGAGGCACAGAAAGCGGACGCTTCCTACCGGCGCATTCTACGCACAGCTATCGTGACAGCCCGCAGCGCACCGGCTCATGAACGAGTCATTACCACCTTGGAGCACTGGGGTGTGGATGCAAACGAGGTCTTTTTCCTCGGCGGTATGAAGAAGGATCGGATTCTAAGCATCCTCAAGCCGCACATGTTTTTCGACGACCAGCGCAGCCATCTGCAATCCGACGCCGGAAATGTACCGATGGTGCATATTCCGTTTGGGGTGGCGAATGTGTCTTGATTAGTCCCACCGCATATGAACGGCTAAATCACTCTCCAAAGCAATATGCAAAAAGGACCAAAATCTTGATAATACACTTGCTTTGCTAAACTGTTCTGATAGTTGAACAGTTCATCATATAGCTTGGACTCCTGGAACCTATTATCTAATACCAGCAAAACATACTTTTGCTCATTTCCCTCGTGCAGCGATACTTTCTCGAAATCTTGCGCGAGCGAATTCAGTACCTTTCTTTGGTAGTTACCACCTAGCAGCTTAACCTCCATCACAAAGCTATTTCTTTTATATAGGTCATATTTTTTCTCGGTTGAATTGGTAACAAGGCCATCACCGCCCAGAAAAAGGTAAATCTCCCCTTGAAGCCATAACTCACGGCAGCCTCCAGCAGGTAGTATTTTTTCAATGCGATCAACATTGACAGAAAAAAATTCAGGAACCCATTCGACTTTTTTTGTTAACGTCATTTTTTACCTGCTTTCAAAATAGTATTATTAATAAGCGCCGATCTATAACTTATCTTTCGCCCAAAGCTCCATGTAATCGGAGCTTTGAACAACTAAAAAATCATTGCCCGTAAGGCCCGCATAACTTTCCAAAGTCACTGTCAAGATCATTGGGTCTGACTTCGGAATATATGTCTCAAAGCCCAAGGCGAGCCTTCTCAGGGTTCTCTGCTCAGATGTATCGCGAGGCACCTTGTTTAGAATTTGACGAAGTTCTTTCCAACTGCTTTCGCTGAACAAGCTGACGCAGCGCCTTTCAGGGAAAACTGTCGCGACCAGGTTACCGGCAACGGCCCAAGCGACTGCCGGACAGAGCTCTCCGAGCATTGATCGGTCGAAAAGGAGGCCGGCTGAGTTTTTCAGTACAACGCCTTCAGGAAACTCCACCTGCCTGGAAACAACGCTGTATTTCTGTTTAAACAGACTGTTTAAATTCCCATCGTCGCGAGAACGATCCCAGTCATTTTTCATAATCCGCGTTCCTGTTAGTCACCCTCCAATGGATGAGATCGACCGTTTGAACTCTCAGTCGGTAGCGCTTCGCCAGTAGCCAATGGTTTGTTCTCTGACCTTACCCACGCTTTTGCCTAATTCAATAACCGCCGATTGAAGCCTGTGAGCCAATTCAGACTGTGAGCAATATTGGAGGCTGCGAATAATCCGAGTGATTCGCAGATGATTGTGACCCGCGGGCTTTAGCCAGATTTGGGTTTTCATGTTCAAGTCTGGCAACGGAAGGATCTCTCCACCTCTTCGTTCGAGTCCATAGAATGCCAGCATACGGTCGAGCGCTCTGTTTTGCTGAGTACGAAGATAACTGTCGGTTCGAAAACTCGCGATATCCTCGCGGGAAAGCACTGGCACCCGTGCGTTGTAATGGCTAGGCTCGGGAGTCGGGAAAAGCCACTGAAGGTAATCATGGGTGTGCTCTAACCAGAAGTCATCAAACGCAAGAATGTCTTCCAGTGTTCTACCGACATGATCAGTTCCATCACCGCGGAAAAATTTGATTAGAGCGCTGTCTTCCGGCTCTGGTTTGCCCACAATCTCCGTTATCTGATCACGCGACCAAACCTCTGCGCTATCACCGTCGAAGACTACAATGCAGAAGCCAGAATTTTGGGTGTCGGGAGACAGGCGAGCCGTTAGGGCAGTGGAAAGCTCCAATTTGTTGGACTCACCAATCGGGTGGAGGTAGCCCAACATCATCCGCTGTACCCATCGTCCTTCAGGCTCCATATTTGGCAGCGCTTCAAGCTGTTCGCGGACTTTTTCCCACCGTTCATGTCCATAGATTACGGCAGCCGGACACTCCGGCAACGCGGTGGCCATGACATCGTCAGACATCAGTGTCATGAGTTCTGGTGACAGTTCACGGATCGACTGACGATTCAGGACAAGCTGTCCGCTATCATCTACATAGCCGTCAGGAATCGGATAAACACAACCAATTTTCCACGGCAGAATGCGCTTTGCCATAAAATTCTTTCCCTCACTTACTGAATGAAGCCGATGGTTCGCCCTGCCACACCTTCGATGTGCTGTTCCTGCTCTTTTTCGAGTGCTGATAACAATTTCCTGGTTCGAGGCCTGAACCCCCTCAGCTCCAGGCTCTCAACCGCAGTTCGGATAATGCCAGGTGTTAAATAGTTAAGGTGATCAAGTTGGCCTTGCGTGAGGCGGAGTCTGTCAACGTAGATGTCGCGTTTAAGTCATCAGCTCTTTAACAATTGGCCGCCTTTTCCGGGTTCAGAGTGACTGATTCCGGCAAGCTGAAG
>MDTG01008602.1_pt1 | contig 40116 bp, 40 predicted proteins | sample 811421 | NCBI WGS metagenome assembly MDTG01 (sample SAMN05326645, study PRJNA326480) | marine metagenome | isolation source: seawater | place: Pacific Ocean: South East | collected 2011 | reverse complement strand
CATCAATAGGCTGCGAAGAATGAACCAATTCTCGCGACAGCGAGACAGTTTCAAGGTTTCATATTTCACATTTCATATTTTTCAAAGCCCGCTTCGCTGTTAGAGATGAGAGTGAATTGGAGAAAGGTAATTACCAATGATTAATGACTAAATAGTTGATCAATATACCTACAAAAACCAAATAAAGAAAAAATCCATTTCTCGCTGTCGCAAGAAATGGATTCATATAATCTTTCTTGTTTTAAAGCTTAATTATTCAATGCCTCTGCACCTCCAACAATCTCTAAAATTTCGTTGGTAATCGAAGCTTGACGTGCTTTGTTGTATACCAATTTCAAATCACCGATCAACTCTGTAGCATTGTCTGTTGCTTTATGCATGGCCGTCATACGTGCACCATGTTCAGAAGCGTAAGAATCTAAAATGGCTTTGTACAATTGGATACGCAATGATTTTGGAATCAATTCAGAAATGATAAATTCCTTAGATGGCTCAAAAATGTAATCCACTTGAGAGTTGTCATTTTCATCTACCTCTTGAGGTACAATTGGCAAATACTGCTCTACTTCAACTTTTTGCATCGCTGCATTTATAAAGCTGTTGTAAATCAATTCCACTTTATCGAACTGCTTGTACGAATAGCTATCCATGATTTTCTGAGCCACATTGGCAACATTCTCAAAAGTCAAATCATCGTAAAGCGTATCTAACTTATTGGGTAAAGTAGTGCCTTTAATGTTGAATTCTGTCTTTTTGAAAAAGTCATCTGCTTTTTTACCAATCGACAAAACAGTCACATTTTTATCGGTGTACTTTTCGGCAATAATGCGCTTTGTTTCCTTGATAATGTTAGCATTAAATGCACCTGCCAAGCCTCTGTTTGACGTAATTGGAATCAATAAAACGCGTTCCACATCACGCTCCTCGGTGTAGATTCCCTCTGCACTATCCTCTGCTGAGTCGCTTAAGTTGCCCAACAACTCTTTCAATTTGTTGGCATAAGGTCTCATTTGAGTAATCGCATCCTGAGCTCTTCTCAACTTAGCAGCCGACACCATTTTCATGGCGGAGGTAATCTGCCTTGTGGAAGATACTGAGGTAATTCTACTACGTATTTCTTTTAAGTTAGCCATTTGTTGTAATCAATCAGATGGTCAATTATTTTTTATAAGTTGCAGTCATGTCGGCAGCTACCTTCTCCAATACTGAAGTTTCGGCATCTGTATATTTTCCGGCTTTTAATGCGTCCATTGTATCTCTGTGTTTCGCATTCATGAACTCCAAGAATTCAGCCTCAAATTTTCTCACTTTATCTACCGGCACATCTCTCAACAAACCTTTAGTTCCTAAGTAGATAATCGCTACTTGATCTTCAACACTCATTGGAGAGTTTTGTGCTTGCTTTAAGATTTCAACGTTTCTTGAACCTTTGTCCAATACCGATTTTGTAGCTGCATCTAAGTCTGAACCGAATTTAGCAAATGCTTCCAACTCTCTGTACTGAGCTTGATCTAGCTTTAAGGTTCCGGCTACTTTTTTCATGGATTTAATCTGAGCTGAACCACCCACACGTGATACGGAAATACCTACGTTAATTGCAGGACGCACACCTGAAAGGAATAAGTTAGACTCCAAGAAAATCTGACCATCGGTAATCGAAATCACGTTGGTTGGAATATATGCAGAAACGTCACCTGCTTGTGTTTCAATAATTGGAAGTGCCGTAATGGATCCACCGCCTTTTACCTTCCCTTTTAATGAAGGAGGTAAGTCATTCATTTGAGAAGCAATGTTGTCATCGGCAATAATTTTTGCCGCACGCTCCAACAATCTTGAGTGAAGGTAGAAAACATCACCAGGATATGCTTCACGTCCCGGAGGTCTTCTTAACAACAATGAAACCTCACGGTAAGCAACTGCTTGCTTCGATAAATCATCAAATACAATTAAAGCAGGTCTACCTGTATCTCTAAAATATTCTGCAATTGCAGCTCCTGTAAATGGAGCATAAAACTGCATTGGTGCAGGGTCAGAAGCGTTGGCTGCTACAATTGTAGTGTAAGCCATTGCACCTGCATCTTCTAATGTTTTAACAATTCCGGCAACAGTTGATCCTTTTTGTCCAATAGCTACGTACACACAGTAAACCGGCTCGCCTCTATCGTAAAATTCCTTTTGATTAATAATGGTATCAATCGCTACGGTTGTTTTACCGGTCTGACGGTCGCCAATAATCAACTCACGCTGACCTCTACCAACAGGAATCATAGAGTCGATTGCCTTAATACCTGTTTGAAGTGGCTCATTTACCGGCTGGCGGTAAATTACACCCGGCGCTTTACGTTCGATAGGCATTTCAAAAGTTTCTCCTTCAATAGCACCTTTACCATCAATAGGCTCACCCAAGGTATTTACCACTCTTCCGAGCATACCTTCACCAACATTAACAGAGGCAATTCTACCGGTTCTTTTCACCGTATCACCTTCTTTCACTTGGTTTGAAGAACCTAATAATACCGCACCTACGTTGTCTTCCTCCAAGTTCAATACGATTCCCATCAAGTTATTTTCAAACTCAATAAGTTCACCGGATTGTACTTGAGACATTCCGTAAATTCTAGCAATACCGTCACCTACGTAAAGTACGGTACCTACTTCTTCAAGATCCGCTTCAGATTTTACTCCTGCTAATTGATCTCTATGTATTGCAGAAACTTCTGCTGGATTAACTTCAGCCATCTTTATTGTTTTTAATCTATTTTGTGTGTACTAATTCTTTTTCAATATCATTTAACTGTCTGCGAATCGTCGCATCCATTTGTCGATCGCCAATGCGCAATAACAAACCGCCAATCAATTGCTCATCTACTTTTTCCTCTAACTTAATTTCAGAATAATTGTAAGCTTTTTTAAGCGAATCCATCAATTGTGACTTCAATTTATCGTCCATGGCAACAGCAGTGCTCACACTAACATTGGCAATTTTATTCAACTCATTGTATTGCGCAATAAATTGATTGAAAATCTGCTTTAGAATCGATTCTCTTTTTTGCGTTACAACCAACTGAATGAAATCGTAAGTTAATGTATTTACTTTTCCTTCAAACATAGAAGCCAAAATACTTCTGCGTTTTTCCATTTTAATTAATGGATTGGAAAGAAATAAGTCCAATTCTTTGCTTTCTTTAATTAAATTAGAAAGCATTTGAACGTCTGCTAAAACCGCATCGTACTGACCTTTTCCTTTGGCCAATATAATTAGCGACTTTGCATATCTTACAGCTGCTCTATTTCCTTTCATGGATGATAAAGTTTGCTTTATTAATTAAGCTTAGAGTTTTTGATCGCGTCCTCGATTAATGCATTTTGCTTATCGCTAGAGCTCAACTCTTGTTTTAAAATTTTCTCGGCAATTTCTACAGAAAGTTCGCCAACTAAGGTTTTTAATTCGTTAATGGCAGAAGCTTTTTCAGCCTTAATAGCTGCTTCCGCATTTTGAATCATCTTATCTCCTTCAGCTTTGGCTTTTTCTTTTGCCTCAGCAATCATTTTGTCTTTTGCTTCGCGCGCCGACTTAATAATTGACTCTCTTTCTTGACGAGCTTCAGCCAATAATTTCTCATTGCTGGCTTGCAAGTCTTTCATTTGCTCTTTTGCAGCTTCAGCAGCTTCCAAAGCCTCTTCAATAGACTCTTCTCTTGCTTTAATCGACTTTAAAATCGGCTTCCAAGCAAATTTTGCCAAGATAAATACCACCACTAAAAACGCAATGGTCGTCCAAATAACAGTTCCTATACTTACTGATAACATATTCCTCTAGAGTTAATTTTCAATGAGTGTAAAAACAACACCTCAGCCAACCGCTAAGGTGCCGCTTTAATGTTAGCCTAATACCACTAACAAGCAAACGATTACTGCGAAAAGTGCAACACCTTCTACAAGGGCTGCAGCAACAATCATACTTGCTCTGATGTCTCCGGTAGCTTCCGGCTGTCTTGCGATTGATTCTAAGGCCGCAGCACCGATTTTACCGATACCTAAACCTGCTGCAATAGCTGCAACACCTGCTCCTAAGCCTGCTAATCCTACAGACAAAGACACCTCGAGTAATACTGTCAATAAATCCATTTTAAATATATAGTTTAATTAATAAATAGATTACAAATTTAATGAGCCTCTTCTACAGCTGCTCCAAAATACAATGCCGCCAACAAGGTAAATACATACGCTTGTAAGAAGGCTACTAAAAGTTCAATAAAGTTCATGAATATCATAAACAATGTTGAGCCAATTCCAATTCCATATCCGGCTGATGCACTTTGCTCACCAAAGATGAAAATTAACGCTACAAATGCCAAAATAATAATATGACCTGCGGTAATGTTTGCCGTTAAACGCACCATTAATACCAATGGCTTAATAAAAATTCCGGCAAATTCAATTGGCACTAAAATCAACTTTACAAAGAATGGTACACCGGGAGGCCATAAAATATGCCCCCAATAATGTTTGTTTCCATTAATTGATGTTACAATGAATACAATTGCCGCCAACACCATAGTTACACTAAGCGTACCGGTGATGTTCAAACCTCCCAAAAATGGGATTAAGCCTAAAATATTACTGATCCAAATAAAGAAGAAAACGGATAATAAAAATGGAACAAAACGATCGGCGTGCTTTCCAATAGAAGGACGCGCTACTTCGTCTCTCACAAATAAAATAAGTGGCTCCATAAAAGATTGCAAACCCTTTGGCGCAGCGACACCTCTTTTCTTATAACCTTTCGCTACAGAAGTAAAGATTAAAATCATAATGAGAATGGTTAAAAACATTCCCGCTACGGTTTTAGTAATGGATAAATCTATGGCAACGGCCTGGTTCATCACTTCGCCTTCTTCATTTAACTCAATACCATCACCAGCCATGTACAAATGCTCGTGAAACATAATGTAATCACCATATTGGTAATAGCTCACTTTATCTCCACTAGGAGTTTCTGCCGTTTGTGGATTGTGATAAAGGTGAGAAGAGGAAAAAACATCCCATCCATTGTCGGTTTTAACAATGACTGGTAAGTAAATCGCCAAATCTCCGATTAAGTGAATTTCATGTGCATCAGCAATGTGATGCATAATCATTTCTCCCGCATTAAACTTCCCGTCCTCAGAAGAAGCAGCGCTAACTGAGCTGCTCAAAAGTGCAAAAACTGCAAGGAAAAGAATGAAGCCTTTTTTCATCTGTGCAAATATCTTTTTAAAGTCACATAATTCCCAAATTTTACTATTGCCATGCTCATTCTCATAAACATTTCGCAAAATCAAAACTTAGGATTGTTTCATCTAAGTGCTTATTTTATTGGCCTTAAATCTGCTTAAAATTTAAACAAACAGGCGCTTCGAAATTCGAGCGCAAAAGTACTGAATAAATAGGGGATATAAAACATAATTTTTAGGCTTTTTTTATTCTCCTAAAAAGATTAACTGTTTTGCTTTAGTTTTTTAAAAAGCACCACTACACTTAAGGCTGTGTATACAAGATACATAAACATAAAGATTAGCGCAAAAGAAATTCTAACATCGGGCTGGGTGTACAAAACCACTAAAAGCAAGATCATAGAAAGAAAAAGCTTGATTGTCATGCTGCCCATAAAGTAGTTGATAAAAAGTTGAGGGCGCTTATTGATTTGCTTTAAAAGTACCGAATGAATTAAAAGTGTAATTAAAGGAAAGTATACATATAAAACGATGTATGAATTATGCCAAAAAAGATCACTTAATTGTATTGCAACAAAATGAATACAAGCTAAAGCAAAAGTTATTAGAGCAATTAGGTAATAGAAATTTTTCATTAAGGCTATGTTTACAATTATTATTTTGTTTTAAGAATTCAAATCTTTAATCACAAAATACATGGCTGCCGCCACTGAAAGCAATGAAAATACTAAGGTAAAAATGGGGCTACTTAATTCAAAGTACTCATCCACTTTAATTCCACCAAAAACACCAATTAGAATAGTTATGGCCATTTGTGCAGCCATACCGGTAAACTTGAGAAATTGATTAGGCCGTTTTTCCTCTTTGTCCTTCTCTTTCTTCTTTTTTGCCATTTTCAATGCCTTTAATCACGGCACCCATTTTACAGCTTCCTGAGAAGTTTGCTCCGGGCTCAATTTGCAATTTATTGGTGGCAATCTCACCTACTAAATTTGCTGTAGATTTAAGTGTCAGTAATTCATTCACTTTAATGTTTACCTTCAACCCACCTGAAATAGTTGCATAAGCACACTCAATGGTTCCTTCCACTAAACCGTTCTCTCCAACTACTACTTTACCTTCTGACTTTAAGTTGCCAATCAACTTACCATCAATTCTAATATCGCCTTTGCAACTAATGTCTCCACTGATTTCAGTACCACTTCTGATAATGTTAATTGAAGATGCATCTACATCATTATTTCTGGCCATGTGTTTGTCTTTTTTTGTAAACATTGTATTTCTATCTGCCGCAAATGTAACATTTCTAATAGAATGAAAAAGTCTTACTGTGGATATTGTCTCATAAAAAACTCTAAATAAGCCTTTTCATCTTTATCTTTAAACAACAATCTAAAGTTTTCTAAGGAAATAATATAGCTTTCAGCATTCATTTGACTAGCCATTATCGTCAACTGATTATTGTTGCTCACCGCTTTGTAGTAACGCACAGCTTCCACTTGATCTTTAAATGTTCTAATCATAAAAAGTTGTTTTCCCGGGAGAGCTGTGGTAGTTAACTCTAGATTTGATTCGCGAAAAGAGTTTTGATTAAAATCTGAAAGCTTAATTTTTAGCTCATTTGAGTTTTTATGATTTTGTGGCATTGACATAATAAACATGTGTTTATCTTGATGATTTACCTTAAAAGCAGAAGCTTCTTCTATTCCACCTACATTGTTCATGAAGTTAAGTATCTTCTGTGCCTTATCCTTAATCGGGTCTTCGGGATAGTTTTCTACAATTTTTTCTAACTCCACTTTCAATTCCTCTTTAGATCGAGTATATCCTATAGATTTAGCTCTTAAAAAATCAAATTTGGATTGAATGTGATTATCCTTAAATACAGAGTCAGCTTTGTTACAACTCTCAATTACATCATTATACAAACCATAATCATACAGACGATAAGTAGCCTCATAATACTCTTCAATCTTTTCTTTAGTTGCTTTTGACTGCTTCGCATAATCAGGATTTTTTATCAAATAAGCATATTCACTAAAGGGGTGATTGTCTAACACCCAATTCTTTTCTATTTCCGCCTCTTCCTTCATTTCTTGCGCAGAATATATGCGGTAAAGTTGATAATGCGCGGGTAAATTATGTTTAGAAGTGTCGTATGTTTCTGTAATTCTTTTAAATGCTTCGATTGCACTTTTAGGGTCGTCAAAACTTTCTTTAAAAATTGTACCGGCATTAAACAATGCTTCGGCTAGTTTGGCGTGTGCTTGCAGTTGCTCTTGATAGTTCGAAGGAATTTCCTTTAAATAAGTTTCCGGATTATACTTCTCTGCTTGAGCGGAAGAGTCTTTTGCTGCTTGAGCAATTTGTTCTTTGGGTTTTGATCCATCGTCTCCTGAGCCGGAGGAAAAACCACTAGATTTGTTTTTTCTTCGCCAATTATCTTCCAACTGACGCCGACCCCAAACTTGTTTAAACTCCACCCTACCGCTTGCCATGTTAGCCGTATTATAGAAGTACCATTTCCCTTTCACTAAGCCACCTAACAAGCCCGAATTTGCTTGTGCTTCTGCCTCTGCCTGCTGCCTCTCCAAAGCCATTAATCGTTCTTGCTTCTTGCGCTCTTCCTCAGCTTTCATCTCTTCAATCATCTTTTTCACCAACTTTTCCCTCTCTTTTTCAGGAAGCTCTGAAAGTTTTAAAAGGCTGTCTTGCTTTTCGATGGTTTTTAAATTGGCGACTAAATCTTGTAAACTGTTGTTTTTTTCATCAGCTGTATAATATTCCGGATGATCTTCCGGCAGAAATTGCAAAGTGCTGTCGTAGTGCTCTTGAGCAAGCACATAACTAGGTTGCTCAAAGTAAATATCAGCTAACTTTAAGAATGAAAGTGCTTTTTGCTTGTTATTTGAAACACTAACTTTTGTTGATTTTTTTAAATAATCAATCGCCAATGGCTCGTCGTTTTCTTTTAATGCTAACTCTGCTAAAGCATAGTAAATTTGGTCTCTAAACTCTTCGTTTTTCTCATCTCTTAGCATCTTTTTCAGCTCTTTCTTTATCTCTTCACTACTTCCACCACTTACATCAAATGCCATTGCCAAGCTAATTTTGGCATTAAAGCGCATGGTGTAGTCTGGGTTCATTTTAAGAATAGAGCGATAATACCTCATTGCCGGCGCATATTCTCTTTGTTCGTGATATAACTGAGCTAAAACATAAGTATACCTCCTTGAGTGAAATTTATCATCTGTAAACTTTAAGGCATTCTCGAGTCTTTCAATCGCCTTGGGAACATCTTTATCTCGTTTTAAATAATAATCAGCATATACTGCATTAAACATCCCCTTAAACTCTTCCGGGATTTTATTGTATTCCGACTCTCCCAAATCTAGAAACTCTTCTGCTTTGTCCCACTCTTTATCTTCAATATATGTTTTAATTAACCAATTTAAACCCTGGTAGCGCTCAGGTATTTTTTTGTAAGCCTGATAAACATAGAGAAAAGTCTCCTCTGCCAAGCCATACTCCTGCTTGTAAAATCTCGCTTTCCCAATTAAAAAATAACTGTCGTCAATCCATTTTACTTTTTCTTGACGTCGTATATACATTGAATGGCGTTCAATTACCTCAGAGCATTTCTCAATCACAACATCCATGTCATCATACATGCTTTGAGACTGTTTTTCATCAGGATAAATAAAAATGGGCAAACGTTGAGAGTAATCGTCTTTGTGCTGATCACGAAGCGTTTGCACTCGTTCCTTCATCAATTCACGAGCGTTAAAGTAACCATTGTATCGAGAAGTGGTGTTGTGATAAGCCCGATTGATTGCAGTATTCTTTTTAGTAGAACAAGCTCCCAAGCCAATAATTAAAAGTAAAAATGTGATAATCCTTAAATGCACAAAAAGTGGATAAAATTGCGGTTTACTAACTGAATAAATTGCAAAAAATTATACTTGCTTTCAATCAGTGGGCTAAATTAATTAAATATGGATGTTTATTTAGAAGTCAAAAGAAAGAAGAAATTTTCCGATACTTATAACCATATAATATAGCGCGAGAGTTGAAACTATAGTCCCATTGAAATTTCGTTTCTTTGTGTTTTGTTTTCAAAACCCTCAAAATAAATAGCAAGATGAAATCGGATTTGGTTCTGTACAATACCCTGAGCAGAAAAAAAGAAGTATTCAAGCCCATTGACCCTGAAGTTATTGGGATGTACGTTTGCGGACCAACCGTTTATGGCGATGCACATTTAGGGCATGCCAAATCGTATGTTTCATTCGATCTAATTTACCGCTATTTAAAACACATTTTTCCGAAAGTTAAATATGTTCAAAACATTACAGATGTAGGACACCTAACCGACGATGTCGATGAGGGAGATGATAAAATTGCCAAGCAATCTCGTCTGGAGAAAGTAGATCCGATGGCGGTAGTTGAAAAGTACATGCACAACTACTTTAGAGATATGGATGCATTGAATGTTGAACGTGCTTCGATTTACCCAAGACCTTCAGGACATATTCCCGAGCAAATTGAAATCATTGAGGACTTGATAAAAAAAGGCTATGCTTACGAAGTAAATGGTTCAGTTTATTTTGATGTAGCGAAATATAACGAAAAGCACGACTACGGAAAACTCTCCGGAAGAAACATTGAAGAAATGATGGAGGGTGCTGCCAACCGCAGTTTAGAAGGTCAGTCTGAAAAGCGAAACGCCGTTGATTTTGCCCTTTGGAAAAAAGCGGAACCCACTCATTTGATGCAATGGAACAGTCCGTGGGGGAAAGGTTATCCTGGCTGGCACATTGAATGTACCGTAATGAGTCAAAAGTACTTAGGCGACAACTTTGACATTCACGGAGGTGGTTTAGAAAATGCTTTTCCGCATCATGAATGCGAAATCGCTCAAGCCGAAGCTCATACGGATAAAGCTTTTGCCAACTATTGGCTTCATAATAACATGGTGACCATAAACGGTCAGAAAATGGGAAAATCACTCGGAAACGGAATATTTTGCCATGAGTTATTTAGCGGTGATAACTTTCAATTGGATCGTGCATATTCGCCAATGACTGTTCGATTTTTCATTCTTCAATCACACTACAGAAGTACATTGGATTTTTCGAATGAAGCTTTAGAAGCTGCTTCAAAAGGCTTAGATCGTTTACAAAAGGGTGTACTTCGTTTAGAAAACTTAAAGGCTTCTAACAACTCTACCATTGATGTTAAAGCGTTTGAAGATGAACTTTATCAAGCCATGAACGACGACTTTAATTCACCCATTGCCATTGCAAAACTTTTTGACGGACTAAAGTGGATTGCTGCTCTTGAAAAAGGAGATGAAAGATTAACTGAAAAGGATTTAGCTCATTTCAAAAAGACTTATCACACTTTCTATTTCGATATTTTAGGATTAAAAATGGAGAAAAATGAGGGCACAAAAAATGAAGTATTAGACGATGTTATGCAGCTGGTTTTAGCCTTTAGAAAAGCAGCCAAAGAGCAAAAAGATTATGCTACGGCAGATCAAATAAGAGACAAATTAAAAGCTTTAAAAATTGCAGTTAAAGACAGTAAAGATGGGGCAGAATGGCATTTTGAAGATTAAAACTATTCTTCTTTTTACAGTAATAGCTACCTTAGGGGCTTGTGGGGATGAGTCATCGAAATCTACAAAAACGCCTAAGCCAAAAGCCAAAACAGCTCAAAAACCGGCATTGCAACGCCCAAATTTTAATGCTGATTCAGCTTTTTACTTTATTCAAAAGCAGGTTGACTTCGGCCCGCGCGTTCCCAATACTGAAGCACATCAAAAAGCTGCTAATTACCTCAGCGGAAAACTGGCTTCTTATGGTTTTGAAATTATCGAGCAAAAAACACAAGTAAAAGCCTTTAATGGAAAAAACCTGAACCTTACAAATATTATAGGCGAATACAAACCTGAACTAAACAATCGCATTTTACTTTTTGCTCACTGGGATACACGTCCGTTTGCCGATCAGGACACGGAAAACAAAACTAAACCAATTGATGGAGCAAATGATGGCGGAAGCGGTGTTGGCGTTTTGTTAGAAATTGCCAGACAAATCGAAAAAGCTCAACCAAATATTGGAATTGATATCATCTTTTTTGATGGTGAAGATTACGGACAGCCTTCCGATGATATGAGACAAAGACAAAGTGGTTCTTGGTGTTTGGGAAGTCAATACTGGTCTCGCAATCCACATCGCGAAAATTACAGTGCTAATTTTGGAATTTTGTTAGATATGGTAGGCGCAAAAGACGCCTATTTTACAAAAGAAGCTATTTCTATGTATTATGCACCTCATATTGTCGACAAAGTTTGGAGCATTGCATCAACGCTAGGTCATAGCAAGCATTTTGTTTTTCAAGAAACTACTCATGTCGGTGAAGACGACCACCTTTATGTAAATAGAATTGCTAAAATTCCGAGCATTGACATCATACAATACGATCCTAAAACAAGAGCGTTTGCTCCGCATTGGCATACACACGACGACAACATGAGTGTTATTGATAAAAATACACTTAGAGCAGTTGGAGAAACTGTTTTAGCCACGGTATTACAAGAAGCGAATTAGCTAAATTTTCTATTGATTTAGTGCTCGGATTTCCCTACCTTGAGGCTCCATTTTTTAGCAACAAAAGTATATGTCAGAAGAAAAAAAAGAGCTTTGGTTATTGGATGCTTACGCACTGATATACAGGGCTTATTTTGCATTTAGCCAAGCACAAATGGTAAACTCTAAAGGCATGAACACCTCTGCCGTTTACGGTTTCACCTCTACCTTATATGACGTTTTAAGTAATCGAAAGCCTACACACATTGCCGTGGTTTTTGACACAGACAAACCTACAAGCAGGCATGAGGAGTATGCGGAATACAAAGCCAACCGTGAAGCCATGCCGGATGACATAAAATTGGCGATTCCCTACATTCATAAAATTATTGAAGGTTTTAATATTCCCATCTTATATTCTGATGGCTATGAAGCGGATGACATTATTGGCACACTCGCCAAAAAAGCTGAAAAAGAAGGCTATGTAACTTATATGATGACTCCTGACAAAGACTTTGGTCAGTTAGTAAGCGAAAATATTTTTATGTACAAGCCCGCAAGAATGGGCAACAAAGCTGAGATTTGGGGAGTTGAAGAGGTTTGTAAAAAGTTTGAAATTGATGACCCTTTACAAGTCATTGACTACTTGGGAATGTGTGGAGATGCTGTAGATAACATTCCGGGCATACCGGGAGTTGGCGACAAAACAGCAAAAAAATTCTTAAAGCAATATGGTAGTCTGGAAAACCTTTTAGAAAACACAGCCGACTTAAAAGGCAAAATGAAAGAAAAGGTTGAAAACAACCGTGAACAAGCCTTGCTTTCGAAAAAGTTAGCAACCATTATCATCGATGCTCCAGTTGATTTTGATCCAAAGGCTTTGACAAAAGATCCAATAAATAAGGAAGTCTTGGAAGAAGTTTTTGCAGAAATGGAATTTAGAACATTAAGCAAAAGGATTCTAGGAGAGGAACTATCCGTTACCACAAATAGCGGTGGACAAATGGATTTGTTTAGTGCGAATGACAACAGCTCATCGAATAAAGAAGAAGCTTCCGGACAAGAACAAAGTTCTCAAGAGTTTAAAACTCTAGAAAATAGTGAGCACAATTATCAATTAGTTCAATCTGATACGGAAGTAGAGTCACTACTTAAGACATTAAAAAAAGCAAATAGAATTTGTTTTGATACCGAAACAACCGGCTTAAACCCAATTGATGCGGAAATTGTTGGTCTGGCTTTTTCCATTAAAAAAGGCGAAGCTTATTACGTTCCTTTTGATGCCGATAAAAAGAAAGCAATCGTTCAGTTAGAAAAGTTTAAACCCATTTTTGAAGATGAAAAGAAAGAGTTTATAGCCCACAATTTAAAATACGATTTAGCAATTTTAAAAAAGTACGGCATTGATATTAAAGGTCGCTTTTTTGATACTATGATTGCCCACTACTTATTGCAAGCCGATCAAAAACATAAAATGGATGTCTTGGCTGAAAACTATCTAAACTACCGTCCTATGCCAATTGAAGATTTGATTGGTAAAAAAGGTAAGGATCAAGGTAACATGCGAGATGTTGAAGTAGAAAAAGTCGTAGAATATGCCGGCGAAGATGCAGACATTACCTTTCAATTAAAGGAAATTTTTGAAAAAGAATTGGACAAATACGATATGCGCCAACTCTTTGATGAAATTGAAATGCCATTGATTGATGTTTTAGCAGCGATGGAGCTGGAAGGCATAAAGCTAGACAAAGACACTTTAGCTAAATTTTCTAAGGAACTGGGCAAAGAACTAGACAGTTTAGAAAAAGAAATCATTGAATTAGCCGGCACTAAGTTTAACGTAGATTCGCCAAAGCAATTAGGTGAAATTTTATTTGATGTACTTCAAATTGACACCAAAGCTAAAAAACCAAAACCGGACAATACTCCACTTCAGAGGAAACTTTAAACAAACTAGCAGACAAGCACGAGATAGTTCCTAAAGTTCTAGAGTATCGTTCAGTGAAAAAGTTAAAATCTACTTATGTTGATAGTTTACCCGAGCTAATTCATCCAAAAACCGGGCATATTCATACCAGCTATATGCAGGCAGTAGCTGCCACAGGTCGATTAAGCTCCACAAATCCAAATTTGCAAAATATTCCAATTCGAACTGAAAGAGGGCGTAAGATTCGCGCTGCATTTGTTCCAAGAAATGAAAATTTTCAGCTTTTAGCTGCCGATTACTCACAAATAGAATTGAGAATTATTGCTGCTTTAAGCAAAGATGAAAGTATGATTGAAGCCTTTAGAAATGGTACAGATATTCATGCGGCAACTGCGGCAAAAGTTTTTGAGGTAGAGCTAGATCAAGTTGATCGAGAGATGAGGAGCAAAGCAAAAATGGTCAATTTTGGAATAATTTATGGCATCTCTGCTTATGGTCTTTCACAACGCTTGAGCATTCCACGAAAAGAAGCGAAAGAGATTATCGACAGTTACTTTGAAAAGTACCCTAAGATAAAGTCTTATATGGATGAAAGCATCGCTTTTGCTAAAGAACACGGTTATGTAGAAACGATTATGAAAAGAAGGCGATACTTGCCGGATATAAATGGAAGAAATGCAGTAGTAAGAGGTTATGCTGAACGAAATGCGATTAATGCCCCAATACAAGGTTCAGCAGCAGATATTATAAAAAAGGCAATGATTGATATACACCAATCATTTAAAAACAAGAAATTTGAGTCTAAGCTTTTATTACAAGTTCACGATGAACTGGTATTTGACTTAAAAAATGACGAAATTGAGGCCGTGAAAGAGGTCGTAAAGGATAGTATGGAAAATGCGGTAAAACTTATCGTTCCATTAACCGTAGAAATGGATACGGCAGACAATTGGCTAGATGCCCACTAACACAATATCAATTTATTAACGCTAAAACAATGAAACTCAAAAAACAGTTCAACCGGATTTCCATAAGTTTATTAATTGCAACTACTCTTTTTGGTTGTGTGAGTGAAGTAGACAATAGAAAAAAGGACGACGCTACTCAGGAAGAAACAACCAAAGAAAGCAAGGAACAAATTGAAGCAAGAAGTGAGGCTAAGGTAGATCAAATAAAAAAGATATTTTACTCACTCCCTTCCCCTATTGAGCTAACTTACCTTTTTAAAAAAGAAGGCATTAATTATCAAGCAGACAAGCTCCATAGCATAGCTGCGAGAAATAATTATAATGTAACGATTAAAAAAGCCTTAAACTTGGGAGTATATGGTGCTGACTTGAGTTATGCAGGACTTTTTGGCAACCATGAAGATGCTATTGAATATTATACTACTTGTCAAATTTTAGCTGAAGATATTGGCATAGGTCAAACTTTTCAAAAAGAATTTATCAGTCGTATTGAAAGTAATGCAGATAATAGAGATACGCTTTTACAGGTAATTAGCGACTTTTTCTTAGATAATGATGCTTACTTAAAAGATCATCGCCAACAACACATTTCTACTTATATTTTAATCGGAGGATGGATTGAAGGAATGTATCTTGGAACACAAATGGAGGTCAAAGAAAGCGACTCAAAAGGCATTCGGACGATTATTGCGGGACAAAAACATTCTTTAATTAGTTTGCTGGTATTGTTAAATAGCATTGAAGATGAAGAGTCTTTGAATGTTCTCCGAGAAAACATGGAAGATTTGACAAAACTGTTTGATCAAATCAACTATGTGAAGGCAGATGAGAACAAGCAAAAGGTGGAAAAGAAAAATGGAAAAATCGTTTTAAACACCGGAGAGTCTGACACTAAGATTGACGACAAGACATTTGAACAAATAAAAAATTTAGTTAAAGAAATTAGAACTTCAATTATTTCATGAACTATTTAAAAAAGATTATTGCTGTTTGTTTTGTTGCCACAGTAACTTTCTTAAGCTACAATTCGGCAAACGCACAGTGTAAAGGATTTACAAAACGCAACTGTTCACAAGAGCTGTCTCCTTATTTAAGTAATGGGCAATTTAACGGTGCTTATATGATTCCCGGAGAGTCGGCTGATGTTAAAATTAATTTTAACCAAGGGCTTTCTTATCGATTAATCATCTGTGCTGACCCTTTTCTAGAAAACTTAAATTATAGCTTAAAGGATGAAAATGGCTTGGTATACTTTAGCGACACATTAAAAGGGACCACCACTTTTACAGACTTGGAAGTAACACAGTCTAAACCATTAACTTTATCAATCAGTATTCCCGAAAAAGAAAACACTACAGGTATAGTAAGAAATGGCTGCGTTTCTGTATTGGTAGGTTTTAAAGAGCAATAGCAACTTACTTTCGGAAACCTCGATTATAATATTTGAACTCGATATATCGAGACAAACTATCGCATAAATATTTCATAAAATCTATATTGCTCTATAGAGAAAGGCAAGTATTATACCTTTTGAAAATTTACCTGCTGCTATAATGTCGATTGTGAATTATAGAAAGATTATATATTCATAGGCAATCATAAAAAGAGCCGAAGAGATCTTTCTTCGGCTCAAATTAATCTGTAATAAAAGCACCTAAACTCTATCTATTACTTAATCACTAACTTTTGAGTTTTTCGACCCTCTTCAGACTGCATAGTAACGAAGTAAACTCCAGAAGCTAAACCCGACAAGTCTACATTATATCGATACAAGTTTGGTTTTAATGTACTTTTTGAGACTACTTCTCTTACTCTTTTACCAAGGATATTTGAGATATACACTTCGGCTTGATTAGCGTTATTATTAATGTTTAATTCAACATTTAACATATTTGTAGCCGGATTTGGGAAGACACTAAATGAGTTAGCTTTTGCTGCCCCATTATTATCTAAGCCTACTAACACTCCATTTATTGCAACATTATCAATGTATACATTATTTCCGCCACCATTTCTAAATTCAAATCTTAATAATGCACTTTTACTACTCTTCAAGTTATTGGGTAAAAAGTTAGATGGTATATTATAAGGTTTCCATTGATTTGCGTTTTGAGGGTAAAACAAGCCTGTTGAATAAGTATTATCATAGGCTAATAGAGAAGCAGGGATATTAAGAATACTACTCCAAGAGTTCCCACAATCAATAGAATACTGCAATCTCAACTCATCTGAGTTACTAGAAGATTTTCTTTTAAAGGAAACCTCAAAGCTCAGTGAGGGAGAACTAACATTATCTAATCGAATTGAAGGAGAAATAATCTGCCTTACATCTCCGTTGGTTAAGTTTCCATTATTTAACCAAATTCCATTACTACTAGCATTTCCTATTGCAATTCTAGCCCAATCTAAGTTTCCGGTTGTAACGATGTTCCAATCATTGGCAAAACCTGCGGCATTCTCGAAACCATCAAAATAAGTTGCTCCTGAGTATACTCCAATTGAGTCTCCAATATATACAAAATCAGACATTATAACGCTATCAGCACCTCCAGAATTTGAAATCTTTAATTTAACATCATAAATACCCGCAGTATTATAAGTAACCGTTGGTGATGCTTGTGTTGAAGTTGAGGGTGTACCTCCATTAAAAGTCCACTCATAATTAGTTAAAGGACCACCCCAGCTGTTATCGGTAAATGTGATTTGTGCCCCTTCGCATGCATATTTGTCTTCTTGATTGATTTCAACATTTGGAACACAAGCTTGTGAAACATATCCATCGTTTGTTCCGGTTTGAACTAGATTAACAGAATCTGTCATGGCTGACATTACTGTGTAGCTATTAAATGCAGCATATACTCTAGCTTTTTGCCCGGGAGTAAACAATGCTTGACAACCAATTGCGTAGCCCATATAATTTTCCGTTTGATCAGGAACGTCAGACGTAAATGGGTTAGGGTTAGAAGTTGTCCCTCCATTAATATCATTAGAACAAGAGTTAGAAAAATTACATGAATTGTTCAAGTCATCAAACTGTGGAGGAGTATCACAAACTAAGTCTCCTGAAAATTGACATGTAGTTCCACATTGCCCTTGAAATGTATGATACAAATTAAAACAATGTCCTACTTCATGGGTTAATGTTCTTCCATCAGCTGAACTTGCTGAACCAATCATTCCAACTTCATCTGCTCTAATTACAACACCATAAGTACTTGCAGATTGGGGAGTACTTGGGAACTGAGCAAAACCTAAGGTATTTCCTCCGCTACCGCTACTAATCGAGTTAACAACCCATATATTTAAATAGCTATAAGGATCCCAGTTAATAACACTTTTTGGTGCATTTCTGTTACTTGGTGAGTTTGAAGCAGAAGGAGCATTTGTTCTTGTTATTCCTTGCGTACAATTTCCATTTGGGTCTTTTTGAGCGAGTCTGAACTCAATTTCCATATCTGCAATTAAATTAGAAAAAACAGATCTAACAATAGAGGTATCAGAATTTTGCTTATTAAAATCTTCATTTAATATTCTAATGGCATCATCAATTTGTGCTTTAGTAATATTTCCCTGACCATTACTGTGAATTACGTGAAAAACAACAGGAATAATCAATTTGTGATTAGACTTATTCATTTGTACGCTTGGCATTTCCTTAGCAAATCGCTCAACCTCTGCATTGTAAATAGCTCGCTCACTTGGATTCTGCTGAAAATACTCTTCTAAAGCCTGGTCTGTCCCACACCAATGAGAATTACTTTGTCCTTTGGCTGTAAAGCTCAATAGTATAATTGAAAAAAGAGAAAAAATGGTTAATCTAAATAAATTCATTTTTATTGTGTTCTAATAATTTCGAATGCTCTGTATAGCATCCTTATTTTTATAAATGAGGTTAAAATTTCTTATTATTTTGGCGGCTACCTCTGAAGCCGAATTTAAATCATTGTTCTTTTTATAGTCTTCAAAACGCTTTAAGTCTGAAAAATGTTCTCGACTCGCCTGTCTTATCTCACTTTGCATCTCCGTATCAATTATTCCCGGCGCTAAAGTTCGCACTTTACAATTTGAATCTTTTAACATTAATTCTTTATCAAAAATCTCTCCAAACATATTTATGGCAGCTTTTGAAGAACAGTATACACTCCAACCGTCAATTGCTGAAGTACCGGCTCCTGAGCCTATGTTCAAAACGTATTTGGGAGCCTTTTCGTTGCATAAGGCATCCATAAATTTATTTGCTAAAACCATTGGCGCAGTTATGTTTAAGTTCACCGCTTTGGCAATCATTAAACTATCCATTGAGCCTACATGTTTTACTTCTCCCAAGGTTCCTGCATTGTTGATTAGAATGTATGATTCTGCATTGTCTGTTGGGCGAAAAACGATTTTCTCCAACTTTTCAATATCCGACAAGTCGACAGGAATGTGTTGATAGTTGGGGTGTTTTATGGTTGAATTTCTACTCATACCTACTACCAAATCTCCATTTTGCAAATATTGTTCGGCTAAAGCTTTTCCTAGACCTCTGCTTGTTCCTGTAATATATATTACCTTCATTTTGTTAAATATTATCGTCGTTTTTCTAATTTAAACCTTATTCAAAGCTTGTTCTAAATCTTCTATTAAGTCATCTGAATCTTCTACTCCAACACTCAATCGAATTAATGAATCCAGAACACCTACCTTTTCTCTTTCCTCTTTTGGAATGGCTGCATGTGTCATTGTCGCCGGATGACTAATTAATGACTCAACTCCGCCAAGAGATTCTGCTAAGGTAAAAACACTTAAAGAGGACATTAACTTAAATGCATCCTCTTTGCGATCGCCTTTTAAACTAAAGGAAATCATTCCTCCAAAATCTCGCATTTGCTTTTTGGCAATTTGATGGTTTGGATGAGACTCAAAGCCCGGCCAATACACTTTATCTACCTTTGGGTGATCATATAAAAAGTGAGCAATTTTCTTTCCATTTTCTGAATGCCTTTGCATTCGCAGATGTAATGTTTTAATTCCTCTAAGTACTAAAAAGCTATCTTGAGGCCCACAAATTGCTCCTGAACTATTTTGAATAAAATACAATTCTTCAGCAAGCTTCTGATCGTTGCAAGCCAATGCTCCCATCACCACATCTGAATGCCCACCCATATACTTGGTAAGTGAGTGCATCACAACATCAGCACCCAAGTCCATTGGGTTTTGCAAATATGGTGTAGCAAAGGTATTGTCAACTACCAACTTCACCCGATATTTCTTAGCGATAGCAGCTACAGCTTCAATGTCAATGATATTCATCATTGGGTTACTTGGGGTTTCTACCCAAATCAATTTTGTATTTTTATTGATGGCTTGTTCAATTGTTGAAGCATCTGACATGGAAACAAAAGTGAACTTAATTGAAAATTTCTCATAAATCTTTGTAAACAAGCGATATGATCCGCCGTACAAATCATTTGTCGAGAGTACTTCATCGCCCGGCTTTAAGGTTTTTAAAATCGCATCAATGGCAGCTAAACCACTGCCAAAGCAAAAACCGTATTTTGCATTCTCCAAAGCCGCTATGTTATCCTCTAGTACTTTTCTAGTTGGATTGGAACTTCTGGAGTACTCAAACCCTTTATGTTCTCCCGGAGACTTTTGATGATAAGTTGAGGTTTGATAAATTGGCGTCATCACTGCTCCGGTTGCAGAATCCGGTTTAATTCCGGCATGAATGACTTTAGTGCCAAATCGCATGTTTTTAGTTGCTTTCGACATGTTTAAAAAAGATAAAATGAAACAACGAAATTACTTATTTCGCATTGAAGCTTATTTGCTTTCAGCACCTTCAGCGTCTTTAGCTACGTGTGTTCTGCGAATCCATTTTGGCAAAATAACAGCACCAATAAATAAATAGGGATAATAACTCACTAATCGCCACAACAAGGCTAACGTTCCTGCTAAACCAAGTGGAATGAAGCTCTTTAAAAAGCCTGAAAAGGCAATTTCTGCTACCCCTGTACTCCCCGGTGTTGGGCTAATCAGCATAATCACCCACATCACTAACTGACGAGCATAAACCATTAAGTGCTCTTGAAAGTTTAAAGAAACAAATGCCAAAATAAGAAAATTGACCACCCAGTAGCGAGCTGTCCATGAAACTAAAGTAGCACCAAAAGCTTTTACCCAAAACATAAAGGGTTTGTGTCTCAACTCTTTTGAAGTAACGATAATATCATCGCCGGTATCTCCGGCATCATGTCGCCATTTGCGTAAAAAAGGCAATTTAAAAACCCAAAGTAAAATCCATTTAAAGCCTCTTGGCTGAAAGAAAACGGCATAGGAAATTATGCTTGTGAGCAATACGATGAAAAAATAGCCCACTAAAAAAATACCTTGTGTTCCTAAAGTCACTCCAAATATTTCTTTTTGTAACTGAACGGGAAACAAGTCCTGATAACCAACCGCCAAAATAATCATGGGTACAGTTAAAATATAAAAGAGCTCATCCAAAAGCGCTGAAGTCATCACTACTGCAGTACTTCTGCCAATTTTCACTCCTTCTTTATTAACGATGTAAATTGCTACACCTGATCCACCAACAATAGAAGGGCTTATCGCTGAAGCAAACTCCCAAAGCATAATGGTATCAAAGCTATTTCTCCAGTTGATCTGATAATCCGTAAGCACGCGAATGCGATACATATAGGCTAAATCGCGTAAAGCCATCATTATTATTGCCACAAAAATCATGAGCGTAGAGTACCAAGTCCACTCAATATTTTCAAAGTGCTTTATATCAAAATTTCGAACAACTAAATAAGTTGCTACAGCTAAACCAATGGCAATGGTAATGGCAATGCGAGTGGGTGAAAAAAGTTTTAACGCCTTGGGGTTTTCTGACATTACTGACTAATTCTTGGCAAATTCAGTTTAATTTTGCTGTAAAATTAAGGAATGCAGAAAGCTTATTACTTATCCACTTGCAGTACTTGCAAAAAAATATTGTCGCAATTAGACCTTCCTGAAAGCTTCATTTTACAGGACATCAAAACTAATAAAATTACCGATGACCAAATTGAAGAAATGAAATCACTTGCAGGAAGTTTTGAAAATCTTTTTAGCAGAAGAGCTATGAAGTATAAAAGTATGGGATTAAAAGATAAAAACTTATCTGAAGAAGACTACAAACAACTCATATTAGACGAATACACTTTTTTAAAACGCCCGGTTTTTATCATTGACAACCAAATTTTTATTGGAAGTGCTGCTAAAACTGTTGAAGCACTAAAACAAAGTCTTAATGGATAAGAAGCTTCTTTGGGCTCATCTTGCCTTGTTGGGTGCTAACATTATTTATGGTTTAAACTACTCCATTGCAAAAATTGTGATGCCGGACTACATCGCTCCTTTCGGCTTTATTTTTTGCAGGGTTTTGGGTGCTTTAACTCTTTTTTGGCTCTTTTTTTCCTTCGGTAAAAGAGAGAAAATTGCTCCAAAAGATTACTTATTATTTTTTGTTTGCGGAATGTTTGGCGTCGCCGGAAATCAACTCATGTTTTTTTACGGATTAAACCTCACTTCTCCAATAAATGCTGCTATTATAATGACTTGCAACCCCATTTTAGTATTAATTATGTCGGCAATCATTATTCGAGAGCGCATAACTCCGGTAAAAATTGGCGGTATTTTTTTAGGCTTAGCAGGAGCTGCGGGTTTAATCTTACATGGCAACAAACTTAGTGTTGGCACTGATACTTTTTGGGGAGACTTATTTATCTTCCTCAATGCTACTTCTTATGCTTTTTACTTGGTTTTAGTAAAGCCGCTTATGAAAAAATATAGTCCAACTACCGTAATTAAATGGGTGTTTCTTTTTGGTTTTATGATTGTTTTTCCATTTGGATTTAATCAATTCAATCAAGTAGATTGGAGTTCTTTTGATTCCGGAATATGGTCTGCATTCCTTTTTGTAGTCGTAGGAACGACTTTTCTTGCCTATCTTTTTAATATCATTGGATTGAAGCAACTTAACCCAAGTGTTGTAAGTAGTTATATTTATTCTCAGCCTTTAATTGCTACACTCTTTGCCTTGATTTTAGGTCAAGATGAACTGACCTTTGTAAAGCTCATTTCGGCAGTGTTCATTTTCGCAGGTGTTTATTTGGTAAGTATTCGCAAAGCGAAGCCCAAGGTAAATCATTAAATTTGTGCCTCTTTTAAAATCAGAATATGATTCACTCAATGACCGGCTTTGGTAAAGCCGAAGGCATAGTTGGCGGAAAAAAAATCAGCGTTCAATTAAAGTCACTCAACAGCAAGCAAGCTGACATTAGCATAAAGCTACCCAATGGCTTTAAAGAAAAGGAACTAAGCTACAGAAAATTACTTTCTGACTTGATTGGCAGGGGAAAAACTGAACTTTATTTTTCATACGAGAATCAAGCGGAAAGTGGTGCCTACAAAATAAACGCTCAGGTATACAAAAACTATTACCAACAGCTAAAACAAATTCACGAAGAGTTAGGAGAAAACTTAAGTGATCTTGTTAGCAGTATTAGCCGACTGCCGGATGTTATTGTTAACGAAGAGGAAGAATTGAGCGATGAAGAATGGCGCCAGGTGGAGCAAATTATCCAAGCAGCAGCAGAGTCTTTAATTGAATTTCGGAAGGCTGAAGGAGAAAGTCTGTATAATGATTTAAAAAGTCATATTGATAATATCCTTTCTCTACTGGAAAAGGCTCTAGCTTATGAAGGTGAGCGCATTGAAATAGTAAAAGAGCGATTGAATAAAAATCTGGAAGATGCCGGTCAGAAAGAAAAAATTGAGCAAGATCGATTTGAGCAAGAAATGATTTACTATTTAGAGAAGTACGATATTTCAGAAGAAAAAGTACGCTTACGCACCCATTGCAATTACTTTATTGAAAGTATGGACGCTTCAGCCGGTCAAGGTAAAAAATTAGGATTTATTTGTCAGGAAATTGGCAGAGAAATCAACACACTGGGCTCCAAAGCCAATCATGCTGAAATGCAACAATTGGTTGTTCAGATGAAAGATGAATTAGAAAAAATTAAAGAACAAGTACTCAACGTATGGTAAAAGGGAAATGTATCATATTTTCTGCTCCTTCCGGTGCCGGTAAAACTACTTTAGTGAAGCATTTACTTTCGCAGAATCTTGGTTTAGAATTTTCAATTTCTGCTTGCACACGCGAAAAAAGAGGGAAGGAGCGAAATGGTGTGGATTATTATTTTTTGTCAATTGATGAATTTAGAAACAAAATTCAAGAGAACGCCTTTGTAGAATGGGAGGAAGTTTATAAAGATCATTTCTACGGCACGCTTAAAAGTGAAATTGAGCGAATTTGGAAAGAAGGGAAAACAGTAATCTTTGATGTTGATGTAGTTGGCGGCTTAAATTTAAAAAAGTATTTTGGAGAGTCGGCTTTGGCCATTTTTGTAATGCCACCTGACTTAAAAACTTTGGAAGAACGGTTGAGAAGCAGAGGAACTGACAGTGAAGAACGAATTCAAAACCGATTGGCAAAGTCAAAACAAGAACTAATTACGGCAGATCAATTTGATCATATTATTTTAAATGATGATTTAGAAAAGTCGAAAAAAGAAGCTAGTCAGCTAGTAGAGAATTTTTTAGAAAAGTAAAATGAAAATAGGTCTCTTTTTTGGAACATACAACCCTGTACATGTTGGTCACATGGTTATAGCCAACTACATGGTAGAGTTCACCGACTTAGATCAGATTTGGATGGTAGTAACTCCACAAAATCCTTTTAAGCAAAAAGAATCTATGCTCCAAGACTTTGACCGATTGCATTTGGTTAAATTAGCCATTGGCGATGATTTGCGAATTCGAGCTTCAGATATTGAGTTTAAACTACCACAACCCAATTACACCGCCACTACGCTAGTTTACTTAAAAGAGAAATTCCCACAGCACGATTTTGCCTTGATTATGGGAGCCGATAATCTCAATCACTTCCACAAATGGAAAAACCATGATGAGATCCTAAAAAACCATGAGCTTTATGTTTATCCGCGTTTAGATGCTAATGATGGCGGTGAGCTTCGTCAACACTTTAAAGTTAATTACGTGGAAGCACCAGTGATGAAAATCTCATCTTCATTTATTAGAAAAGCCATTAGCGAAGGAAAAGACGTACAACATTACATGCCAAAAGAGGTGGCAAAGTATGTTGATGAGATGAACTTCTTCCGTTAATTTTTCTTCCCCCTTTAATCCTTAATTTTGCTGCATAATTTTTTTGAATGGAGATATTAATTCAAGCAACGCAACTTATACTTAGTCTTTCGATTCTCGTGGCACTTCACGAGCTTGGACACTTTATACCGGCTAAACTTTTTAAAACGAAAGTTGAAAAATTTTACCTTTTCTTCGACCCTTGGTTTTCACTATTTAAAATAAAAAAAGGCGAAACCGAATACGGCATTGGCTGGTTGCCTTTGGGCGGTTATGTGAAAATTGCCGGAATGATTGATGAGTCGATGGATAAGGAGCAAATGAAAAAGCCTCCTCAACCTTGGGAATTCCGTTCAAAACCGGCATGGCAACGACTAATTATAATGATCGGCGGCGTTACAGTTAATGTTATTTTGGGAATGGCCATATACGCTATGGTTCTTTTTGTTTGGGGAACTCAATATTTACCTACAGAAAACTTAAAATACGGAGTTTACACTGACTCTTCTGCAGTTCAAATTGGCTTGCAAAACGGCGATAAAATTTTAAGTGTCGACGGTGAAAAAGTAGAAAACTTTAGCGATATTCAACTTAAGATTTTATTAGAAGAAGCTCAAACAGTTGAAGTAGAAAGAAATGGAAATCAAACACAAATTGATATTCCTGAAGGAACAGTTGCTAAAATGATTAAAAAACAACAGGCTTTTATGGAACCTGCTTATTTGCCGCTTGTTGATCAGGTGCTTGAAGGCTCTAAAGCTGAAGCAGCCGGACTTGAAAAAGGCGATCGTTTGCTTGCCATCAATGGAGAACCTACGCCATTCTTCCAAGATGTTGTAAAGACTCTACAGAAGCATAAAGAGAAAGCCATTGAGTTAACAGTTGAAAGAAATGGCAGTGAGACAAAGTTGAACGCTGAAGTTACTCCAAAAGGAACTTTAGGTTTTGCCATTGTTCCCATCGATCAGCAATTGACATTTTCTACCAAGGAATACGGCTTTTTTGAGTCAATTCCTGCTGGGGTAGTGAAAGCTTACGACTCATTTGAAAATTACATCAAACAAATAAAACTCATTTTTAATCCTGAAACAGAGGCCTATAAATCGCTTGGTGGTTTTATTACCATTGGTAAAGCCTTTTCTCCTGAGTGGGATTGGCAGCGCTTCTGGAGTTTTACCGCATTCCTTTCTATTATTTTAGCCATTATGAACATTTTGCCAATTCCTGCTTTAGATGGTGGACATGTAATGTTCTTGATTTTTGAAATAATTACCGGCAGAAAACCCGGTGAGAAAGTAATGGAATATGCTCAAATTGCAGGCATCATCATTTTATTAGCGTTGATGATTTTAGCAAACGGCAACGACATAATGCGATTGTTTCAGTAAAAATCAATTCGAAACAAAACTCTTGATATTCAACAAACGACTTCCGAAATATAGTATAGTTAGAGTTATTAATGTACATGGGAACAACCCACTTAAAAAGCCTAATGGGAAGCCATGCATAATTTGTATTGATAAAGAATAAATTAATAGTCCTGAACCAAATTTTAGCAACCTTTCTATTGGAGACATGCTTTCTGTAAAGAGAACGATAATAAATGGCAACAGAAAACTCAGCAAAGCTGCTCCAAAACGACTATTAAGGTTTGCATTAGAATCTAAGGTCAAAAAACCAATCACTCCCATCATTAATAAATTCAAAATAACTATAAAAACCCAATTCGCTAATCTTTCCCCGACTATAACTTTATTTTCTCCTGCCGCAGACTTTGTAAAGTCTTCTGACAACACCTTACCTATTAGCTTTAAAGTGTTCCCTCTAGGGTTGGTTTGATTATTCTCTATTCGCTGGATGGTTCGTAGATTAATTCCAGACAGATCTGCTAGCTCTTCTTGAGTTAAACCTTTTTCTTTTCTTGCTTTATAAATTTCATCACTTAGTCTATGCATGTTTTTAAAATTTTATACTAGGTAAAAATAATTAATAAGTGACATTACTATAACGACATAACTTTCACTTTTATATGACATATTAATTTGCCGTGTCATTGTCTAGCAATTTTGCAGTGTATTTTAGTTGTTAACACAAGACTGTGTTTAATTTAATCTAAAGCTAAATAAGCAAAGGGATTTACAACCTTATTTTTGATAAAATTTTTATCGATGCGAAATTTTAGTGCTTTACTTTTTACGCTTTTCCTCAGTGGAAGCAGCTTATTAGCGCAACACTCAACCCTGCGTTTTTCAGACTCTCCCATTAACCTCAACAATCAATCGCTTTTAATCGTTCCTTTTGAGAGCAGAATGTTTCTTTGTGAAATTAATCGCGAATTGGCAACTGAAAACCAACTAAGTGTAAAAGAAATTACCGATCGCTTTACCTCGGCATTAGACCAAAGTATTCTTTATACTTTTCAGGAGCGATGCGATGTTAGTTCTTTTTACCTCTTAGAAGACGAAGAAGCAAAAAGTGACTTGAGTTTTATTTACAGCAACATAAAGTTAGAATATGAGCTGGTGGAGGCAGCAAGAGAAAAAAACGGGATCTCTAAGCTAAAATCAAAAATTAAGAAAGAAGACAACTCTTACCAAAGAGGTCGCATTGAAAATGGTCAAGTAGTTACCAAAAGAGACGATAGAGAGCGCTATATGAAAGCCGTTGTAAAAGATCCTCAGATGCTCGACAGCATGCACTACAAATTCAACAACAAGTACTTTTTATTTGTCAATGAATTAGACATTAAGAACATTTATGAAGGTGCACACCAAATGGCACAAATGGACTTTGAAAGAGAGATTAAACTACACTATACGCTCTATCAAAAAAATGGAGAAATTCTCTCAACCGGTGTTTCTAAAACGCACTTTCCTGCAAAGCTGAATGACATTAATCTCATTATTAAAAACTACTTCCCTATCTTAGCGCAACAAATTTATGCCGATCTATTCCCTTCTGAGGGTAATGAAGCGGGCGATTCAAAATTTAATTTGAAAAAATGGAAGTAATCAATCCCTACATAGCCATTATTGCGATTAGTGTCGTAATAATCATTTCGTATTTCTTCAACATTATCTCGCAAAAAACCAATATCCCCTCTGTTTTAATGCTCATTTTATTGGGTATTCTCATTAAACAGGGAATAAAACTCATGGGGTTTTCTACCGGTGACATGGTTTTCAACATTTTAGAACTGTTAGGAATTGTTGGTTTAATCATGATTGTGCTGGAAGCAGCTTTAGATTTGAGACTTACCAAAGATAAATGGCCAACCATCTGGAAATCTTTTAGCGTAGCACTTCTCAGCCTAATTGCCTCTTCGGCGGCTTGTGCATACATTATTCACTTTTTTATAGAACCTGACTTATTTACTGCCTTAGTTTACGCCATTCCCCTTTCAGTAATGAGCAGTGCTATTATTATCCCTTCTGTAGGCGGTTTGTCGGAAAACAAGAAGGAATTTATGGTTTATGAAGGCACTTTCTCCGATATTTTGGGCATTATGTTCTTCTACTTTTTAATTGGTAATGCTGAAGCTGAAAACGCACAAGTAGTCGTTTTTGATGTAGTTAGTAACATTCTTATTACTATTGTTTTATCTGTAGCCATTAGCTACGCTTTAGTGCTAATTTTCCAAAAAATGACTTCCCACGTTAAGTTATTTATGCTCATTGCCGTTCTTTTAATTCTATATTCAGTAGGAAAGTTATTTCACCTCTCTTCACTCTTAATTATTTTAGTTTTTGGATTAGTATTAAACAATCACAAATTATTTTTCAAAGGAATTCTAAAAAAATGGGTGCGCCCTAAAAAAGTAAAAGAAATACTGGACGACTTTCACCTGGTAACCATAGAAACTGCCTTTGTAGTAAGAACATTTTTCTTTGTAACTTTTGGAGTAATTATTACACTTAGCAGTCTTCTCAATTTGGATATTGCATTGATCAGTTTATGCATTTTAGCAGCCTTATACATTATACGTTTTATATTTTTAAAGCTATTTGTTCAAAGAGATATCTTACCTCAGCTGTTTATTGCTCCAAGAGGTTTGATTACCATTTTGCTCTTTTTTGCCATACCCGACGAATACCAAAACGAAAGTTTTGATTTGGGAATTTTACTGTACTGCATTATCATTTCATGTGTGATTATGGCTGTAGGCTTGGTGGCAAGCGGCAAAAATGTAGTTCCCATTGAAGATATGACTTTTATTTACGGAAGCGATAAAAAAGAAGAGTTGGAAAGCCCCATTTTGCCTGAAAGTCATGACGACATAGAGCCTGGTGAACTAGACGAGAAAACACCAAAAAGCTAATGTTCCGTTTACCTTAGCTTAAGTTGCTTTTTATATTTTTGAAGCATGAACAAACATTACTTACTCCTTTTCTTATCAGCTCTACCTATATTTTGTTGGGCTCAAATCCAATCAGGACCAATGTTGGGCTACAATAGTATGCGTGAAGTGGCTGTTTGGGTTCAGAGTAAAAATGCTGAGGAAATTAGCTTTCAATGGTGGCAAAAGGGAAGCGAAAAAGTTTCCACTAAAAGCTACCAAACTAAAGCTGAGAGTGCATTTACGGCTCATTTAATTGCCGATTATTTAGAACCGGGAACATTATATGAGTACCAAATTGTGTTGCAAAACAGTAAAGATTCTGCTAAAGGAACGTTTAGAACGCAAGAATTATGGCAACACCGCAAAGAACCACCTAACTTTAGTTTTATAACAGGAAGTTGTGCTTATACCAATGAAGAAAAGTACGACCGTCCGGGAGAACCCTATGGAAAAGGCAATGAAATTTTTGAAACGATTGCTCAGCAAGAAGCTGATTTAATGCTTTGGTTGGGAGACAATGTTTACTTACGCGAAGCAGATTGGACAAGCCGTTCCGGCATTTTTCACCGTTATACTCACTTTAAATCTCAGCCGGAACTTCAAGCGCTTTGGAAAGAAATGCATCATTATGCCATTTGGGATGATCATGACTACGGCCCGAATGATGCAGATAGAAGTTACATCGGCAAAGAATTAACCTTGGAAGCTTTACAGCATTTTTGGGCAAACCCCGGTTATGGGGTTAATAACAAGCAGGGCATTACCACTCAATTCTCATACAATGATGTTGACTTTTTTCTTTTAGATAATCGTTATTATCGAAGTCCAAACGAAAGAGAAAGTGGAGAGAGGGAAATTTTAGGTGAATCCCAAATTCAATGGTTGATTGATGCATTGGTATACAGCAAAGCCAGTTTTAAGTTCGTTTTAATTGGCGGTCAGTTTTTAAACCCGGCTGCAGTTTGGGAAAATCATGCCACTTACCCTGAGGAAAGAGAAAAAATCATTCAGCTTATTGAAAAAGAAAATATTAAGAATGTTATTTTCCTCAGCGGCGATCGACACAAAACAGAATTAAGTAAGCTTAGTTTAAAAAACGGCAACAGCATTTACGATTATACATCATCGCCGTTAACATCCAAAAGTTATAACTCTTCTGAAGAGGGAAATACGCTTAGAGTAAAAGGGACACATGTAAGTACCCAGAATTTTGGCAAACTAAGTCTGAGCGGTGATTATAAAAACAGAGAGCTGACTATTAGCACCTTTAATACAAAAGGAGAAAAGCTTTGGGAGGAGACAATTACAAGAGAGTAGTTGGTATTGTTTTAAAATAGCTACCTTTATTGCCAAACAATAAATAATGGACAACTTTCTGCTCAAACTCATCATTAACGCTTTGGCCGTTTTTATAACAGCATACTTATTAAAAGGTGTTTCTGTAAAGAACTTTTTTACAGCCATAATCACTGCACTTCTAATCGGATTAGTAAACGCATTCATTAAACCGGTTTTTATTTTTCTCACCATACCAGTAACTATTTTAACCTTGGGTTTATTTTTACTTTTTGTCGACGCATTTATGATTATGGTCATTGACAAAATGTACTCAGGTTTTAAAGTTAAAAACTTTGGTTGGGCATTTATTTTCAGCATCTTATTAGCATTAATCAACTCACTTTTAGTTTGGATTTTACAATGAAGAAATTAAATTACATAGCGCTACCATTCATTTTTAGTGGTTTAATCGCATGCAGCGAGCTCAATCAAATCGTAAATGAACTGCCAACAACGATGGAGCAAACATCTGAGCCAAGCACTTTTGAAATGGGAGAAGGGCTAAAAGCGGCCTTGGAAAAAGGAACTATCCAAGGGGTAGTTGACTTGGCCAAAGGAGGTGGATACTTGAGTAATGAAGCCTATAAAATTTACTTCCCGCCTTCAGCTCAAAAGGTAGAAAACACTTTAAGAGACTTAGGGTTTAATGATGAAGTAGACCGATTAGTAGTTTCTTTGAACAAAGCTGCAGAAAATGCAGTAAGCGAAGCCAAACCCTTATTTATTGAGGCAATTCGAGGAATGAGTATAGCTGATGCCAAAGGGATATTATTTGGCGCAGACACAGCAGCAACCAATTATTTAAAACGCAAAACAGCGGCCCAACTTCACCAAAAGTTTGAGCCTAAAATTCAAGCTTCGCTGAATGAAGTAAATGCCACTAAATATTGGGCTGATATAATGACTCAATACAACAAAATTCCTTTGGTAGAAAAAGTAGAAACTAACTTAAGTCGCTATGTTACCGAGCGTGCGGTGGATGGTTTGTTTTTAAAAATTGCGGAAGAAGAAAAAGCCATTCGAGAAAACCCACAACAAAGAACCACTGATTTGTTGAAGAAGGTGTTTGGTTATGCGGATGAGAAGTAGAAAGTGCTAGACTTCATTCATAGAAGTGAAAACATCTTTTTGGGTAAATGGTTGAAACCATTTATTTGGCATCTTTTGTACTCAACCAACCATGACTGAAGTCATGGGTTTCAACAAGACCTTAAAGTGATGCTTCGACAGGGTTGATAGTACCTAAACTTTAATCGTGCAAGAGGAAATTAATCAGATAAGTAACCGTTTCAACGGTTTAATTTAAATTCAATAATTTAGCTTTTTTAACCTACTTTAATGAAACACCTAATCTTACCTTTTACATTTCTTTTATTCTTTTTTCTTATTGGAAATACTACTGCCCAAAACTTTGAATGGGCAAAAAGCATGGGCGGTATTGGTTCTGATGTAGGCAACTCAATTGCTGTGGACAACTCCGGAAATGTCTATACAACAGGGAGCTTTTTAAGAACAGTCGATTTTGATCCTGGTCCGGGAACTTTTAATCTAACATCGGCAGGAGGTACTACTGACATTTTTATATCAAAATTAGACACCATAGGTAATTTTGTTTGGGCTAAAAAAATAGGTGGAATGAGATTTAACATGAGCCACTCTATTGCTGTGGATGCAACGGGAAATGTTTATTTTACTGGACAATTTATGGACACCGTCGACTTTAACCCCGGCTCAGGAACTTTTAACCTAATTTCAGCAGGATACTATAATATGTTTGTTTGTAAGTTAGATGCCTCAGGTAATTTTGTCTGGGCAAAAAATATGGGAGGACTAAGTACTTGTGCTGGACGCTCCATTGCTGTTGACTATTCTGGAAATGTCTATACAACAGGGGGATTTACAGGCACAATTGATTTTGACCCCGATACAGGAATCTACAATCTTAGTTCGGCGGGGAGTGGAGATATTTTCATCAGTAAATTAGACTCCTTAGGTAATTTTGTCTGGGCAAAAAATATGGGAGGAGGGTCGGATTCAGAAATAGGCCACTCGATAGCTATAGACTCTTTAGGAAATGTATATTCAACTGGACACTTTTCGGGTACAGCCGACTTTGATCCAGGTTCGGCAATGTTCAACCTCAATTCATCAGGGTACCGGGATATTTTTGTAAGTAAATTAGATGCCTCCGGCAATTTTCTTTGGGCAAAAGGAATGGGAGGGACGGGCTATGAAGAAGGCCTATCCATAGCTGTTGGGAAGGCGGGAAATGTCTACACAACAGGAGAATTTTCAGGCACAGTCGATTTTAACCCTGATATTGGAATTTTCAACCTAACTTCGACAGGGTCTAAGGATATTTTTTTATGTAAATTAGATTCATCCGGTAATTTTATTTGGGCAAAACAAATGGGAGGACTAGGTGATGATATTGGGAACTCCATCGCAATGGATTCCTTTGGGAACACCTATTTAACAGGGAAATTTATGGATACAGCAGATTTTGACCCTGGCACAGGAAGCTTTAATTTAAATTCATCTGGAGGTTATGATATTTTCGTAAGCAAATTGGACACCTTCGGTAATTTTATTTGGGCAAAAAATATGGGAGGACCAGGTGATGACATTGGCAGTTCAATAGCAATAAATCCCTTAGGAAGTGTCTTTACAACAGGAGGGTTTGAGGGTACAGTAGATTTTGATCCGGGACCTGGAAGCTTCAATTTTACCACGGCAGGTTTTAATGATATTTTCGTAAGCAAATGGAGTCAGTGTTATATTGATACTTCCCTGTCTACAAACCTACAAACTTTAATGGCTAATCAACAAGGTGCAAGTTATCAATGGTTAAATTGTGATAGCAGCTTTCAAGCTATTAGCTGGGCAACCGGTTTAATTTTTACACCTGCAATAAATGGTAGTTACGCATGTGAAATTTCGTTGAATGGCTGTGTTGATACAACAGCATGTGTGCAGGTAATCGTAACGGGAATCGAAAAGAATGCCTTTTCTGAGGAATATAAAATATACCCCAATCCTTTTGCTGATCAAATAACCATTGAGTCAACTGGTGTCCATTTAAATACTCAAGTTGACGTTATAAATATTAAAGGGCAAGTTGTTTATGAAACGACAACACTCCTAAACGGAAAAACAGTTTTAAATACCGCTGATTGGTCCAAAGGAATTTACTTTGTTCGATTGACTAATGAGCAAGGGGTTGGAACGTATAAGTTAGTCCATCAATAAGTGTAATCTTAGTAAGCTGCTAACCGAACCCACGACTTCAATCGTGGGAGAGAAAAATACAGTTATAAGTAGCCGTTTCAACGGTTTATCTATTATGAATTAACTCAAAAAGCCTCAATCAACCTAATTACAATATTTTGTTTCTGAGACGAAAGCATTGTTTGTGCTTCTTCAAACTTTGGAGGACCGAAATAAACTTTATCTACATTAGAAAACCCAAAAGGCTCTGCGGGAACGCCAAATATATTTTTATCTAGTTTTTTATTGGCATTTATATCATGAACTATTGATATGGCATATTTTCCATAAGGAAGCGGATCCAACTCAATGTTCATCTTCTTAGAATTTACCTGCACTACTCTTTTTAAAACGGCTTTTTTTTCGTCGGAAGGAAACCCCTTTTCTTTATTAAACACTAAAATTCCAATCTCGCCTTTCACATCTTTAATTCCTTCAACATCAATAGAGATACTTCCTTTTAGACTTGAATCGATAAAGGTAAATGAGGTTAAAAAAAAGCAAAGAAATAAAGCCGAGAATAAACGCATCTTTTTTAAGCAAATGTAAACTTCAAAGGAAATAAGTAAGTGTAAATTATGTTAAAGTACTTAGAACTGGTTAATTACTTTTAGTCCTCCAATTCTACTAAAATGTTTAACATTCAAAGTAGCAATGGGTAAGTTGTAATTCAAAGCAGTTGAACCAATAAGTATATCAGCAATATCGATTATTTTATTTTGATTTAAGAGATTTAAGTATATTTCTTTGGCAATCTCTGAACACGATTCGTCAAATGGTAAAATCTCGATATTTTGCTTAAGCTTATTCCAATATTCTGATTGCGCAATAGTTCTATTCCCAATTCCTATTTCATAATTTGTAATTGATGAAATGAATAAAGATTGATAAACTCCAACTAATTTATAGAAAGCTGTTTGTTCCTTTTTAGTTTTTCTAAATAATTCGATGATAATAGATGAGTCTAACAGAATCATGCTATTCTTGAATTATTAAAAAACTCTCTTGAATCTTTATACTTCTCTAAGTCTTCATTAGACCAGTTTGGTGCCTCTAAAAGTAGATCTCTTAATGATTGGCTAGCTTCTTTCGAAGCCACTTTTGTCTGAAGATTTTTTTGAAGTTTAAGCAACTCTGATTTAGGAAGCTGCTTTATAAGCTTCATTATATGATTGTATGTTATATTGATTTCCATAAGTATTCAAATTTCACCCTTTAATTTTTTAAAATAAAATTCTACATAAACTTACTATTCCAACTCTCCGAGCTAAAATTCTGACGCATTCCAAAAACATAAATACAAGCTAAAGCACAAAAGGCAATAAAAGTGTGTATCCAGACAAAAAGCTTTAGACCTAAAGTTGGCGTGGGAATGACAGCGACAAAGATTAAGGCAAGCGTTAAGAGCGTCCAGAATAAATGCATAAACGAGCGAAGCGGAAAAGCTGCCAAGGCTCTTAAGCCATTTAGATCACTGCCCCACTTATGAATAAAATAATATTTATTGTTTCCTAATTCAGCAAACAAAAGTGGGTCTGCATCCGGGTCTTCTAGCTCAAAAAGTGACTGTGGCGCAACAATTTTAAAATTTTTCAACTCCACTCCCCACTTCTTCTCCAACGATTTTACTTTCAAAATAGCTTCGGCCGGAAGCTCTGCTTTATAAGCCGCTGCTTCTAAAAATCGAAGCCGGTACTTTACACAAATACTTTTGATTTGATCTAGGTAAAAAACATTTTCTAAATCTCCGAATTGAAAGGTAGAAACCGCTGAATTGCCCTTCGTTCTAATCCGTTCTTCAATCAAACAGTCTTCTTTAAAATCACTTTCTAACTGGGCATTAATTTCTTCTAAGAGATCCCTTTTGATACTTCTCTTTTTTTCTTTTCGAAGCGCTTTTTCTAAATCGATGCTGCTAAATTGCATAGTTTGTAATTTTTATTCGTGCAGGCTTGGTAAGGAAGGCACATAAAATTACGAAAATATTACTGAAATTCGCTACGCTTTTTCTAAAGTGATTACAGTGACTTCCGGTGGAATGCCTACTCTTCCGGGGAAGCCTATGTAGCCATAACCTCTGTTAACGTACAAATACTGTTCATTAGATTTATACAAGCCCGCCCATTCGTCGTAAAAGTATTGTACAGGACTCCACTTAAATCCGGGAACTTCAACGCCAAACTGCATTCCGTGCGTATGTCCTGAAAGTGTTAAATCAATTTGAGGAAAGTTAGGCAAAACCTCTGCCTGCCAATGCGATGGGTCGTGTGATAGTAAAATATTAAACGCACTTTCTTCCAGTCCTTTGCTGGATTTCTTTAAATCTCCATACTTTGGGAAATGACCTCTTGCACTCCAATTCTCCACTCCAATGATTCCAATTTTTTCACCATCGACCTCCAATAAGCGATTTTCATTTTCTAACAGCTGCCACCCCATATTCTTTTGGATGGTTCTCAACTCATTCAAGTTTTTTTCTTTGGCAGAAAGTGAAGCCCAGTCAACATAATCACCATAATCGTGGTTTCCCAGAACAGAATAAACCCCTAAAGGAGCTTTGATTTTATCAAAAACATTTCCCCAATCCCGCATTTCAGAAGCTTTGTTATTTACCAAATCTCCGGTAAAGAAAGCAAGATCAATTTTTTCTGCTTCAAATAAATCTACTCCACCCTGTACAGCCGTTTTATTCCAAAAGCTGCCGGCATGAATATCTGAAAGCTGCCCAATGCGGAGACCATGCAATGAAGAAGGTAAACCTTTAATCGGCAAATTAATTCTCCGAACTCTGTAATCGTGAGCTCCACTAATTACGCCCCAGCTCATAGAAACTACGGGCAAAGCAGCGACAATAATTCCTGTTTTTGCCAAAAACTCAGAGCGACTGATTCCTTCTTTGTTTGAATTATTTTTAGCATTTGGCTTAGAATACTTCCTAATTAACCACTTAATTCCACGATGAATATCATCTATAAAAACAAAAACAACTAAGAATATTTTTGATAAAAAATTAACAAAGAGCAATACTCTAATAAATGTTCTAAATGTCCACTCCCAACTATCGTGACCAATAAAATTATAGGCAAAGAATGTGCTTAAAGAAATGAATGTAAAAGTTAGGTAGACTCCTCTTAATCCTTTTTTAACAACTGATTTTTGTTTTCTTGTAACAAACTTAATCGCTTGATAAGCATACCACTCAACAAGAGTAAATAGAACAAAAAACAAAATAAGTAAGAAGACTCTTTGCATAAATATGAAATTGTTTGTCTTTAAATGGCAAAATGATAACTACTTAATTCAACTTTTGTTTTACCTTTGTCGAATAATCTAAAAATCAAAATCATGGAAAACGTTGACAAATACTCTTCAATGGCCACCGACTTTATTATGACCTACGGTCCTAAATTAGTTGGTGCAATTATAACCTTAATTATCGGACTATGGGTGATTAAGATGGTGATGAAAGCTGTTAAAAAAGCTTTTCAAAAACGTCAAATCGACGAGTCTTTAACTCCCTTTTTAATTAGCATTATCTCTATGTTACTTAAAGTGATTTTGGGGATTTCAGTTTTAAGCATGATGGGCATTGCCATGACTTCTTTTGTGGCTATTTTGGGTGCCGCCGGTTTGGCCATTGGTATGGCACTTTCAGGAACACTACAAAACTTTGCAGGCGGAGTAATTATCTTAATAATCAAGCCATTTAAAGTAGGCGACTACATCGAAGCTCAAGGCTATGATGGAACAGTAAATGAAATTCAAATCTTTAATACCATTCTTAAAACTCCGGATAATAAAACGGTAATTATTCCTAATGGTGGGCTTTCTACCGGATCTTTAATTAACTACTCAACTGAGCCTACCAGGAGAATTGCTTGGACCTTTGGCATTGGCTACGGGGATGATGTTGAAAAGGCTCGTCAGATTTTACTGGAGTTGTTTAAAGAAGACGATCGCATTTTAACAGAACCGGAACCAATGGTAGTTTTAGATCAAATGGCAGACAGTTCTGTGAATTTATCGGCAAGAGTTTGGGTGAAGTCAGGTGATTACTGGGCAGTAAACTGGAAAATGAACGAAGAAGCCTACAATCGATTTAACGCTAATGGCATCAACATCCCATTCCCTCAAGTTGATGTTCACATGATTAAAGACTAAATTTCTCATTCAAATTAAACGATAGTTATGAAAAACATATTTTTAGCACTATGCCTTTTTATGGGCTTAGGAGTTTATGCTCAAGTAACCGATGCAGAAAGTGATTTGAGAACTCAAGAAAACGACACTACTGAAGGCTGGAAAACCGGAGGTGTATTTGGTGCAAACTTTACACAAGTATCATTAACAAACTGGGCTGCCGGTGGTCAAAGTTCTGTTTCTCTTAACGGGCTTTTAAATGTATTTGCCGATTACAAAAGAGGGAACACTGCTTGGGACAACAACTTAAACCTCAGCTATGGCGAAACCCAGTTAGGGGGTAGCGACTGGATTAAGTCAGACGACCGCATTTTATTTAACTCTAAGTATGGGAAAAAAGCAACAGAGGACTGGTATTATGCAGCTCTTTTAAACTTTAAATCTCAGTTTGCTCCCGGTTACACAACTGCAGCAGAAGAAGATAAAATTTCTGATTTTATGGCTCCGGGTTACTTGTTGGGCGCATTAGGTATGGACTACAAACCGAATGAAAACTTAACTGTATTTATATCTCCGGTAACTGCAAAACTAACGGTTGTAAATATTCAATCTTTAGCTGACCGTGGTGATTATGGAGTTGAAGCTGCTGAATACGCCGGTGACAATCCTGATAGTACTAAGCTGAAAGATGGTAAAAATACTCGACTAGAAGTAGGTGGTTACTTGAGAATGATGTACAAAAAAGATATTATGGAGAATGTTAGTTTTCAAACGAATATAGACCTATTCTCAAATTACTCAGAAGATCCTCAAAATATTGATGTAAACTGGGACAATGTACTGAGCATGAAGATTAACAAGTTCTTAACCTCTACAATTACAACATCATTAATTTATGATCATGATATAAAAATTCAAGAAACCAAATCCGATGGAACTCCAAAGCTCGACGCAGAAGGAAACCCCGAAATTGGGCCAAGAACACAATTCAAATATGTAATTGCTGTTGGCTTCCAATATAAGTTTGGAGATAAGAAGGATTAAGTGGTTTGTAGCATTGCTGAAGCTGTCTTTGTTTAGCTATTGAGATGGCTTCTTATTAAATTATCTCTTTTTGCGAGTGTAATTTAAAAGATCTGATTTCTGAGCTGCACTAAGTAAGGAGATTAAAAAGCGAAGTCCGTCCCTATTTTGGGGCGGAGCCGTCTAGTCGATTGTGTTTTCGTACTTTCATTTTTACTATCTGTAAGCGTTGGCATTAGGCTATGAAAATATGATTTGTAAAAAGCGTATGAGGAGCACTAACAAGATTAATATCAAATTTCAAGGACGGTTCTACTCTCGAACTTGCATTATGAATTCTAAACGAGATTTGCCAACCTTCATTTAATGAAACCAACAAAGTCGTTGTCGAGTTATCTTGGTAAACAATTTCGATTAGTCTTGATGGTAATTTTAATTTAGGTATTCTAGCTTTAGGCTTTACGGTTTCAAATGGTAAGTTTAAAGTTCCACTTAAATTGTAAGCTTGGATTTCTACTTTTTTGTTGCCTTTGATAACCTTGTAAAAGTCTTCATTTCCTATTAAATATTGAACGAGATTTTCAGCTACAATATTGGGATTTTCTTTATCAAGTCTCAAGAGTTCTTTTCTAAAAGCGTTTAAAATTGGGATGTAAACGACTTGATGCATATTTTCAATCGAAGTCCATTTTGTTGATTTGTCAGAAGCTTTAAGTTTTGCCAACATATCAAAAATGGGTTTTATTTCATCAAAATAATTTTGTGAGCAAGGAACTCCTAACCATTTCTCTCCAAAGTCAATGTTTAACGATAACCTTGAATGCTTTACAGCCCTATGATTGTTTTTTGCGGAAATTCCAATTTCCCATTTTTGCAAAGAACGAATAATAAGAACATCACGAACATCTCCTGTTTGTCCTGCTTGGTCACTTACGATATCAAGTACCAAAACATCTTCTTTACTGATGCCATTTGACAATCTTGGCTCAATGTCAATTAAGAAATTTAGGATCAAGATCAAAAGTTGTGTGTGAATTAAAATAAGATTCGGATTTTCGCATGAAAAAAGAAAGTTGGAAATATCCAAAGAGCTATTAAGTTTACT
>MDTG01302745.1_pt1 | contig 40130 bp, 48 predicted proteins | sample 811421 | NCBI WGS metagenome assembly MDTG01 (sample SAMN05326645, study PRJNA326480) | marine metagenome | isolation source: seawater | place: Pacific Ocean: South East | collected 2011 | reverse complement strand
TACGGTGAGTTCGCAGACAGGTTCGCAGGAGCTTAGGCCAGTAGCTCAATTGGTAGAGCAGCGGTCTCCAAAACCGCAGGTTGGGGGTTCGATTCCCTCCTGGCCTGCCATTCAGGCAGGTGAGCGCGGCGGCAGTACGGGCTGCGGCGCACAGACAGGTGCATGAGCTTGAGTACGGGATCTTCAGGGGCATCGTCACAGTCCGCGCTCGACTGGCTCAAGTGGCTGGTGGTGGTGGCGCTGGTCGTCGGCGGCGTGTACGGCAACTGGTACTTCCAGAACGAGTCGCTGCTCTACCGGGTGGTCGGCCTGCTCGCGCTGGCCGCGGTGGCGATCGTCGTCGCTCTGCAGACCGACAAGGGCAGATCCACCTGGTCGCTGATGAAGGAGTCGCGGGCGGAGATTCGCCGCGTGGTCTGGCCGAAGCGCGAGGAGCTGATCCAGACCACCATCATCGTGCTCGTGCTGGTGCTGATTTTCGCGCTGATCCTCTGGCTGCTGGACTCCGGTCTGGGCTGGCTCGTATCCAGCATCATCGGCTGACGTCGAGTCACGACGACAAATAAGGTAGCGATCGCGATGTCGAAGAAATGGTACGTAGTCCACGCCTACTCGGGCTTCGAGAAGAACGTGGCGCGCGCGCTGAAGGAGCGGGTCGTCCTCTCCGGGCTCGACGATTTCTTCGGCGAGATCCTGGTGCCCACCGAGGAAGTGGTGGAGATGCGCGGCGGCCAGAAGCGCCGCAGCGAGCGCAAGTTCTTCCCGGGCTACGTGCTCGTGCAGATGGAACTGAACGATGACACCTGGCACCTGGTCAAAGAAACGCCCAGGGTCATGGGTTTCATCGGCGGCAAGGCCGACCAGCCGGCGCCCCTGTCCGAGGCCGAGGCCAACGCCATCCTCGACCGGGTCGCTGCCGGCAGCGAGAAGGCCACGCCCAAGACCATCTTCGAGCCCGGCGAGATCGTGCGGGTGATCGACGGGCCGTTCAACGACTTCAACGGCGTCGTCGAGGAAGTGAACTACGAGAAGAGCCGCCTGCAGGTCGCGGTGACGATTTTCGGCCGCTCCACCCCGGTGGAGCTGGATTTCGGCCAGGTCGAGAAAGGCTGACCGGCGGAAAGACCGAACGAGGCCCTGCCGCGCTGACGCGCCGGCCGGGTTCACGACAGAGAACGGGGAGTGGCTGCCGCGCGTCGGCCCACGCTGGAACCCGATAGGAGACATCGATGGCAAAGAAGATCGAGGCCTACATCAAGCTGCAGGTCGCAGCCGGGCAGGCCAATCCCAGTCCGCCGGTGGGCCCTGCCCTGGGCCAGCACGGCGTCAACATCATGGATTTCTGCAAGCAGTTCAACGCTCAGACCCAGAACGTCGAGCAGGGGCTGCCGATTCCGGTGGTGATCACCGTCTATGCGGACCGCAGCTTCACCTTCATCACCAAGACGCCGCCGGCGTCGGTGCTGCTGAAGAAGGCCGCCAAGATCAGCAAGGGCAGCGCCACCCCGCACACGGACAAGGTCGCCAAGCTGAACCGTGAGCAGCTCGAGGAGATCGCGAAGATCAAGATGCCGGATCTGACCGCGGCGGACATGGATGCCGCGGTCCGGACCATCGCCGGCACGGCCCGCAGTGCCGGTATCGAAGTGGAGGGCGTGTAACATGGCGAAGCTGACCCGGCGCCGTCGCGCCATTCTCGAGAAGATCGATCCGGCGAAGCTGTATCCCGTCGATGAAGCCGTGAGCCTGCTCACCGAGTGCTCCGGCGGCAAGTTCAAGGAAAGCTTCGACGTCGCCGTCAACCTCGGCGTCGACCCGCGCAAGTCCGACCAGGCCGTGCGCGGTGCCACCACGCTGCCCCACGGCACCGGCAAGGACGTGCGCGTCGCCGTGTTCGCCCAGGGCGAGGCCGCTGACAAGGCGGGCGCCGCGGGCGCCGACATCGTCGGCTTCGAAGATCTCGCCGACAGCATCAAGGCGGGCAATCTCGACTTCGACGTGGTCATCGCCACGCCCGACGCCATGCGGATCGTCGGCCAGCTCGGCAAGGTGCTCGGCCCCCGCGGCCTGATGCCGAACCCGAAGACGGGCACCGTCACGCCCGACGTCGAGACCGCCGTCCGCAACGCCAAGGCGGGCCAGGTCCAGTATCGGGCCGATCGCGGCGGCATCGTCCATGGCAGCGTCGGCCAGGTCGGCTTCGACGCTACCCAGATCAAAGAGAACATCGCTGCGCTGATCAACGACCTCAAGAAGGCCAAGCCCGCGTCGGCCAAGGGTCAGTACCTGAAGAAGGTGACCCTGTCGACCACCATGGGCCCCGGCTTGACGGTGGATCAGGCATCACTGGAGGTCTGACGGCAGTCGGACCCGGAAGATTTTGAAGGCGTCCGGCCACTCCTCGGAGCGGCCGGAGTCGTCAAAAACCGTAGGTGGCTGTCGCGGAGCGACAGCTTGGCGGTTGCTCCGCAACCGCTGGCTGCTGGCGAAGCTCAGCCTTAATGGCCTACGCAGACGGCGAAGCCTCAGAGTGTGCAACGGGTGCGCGCAAGCGCACGGTCGTATGGCCTCTGAGGATCCGAAAGTCGCCGTGTGGTTCGTAAAGCGAACCACCTGGCAGTTCGCTTCGCGAACTGTGTGCGGCGCCGATGCCGGCCGGCATCGGTGTCGCCGCAGATCTCGAAGGGGCTGCATGGGCCTTCCGCATGGGGCGGAAGGCGCGGATATCGACGATATCCTCGAGGAGCAAACATGGCACTGAGACTTGAAGAGAAACAGGCCATCGTTGCCGAAGTGAACGAGGCGGCGGGTGCTGCCCTGTCCGCGGTGGTCAGCGACTACCGCGGGCTCACCGTGAGCCAGATGACCGCCCTGCGCGTGAAGGCGCGCGAGTCGGGCGTCTATCTCAAGGTGATCCGCAACACCCTGGCACGCCGTGCCGTGGCAGGCACCGATTACGAGTGCCTCAACGACGCGTTCGTCGGGCCGACCCTGCTCGCGTTCTCCCAGGAGGACCCGGGCGCGGCGGCACGTCTGATCAAGGACTACGCCAAGGAGCACGAGGCCCTCAAGGTCCGCGCGCTGTCCCTGGGCGGTCAGCTTTACGGGGCGGAAGACATCGACCGTCTCGCCAAGCTGCCCACTCTGGACGAAGCCCGCTCTCTGCTCATGGCGGTCATGCAGGCGCCGATCGCCAAGCTGGTGCGCACGTTCAACGACGTGCCCGGCCGGGTGGTCCGCGTGGTGGCAGCGGTCCGGGATCAGAAGCAGGACGCCGCTTGATCGGTTTCACATCGGCAGACGATTGCATACGACATCAGGAGAATTACTGAAATGGCACTCTCGAAAGACGACATTCTGAACGCCATCGCCGAGATGAGCGTGATGGAAGTGGTGGAGCTGGTCTCCGCCATGGAAGAGAAATTCGGCGTATCCGCAGCCGCAGCCGTGGCTGCAGCACCGGCGGCCGCCGGTGGCGGCGAAGCGGCAGCAGCCGAAGAGAAGGACGAGTTCGAAGTCGTTCTCGCAGGCGCTGGCGAGAAGAAGGTCAACGTGATCAAGGTCGTCCGCGCACTCACCGGCCTGGGCCTGAAGGAAGCCAAGGCGCTGGTCGACGAGGCACCGTCCTCCGTGAAGGAAGGCGTGTCCAAGGACGAAGCCGAAGACATGAAGAAGCAGCTGGAAGAGGCCGGCGCCACGGTTGAGCTCAAGTAACCGCGCCGTCTTCGAATCGCTCCGACAGGAGCCCTCGGGCTGGGTGCCGGCTGACGGCACCCGGCCTTTCGTCGTCGCTGGAAGAACATCGCAGTCGCTCTAGCAGATCAGGCCAGACAAGCACCCGCGGGAGACACTAATGGCGTACAGCTTTACCGAGAAGAAACGCATCCGGAAGGACTTCGGCAAACTGCCCGAGTTCATGGAGATGCCGTATCTTCTCTCCATACAGATCGACTCGTACAACCAGTTCCTGCAGCTCGGACGGCAGACCGACAAGCGCCAGGAGACCGGCCTGCACGCCGCGTTCCGGTCGGTGTTCCCCATCGTCAGCTACTCCGGCAGCGCGGCGCTCGAGTACGTCGACTACCGGCTCGGCGAGCCGACCTTCGACGTCAAGGAGTGCGTGCTCCGCGGCATCACCTACGCGGCTCCGCTGCGCGTCAAGGTGCGCCTGATCATCTACGACAAGGATTCCTCGAACAAAGCCGTCAAGGACGTGAAGGAGCAGGAAGTCTACATGGGCGAGATTCCGCTCATGACCGAGAACGGCACCTTCGTCATCAACGGCACCGAGCGTGTGGTGGTCTCCCAGCTGCACCGCTCTCCCGGCGTGTTCTTCGACCATGACCGGGGCAAGACCCATTCCTCCGGCAAGCTGCTGTACTCCGCCCGGGTGATTCCCTACCGCGGCTCGTGGCTCGACTTCGAGTTCGACCCGAAGGACTGCGTGTTCGTGCGTATCGACCGGCGCCGCAAGCTGCCGGCGACCATCATCCTCCGGGCGCTGGGCTTCAGCTCCGAAGAGATCCTGGGGATGTTCTTCGAGACGAACATCTTCCACGTGAAGAAGGACGGATCGATCTCCGTGGACCTGATCCCGGAGCGCATGCGTGGCGACGTCGCCACCTTCGACATCGCGGACAAGAAAGGCAACGTCATCGTCGAGGTGGGCCGCCGGGTCACCGCCCGTCATGTGCGGCTGCTCGAAGAGAGCGGCATCAAGCGCCTGGACGTGCCCCGTGAGTACCTGATCGACCGGGTCACCGCGCGGGACGTGGTGGACGAGGCCTCCGGCGAGATCGTCGTGCCCTGCAACACGGTCATCACCGACGAGGTGCTCGACAAGCTGCTGGAGACCGGCGTCTCCGAGATCGCCACGATCTACACCAACGATCTGGACTGCGGCCCGTACGTGGCCGACACCCTGCGCATCGATCCCACCACCAACCGCCTCGAGGCGCTGGTGGAGATCTACCGGATGATGCGTCCCGGCGAGCCGCCGACCAAGGAAGCCGCGGAGAACCTGTTCAACAACCTGTTCTTCTCCAGTGAGCGTTACGACCTGTCGGCCGTGGGCCGCATGAAGTTCAACCGCCGCCTCGGCCGCGAGGAGATCATCGGCGAGGGCACGCTCACCAACGACGACATCATCGACGTGCTGCGCACCCTGGTGGAGATCCGCAACGGCAAGGGCTCGGTGGACGACATCGACCACCTGGGCAACCGGCGGGTCCGCAGCGTCGGCGAGATGGCGGAGAACCAGTTCCGCGTCGGCCTGATCCGGGTGGAGCGGGCGGTCAAGGAGCGCCTGTCCCTGGCCGAGTCCGAAGGCCTGATGCCCCAGGACATGATCAACGCCAAGCCCGTGGCGGCGGCGATCAAGGAGTTCTTCGGCTCCAGCCAGCTCTCCCAGTTCATGGACCAGAACAACCCGCTGTCCGAGGTGACCCACAAGCGCCGGGTCTCCGCGCTCGGGCCGGGCGGTCTGACCCGCGAGCGGGCCGGCTTCGAAGTCCGGGACGTGCACCCGACCCACTACGGCCGGGTATGCCCCATCGAGACCCCGGAAGGTCCGAACATCGGTCTGATCAACTCGCTGGCCACCTATTCCCGGACCAACGAGTACGGCTTCCTGGAGACGCCGTACCGTAAGGTCGAGAACGGCAAGGTCACCGAGAAGGTCGAGTACCTGTCCGCCATCGACGAGGCAGCCTACGTCATCGCCCAGGCCAGCGCGCCGCTGTCCGACAAGGGTGAGTTCGTCGAGGAGCTGGTGGACGTGCGCCACCAGAACGAGTTCCAGAAGACGACCCCCGACAAGGTCGAGTACATGGACGTATCGCCGAAGCAGGTGGTGTCCGTGGCGGCCTCGCTGATTCCGTTCCTCGAGCACGACGACGCCAACCGGGCGCTGATGGGCTCGAACATGCAGCGTCAGGCGGTGCCGACCCTGCGCGCCGAGAAGCCCCTGGTGGGCACGGGCATGGAGCGTCACGTCGCCCGGGACTCCGGCGTGTGCGTGATCGCCAGCCGCGGCGGCTCCGTGGACAGCGTCGACGCCAGCCGCATCGTGGTGCGGGTCAACGACGACGAGATCCAGGCCGGCGAAGCGGGCGTGGACATCTACAACCTGACCAAGTTCACCCGGTCGAACCAGAACACCTGCATCAACCAGCGCCCGCTGGTGAAGCCCGGTGACGTCATCGCCCGGGGCGACGTGCTGGCCGACGGCCCGTCCACCGACATGGGCGAGCTGGCGCTGGGTCAGAACATGCGCATCGCGTTCATGCCCTGGAACGGCTACAACTACGAGGACTCGATCCTCGTGTCCGAGCGCGTGGTGCAGGAGGACCGGTTCACCAGCATCCACATCCAGGAGCTGACCTGCATCGCCCGGGACACCAAGCTGGGCCCGGAAGAGATCACCTGCGACATTCCCAACGTCGGTGAAGGCGCGCTGTCGAAGCTGGACGAGTCCGGCATCGTCTACATCGGCGCCGAGGTGAAGGCCGGCGACATCCTGGTGGGCAAGGTGACGCCGAAGGGCGAAACCCAGCTCACCCCGGAAGAGAAGCTGCTGCGGGCGATCTTCGGCGAGAAGGCTTCGGACGTGAAGGACACCTCGCTGCGGGTGCCCACCAGCGTCAAGGGCACGGTCATCGACGTGCGGGTGTTCACCCGGGACGGCGTCGAGAAGGACCAGCGCGCCAAGGACATCGAGAAGGCCGAGCTGGCCCAGATCCGCAAGGACCTGGACGACCAGTACCGGATCGTCGAGACCGCCACCTACGAGCGGCTGCGTGCCGCCCTGAACGGCAAGCAGGCGGCCAGCGCCCCGGGCAAGAGCAAGGGCGTGAAGATCGACGACGAGTACCTCGACGGCCTGTCGAAGGACGACTGGTTCAAGATCCGCATGTCCGACGACGACCTGAACACGCTGCTCGAGCGGGCCGAGGCCCAGCTCAAGGAGCGCAAGGAGATGCTGGACGCCCGCTATGCCGACAAGCGCGGCAAGCTGGAGACCGGCGACGACCTGGCGCCCGGCGTGCTGAAGATCGTCAAGGTCTACCTGGCCATCAAGCGGCGCATCCAGCCCGGCGACAAGATGGCCGGCCGCCACGGCAACAAGGGCGTGATCTCCGTGATCATGCCGGTCGAGGACATGCCGTTCGACGACGACGGCGAGCCCGTCGACGTGGTGCTGAACCCCCTCGGCGTGCCGTCGCGGATGAACGTCGGCCAGGTGCTCGAGACGCACCTCGGCTGGGCGGCCAAAGGCATCGGCCGGAAGATCGACGGCATGATCGCCGACCAGCAGAAGGTGGCCGAGGTGCGCAAGTACCTCGACGAGGTCTACAACAGCGTCGGTGGCGCCAAGGTGGACCTGAAGTCGCTGTCGGACGCGGAGCTGATCGAGCTGGCCCGCAACCTGCGGGACGGTCTGCCGATCGCCACGCCGGTGTTCGACGGCGCCAACGAGTCCGAGATCAAGAAGCTGCTGGAGCTCGCGGACCTGCCGACCACCGGCCAGGCCACGCTGTACAACGGCAGGACCGGCGACAAGTTCGACCGGCCGGTCACCGTCGGCTACATGTACATGCTCAAGCTGAACCACCTGGTGGACGACAAGATGCATGCGCGTTCCACCGGTTCGTACAGCCTGGTCACCCAGCAGCCGCTGGGCGGCAAGGCCCAGTTCGGTGGCCAGCGTTTCGGCGAGATGGAGGTCTGGGCACTGGAAGCGTACGGTGCGGCCTACACGCTGCAGGAAATGCTCACCGTCAAGTCCGACGACGTCAGCGGCCGTACCAAGATGTACAAGAACATCGTGGACGGCGACTACCGGATGGAGCCTGGAATGCCGGAGTCCTTCAACGTGCTGGTGAAGGAGATCCGGTCTCTCGGCATCGACATGGAGTTGGAGAGCGAGTAGTGGAACCGGCGTAGGCGCGGCCAGCCGAGCGCGGCCGCGATCGCGCCCGGGAGGGCGCTCCTACAGACGGTTCGAGCCAGACGACGGAATTGATTTGCGACTCCATACGGAGGAGAGATTTTGAAAGACCTACTCAATCTGCTGAAAGCACAGGGCAGCGTCGACGAGTTCGACAGTCTGCGCATCGGCCTGGCATCGCCGGACATGATCCGGTCGTGGTCCTTCGGCGAGGTCAAGAAGCCGGAGACCATCAACTACCGTACCTTCAAGCCCGAGCGGGACGGGCTGTTCTGCGCGCGTATCTTCGGGCCGACCAAGGACTACGAGTGCCTGTGCGGCAAGTACAAGCGCCTGAAGCACCGGGGCGTCATCTGCGAGAAGTGCGGCGTCGAGGTCACCCTGACCAAGGTACGCCGCGAGCGCATGGGCCACATCGAGCTGGCGAGCCCCGTCGCCCACATCTGGTTCCTGAAGTCGCTGCCGTCGCGCATCGGCCTGCTGCTCGACATGACCCTGCGGGACATCGAGCGGGTGCTGTACTTCGAGTCCTTCGTGGTGATCGATCCGGGCCTGACCGATCTCGAGATCGGCCAGCTCCTCACCGACGAGGACTACTACCAGAAGCTGGAGGAGTTCGGTGACGAGTTCGACGCCCGCATGGGCGCCGAAGCGATCCAGGCGCTGCTCAACAACCTCGACCTGGAAGCCGAGATCGCGCGCCTGCGCGAGGAGATCCCGGCCACCAACTCCGAGACCAAGATCAAGAAGCTGTCCAAGCGCCTGAAGCTCATGGAGGCTTTCCAGTCCTCGGGCAACGATCCGGAATGGATGATCATGTCCGTGCTGCCGGTGCTGCCGCCGGACCTGCGTCCGCTGGTGCCCCTGGACGGCGGCCGTTTCGCCACCTCGGACCTGAACGACCTGTACCGCCGGGTGATCAACCGCAACAACCGCCTGAAGCGCCTGCTGGACCTGTCCGCGCCGGACATCATCGTCCGCAACGAGAAGCGGATGCTGCAGGAAGCCGTGGACGCGCTGCTCGACAACGGCCGCCGCGGCCGGGCCATCACCGGCTCCAACAAGCGGCCGCTGAAGTCGCTGGCCGACATGATCAAGGGCAAGCAGGGCCGGTTCCGCCAGAACCTGCTCGGCAAGCGGGTCGACTACTCCGGCCGTTCCGTGATCGTGGTGGGTCCGACCCTGCGCCTGCACCAGTGCGGCCTGCCCAAGAAGATGGCGCTCGAGCTGTTCAAGCCCTTCATCTTCGGCAAGCTGGAAGCCCGCGGCCTGGCCACCACCATCAAGGCCGCCAAGAAGATGGTGGAGCGCGAGACCCCGGAGGTGTGGGACATCCTCGCCGAGGTCATCCGTGAGCATCCGGTGCTGCTGAACCGGGCGCCGACCCTGCACCGGCTCGGCATCCAGGCGTTCGAGCCCGTGCTGATCGAGGGCAAGGCCATCCAGCTCCACCCGCTGGTCTGCACCGCCTACAACGCCGACTTCGACGGCGACCAGATGGCCGTGCACGTGCCGCTGACGCTGGAAGCCCAGCTCGAGAGCCGGGCGCTGATGATGTCCACCAACAACATCCTGTCGCCGGCCAGCGGCGAGCCGATCATCGTGCCGTCCCAGGACGTGGTGCTGGGCCTGTACTACATGACTCGGGAGAAGGTGAACGCCAAGGGCGAGGGCCGCGCCTTCGCCGACATCTCCGAGGTGCACCGCGCCTATCACGCCGGTCTGGTGGATCTGCACGCCCGGGTGAAGGTGCGCATCATCGAGGAGCGCGTCCAGGAGGACGGTACCTCCGAGACCGTGCGCAGCCTGGTGGACACCACCGTGGGCCGGGCGCTGTTCTACGAGATCGTGCCGAAGGCGCTGCCCTTCGAGATGGTCAACAAGCCGCTCGACAAGAAGACCATCTCCGGTCTGATCAATGCCTGCTACCGCAACGTCGGTCTGAAGGAGACGGTGATCTTCGCCGACCAGCTCATGTACACCGGATTCGCCCACTCGACGGCATCCGGCGCTTCCATCGGCGTCGAGGACTTCGTGATTCCGGAGGACAAGGTCCGGATCATCGCCGACGCCGAGGCCGAGGTGGCCGAGATCGAGTCCCAGTTCGCCTCGGGCCTGGTGACCGCCGGCGAGAAGTACAACAAGGTGGTCGACATCTGGTCCCGCGCCAACGACCTGGTGGCGCGCTCCATGATGGAGGGTATCTCCAAGGAGACCGTCGCCACCCGGGACGGCGAGGAAGTCGAGCAGGACTCCTTCAACTCCGTCTACATCTACGCCGACTCCGGGGCGCGGGGTTCCCCTGCCCAGATCCGGCAGCTCGCCGGCATGCGGGGCCTGATGACCCGGCCGGACGGCAGCATCATCGAGAACGCCATCACCGCCAACTTCCGCGAAGGCCTGTCGGTGAACGAGTACTTCATCTCCACCCACGGCGCCCGCAAGGGTCTCGCGGACACGGCGCTGAAGACCGCGAACTCGGGTTACCTGACCCGCCGGCTGGTGGACGTGGCCCAGGACGTGGTCATCACCGAGGACGACTGCGGCACCGAGCAGGGCCTGCTGGTCGCCGCCATCATCGAAGGTGGCGACGTCGTGGAGCCCCTGGGCGACCGTGTGCTCGGGCGCGTGGTGGCCGCCACCGTCTACGACGCGGACGGCAAGACCGTGCTCATCGAGCAGGGCACCATGCTGGACGAAGCCTGGGTGGAACAGCTCGACGAGCTCGGCGTCGACCAGATGCTGGTGCGCTCGCCGATCACCTGCTCTACCCGTCACGGGGTCTGCGGCAAGTGCTACGGGCGGGATCTGGCGCGGGGCCATCAGGTCAACGTCGGCGAGTCCGTGGGCGTCATTGCCGCCCAGTCCATCGGCGAGCCGGGCACCCAGCTCACCATGCGGACGTTCCACATCGGCGGCGCGGCCTCCCGGGCCACCGCCATCGACAGCATTCAGGTCAAGCACGGCGGCTCGGTCCGGCTGCACAACCTGAAGACCGTCACCCGGGAATCCGGCGAGCTGGTCGCGGTGTCCCGTTCCGGTGAGATCGCCATCGCCGATGCCCACGGCCGGGAGCGGGAGCGCTACAAGCTGCCCTACGGCGCCGTGATCTCGGTGGGCGAGGGCGACGAGGTCGACGCCGGGCAGGTCATTGCCCAGTGGGACCCGCACACCCACCCCATCGTCACGGAAATGGCGGGCGTGGTGAAGATGCAGGACATGGAGGAAGGCCTGTCGATCAACCGTCAGACCGACGAGCTGACCGGCCTGACCAACATCCTGGTGCTCGATCCCAAGGACCGGCCCAGCGCCGGCAAGGACCTGCGTCCTGCGGTGACCCTGGTGGACGCCAAGGGCGAGGCCGTGGCCCTGCCCGGCAGCGAGCTGCCGGCCCACTACTTCCTGCCGAACAACGCCATCGTCAACCTCGAGGATGGCGAGAAGGTCGGCGTCGGCGACGTGGTGGCGCGGATTCCCCAGGAAGGCTCCAAGACCCGGGACATCACCGGTGGTCTGCCCCGGGTGGCCGACCTGTTCGAAGCCCGCAAGCCCAAGGAGCCCGCCATCCTGGCCGAGGAGACCGGTACGGTCAGCTTCGGCAAGGAGACCAAGGGCAAGCGCCGCCTGGTCATCACCCCGGCGGACGGGGATCCGGTGGAAACGCTCATTCCGAAGTGGCGCAACATCGGCGTGTTCGAAGGCGAGCAGGTGGAGAAGGGCGAAGTGGTCAGCGACGGCCCGTTCAGCCCCCACGACATCCTGCGCCTGAAGGGCGTGCCGGACCTCGCCGAGTACATCACCAACGAGATCCAGGAGGTGTACCGGCTGCAGGGCGTGACCATCAACGACAAGCACATCGAGGTCATCGTCCGGCAGATGCTGCGCAAGGTGGAGATCACCGATCCGGGTGAGTCCGAGTTCATCCGCGGCGAGCAGGTCGAGTACGTGAACGCCCTCGAGGTGAACGACGCCCTGGCGGCCGAAGGCAAGCAGCCGGCGGCGTACGAGCGGGTGCTGCTCGGCATTACCAAGGCCTCGCTGGCGACCGAATCCTTCGTGTCCGCGGCCTCCTTCCAGGAGACCACCCGGGTGCTCACGGAGGCGGCGGTCACCGGCAAGCGCGACTACCTGCGCGGCCTGAAGGAGAACGTCGTGGTCGGCCGGCTGATCCCGGCGGGCACCGGCCTGGCCTACCACAGCGACCGCAAGCGCCGTCGCGCCGAGGACCTGGCCGCGCGCCTGGCCAAGGAGCAGGGCGCCACGGCGGACGAGGTGGAACAGGCGCTGTCCGAGGCGCTCTCCAACTCCGAGTGATCGGAGGGCCCGCGGGCGGTGGCCTCCGCCACCCGCGGGCGGCACCGGCAGCCCGGGACCCGACGGGGACCGGCTGCGCTGCCCGTTGTGTTATCGGGAGCGCGCGATTAGAATCGCGCGCTCATTTTCTCCGGCCCCGCCCGTCGCGGCCGGTCATCGAACGACAAGAGACCAGGCATGGCAAGAATCAGCCAGCTCGTGCGCAAGCCGCGCAAGCGCAAGATCGACAAGAACATCGTGCCGGCCCTGCAGGGCTCGCCCCAGAAGCGGGGCGTGTGCACGCGGGTGTACACCACCACCCCGAAGAAGCCGAACTCGGCGCTTCGCAAGGTCTGCCGGGTGCGGCTGACCAACGGCTACGAAGTGACCTCCTACATCGGTGGCGAAGGCCACAACCTGCAGGAGCACTCGGTGGTGCTGATCCGCGGCGGACGGGTCAAGGACCTGCCCGGCGTGCGTTACCACACCGTGCGCGGCACCCTGGACACCTCCGGCGTGTCCGACCGCCGTCAGCGCCGCTCGAAGTACGGCGCCAAGCGGCCGAAGTAAGGCGCACGAATGCGATCGTAGGAGCGGCCTCCCGGCCGCGATCTTCCGAGCCACAGGCGATCGCGGCCGGGAGGCCGCTCCTACAGCAGAACCAGACGGCCAGGTGGAGAATCACCGCCCGATAAACGACAGATCCTCAAAAAATCTGTTCCAGTAAGGCCCGGACCCCGCGCGGGGACCCTTCCGGGATCAACCTGAAGCAATGGAGCTTTAGACATGCCAAGACGACGTATCGTCGCGAAGCGGGAAATCCTTCCCGATCCCAAGTATCACAACCAGACCGTCGCCAAGTTCATCAACCACGTGATGGTGAGCGGCAAGAAGGCCGTGGCCGAGCGTATCGTCTACGGCGCCCTCGAGCGCATCGAGAGCCGTGGCTCCAGCGATCCGGTGGACGTGTTCGAGAAGGCCCTCGAGGCCGTCGCGCCGTTCGTCGAGGTGAAAGCCCGCCGGGTCGGCGGCGCCACCTACCAGGTTCCGGTCGAGGTCCGTCCCTCCCGCCGTCAGGCGCTGGCGATGCGCTGGCTGGTGGACTCCGCCCGCAAGCGCGGCGAGAAGTCCATGGCCGCCCGGCTCGCCGGCGAGTTCATGGATGCCGCCGAAGGCCGGGGCAGCGCGGTGAAGAAGCGCGAGGACACCCACCGGATGGCGGAAGCCAACAAGGCGTTCTCCCACTACCGGTACTGATCGAGCCGGGCAGCGTCGGGGCACCTCGGGCCGTTCGCGCGGTCGAAGGCCCTGTCCCGACGGCCCGAACGGTCGCCACTCACACATACAGACGCTAACGGAGAGCATCATGGCTCGCAAAACCCCCATCGCGCGATACCGGAACATCGGCATCGTGGCTCACGTGGACGCCGGCAAGACGACCACCACGGAGCGGGTGCTGTTCTATACCGGCCTGTCCCACAAGATCGGCGAGGTTCACGATGGCGCCGCCACCATGGACTGGATGGAGCAGGAGCAGGAGCGCGGCATCACCATCACCTCCGCCGCCACCACCTGTTTCTGGTCCGGTATGAACCAGCAGTTCCCCGAGCACCGGGTGAACATCATCGACACCCCCGGCCACGTGGACTTCACCATCGAGGTGGAGCGGAGCCTGCGGGTGCTCGACGGCGCGGTCGTGGTGTTCTGCGGCACCTCCGGGGTGGAGCCCCAGTCCGAGACGGTGTGGCGCCAGGCCAACAAGTACGAGGTCCCCCGCATCGTGTTCGTCAACAAGATGGACCGTGCCGGCGCCGACTTCCTTCGCGTGGTGGAGCAGATCAAGAAGCGCCTGGGCGCCAACCCGGTGCCGATCCAGCTCGCCATCGGCGCCGAGGAAGACTTTAAGGGCGTGATCGACCTGGTGAAGATGAAGGCGATCATGTGGAACGAGGCGGACCAGGGCCTCACCTACGACCTCGAGGACATCCCCGCCGACCTGGTCGACCAGGCGGAGAGCTACCGTGAGCAGATGATCGAGGCGGCCGCCGAGGCCAACGAAGAGCTCATGGACAAGTACCTCGAGGGCGGCGAGCTCACCGAGGAGGAGATCAAGCAGGGGCTGCGCATCCGCACCCTGGCCAACGAGATCGTCCCCGCGCTGTGCGGCTCCGCGTTCAAGAACAAAGGCGTGCAGGCCATGCTCGACGCGGTCGTCGAGTACCTGCCGGCCCCCACCGAGGTGCGCGCCATCGAGGGTGTGCTCGAGGACGGCGAGACCGTCGAGACCCGGGTCTCCGACGACGACCAGCCGTTCTCGGCCCTGGCCTTCAAGATCGCCACCGACCCCTTCGTCGGCACCCTGACCTTCTTCCGGGTGTACTCCGGCGTGCTGTCCTCCGGCGACCAGGTGCTGAACCCGGTGAAAGGCAAGCGCGAGCGCGTCGGCCGGATGGTGCAGATGCACTCCAACTCCCGCAACGAGATCAAGGAAGTGCGCGCCGGCGACATCGCCGCCGCCATCGGCCTGAAGGACGTCACCACCGGTGACACCCTGTGCGCCCTGGATCACGCGATCACCCTGGAGCGGATGGAGTTCCCGGAGCCGGTGATCTCGGTGGCCGTGGAGCCGAAGTCCAAGGCGGACCAGGAGAAGATGGGCGTGGCACTGGGCAAGCTGGCCCAGGAAGACCCGTCGTTCCGGGTCAAGACCGACGAGGAGTCGGGCCAGACCATCATCTCCGGCATGGGCGAGCTGCACCTCGACATCATCGTCGACCGCATGCGCCGCGAGTTCGGCGTCGAGGCCAACATCGGCAAGCCCCAGGTGGCGTACCGCGAGTCCATCCGCAAGGCGGTGGAGATCGAGGGCAAGTTCGTCCGCCAGTCCGGCGGCCGCGGCCAGTACGGCCACGTGTGGCTGAAGCTCGAGCCCATCCATCACGAGGAGGGCGAGGAGAACCCGGTGCACTTCGAGTTCGTCGACGAGATCGTCGGCGGCGTGGTGCCGAAGGAATACATCCCCGCCGTGGGCAAGGGCGTCGAGGAGCAGATGCAGAACGGCGTGCTCGCCGGCTATCCGCTGATCGACGTCCGGGCGACCCTGTTCGACGGCTCCTTCCACGAGGTGGACTCCTCGGAGATGGCGTTCAAGATCGCCGGCTCCATGGCCCTGAAGGCCGGTGCCCTGAAGGCCGACCCGGTGATGCTCGAGCCGATCATGGCCGTCGAGGTGGTGACGCCCGAGGACTACATGGGTGACGTGGTCGGTGACCTGAACCGGCGTCGCGGCCTGATCCAGGGCATGGACGAGAACCCGGCCGGCAAGATCATCCGCGCCGAGGTGCCGCTGTCGGAAATGTTCGGTTACTCCACGGACCTGCGCAGCGCGACCCAGGGCCGCGCCAGCTACGTCATGGAGTTCGAGCGTTACGCCGAGGTCCCGGACAATATCGCCCAGGGTCTGATGAAACAGTAAGCGTGCGTCGGCGCGGGACGCCGACGCCGGAAGCTCCCGCAGGGCGGGCGCTTCACGCAAGCGGAACACGAGGAGACGAAGAACATGTCCAAAGCGAAATTCGAGCGTACGAAGCCGCACGTCAACGTGGGAACGATCGGTCACGTGGACCATGGCAAGACGACGCTGACGGCGGCGCTGACGAAGGTATGTGCCGAGGAGTACGGCGGCGAGGCGCGGGCGTTCGACCAGATCGACAACGCACCGGAAGAGCGTGAGCGCGGCATCACGATCGCGACGGCGCACGTGGAGTACGAGTCTCCGGCGCGTCACTACGCGCACGTGGACTGCCCCGGCCACGCGGACTACGTGAAGAACATGATCACCGGTGCGGCGCAGATGGACGGCGCGATCCTGGTGGTGTCGGCGGCGGACGGTCCGATGCCGCAGACGCGTGAGCACATTCTGCTGTCGCGTCAGGTGGGCGTGCCGAAGATCGTGGTGTACATGAACAAGGCGGACATGGTGGACGACGAGGAGCTGCTGGAGCTCGTCGAGATGGAAGTCCGCGAGCTGCTGGACCAGTACGAGTTTCCGGGCGACGACACGCCGATCATCATCGGCAGCGCGCTGAAGGCGCTGGAAGGTGACGACAGCGAGATCGGGGTGGCTTCGGTGAAGAAGCTGGTGGAGACGCTGGACGAGTACATTCCGGAGCCGGAGCGTGCGGTGGACCAGCCGTTCCTGATGCCGATCGAGGACGTGTTCTCGATTGCCGGCCGTGGCACGGTGGTCACGGGCCGCGTGGAGCGGGGCATCATCAAGGTGGGCGACGAGATCGAGATCGTCGGCATCAAGGACACGACGAAGACGACGTGCACGGGCGTGGAGATGTTCCGGAAGCTCCTGGACGAAGGTCGTGCGGGCGAGAACATCGGCGTGCTGCTGCGCGGCACGAAGCGTGACGAGGTGGAGCGCGGCCAGGTTCTGGCGGTTCCGGGTTCGATCACGCCGCACACCAAGTTCGAGGCCGAGGTGTACGTGCTGTCGAAGGACGAAGGCGGCCGTCACACGCCGTTCTTCAAGGGCTACCGCCCGCAGTTCTACTTCCGGACGACGGACGTGACGGGATCGGTGGAGCTGCCGGAAGGCGTGGAGATGGTGATGCCTGGCGACAACATCAACATGGTGGTGACGCTGATCAACCCGATCGCGATGGACGACGGCCTGCGCTTCGCCATCCGTGAAGGCGGCCGAACGGTCGGCGCCGGCGTGGTGGTGAAGGTCATTGAGTAATGGAGCCGACCGTTCGGCTGGGAAGTTCCGCCTGTGGCGGAACTTCGGCCGCACAGGCCGATCCTCCGGATCGGCTCCGGCGGGGTGGTGAAGGTAAGCGAGCAACCTTCTCCGGCCGTGTAGGAGCGGCCTCCCGGCCGCGATGGCCCGGCCGGGTCCTGATCGCGGCCGGGAGGCCGCTCCTACGGGTGGGGTCGGGGTGCTCCGACCGGGGGAATCAAGCGCCGGCTGCTGAAGGTGTTGCGAGTCGGTTGCCCCCTCTGTATAGTTCGCCTCCCGCTTTCCGGGGCACGGAAAACGGGTTTTTCGGTTCCTGCCGCCCAATGCCCACGATAATTATGAAGCCCGGCGGCGGGCGCGCTCTTTAAGATTGTTGGAGTTCAGAGCACTGTGCAAAGCCAGCGCATTCGCATTCGCCTGAAGGCGTTCGATCATCGGCTGATCGACGTTTCCACCCAGGAAATCGTCGATACCGCCAAGCGTACCGGCGCCCAGGTGCGGGGTCCGATCCCGCTGCCGACGCGTAAGGAGCGGTACACCGTGCTCGTCTCTCCGCATGTGAACAAGGATGCGCGGGATCAGTACGAGATCCGGACCCACAAGCGCATGCTCGATATCGTCGAACCCACGGAAAAGACCGTCGACGCGCTCATGAAGCTCGACCTGGCCGCCGGGGTGGACGTACAGATCAGTCTGAATTGATACCGCCGGCCGGCCGTCGCCAAGCGGCGGCCGCAGACCGGTGGACGGTAGGCCGGCCCGGACGGGGTGACCCGTACCGAGGCGCAGGCGCCGCGTCGGATCAGGTATTCCCGGCGCGAACGACATGACCCCGATTGGGGGTCGCTGGATGTCCGATACCGTTTGCCAGCCTCTATGGAGGATTGGCAGGCGGTCTGCGCATCTCAGGAAACCGCCCCCAGTGGCGGTGCGCCGGGAGCGCAACAGGTGCTCCGGGCGTGCAGAGAGGCTCCGGGAGCGCAGAAAGACAAGGATTCGTGAGGCCGGCGGCGATGGCCGCTGGCACGGACTCAGGTAGGAATCAGGCCAATGGCAATTGGATTGGTAGGACGCAAGGCGGGCATGACCCGGGTATTCACCGAGGACGGTGACTCGGTACCCGTGACCGTCATCGAAATCGAGCCCAACCGGGTGACCTACGTGCGCACCCCCGAAGTGGACGGCTACGCCGCGGTGCAGGTCACCACCGGCGCGGCCAAGCGCAGCCGGGTGTCCAAGCCGCTGGCCGGGCACTACGCCAAGGCCAGCGTGGAAGCGGGCCGCGGTCTGTGGGAGTTCCGGCTGGCCGCCCCCGAGGACGGCATCGAGGTCGGCAGCGAGCTCGGCCTGGACCAGTTCGAGGCCGGTCAGCGGGTCGACATCCGCGGCGTCTCCAAGGGCAAGGGCTACGCGGGCACCATCAAGCGGTGGAACTTCCGCGGCCAGGACAACAGCCACGGCAACTCCATCTCCCACCGGGTGCCGGGCTCCATCGGCCAGTGCCAGACCCCGGGCCGGGTATTCAAGGGCAAGAAGATGTCCGGGCACCTGGGCAGCGTGAAGGTCACCACCCAGAACCTGGAAGTGGTCCGCGTCGACGCAGAGCGGAACCTGCTGCTGGTCAAGGGGGCCGTGCCGGGTCCCGCCGGCGGCGACGTCTACATCCGTCCGGCCGTGAAAGCCTGAGCTCGGAGGAAGTCGGAATGAATCTGAATCTTGCAACGAGCGGCGGCAGCGTCGAAGTGTCCGAAGCCGCTTTCGGCAGAGAGTTCAACGAAGCGCTGGTGCACCAGGTGGTCGTAGCCCACATGGCCGGCGCCCGTCAGGGCACCCGCGCCCAGAAGACCCGCGCCGAGGTGTCCGGCGGCGGCCGCAAGCCGTGGCGCCAGAAGGGCACCGGCCGCGCCCGCGCCGGCTCGATCCGCAGCCCGCTGTGGCGGGGGGGCGGCAAGACCTTTGCCGCGCGGCCCCAGGACCACAGCCAGAAGGTCAACCGCAAAATGTACCGCGGCGCGCTGCAGTGCATCCTCTCCGAGCTGATCCGTCAGGATCGGCTGGTGGTCTGCGACACCTTCGCGGTCGAGGCGCCGAAGACCAAGGGTCTGCTGGCCAAGCTCAAGGATCTCGATCTGCGCAGCGTGCTGATCGTGGCCGAAGAGGTCGACGAGAATCTCTACCTGGCTTCGCGCAACCTCAAGGACGTCGAGGCCCGTGACGTGCAGGCGGTCGATCCGGTGAGCCTGATCAGCCACGACAAGGTGCTCATCACCGTGGGTGCGCTCAAGAAGCTCGAGGAGGCGCTGGCATGAACCAGGAACGTCTGTACACCGTGCTGCTCGAGCCGCACTTCTCCGAGAAGGTGTCCGTGCTCGGCGACAAGGCCAATCAGTACGGCTTCAAGGTCGCGAAGGACGCCACCAAGGCGGAGATCAAGGAAGCGGTGGAGAAGCTCTTCAACGTCACCGTCGAGGGTGTCTCGACGCTGAACGTCAAGGGCAAGGTGAAGCGCACCGTCCGCGGCGTGTCCCGCAGCAAGAACTGGAAGAAGGCCTACGTCCGCGTGGCCGAGGGCCAGGAAATCGATTTCATGGTAACGGACTGATCTCATGCCCGTCGTCAAAACGAAACCTACTTCCGCCGGGCGCCGTTTCGTCGTCAAGGTGGTCAATCCGGAGCTGCACCGCGGCGCGCCGTACAAGCCGCTGCTCGACAGCCAGAAGCGCAATGGCGGCCGCAACAATTCCGGCCGCATCACCACCCGTCATCAGGGCGGTGGCCACAAGCAGCACTACCGGATCATCGACTTCAAGCGCACCAAGGACGGCGTGCCCGCCGAGGTGGAGCGCCTGGAGTACGACCCGAACCGGACCGCGCACATCGCGCTGCTGAAGTACGCGGACGGCGAGCGCCGCTACATCATCGCGCCGAAGGGCGTGAGCGCCGGCGACAAGCTGATGAGCGGCGCGAGTGCCGCCATCCGCGCCGGCAACGCGATGCCGCTGCGCAACATCCCGGTCGGCAGCGTCATCCACTGCGTGGAGCTCAAGCCCGGCCGTGGTGCCCAGATCGCCCGCAGCGCCGGCGCGTCCGTGCAGCTCGTGGCCCGCGAGGGCAGCTACGCGACCCTGCGGCTGCGTTCCGGCGAGATGCGCCGGGTGCTGGCGGACTGCCGTGCCACCCTGGGCGAGGTCAGCAACTCCGAGCACAGCCTGCGCTCGCTGGGCAAGGCCGGCGCCAAGCGCTGGCGCGGCAAGCGTCCGACGGTGCGTGGCGTGGCGATGAACCCGGTAGACCACCCGCACGGCGGTGGTGAGGGCAAGACCTCCGGCGGCCGTCATCCGGTGACGCCCTGGGGTGTGCCGACCAAGGGCTACAAGACCCGCAAGAACAAGCGGACGGACAAGCTCATCGTCCGTCGTCGAGGAAGGAGATAAGGGGTGCCGAGATCTCTGCACAAAGGCCCGTTCATCGACCTGCACCTGCAGAAGAAGGTCGAGGAAGCGGCTGCCAAGAACGACAAGCGGCCGATCAAGACCTGGTCGCGCCGCTCCATGGTGTCGCCGGACATGGTCGGGCTGACCATCGCCGTCTACAACGGCCGTCAGCACGTGCCGATCTACATCAACGAAGACATGGTGGGCCACAAGCTCGGCGAGTTCTCGCCGACCCGTACCTACCGGGGCCACGCCGCCGACCGCAAGGCCCGGCGGTAGGGCGGCGGCAGCAGACGGAGAAGCAACGATGCAAGTGAGCGCCACAGCAAAACGTTTGCGGGTCTCGCCCCAGAAGGCGCGACTGGTGGTGGATCTGGTGCGCGGCAAGCCGGTCGGGGAAGCCCTGGACGCGCTCGCCTTCAGCACCCAGAAGGCGGCCGGGCTGGTGCGCAAGGTCGTTGAATCGGCCATCGCCAATGCCGAGAACAACGAAGGTGCGGACATCGACGAGCTGAAGATCTCCGAGATCTTCGTCAACGAAGGGCTGACGATGAAGCGCATCAAGCCGCGGGCCAAAGGGCGTGCGGATCGGATTTTCAAACGGACCAGTCACATCACCGTGACGGTCACGGACGAATAGGGTTACGTATGGGTCAGAAGGTAAACCCCGTCGGTATCCGGCTCGGGATCGTCAAGGACCATACCTCGGTCTGGTACGCGGACAAGAAGAACTACTCCAAGTACCTGCTCAACGACCTGGAGGTCCGTGATTACCTGCGCAATCGCCTGTCCCAGGCATCGGTCAGCCGCATCGACATCGAGCGTCCGGCCCAGACCGCGCGGATCACGATTCATACGGCCCGTCCCGGGATCGTCATCGGCAAGAAGGGCGAGGACGTGGAGCGGCTGCGCCAGGAAGTGGCGAAGCTGATGGGTGTGCCCGTGCACATCAACATCGAAGAGATCCGCAAGCCGGAGCTCGACGCCCTGCTGGTCGCCCAGAACGTGGCGCAGCAGCTCGAGCGCCGGGTGCAGTTCCGCCGCGCCATGCGCCGGGTGATCCAGAACGCCATGCGTCTGGGCGCCGAAGGCATCAAGGTGCGGGTCGCCGGCCGGCTCGGCGGCGCCGAGATCGCCCGCTCCGAGGTTTACCACGAGGGCCGCGTGCCGCTGCACACCCTGCGTGCCGACATCGACTACGCCACCTGGGAGGCCAAGACCACCTACGGCGTCATCGGCATCAAGGTGTGGATCTTCAAGGGTGAAGTGATCGGCGATCAGCGCGAGGCGGAGAAGCAGACGGCTTAGGACTCGTAGGAGCGGCCTCCCGGCCGCGATGGCCCGGATGATCGCGGCCGGGAGGCCGCTCCTACAGGCACAAGGCAGGCATACAGGTAGAACGACGTGTTACAGCCGAAGAGAACGAAATTCAGGAAGCAGCAGAAAGGCCGCAATCGCGGTCTGGCGGAGCGTGGCAGCAAGGTCAGCTTCGGCGAGTTCGGCCTGAAGGCCGTCGGTCGCGGGCGTCTGACTGCGCGGCAGATCGAGGCCGGCCGGCGTGCCATCACCCGTCACGTCAAGCGGGGCGGCAAGATCTGGATCCGGGTGTTCCCCGACAAGCCGATCACCAAGAAGCCGCTGGAAGTCCGGCAGGGCAAGGGTAAGGGCGGCGTCGAGTACTGGGTGTCGCAGATTCAGCCCGGCCGGGTGCTCTACGAGATGGAAGGCGTGCCCGAGGACGTGGCCCGGCAGGCGTTCACCCTGGCGGCGGCCAAGATGCCGTTCAAGACCACGTTCGTGAAACGGACCCTGATGTAGGGGCCGCCGAGGTAGCGAAGACATGAAAGCAAGCGAACTGCGAGACAAATCGCCCCAGGAGCTCTCCGAGGAGCTGCTCAAGCTGCGCAAGGAACAGTTCAACCTGCGCATGCAGAAGGCCAGCGGCCAGCTCGGGCAGCCGCACCTGCTGGGTGAGACCCGACGCGACATCGCGCGGATCAAGACGATTATGGCGGAGAAACGACATGGCTGAATCTGCAGCCGAAGCGCAGAGCGGACAGGAAACCGGCGGGGCAGCCGAGCGCGTGACGCGCACGGCCAGCGGCACCGTGGTCAGCAACCGCATGGACAAGACCATCACCGTGCTGGTCGAGCGCCGCGTTCAGCACCCGGTTTACGGCAAGATCATCCGCCGCTCGTCCAAGCTGCACGCGCACGACGAGAACAACGACTGCAACGTGGGCGACACCGTGACCGTTGAAGAGTGTCGGCCGCTGTCGAAAACCAAAACCTGGATGCTGAAGAGCATCGACGAGCGCGCCCGCGAGGTTTGAGCCCGCGCGTCTCGGCTAGAGGATTCTGACGATGATTCAGACGGAAACGATGTTGGACATCGCCGACAACAGCGGCGCCCGCAAGGTCCAGTGCATCAAGGTGCTGGGCGGGTCGCGCCGCCGTTACGCCGGCATCGGCGACATCATCAAGGTGACGGTCAAGGAAGCCATTCCCCGCGGTCGCGTGCGCAAGGGGCAGGTGATGAACGCCGTCGTCGTGCGTACCCGCAAGGGCATCCGCCGCCCCGACGGGTCGGTGATCCGGTTCGACCAGAACGCGGCCGTGCTGCTGAACCAGCAGAACCAGCCGGTGGGCACCCGGATCTTCGGGCCGGTGACCCGCGAGCTGCGGAACGAGAACTTCATGCGGATCATCTCGCTGGCGCCGGAGGTTCTGTAATTCCCAACGTAGGAGCGGCCTCCCGGCCGCGACCCGCTTGCCGAGGCATCGCGGCCAGGAGGCCGCTCCTACAGAGACGGACAGAAAGATCAAGACGATGCTGAAGATCAAGAAAGACGACGAAGTGGTGGTGATCACGGGCCGCGACAAAGGCAAGCGGGGCAGCGTGCTGCGTGTGCTGAAGGACGGCCGGCTGCTGGTCGGCGGCGTGAACATGGTCAAGAAGCATCAGCGGCCCAATCCGCAGATGGGCCAGCCGGGCGGCATCGTCGAGCAGGAAGCGCCGATCCAGGCGTCCAACGTGGCGATCTGGAACGACGAGGCCGAGAAAGCCGATCGCGTCGGTTTCCGGGTAGAGGACGGCAAGAAGGTCCGGTTCTTCAAGTCCACCAACAAAGTCATCGAAGACTGAGAGCTTTTGCAGACATGGCAAACCTGTACCAGAAATACGTCGACGAGATTCGACCGCAGCTCATGGCGGACGGCGGGTATGCCAACGTCATGCAGGTGCCGCGGCTGACCAAGGTGACCCTCAACATGGGCGTCGGCGAAGCCGTGGGAGACCGCAAGATCATGGAGGCCGCGGTGGCCGACATGTCGCTGATCTCCGGCCAGAAGCCGATCGTCACCAACGCGCGCAAGTCGGAAGCCGGCTTCAAGATCCGCGAGGGCTGGCCCATCGGCTGCAAGGTGACGCTGCGCCGGGAGCGGATGTACGAGTTCATCGAGCGGCTGATCGGCATCGCGATTCCCCGCATCCGGGACTTCCGCGGGCTCAACCCGCGCGCCTTCGACGGCCGTGGCAATTTCTCCATGGGCCTGTCGGAGCAGATCGTGTTCCCGGAGATCGACTACGACAAGATCGACCAGATCCGCGGGCTCAACGTCACCGTCACCACGACGGCGGAAACGGACGAGCAGGCGCTCGCACTGCTGCGCGCCTTCAACTTCCCGTTCCGCAACTGATTCGGACAGGCAGAAGATATGGCTAAGACATCCATGGTTGAGCGCGAGAAGAAGCGCGCCCGCATGATCGCCAAGTACGCGAAGAAGCGTGCCGAGCTGAAGGCGATCATCAACGACAGAAACCTCCCGGACGAGGAGCGCTGGATTGCCCAGGAAAAGCTCCAGAAGCTGCCGCGCAACGCCTCGCCGGTGCGCAAGCAGCGGCGCTGCGGGCTGACCGGCCGCCCCCACGGCGTGTACCGGAAGTTCGGCCTGGGCCGTAACAAGCTGCGCGAAGCGGCCATGCGCGGCGACGTGCCCGGCCTCGTGAAGTCGAGCTGGTAGGCGGAGGAAGCAAGATGACGATGCAGGATCCGATCGCCGATCTGCTCACGCGCATCCGCAACGCGCAGCAGGCGAATCATCCCGAGGTGGAAATGCCCGCCTCGAAGATCAAGGTGGCCATCTGCAAGGTGCTCGAGCAGGAAGGCTTCATCGAGGGCTACGAGGTCACGGAAGGCGCCAAGCCGACGATGACCGTCAGGCTCCGGTACCACCGTGGCCAGCCGGTGATCGAGGAGATCAAGCGCTCCAGCCGTCCGGGGCTGCGCAACTACAAGGGCAGCGAGGGCCTGCCGAAGGTCCGCGGCGGATTCGGCGTGGCGATCGTCAGCACCAACAAGGGCGTGATGACGGATCGCGAGGCGCGCTCCCAGGGCGTCGGCGGCGAGGTGCTCTGCACCGTATTCTGACGAGGTAGACAGATGTCTCGAATTGCGAATTACCCGATCAACCTGCCCAAGGGGGTCGAGGTACAGCTTCAGGGCCAGCAGGTCAGCGTCAAGGGCGGCAAGGGCTCGATGTCCTACACCGTGCACGACGACGTCGAAGTGGTGCAGGAGGACGGCGCGCTGCGGATCGTCGCGCGCAACGAGAAGCCGGGCGCGAAGGCGCAGTCCGGCACCACCCGCGCCGTGCTGAGCAACATCGTCACCGGCGTTTCCACGGGCTGGGAGCGCCGCCTGTTGATCACCGGCGTCGGCTACCGCGCGCAGGCCCAGGGCAAGAAGCTCAACCTGCAGCTCGGTTTTTCGCACCCGATCGACTACGAGCTGCCCGAGGGCATCGAGGTCCAGACGCCGAGCCCGACCGAGGTCGTGGTGACCGGCGCGAGCAAGCAGCTCGTCGGCCAGGTGGCTGCCGAGATCCGCAGCTTCCGCCCGCCGGAGCCCTACAAGGGCAAGGGCGTGCGTTACGCGGACGAGCGGATCCGGCGCAAGGAAGCGAAGAAGAAGTGAGTTTTGTCTTGTAGGAGCGATCTCCAGATCGCGATCCGACGTAATCGCGATCTGGAGATCGCTCCTACACCGAACAGGTACACGAGGCGACAAGGCAGATGAAGGACAAGAAGGTAACGAGGCTCCGGCGTGCACGGCGCGGCCGCATGAAGATGCGCGAGCTCGGCGCGACCCGGCTCTCCGTCCATCGCACGCCGCGGCACATCTACGCTCAGGTCATTTCCCCGGCGGGCGACCAGGTGCTGGCCACTGCCTCGACCCTGGAAAAGGACCTGCGGAGCGGCGCCACCGGCAACGTCGACGCGGCAGCGAAGGTGGGCGCGCTGATCGCCGAGCGGGCGAAGTCCGCCGGCATCACCAAGGTCGCGTTCGACCGCTCGGGATTCAAGTATCACGGCCGCGTGAAGGCGCTGGCCGAGGCCGCCCGTGAAGGCGGATTGGAGTTTTGACGATGGCTTATACCGACGACGTGCGTGAAGAAGGACTGGTCGAGAAGCTGGTCCAGGTCAACCGCGTGGCCAAGGTGGTCCAGGGTGGCCGGGTGTTCGGCTTCACGGCCCTCTCGGTCGTGGGCGACGGCAACGGCCGGGTCGGTTTCGGCCGCGGCAAGGCGCGGGAAGTGCCGCTCGCCATCCAGAAGTCCATGGAAGCGGCGCGCCGCAACATGGTCGACGTGGACCTGAACGGCTCCACCATCTGGTATCCCACGACGGCCCGTCACGGCGCATCGAAGGTGTACATGCAGCCTGCCTCGGAAGGTACCGGCGTGATCGCCGGTGGAACCATGCGGGCGCTGCTGGAAGCCGCAGGCGTGCACAACGTGCTCGCCAAGTGCTACGGCTCCACCAATCCGGTGAACGTCATCCAGGCCACCTTCAAGGCGCTGGCGAACATGCGGTCTCCCGAGTCGGTGGCGCGCAAGCGCGGCAAGACCCTGGAGGAGATCGGCGCATGAGCGGCAAGACGATCCGCGTCACCCAGACGCGCAGCACGGCCAAGCGGCTGAAGAAGCACAAGGCCTGCGTCGCCGGCCTCGGCCTGCGGCGCATCGGTCACACCGTCGAGGTGGAAGACACGCCGGCGGTTCGCGGCATGATCAATCGCGTGAACTACATGGTTCGCGTGGAAGGAGAGTAACGGATGCAGCTCAACGAATTGAGCCCGGGTCCGGGCAGCCGGAAGGACAAGCGTCGCCTCGGCCGCGGCGCCGGCTCCGGTCTCGGCAAGACCTCGGGCAAAGGCCACAAGGGTCAGAAGGCCCGCGCCGGCGGCACCGTGCGCCCCGGTTTCGAGGGCGGTCAGCTGCCCCTGCAGATGCGCGTGCCGAAGTTCGGCTTCCGCTCGCGGATCGGCATGAGCACCGCCGAGGTCCGTCTCAGCGAACTCGCCAAGGTGGACGGCGACCAGGTCGATCTCGACGCGCTGAAGAAGGCCAACGTGCTCAAGCGCAGCGTCAAGCGTGCGCGGCTGGTGCTGTCCGGCAGCATTGACCGGGCGGTCACCGTCACGGGTATCAAGGTCACCAAGGGTGCCCGGGCCGCCATCGAGGCCGCCGGAGGCAAGGTAGAAGGCTGATGGCAACCAATCCGGGACAACTGGCGGGCGTTCAGGCGGGGCTTTCCGAGCTGCGCGGCCGTCTGCTGTTCGTGCTGATGGCCCTGCTGGTCTATCGCATCGGCACGCACATCCCGGTTCCGGGCATCAACCCGGTCCGCCTGGAGCAGCTCTTCAACCAGCAGCAGGGCGGCATTCTGGACCTGTTCAACATGTTCTCCGGCGGCGCGCTGGAGCGCATGAGCATCCTGGCGCTCGGCGTCGTGCCCTACATCACGTCCAGCATCATCATGAACCTGATGAGCATGATGTACCCGACGCTCCAGCAGCTCCGCAAGGAAGGCGAGTCCGGCCGGCGCAAGATCACCCAGTACACCCGCTACGGGACGCTGATCATCGCGCTGATCCAGGGCACCTCGCTGACCGCGACGCTGGCGAACCAGGGGCTGGCGTTCTCGCCGGGCTTCACCTTCTACTTCATCTCGACGGTGACGCTGGTGACCGGCGCGCTGTTCATGATGTGGCTGGGCGAGCAGATCACCGAGCGCGGCGTCGGCAACGGCATCTCGCTGCTGATCTTCTCGGGCATCGTGTCCGGGTTCCCGGCAGCCATCGGCCAGTCCTTCGAGGCCGCCCGGCAGGGCGACATCAACGTGATCGCCCTGCTGGTGGTGGGCACGCTGGCCATCCTGCTGATCGCCGGCATCGTGTTCGTCGAGCGCGGGCAGCGCCGCATCACGGTGAACTACGCCAAGCGCCAGCAGGGCCGCCGGGTCTATCAGGCCCAGGCCAGCCACCTGCCGCTGAAGATCAACATGGCGGGGGTGATCCCGGCCATCTTCGCCTCGAGCCTGCTGCTCGCGCCGGCGTCGATGGCGCAGTGGTTCGGCAACTCGCCGGGCATGGACTGGCTGCAGCAGGTGTCGCTGGTGCTGTCGCCGGGGCAGCCGCTGTACATCCTGATGTTCGCGGCGGGCATCGTGTTCTTCTGCTTCTTCTACACGGCCATCATGTTCGATCCGAAGGACGTGGCCGACAACCTGAAGCGGCAGGGCGCGTACGTGCCGGGCATCCGGCCCGGCGCCCAGACGGCCCGGTACATCGACGACGTGATCACCCGGCTGACCGTGTTCGGCGCCGGCTACATCACCCTGGTGTGCCTGCTGCCGGAGTTCATGATCGTGGCGTTCAACATCACCTTCCAGCTCGGCGGCACGGCGCTGCTGATCGTGGTGGTGGTGGCGATGGACTTCATGTCCCAGGTGCAGGCGCACCTTATGTCCAGCCAGTACGCCAAGCTGATGGAAAAATCGAACCTGAAGAGCTACGGCCGGTCTACCACCGTCCGTCGCTGAAGAATGTAGGAGCGGCCTCCGGCCGCGAGCAACTGGAAGATCGAACCATGAAGGTAAGAGCCTCAGTCAAGAAGATCTGCCGCCGCTGCAAAGTGATCAAGCGCCGTGGCGTCGTGCGCGTGATCTGCAGCGCCGAGCCGCGCCACAAGCAGCGCCAGGGTTAACGGAGTCTATCGAATGGCACGTATCGCCGGAATCAACGTCCCCGACAACAAGCACGCAGGCATCGCCCTGACGTACATCTTCGGCATCGGCCGCACCACGGCGAAAAAGCTGTGTGAGGCTGCCGGGGTGGATCCGTCCATGAAGATCTCCGATCTCTCGGACGAACGGATCGACGCCCTGCGCAACGAGGTCAGCCGTCTGGTCGTCGAGGGGGACCTCCGGCGCGAGAACTCCATGAACATCAAGCGGCTCATGGATCTCGGCTGTTACCGGGGCATGCGGCATCGTCGCGGCCTGCCCGTGCGCGGTCAGCGCACGCGCACCAACGCGCGCACCCGCAAGGGCCCGCGCCGGCCGATCCGCAAATAGAGGCAATGAATCAACTGTGGGAGCGGCCTCCCGGCCGCGATCCTGCTGAGCAAGGTTCAATCAGGCAAGAACATGGCAGAACGCAAAAAACAGAAGCGCGTAGTGACCGAGGGCATCGCCCACATCCACGCGTCCTTCAACAACACGATCATCACCATCACCGATCGGCAGGGCAACGCGCTGTGCTGGGCGACGTCCGGCGGCTCCGGCTTCCGCGGCTCGCGCAAGAGCACGCCGTTCGCCGCCCAGGTGGCCTCGGAGCGCGCCTCCAACACGGCCATCGAGTACGGGATGAAGAACGTCGACGTCTTCGTCAAGGGGCCGGGGCCGGGCCGCGAGTCTGCCGTGCGCGCGTTGAACAACGCCGGCCTGCGCATCAACAGCATTTCCGATGCGACCCCCATTCCCCACAACGGCTGCCGCCCGCCGAAGCGGCGCCGCGTCTGAGGCTCGGAGAAAGATATGGCACGTTACACCGGCCCCAAACTGAAACTGTCCCGGCGGGAAGGCACGGACCTGCTGCTGAAGAGCGGCGTCCGGCCCATCGACTCCAAGTGTCGGATCGATTCGCCCCCCGGTCAGCACGGGGCGCGCCGCGGTCGCCTGTCCGACTACGCGGTCCAGCTTCGTGAGAAGCAGAAGGTGCGCCGTTTCTACGGAGTGCTGGAGAAGCAGTTCCGCAACTACTACAAGAAGGCGGAGCGCCAGAAGGGCGCCACCGGCGAGAACCTGCTGCGGCTGCTGGAGTCGCGGCTGGACAACGTGGTGTACCGCATGGGCTTCGGTGCCACCCGCGCCGAGGCACGCCAGCTCGTGTCCCACAAGAGCATTCTGGTGAACGGGCGGAAGGTCAACATTCCTTCCTACCAGGTCAAGGCGGAGGACATCGTGGCCGTGACCGAGAAGTCCCGGGCACAGCTCCGCATCCAGCAGGCCCTCCAGCTCGCCAGCCAGCGGGCGCCGGTGGAGTGGGTGGACGTGGACGCCACCAAGATGGAAGGGGTCTTCAAGCGGCTGCCGGATCGCGGCGAGCTGCCCCCGGAAATCAACGAGAACCTGATCGTCGAGCTGTACTCCAAGTAATCGAGAGCTCAAGGAGACTGTTTTAATGGCACAATCGGTAACCGATTTCCTGACCCCGCGCCACATCGACGTCCAGGAGGTGAACGCCACCCGCGCCCGGGTGACCCTGGAGCCGCTGGAGCGCGGGTTCGGCCATACCCTGGGCAACACCCTGCGCCGCATTCTGCTGTCCTCCATGCCGGGCTGCGCGGTCACGGAAGTACAGATCGACGGCGTGCTGCACGAGTACGGCACCATCGAAGGCGTGCAGGAAGACGTCATCGACATCCTGCTGAACCTCAAGGGCGTGGCCGCCAACCTGCACAATCAGGACGAGGCCGTGATCACCCTGTCCAAGGAAGGCCCCGGCCCGGTGACCGCCGGCGACTTCCAGCTCACCCAGGACATCGAGATCGCCAATCCCGACCACCTGATCTGCACCCTCAACGAGAAGGGCGCCATCCGCCTCGAGGCGAAGGTGACCCGTGGCCGCGGCTACGTGCCGGTCGACAGCCTCGAAGACGACGAGGACAGCCGGCCCATCGGCGTGCTGCGCCTGGATGCGACCTACAGCCCGATGCGCCGCGTCGCCTACAGCGTCGAAAGCGCCCGGGTCGAGCAGCGCACCGACCTCGACAAGCTGGTGCTGGACATCGAGACCAACGGCACCATCGACCCGGAAGAAGCCATCCGCCGCGCGGCGACGATCCTGCAGCAGCAGCTCGCGGTGTTCGTCGACCTCGAGAGCGAGGGCGAGCCGGCTGCCGAGGAGAAGGAAGACGAGATCGACCCGATCCTGATCCGGCCGGTGGACGACCTGGAGCTGACGGTGCGTTCCGCCAACTGCCTGAAGGCGGAGAACATCTACTACATCGGCGACCTGATCCAGCGCACCGAGGTGGAGCTGCTGAAGACGCCGAACCTGGGCAAGAAGTCCCTGACCGAGATCAAGGACGTCCTGGCCAGCCGGGGCCTGTCCCTGGGCATGCGCCTGGAGAACTGGCCGCCGCCGAGCCTGCGGGGCGACGACAAGGTCGCCTAGCGTCCCGCCGGCCCGGACACCAAGAACCATACGGCGCGCGAGATGCGCCCCGGAACGAGAAGACTCAGGAAGCAGCCATGCGCCATCGTAAGAGTGGTCGACAACTGAACCGCAACAGCTCGCACCGCCAGGCCATGTTCCGCAACATGGCCGGGTCGCTGATCGAGCACGAAGTGATCAAGACGACGCTGCCCAAGGCGAAAGAGCTGCGCCGGGTGGTGGAGCCGCTGATCACCCTCGCCAAGGAGGACTCGGTAGCCAACCGGCGGCTGGCGTTCTCCCGCACGCGCAGCAAGGAAGCGGTCGGCAAGCTGTTCAGCGAGCTGGGTCCGCGCTACCAGGAGCGCCCCGGCGGCTACACCCGCATCCTCAAGTGCGGCTACCGGGCCGGCGACGCCGCTCCCATGGCGTACATCGAGCTGGTCGGCCGTACCCTCGCAGACGACCTCGACGACGAGGATCTGGAAGAGGAAGCCGTCGAGGCCGAGGAGCAGTAACCGTTCCTGGTCCCGGCAGCCGACCGTATCACGGCGGAACCGGGACCCTGACCCGCCTGCCGCGGCCCCGACCTCCGGGGCCGCCCGTTTCTCCAGGCTCAGGCGGCCCGCACCCGCACCGTCCCGCCCGCCTCCCGAGCTGCACCGGGCCGACCGGTCCCGACTGCCGCCGGCTGATCGCGCCAGCGCGCCGCAAGCGGCCATGACCCCGGACGACCCGCGTTTCCAGGCGGCCCTGGCGCGCATCGACGCCCGCCACCGGCAGGATCCCTCCGGGCAGGCCCTGGACCACGCCCGCGCCGTCGCCGCCTGGGTCGACCGTCTGAGACCGGAGGCGTCGCCCGCGCTGCGACTGGCTGCCCGGGCCGCCCATCTGGACCGGTGGCGGGTGCCACGAGCCTCCTATCCGTCCGGCCGGGCCGGCTATCTGCGCTGGCGCAGCGATCTGGCCGCCCGGCACGCCGCCGAAACGGCGGCGCTGCTGCGGGAGAGCGGCTGGGACGAGGCGCTGGTGGCACGGGTCGGCGCCATCGTGCGGAAGGCGGATCTCGCCGGTGACCCGGAGACCCAGACCTTCGAAGACGCCCTGTGCCTGACCTTCATGGCGCGCCAGCTCGCCGGATTCGGCGAGCGCCAGCCGCCGGCGAAGCTCGCCCGCATACTCGGGAAGACGTGGCGGAAGATGAGCGTGGCCGGGCGGGAAGCGGCGCTGACGCTGGACCTGCCGGAGCACCTGCGCGATCTGCTGCCCCGCTGACGGCGGCGGGCGCCCCCGACGCCGGGGGCGGCAGCCTCAGCGATAGGCCTTGGGCAGCTTCAGCTCCGAGACCAGGTGGAGCTTCTCCAGCCCTCGCAGCAGCCACCAGGTGATGTCGAGCTGCCACCACTCCAGGCCGTGGCGCGCCGAGAACGGATACATGTGGTGATTGTTGTGCCAGCCCTCGCCGTAGGCGAGTACGCCCACCACCGGGTTGTTGGTGCTGGCGTCGCCGGTCTCGAAGGGTCGCCGCCCCCAGGTGTGGCAGACCGAGTTGACGGCGAAGGTGATGTGCCAGGTGACCACCGTGGTCAGGAACAGCCCCCAGACCAGCATCTGCGCGCCTGACGTTCCCCATTCGGGAAACAGGGCGTTCAGCGCCGCGCCCAGGGCGTACAGCAGCACGGCCTGGCCCGCGATCAGCGGCACGTAGAACCGCTGCAGCCACTTCAGCTCCGGGTAGCGGTGGAGATCCCGGGAGTTCGCCCCTTTCTCCTGAAACGCCTCCCGGCTCATCATCCAGCCCATGTGGGCGTGCCAGAAGCTGCGCGTGACGGGGGAGTGCACGTCGCCTTCCAGATCGGTGTTGCGGTGGTGGGAGCGATGGTGGGCGACCCACCACAGCGGGCCGCCCTGGACCGCGAGGCAGCCCGCCAGGGCGAACAGGAACTGCACGGGCCGGGAGGTCTTGAACGACCGGTGGGCGAGCAGCCGGTGATAGCCGGCGGTGATGCCGAGGCCGCGGATCACGTACAGCGTGCCGGCCACCACCAGGGTGGCCGTGCTGACGCCGGTGAAGAACACGCCGAGCGCGCCGACGTGGAAAAGCACCATGACCACGGCGACGGCATAGACGCTGGCCATGGCCCCTGCGCGCCCGCGGGGGCGCTCCTGAACACTGATGTCGGACAAGCTCCCCTGCCCCCCGTTTTGTTGCGCTGCGGTATTATGGTACCGCTGGCGTCAGGCGCAAGTGCGCCGGCCGGAACCCGGTCACAGCCGTGCGCGCACGCCCAGGTAGCCAGCCGCGCCCGGTGCAGCGTATCCGAACACTTCCGTGTAGTCCTCGTCCAGCAGGTTCTCGCCCCGGACGAACACCTCGACCCGGTCCGTCACCGCCAGGCTGACCGCCAGATTCACCAGGGTGTAGTCGTCCAGGGTCACCACCGACGCCGGGGTCGCGCTGACGAACTCCGAGTCCCGCTGGCTGCCGTTGAACAGTGCGCCCAGGTTGACGTTGCCGCGCCCGCCGAGGAAGGCGTAGTTCAGGTTGGCGCTGCCGCTGTGTCTGGGTCGGCGCAGCTCCCGGGCGCCGTCCGGATCGGTGGCGTCCAGGTAGGTGTAGCTGCCGCGCAGGTGCCAGCGGCCGCCGAGTCGGGCTTCCGCGGTCAGCTCGACGCCGCGCCGTTCGCTGGTGCCGGTCTGGTTCTCCACCGTCGAGTCGAAGCTCGGCAGGAACACGGTGACGATCTCGTCCTCGAGATCGGCCGAGAACCAGGTCAGGTCCACCAGCGCCCGGCCGCCGAGCAGGGACTGCTCGATGCCGACGTCCCAGCCCCGGGAGCTTTCGGGCTGCAGGTCCGGGTTGCCGACGAAACTGTCCGGCAGGAAGCCGAACAGCTCGAAGAAGTTCGGGTTGGTGATGCCCTCGCCGTAGCTGGCGTGCAGACGGGTGCCGCCGGCGGGCAGCACGTAGGAGGCCGCCGCCCGGACCGTGGTGGCGTCGTCGAACCGGTCGTTGTCGTCCCGGCGCGCGCTCAGCGACGCGGCGACCCGCTCCTGCCAGGTGACGGCGTACTCGGCCACCAGGCTGGTCTGCTCGTCGTCCCGGCTCTGGGTCGCGCCGGGCAGCGTGGCCGACAGGTTGTCGAACTCGAGGGCCTCGTGCTGCACGCCGGCGGTGAGCGCGTGCTCCACCCCGCCGCCGCCGAACCGCAGCGTGGTGTCGTAGCCGAACCGGCGCCGCTCGCCGTCGGCGGCGCCGGTGCGCGCCGCGTCGGCGAAGCTGTCGGACTCGGTGCGGGTGTAGCCGAACGCGGCCCGATGCAGCCAGCGGTCGTCCAGCAGGCGCGCCTCGATCTCCGCGAGGCCATAGAGCTGGGAGGACTCGGTGGCGTTGTCCGCGTCGACCACCAGGCCCTGGGTCGGGGTCGGCGGAAAGTCGAAGTCCTGGCGATCCTCCTCGACCCGGCTGTCGCTGTGGCGCAGCACCAGCCGCGCCGCGAGCGCGTCGGTCACGTCGACGTCGAGCTTGCCGTGCACGGTGGTGTTGTCGTAGCCGTCCCGTTCGTCGTGGATGGGCGAGGCGCTGATGCCGTCGGTGTCGTAGCGCGTCGCCGACAGCAGGCCCCGCACCCGGTCGCCGCCGCCGGACGCCGAGGCGCCGTACTGGCGGGTACCGAAAGAGCCGCCCTCCAGCTCGGCACGGAGGTCGAGGCCGCGCTCCGGCGTCACGGTGGACAGGCTGATCACGCCGCCGATGGCCTCGCTGCCGTACAGCGCGCTCTGGGGTCCCCGGATCACCTCCACCCGCCCCAGATCCCAGGTCAACAGGTTGGCGAAGTTGAACTCGGCGGTCAGCGCCGGATCGTTCGCCTCGATGCCGTCGATCAGCACCAGGGTGTGATTGCCCTCGGCGCCGCGGATGCGGATCTGGGTGAGCGCGCCTTCCTGGCCCACCCGGTTGACCGCCACGCCGGGCACCTCGCGCAGCACCTCGGCGGCGAGGTTGAGACGCCGGCGCTCCAGGTCGTCCGCGGTCAGCACGGTCACGGCGCTGCCCACCTCGCGCGCCGGGCGCGGCAGGTGGCTGGCGACCACCACCAGCTCCTCCCAGCGGTCCTCGCGCAGCGGCGCCTCGGTGTCGGCGTCTTCGGGCAGGTCGGCGGCGGCTGCCGCCGTGAGCAGGGCGCACGCAGGCGCCGCCAGGATCCTCGGGATCCGGAAAGATCGGATTGTCATGATGAGTTCTCGGTGAGCCGCCGGTCCCCGGGCGGGATGCCACATCGACGCCAGGCCGGTCTCCGGACTGATGAGGCGGCGCGTCCTCGGACGCGCCCGATGCGCCGCCGCCTTCCCACGCACTGCGCAGTGGCCTGAAGGGGCGCATCACTCAATCACCGTTGCGAGGCCAGCAGCGGATTCTCACCGCTTTCCCGTGCACCCGGCGCCTGCGACGCATCATCGCGCCGCGGCCGGGAGTATACCGCGCGCCGGCGGGGTCAGCGACGGGCGGGGCCGGGGCTGCCGCGCTTGATGGTCTGCAGCAGCACCGTGCCGGGCCCGGTCAGGGTGGTCATGAAGACCCCTTCGCCGCTGAACAGCGCCTTGCGCAGCCCGCCGACGTACTCGATGTCGTAGTCCACGCCGTCGCTGAAGGCGGCGAGGTGGCCGGTGCTGACGCTGATGGACTCGCCGGGCGCCAGGGTCCGCTGGTCCAGGTCGCCGGCGGCGTGAATGGCGACCGTGCCCTGGCCGGACAGCCGCTGCAGGAACAGGCCGGCGCCGCCGAACAGGGCCGCCCCGGCCCGGCGGGCGATGGACACGTCGATGTCGATGTCTCCCCACGCGGCGAGGAACGCCCCGCGGGTGGTCAGCATCGAACCTTCCGCCAGGGGCCAGATCGACACGGTGCCCGGCTGGCTGCTCGCCAGTGACGCCGACCGGCCGTCGCGCGACGACTCCAGCCGGGCCAGGGCGATGCCTTCGCCGGACAGCAGCCGGCGGGCCGCGCCGGCCACGCCGCCCGGCGCGCGCAGCGACCAGGTGATGCCGGCATCGTGGGACATGATCGAGCCGCGTCCGGCCCAGCAGGCCTCGCCACGCGCCAGGGTGACCTTCAGGTACTGGGCGAACTCACCGACGATGCGATGCTCCATGGGGATCCTCCGTGGCGTGTCTCCGGGTCAGCGATGGCGCGGCGCGGCTTGCGGCCGGGGCCGGTAGCGGGCGGCGACCCGCAGCAGCACGCCGCCGAGCAGGGCGATGGTGACGACGACGTGGGCCCCGTAGGAACCCGGCGGCACGGCGCCGGCCACGGCTTCCACGGGACCTTCCACCACCCGTCCGCCGTAGGCGGCCAGGAAGATCAGGAACACGTACCAGATGCCGGCCCGGTGCAGCCGCTTCCACCAGCGGCCGAGCCTGCGCACCGCGGTGTTGCTCGAGGTGGCCGCCATCAGGACGATCATGCCGTAGGCCGCCAGCGCGGGGGCGTCGCCGGCCTCGAAACCGGACCCCTGGAAGCGCAGGAACGACACCAGCGCCACGAAGTGGATGGCGTGGGCCAGGGCGAAGGCGAGGCCGAGGTGGCGCCGGCGCATCAGCAGACCGCGGGTCAGCGGGTTGCGCCACAGGGTCGCGACCGGTCTGGCGACGAACACCAGCAGGAACAGCAGCACCGAGAAGCGGGCGGTGTAGCGGGCGAAGAGCTGGGCCGCCGTGTCGTTCCAGCCGTGCTCGAGCCAGGGCAGCAGGCCCAGCAGCAGGCCGATCAGCAGTACGCCGCCGTAGAGCAGCAGGATGGGCAGGCGGGTGCTCGGAGCGCCCGGCAGCGTGTGGGACGGGGTGGCCATGGCTCCTCCAGGCCGGCGGACGCGGCATTATAACGGCGCGGACGCGCGCCACAGCAGCGCGGCGTAGAGCCCGCTGATCGCCAGCAGCCAGGCGGCCGCCACCAGGCGGGCGGTGTCGAACACGGTGCCGGCCCAGCGCTCCGCGGCGGCAGCCATGGCGCCGATGGCCAGCAGGACGAAGAAGCTCACCCCGAGGCCGCTGCCCAGGCTGGTGATGGCCACGTCGCGCCAGCCGCCGGGGTCCGGCACGCTGGCCACGCCCAGGAGGATGCCGGCGAGCGCGCCGTAGGTCACCGCCAGGGCGTCGGGTGCCGGCCGGTACAGCACGGCGGCCGCGCCGGCCAGCACCAGCACCGCCAGCGCGCCGCCGTGGTCCCCGGCCAGGCCGAACGCGGCGCCCGCGATCAGGCCGGCGAGCGCCCCGCCCAGGGCGGCGACGGTGGCCGCCTGGCGGACGGCCTCCGGCCGGGCGCCGATCAGCAGCCCCAGGGTCAGCAGGACCATGATCTGGGCCGGCTGGGTGAGCGGGTGCAGCAGGCCCGTGTACAGGCCCTGGAGCCCCGGGAACGGGCTGTGGGCCGCGGCCTGGGGGGCGGCAAGCGCTGCCGCGAAGCCGATGCCGGCGGCGGCGCGGCGCGGGCCCGCGATCAAACCAGGCGCAGCAGGAACAGGCAGCCGCCCAGCGAGATCAGGCCGCCGAGGGCGCGCACCGCCACCACGCCGGCGGGCCAGCGCACCAGCATGCCGAAGCCGATGCCGGCGAGGTGCAGCAGGCCGGTGGCGGCGACGAACCCGGCGGAGTAGGCGAGCGGGCTGACCGCATGGGGCAGCTCCGCGCCGTGGGCGAAGCCGTGGAACACCGCGAACCCGCCGACCAGCAGCGCTGCGATCCACAGGGCCGGTCGCGCCGTCATCACCACCATGGCGCCCAGCACCACGGCCGACAGGGCGATGCCCGGCTCCACGAACGGCACCGGCACGCCGAGAATGCCGAGCACGCCACCGAATGCCATCACCACGGGAAAGACCACCGGAAGCTGCCAGATGGCCGGCGCGCCGAGGAACGCGCCCCACAGCCCGACGGCCACCATGGCGATCAGGTGATCGGGGCCGGACAGGGGATGCAGGAACCCGGTCACGAAACCGCTGGCGGCGCCGGTCTCGGTGTGGGCCAGGGCCACGGGAGCCAGGGCCAGCAGAGCCAGCGCCAGCCACGGGCGGACGGCGTGTGCGGATGGCGGGTTCGGCATGGCTGGGCTCCCTGTTCTCGACCGGTCGAAGTTCTTGTACCACGCCGCTTCCCGCCTGCAAACCGGCCCGGGCGCCGCCGACTCGGAAAGCCCGCCGGCTTCCAGTACCATCCCCGCTCCAGTCGACGAGGGGAGAGAACCATGAGATCGATGACCTGCCTGGCCCGCCTGTGGTGCGTCGCCATTGCCGCCACCCTGGCCGGCGCGGCCGTGGCCGATGACCACGTCCGCCTGAACCGCACCGTCGAGACGCTCGAGTCCGGCAAGCCGGTATTCGGCATCTTCACCGGCAACTTCTCCCTGGCGAATGCCCGGGGGCTCGCCCGCTCCGAGCTCGATTTCCTGTTCATCGACATGGAGCACACCGCCTTCGACATGGAGACGCTGCAGACCTTCCTGGTCGGCATGACCGACAAGGCGCGGATCCTGGAGAAGGGCAGCGCCCAGATGGACGTGACGCCGCTGGTGCGCATTCCCCCGAGCGGCGGCGAGAACATCCAGTGGGTGGTCAAGCAGGTGCTCGACATGGGCGCCTTCGGCATCGTCTTTCCCTATGTCGAGACCCGGGCCCAGGCGGAGCGCTCGGTGCGGGCCATGCGCTATCCCCAGGTGCGCGGCGATGCCGCCATCGAGCCCACCGGCCTGCGCGGCGCCTCGCCGGGCATCGCCGCCTGGCTGTGGGGCACCGGGGACTACATGCAGCGCGCCGACGTGTGGCCGCTCGACCCCCGGGGCGAACTGCTGGCGGTGATCCAGATCGAATCCCGCACCGGGGTCGAGAACATCGAGGAGATCGCCGCGGTGCCCGGCATCGGCGCCATCTTCATCGGCCCCTCCGACCTGTCCATCTCCTACGGCGTTCCCGGACAGCGGGAGCACCCCGAGGTGGCGGCGGCGATGAAGCGGGTGCTGGCGGCCTGCAAGGCCAACGGCGTGCCCTGCGGCCTCACCACCAACGAAGGCAACGTCGCCGACTATCTGGAGGAAGGCTATTCCTTCGTCACCGTGGGCTACTGGAACGACGCCGGCATCTCCACCGGCGCGGGCAACGCCCTGGCGACGGCGCGGGAAGCGGCCGGCCGCTGATCCGACCCGTGGCGCGGCCCGGCTGCGGTAAGTACCGACCGGGCCCGCCGCCGGGGAGCGCTATACTCGCTGCCTCTGCGCAACCGGCGCCCGCCCCATGATCGCCCTGCTCGAAGCCCATCGCGGCGGCATGCTCGGCCGCCGCCACTGGCTCGCCAATCTCACCTCCGGCGTGATCGTCGGCGTCGTCGCGCTGCCGCTGGCCATGGCCTTCGCGATCGCTTCCGGCGCCAAGCCGGAGCAGGGCATCTACACGGCCATTGTCGCCGGCGTGCTGGTGTCGGTGTTCGGCGGCAGCCGGCTGCAGATCGCCGGCCCGACCGGCGCCTTCGTCGTCATTCTGGCCGGCGTCACCGCCGAGCACGGCATCGCCGGGCTGCAGCTCGCGACCCTCATGGCCGGCCTGATTCTGCTGCTGTTCGGGCTGGCGCGCCTCGGCAGCGTCATCAAGTTCATCCCGGACCCGGTGGTGCTGGGCTTCACCGCCGGCATCGGCGTGGTCATCTTCGTCGGCCAGTGGCGCTACTTCTTCGGCATCGAGGTGCCGGCGGCCGAGCACTTCCACGAGACGCTGTGGCATCTGCTGCGGGCGCTGCCCGGCCTGCACGGGCCGACCACCGCGCTGGCCTGCCTGGCGCTGGCTCTGGTGATCCTGCCGGCCCGGGTTCCCGGGCTGCGCCGGCTGCCCGGCCCCATCGTCGCGCTGGCCGGCGTGACGGCGCTGCACGGTCTGCTGCAGTGGCCGGGCGTCGCCACCATCGGCAGCGCCTTCGGCGGACTGCCGTCGTCGCTGCCGATGCCGGCGCTGCCGGAGGTGTCGATTTCCCAGGTGCTGGTGCTGATCGGGCCGGCCTTCGCCATCGCCATGCTCGGCGCCATCGAGTCGCTGCTTTGCGCCGTGGTCGCCGACGGCATGACCGGCAGCAACCACGAGCCCAACGGCGAGCTGATCGGCCAGGGGCTGGGCAATCTGGTCGCCCCGCTGTTCGGCGGCATCACCGCGACCGCAGCGATCGCC
>MDTG01289148.1_pt1 | contig 40140 bp, 33 predicted proteins | sample 811421 | NCBI WGS metagenome assembly MDTG01 (sample SAMN05326645, study PRJNA326480) | marine metagenome | isolation source: seawater | place: Pacific Ocean: South East | collected 2011 | reverse complement strand
CCTACGGCTTCGAGCAGCTCATGCAGGAGAACACGCCTGGCGGTCGCTTCGTGCGTCGCGCCGCCGGACTGTGGGCGGTGTTTCCCCGATCGGAGTACATCGCCACCGGTTCGGGCTACATCGCGACCTGGCCGGCCGGCACCTACTTCCACATCGGACCACCCCGGCGAAGTACCGCGGCATCCGTTGCGACGCCTTTGATCGGATCGAAGGAACGCGTCGATCCCGGAAAATCCGAGGAGGGCCTCCAGGCGGAATCGATCGTGTCGAACGCGATGATCGCCGAGAGCAGCGACGGCCGTTTCACCACGGATCCGGTGGACGAGAATCCGACCGACGAGTCGACCGTCTCGATGCCTGCCCCACCGCGCATTGAAATGGTCAGAGTCCGATTCCTCTCGGACTCCGTGTACCGGAACGCTCGGTTGCAGTCGCTGGTGGAATCCGCTCAGGCAGCCCGGGGACCGTCGGAATCCTCGTCGAAGTGACCCAGGCAGTCGAGCATGCTTGCAAGATTCTGCATGCGTCGATCGGCCAGTTCGAGTGCCATTTTCGCAAACTGGATCGAGTCGAACATCGGCGAGGACTCTCCGCCGCATGCCGCGGCGGTTGGAAACGGAATCGGGTTTCCGAGGTGCTCATCGTTGGCTGGTTGTTTTCGGCTTTCAAGCATCGTCGTGCTCCAGAAGGACGATCGACGCAATGGCCCGATCACTTCGCCCGGTCCTGCAGTTGAGGCGAAATTTCCTCCGCGGCGGCCTCAGAATCCGAACATGGCGGCCTCAGTCCGATAAGAGCGGCGTCGATTCGAGGATCGGATCATCGGCATCGTCGACGAGTCGATTCGCTTTCGTCAGTCGGGAGAACACGACGAGGCCGATGATCAGGCACGCGATCATCGCAATGCCGAACACGAGCAGACTGGTCCGAAGCCTGGTGTCGTCGATCGGTCTCCCCTCGCTGCGAGCGAGTCGTTCACGACCCGATTCGGTGTATCGGTTCCGTACCTGGGCGAGAATCGGATTCGGCCGGCTGCGGGCCGTCCGTGCGGATTCGCTCACGAGCGTTCTCGCGAACGCATCCAGCCAGTCGCGGGTTCCGTCACCGGATCGCCCCACCATGGAGAACTGGATGCCGTCCGTTTCGGTTCCGTTGGTCTCCATCACCTGCTCGATCCTTCGCTGCACGAGCTGGGGGTCGATGGCGATCCCGGTCTGTTCGGTGTATCGCCTGGCCAGTTTCCGGGGGAACCCTTCACTGTCGACGAGATCGATGTGCCAGTTCTTCCAGTGTTCGATGACTTCGGGTGCGACGGTCTGATCCGCCGGGACGGCGGGTTGGACGACGACCGTCGAACGCATGCTCGGCGGATCGAAGGTGTCCGCGGCGAGCCAGCTGCCTGCGCCCAGAAGCATCATGAGCAGGATGATCCAGCCGGTGACGTGGATCGCCCGTGACGCAGCCCACTTCCGGATCATCCGTTCCTCCGAGGCGGTCAACACCCTTCGGACCTCGTCCAGATGATGCTGCTGTTCCATGAGCTGGGTTTCCTGTCTTCGTCGGGCAGCTTCCAGCTGCGCGACCTGAGGCAGTCTTCGGGCCTGCTCGCGCAGCAGATGCCGGAATCGAGCCAGCCTCGATCGTCTCCGTTGGAGGTGCGCAGTCGCAGCGGGATCCGCTTCGGCGGGAACCTCGACCTCGACTTCGACCACGACCGGTTCCTCGCTCGAAGGTCGGTTTCGGGTCTCGATCAGTTCTGCTTCCAGACGCCGCATTCTCGACCGCAGCTTCTCGGCCTCGACCATCGCCGCCGCACCTTCCTCCATGCGGTCGGTCTGTTCCTGGAGCAGTTCGGAGAACTGCCTGATCTTGGACGCGGCGATGGAGAGTCGCTGCTCCTGCTGCTCGATGGTGTTCCGGTCCGATGCACGATTCTCCTCGGCCTCGTCGTGCTGGATCCGGACCTCCTCGCGTTCACGGAGCAGTCTTCGAAGTGCGTGCCGCATGCCCTTGAGCCGGCGTCGCATGCGGTGTCGATCGAGTTGGGCTCGTTCCATCCATGCATCGAATTCCCGGAGTCGACGACCGCGTCTGGCGATCGTGAAGGAGGCGATCTGCAGGGCTGCAAGGTGGGATTCGATTTCGTCGCGACGTCGATCGTCGCGAAGACTGAACTCGTCCTGCAGCTCGATTTCCCGCTGCTGAAGACGGCTTTCGGCCTGTTCGAGTTCCTCCGACCGGGTGGTCAGGTCCCGAACCACGTCGTCCTGATCCCTGCGAAGGGAACGGATCCGGTCGAACTGGGACTCCACCTGGGCGAGTAGATCCATCACTTCGTCGGATCCGTTGCTGGAGGATGTGGTGCCGTCTCCGGCGGTGTTTGCATCGATGTGCGGGGACATTTTCGCCTCCACGGGACAACCCGGTTGTGCCTCCCCGGCATCCGACTTCATCGGTTTCCTTGCCCATCACCTCAAGGAGGGTTTTCGGCATTTGAGCCTTCAGGGCCGATTTGGACGTCGTCCTGAAGGAGTTGTCGCGTGCTTGAGGATCTTGTCGCTTCGGAGGGCCGGTTGATCGATACAATCGCCATATCCATGACCATGCTTTCCACCAATGATGTCTCTCCCGACCGATTGATCGAACATGTCCGCGATCAGGACATCGTGCCGATCGTGGAAGCCGTGATCGCCGGTCGTCGCCTCGATGCCGAGCAGGGAATGGCCCTGTTCACCACCACGGACATCTGGACGGTCTGCTCGCTGGCGAATCTGGTCCGGCATCGTCTGAACGGCGATGTGGTCTGGTACAACGTCAATCGCCACCTGAACTACTCGAACATCTGCGCCCTCAGCTGCAAGTTCTGCTCCTTCTATCGCAAGCGTGAGCAGGATGGCGCCTACGAGTACTCGCTCGACGACATCCGCGAGGAGGCGATCAAGGCCATCGACGCCGGTGCGACGGAGATGCACATCGTCGGTGGACTGCACCCGTGGCTTCCGTTCGAGTACTACGTCGACATGCTGCGTGCCATCCGCGAGACGGCACCCCGCGTCCACATCAAGGCATTCACCGCAGTCGAAGTCGTGCACCTTGCCCGCATCGCGAAACGGGGTCGTGACGGTGCGGAAGGAATCCGATGGGTGATCCGCCAGTTGAAGGAGGCCGGCCTCGGTTCGCTTCCCGGGGGAGGTGCGGAGGTCTTCGACGACCGTGTCCACTCCGAGACCCACCGCGGCAAGATCAGTGGAGACCGCTGGCTGGACGTGCATCGCATCGCCCACGAAGAGGGACTGAACACCAATGCGACGATGCTCTACGGTCACGTGGAGACGTTCGCCGATCGAATCCGCCATCTGCAGCTGCTTCGTCAGGAGCAGGATCGGACGCTGCTCGAGTGGGCCCGCAACCATGGTGCCGAAGTCCAGACGGGAATCGATCACGAAGGCTCGAACCATGACGCGGTGGTGCTCACGCATCCCGACACCGCCGCCGCCGGACTGCAGCCGCTTCCCTCCACCTGCGACACCGGCTACTACCAGACGCTCATTCCTCTGCCGTTCATCCCGGACGACAGCGAACTCGAGCATCTCCCGGGGCCGATGGGACTCGAGAATCTCAGGACGATGTGCGTGTCCAGGATCATGCTCGACAACTTCCCGCACGTGAAGGCGTTCTGGATCATGCAGACGCTCGAGATGGCGCAGTTCATGCTGCAGAACGGGGCCGACGACATCGACGGAACCGTGGTCTGGTACGACATCACCAAGGTCGACGGAGCCGGAACGCATCAGGAGGTCACGCAGCGCGATCTTCAGCGTGCGGCCCGCGAAGCCGGATTCCGTCCGGTCGAACGAGACACGCTCTATCGGCCGGTCGAACGCGACGGACGCGAGTGGACCGTCCAGGCGGACTAGCGTCGTCCCAACGCCCAGCGGAGTTCCGGCATCGCCAGCAGTCTGGCGCCTCCCCCGTAGAGCACCGTTCCGACCACCACCAGCAGCAGCAGTCTGATGATCTGACCCGCGAAGTCTTCGGAGGGTCCCATGAGGGTGTACGCCCACCAGACGCCTCCCCCCATCACGGCCGAGAGCAGCAGGGCCCGCAGGGCGCACCCGATCACATCGGCGTTGATCGGATGCTGGACGTGGCGTCCCGCGGCCCGCATCAGCAGGACGCACTGGAGTATGGCGCAGATCGCCGTCGACCAGGCAAGGGATGTCTCGCCGAGCGGTGTCCAGATCAAGCCGACGTTGAGTACGAAGTTCAGCACGACGACGCCGATTGCGATGCGGACCGGCGTCATCATGTCCATCTTCGCGTAGCAGCTCTTGGTGAAGACCTGATTCATCGAATAGGCCCAGATGGCCGTGGCGTACCCGAGCAGGACCGCCGCGACCCGCTGCACGTCCATCGCGGTGAACGCTCCTCCCTCGAGGATGCATGCCGTCAGCGGCTGTCGAACCAGTGCGAGTCCCACGCTGGCGGGGACGCCGATGAAGAGGACCAGACGAAGTCCCCGTCGCACCGTGTCGGCGAACGCCTCGTTGTCGTCCGACTTGCGGGCAAGCAGCGGATAGATCGCCGTCGCGACGGAGATCGCGAACACGCCCAGGGGGAACTGGTACAGGCGCTGTGCGTAGCTGACGATGGTCATGGCGCCTTCGTCGAGCGGATAGGTGGTTCCGAAGATCTGGTCCGTACCCATGATGGCCGGGTAGCTGGCGATGATTCCGTCGAGGAACGTGTTCAACTGCAGTGCACCGAGTCCGAGGATCATGGGCAGAGCGGCGCGCAGCACCTGCTTCAGAGGATCCAACGAGGCCGCCGGATTCCAATTCCACTGCGCATCGGAGCGAAGGCTCCACAGCATCCATCCCACCTGAAGCAGTCCGGCGAGCACCATCGAACCGGCCACGCTGCCGATGCTGATGAGTCGCGCCTGCTCCGAATCCCCGAGGGTGAGAGAGAGGACGACCGTGACGACGATGATGCATCCGTTGAGCAGGATGGGGGCCGCCGCGGGTGGTCCGAAACGGCCCATCACCTGAAGCATGGCTCCGAGGAACGCGACGAGGCAGACCAGCGGCATGTACGGAAGCGTCACCATCATCAGCCAGATCGCGGTGTCGTCGTGATCGCGTGCCGCGGACACGAGAAACAGGATCGATTCACCCAGCAGGAGCATGCTCCCGAGGAACACCATGAGCACGGCGACGAGCGTCGTGGCAAGTTGTGCGGCCTGAACGGGATTGCGGTCCCGAAGCTTCGTGTAGACGGGAAGAAACGAAGCGGTCAACGCTCCCTCGCCGAACAGCCGGCGGAACAGGTTGGGGATCAGGAACGCGAACCAGAATGCACTGGTCAGTTCGTTCGCGCCGAAGCATCGACTGAGCACGCCGTCGCGCACCAGTCCCGCGACTCGACTGACGCCGGTGAGAACCATGACGGTGCGGGTGTTTGATTCGAGTCGGTCAGTCATTCTTCACGGCATCGAAGGCGGCATCACCGTCGCCTTCCACCGTGGCGTGGCGGGCGAATTCGGTGCGGCAGTTCGGACACGTTCCGATGCCGCCGATGCATTCAATATCGGTCAGATCGGCCCGGCATCGGGCACATTGTTCACCACTTCGTTCCAGGCTCGTTCGCCGCCGGGTCCGGCGCCACTGCCAGATCATGGCCAGGCTGACGCCGATGCCCGTGTAGAGGATCGCGGAAGCAAGGCCGGCATGACCGCTCATGAGCAGGGCGATCGGTCCGATCACGACGGCGATGATCAGATAGAAGACCAGGCAGACGAGCCCCACCGGACCGTCGCAGTTCAGAAGCTGCTGCATCGATGCGTTCGAACTCGACAGTGTCGTCCACTGCGATGCGTGGACGGCGTGTCCGCAGGAGGGGCAGGTGCCGTTGCCGAGATCGTCGAGTGCGACTTCGCGGAGTGATTCCCCGCAGTCGAAGCACGGATGATCCCGCTCGACGCGTTCCCGGTACGGCGCAACGAGCCGCAGCACCATGCCGGCGCCGATCATGGCCCCGGTCGCGAGCCCGATCGTCAACGCGATGTTGCCGATGCTGAGTGCGGCGACGTTCCACGCCAGAAGGTAGATGGTCAGGGATACGAAGACGGTCGGAATCCCGAACGCGGCTCCGATGAGAATCCAGTTCGTCGGGCTGCCCATCAACTCGTCGAGGATGAACCTCGACCTCAGTTCCTGCTGCCGGACGATCAGGTGTTCCCTGGTTCCGAATGTGGACATCCAGGCGGAGGCGGTCATCACCCCGAGAATCCCCGCTGCGATGTCGAGGCCGGACGCCTCACGGTTGACCGAGAGCAGCGATTGCGTGGCCTCGGCCAGGATCGTGAACGCGAGGGCGATCAGGGACGCCGCCCAGAATCGACGAAACCATCCGGTCATCCAGAGCAGGAGTGCGAATCCCCCGAAGCACAGGAAGTGCATCAGCTTGTCCGGTGAGTCGAGCCCTTCTCCGGGTTGTCCGGAACCCGGCCAGTGGGTGGCGATCACGAGCAGCACCGCGTACGCGAGAAACACGATGCGCCACGGCCATGCGGCATTTTCTCGACGAATCGCCGCGGGATCCGAAAGATCGATGCGTGTCACGAGGTCTTCCGGGCGCTCGAGGCGTCCGTTGCGACGACCTGGTCTTCCGTCTCGACGACCGGAGGTTCGTTCGGTGCCGCGGCATCGGATGTTCCGTTCCATCCATCGATCACGAACGACGCCAGTGCCGTGTAGTCGGTCGCGCCGTGACTGGCCGGTTCGTACTGGAAGATCGTCTGCCCGAAGCTGGGCGCTTCGGCGAGCTTGATGTTCCGTCGGATCGGCGGCTCGAGGACCCGGCAGTTCCGCCAGGGCGCGTCGGTGCCCCGGCTCTCCTCGAAGAAGGTCTTGAGGTCCTCGACAACCTCCCGGGCGAGATTCGTGTGACGTTCGTGCATGCACAGGATGATGCCCGTCACCTCGAGTCCGGGATTCACCGACTGGCAGACGAGTCCGACCGTTTCCAGCAGCTTGCTCACTCCCTGCAGAGCGAGAAAGTGGGCCTGCATGGGTACGAGCACTTCGTCGGCCATGGACAGTGCGTTGATCGTGAGCACTCCGAGGCTCGGAGGACAGTCGATCATCACGACGTCGTAGCGGTCCTCGATCGACTTGAACGACTCGGCCAGAATGCGTTGACGATCCGAGTGCTGGGAGAGTTCGGACTCCGCGGCGGCGAGATCCGTCTCGGACACGATGGCGTCGAGGCGTTCATCGACATTCACGACGGCCTCGGCAGCGGATCGGGTCGGATCGGTGAACAGGTCGTAGACCGTGCATTCGATCGCCTCGGGATCGAGCCCCACATGAAGCGTCATGTGGGCCTGCGGATCCAGGTCGATCAGGCAGACACGCTGCCCTGAGGCGGCAAGAGCGGCGGCAAGATTCACCGCCGACGTGGTCTTTCCCACGCCGCCCTTCTGGTTCATCATTGCGATCACCCGGGGCATGGGTCCGAGTATAGCCCCCCTGCCTTCCGGGAGCGTCTTTCGCACGGGGCCACTTCGATACTGCGTGAACTTCGGCACCCGTGTACGTGCTACAGTTCGTTGCGTGTCAAGCATCACCGAAACCGCCATCTGCCTGCGTTGCTGGGATTACTCCGAAACATCCCAGACGGTGAGTCTGCTCACGAGGGATCGGGGAATGCTTCGAGGCATCGCCAAGGGGGCCAAGCGTCCCAAGGCGTCCTTTTCCGGTGGATTCGATCCACTGACCTGCGGTCAACTGGTCGCGATCATCAAGCCGGGACGGGAACTCGCACTGCTGACGGCATGGCATCTGCAGGAGGTCTTCAGGGCCCTGCGTCAGAATCTGGCGGCCAACCGTGCGGCGCTCTACATGGCCGATCTCACCCATCGACTGCTGACCGATCAGGATCCGCATCCGGACGTCTTCGATGCCCTCTTGTCATCGCTTCAGCGGTGCGGCCTTCGAGGAGAATCGTCTCGCGCTCTTCTGGCATTCCAGTGGCAGATCCTCGATTCGTGCGGGTACCGTCCCGAGCTGCAGCACGACGTGGTGACCGGAGAACCCCTCGACGAGGACGCCGAGGCGATCGGATTCAGTGCGCTCCACGGCGGCACGGTCGAGGACACCGGTCAATCGGATCGCTGGAGGGTCCGACCGGCCACGATCGAACTGCTTCGCTCCCTTGCCACCGGCTCCTCGATCGAGGATTCCGGTTCATTGGACAAGGCGAACCGGCTGCTTGCCTGCTATTCGCGTGAAGTCCTGGGGGAAGAGCCGCCGGCCATGCGATGGGCATTTCCGGATCTTGCCCCGCATACGCAGACGATCCGGCCCTGAGAGGCCGCACGCATTCCATGTTTCCAGCGATCCCACTGGATTCACCGACCGAAGCCGTCGATTGAAATGGTGTCGGGATCGATCACCCTGTGTGGTTATCGGTCCCTCGTGAACCCATTTCGAGGACGACAACGTGTCCAGTCACAAGACGATCCAGGAAATCATCAACGGCCATCGACTGCCGACGCTTCCCACGGTTGCGGCGCAGGTGCTGGAAATGACCTCGGCGGAGGACATCGACATCCGTCGCATCGCGGAGGTCGTCCAGATGGATCAGGCGCTGGCCGCCAAGGTCCTTCGCACGGTCAACTCCAGCTTCTACGGTCTGTCGAGACCATGCGGGACGGTCAGGCAGGCAATGGTCTATCTCGGTCTCAATACCGTGAAGACGCTGGTTCTGAGCTTCAGTCTCGTCGAGACGGTCGATGGGCGGGGAGCCGATCGCAACGGGTTCAACTTCACCGACTACTGGCGTCGATCCATCCACACCGCGGTCGCAGCCCGCGAACTCGCGAGGAAGACCGGAGCGTGGGACCCCGAAGAGGCGTTCCTGGCCGGACTCATGCAGGATGTCGGCGTGATCGCGCTCTACCGGCAGTTCGGCTCGCGCTATCTCGAAGGCATCGCATCGGCCCGCGGCGACCACTCACGTGTCGCCGAGTTCGAGCGAAGGGAGTGGGAATGCGATCATGCGCAGCTCAGTGCCGCGATCGCCGAACGCTGGCAGCTGCCGCAGTCCCAGGTCGAGGCCATCCGGCATCACCACGACGCCGGACCAGCACCGATCGAGTTCAGATCCCATTCACGCATCATCGATCTCGCCGGACGCCTCTGCGTCGCGCTGGACAGTGCGACTCCGCGTTCGTCGCTGGCCGAGTGCAGGACATTGGCGAGAAACTGGTTCGACATCGATTCCAAACGTCTGCAGGCGATCATCATCGAGGTGACGGATGCCATCAAGGCGATCTCCTCGCTCTTCGCGGTCAACACCGGCTCCTCGCCCGGTACGGAGCGACTGCTCGCGACCGCGGAGGAGCAGCTCGTTGCGCATCAGCTCGACATGGATCGAAAGACCGCGGTACTCCAGTCGGAGAAGGCCGATCTCGAGGAGCAGGTCATGACGGATCCCCTGACGGGGGCCTGGTCGAGACGTGCGCTCGAGGAGACGCTCGCCATGCGGCTGCAGGCGGCGCAGGACACCGGGCAACGCGTCGCCGTTCTGTTCTGCGACGCGAACAAGTTCAAGCAGGTCAACGACGTGCACGGCCATCTCGCCGGTGATGCGGTCCTGAAGCACATCGCCGAACTGCTCGATACCCATACCCGGGAGGAGAGCATCGTCGGACGCTACGGAGGAGACGAGTTCGTCGTCGTCCTCCCCAACTGCGATCTGGACCAGGCCACGCAGGTCGGGCACCGACTCCAGGAGGTCATCACCTCCACTCCATGTCCATCCGGCGAAGGATGGCCCGAATTGGAGGCGAGTGTGAGCATCGGGGCCGCATGTTCCAGTCCTGAATCGCCGTGCCCCGCCAAGGAACTCATCGATCGTGCCGACCAGTCCATGTACGAGGACAAGCAGCTCGATCGACGAGACGTCGTCGGTCGCATCGACCACGCGGCCTGAACCGACCGAATCATCCAATGCGACAGGCCGGCCTCCGGGAAGGGAGTCCGGCCCGTCGCGGATGCAATCGAACTCATCGCCAGAATCGATTCCAGTACGGGATGGTGTGGCCCACCCGCTTGAGCTTCACGGTCCAGGACGACCCGAAATCGAGGACGTATCCCTGATACTCGTCCGTACCGTGCTGGTCTCCGTGCACCATGACTCTCACATCGTCGAGGCCGAACCAGGACATGTAGAACGATGATCCGGCGTGGTAGCCGTACCTCGCCTGGGTCCGGATGACCTCCACGTGAGGGTAGTCCTCGATGATGTGGCCCTCGGGAGCGGTGTAGATCGCGTAGGTCTTGACCGATTTGAACTGGGAGCGATCGCCGCCGTTCTCGTAGCTGTGGTAGTAGACGTCCATCATCAGCCGCTTCTTGTCGACCGAGAGGAAGGTGTGCATCCCCACCGTGTAGTAGATGTTCTTTCCCCAGCACGAGTAGAGATCCCTGTCTCCGCTGAGATGCTCCACAGGATGCAGACCGGTGGTCAATGCCGGAACCTCGGCCGTTGAAGAGGTGGATGCGGCCTGAGCCGGGGTGGTGACGCCGACGAGCAGCAGGGAGGTGGCCAGAGCGGCCTTGGCCACGAATGTCCGTGTGTGGTGAATGATCTTCATTGCAGTCTCCTTTGCGTGTGAATTGTGTTTCCTCGGGCCAAGAAAGACGGCTCCCGAGGGCTCGTGCGCAAAGACTGCAGAAAAATGTCGAAGGGGGATCAGACGCCCAGTCGGTTCGTCCACCAGGCCATGAACCGACTGATCGCCTCCGGCGGGCATCCGTAGGCACGACACGACTGGACTGCCGATTCTCCCAGCAGTTCGGCCCGTTTTTCCGCATCGTTCGTCTCGTTTGCGGCCCGGAACGCATCGGCCGCCTTGTCCCAGTGCGGGCCGGGGCGGGGAGCTGGAAGCGACAGGACCTGCGAAGCGGCCAGTTTGATCGCCTGCGAGGAGCGGGCCACGCCGAAGTAGCGTGCCGCCGCGGTCGCCGTGGTGACCGGGGAGGTGAGGGCCGCGGCGATATGCCAGAGTCGATCGGGATCACGCGGGACGACGGTGATCAGCGGGGTCATCGGAAGCAGTTCGCCGATTTCGTCGACGTACGCCTCGAGCACCTTCGTCTGCGTTGCCAGCAGGATCTTCGGCACCAGCCTCGCATCGGCCCACGGACCTAGTTTCGTTTCCAGGGCCAGTGCGTGCAGATCGACCTGGGGACGCATCCATTTCCGCCGGTCGTAGCGCATCGTGCGTCGCCCCCAGTGCGACGCGGCCGGATCGATCAGCCCGGTGGTCACGAGTGGAACATGCCCCGCGTCGGGCCCGTCCTCGGGAGCTTCGCTGACCATGCCTCTGAGGCCGTAGTACTGATCCCGGAAATCGGCGGTCGCGTCGGCGAGGTCGCCGATCATCGTGGTCGTCCGGCCGGGGTTGGACGGGGGACGGGGGATGCCGACCAGATCGCTCACCAGAAGCGACCAGGTCGCCTCCTCCGCGAGCGCGTCCATGTCGACGTCGAGTTCTTCCATCCGGGCGAAGTCTGCTCCGGTGGATCGATGCAGCCGGGTGATGCGTTCATCGGTGCGTTCGAACACCGGAGCACAGACGTGGACCGCGGCATCGAACACATGGTCGATCGCCAGCCACAGGTTGGTCAGCCGCGTCGTCTTCGCAAGGTCGCGTCGAATTCCGAGCGTGTCCCGCGCCGCAAGCATCGACTGCGGCTGGATCATGGCGATGCGGCCGCCGGGACGGGCCAGGTCCATCGACAGCCGAAGGAAGATCGCGGCGGGATCGGTATAGCTTCTGATGGCGTCGCCGAAGCGATCACGAAGCAGCGACGTCGCGTTGCGGGCGAGGCTCGTCTTTCTTCCCAACTGATTGAGAAACGGCGGATTTCCGATGACGAGATCGAATCCGCGTTCGAACACGATGTTCCAGTGCACCGGTCGTACGAGTTCGAGTTCATCGTCTCCGAGATGGGAACGGCACCATCCATCGGCGGCGTCGATCGTCGTCATGCGGATCGGTGCGCCCAGCAGACCCGAGCCGTGATGGATCCTGCGATCGTGGTGCGACGGAGGGAGCTCGTTGTCTCCACCGAGACTCCACAGCCGTCGGCGGCACACATGCACGCTGATCGGATCGATCTCCGATCCATGAAGGCAGTCGCGAAGGACCATGACCCGCACGCGAGCGAGGTCGTCCTCCGATGCGTGTCCGGTGGCCCTCGCCACGATTCGCTCCGCGGCACGGGCCAGAAAGTGTCCGGTGCCGCATGCCGGATCGCAGATTCGGATCGCAAGCAGCGATCTCAGTGGATCATCCTGCTGTTCCGCGGCATCGAGGAGCGGATCGAGGGCCCGATCGAGCAGCCCGTCGATGATCGCATCCGGCGTGTAGAAGGCGCCGTTCTGATGCCGGCGCTGTCGTGCGGTCCTCTCGATGTGCAGCCGGCGCGTCTCCGGATCGAACGCAGGAACGAACTCGAGGATCCGCTCGTGCATCTTGGCCAGCGAGTCCTCGGTCGCCGTGTGTCCGTTCGCATCGGAGAACACGACGTCGATGAATCTCTCGGCGTCCGATGAGAACGGACGGTTGCGCCGCTCGGTGCGGAGGCCGTGCAGGTGCGAAAAGCAGAGGTCGTATCCCGTCACCAGCAGCTCGCGCCATGCCTCGTCCGCATCTTCGGAGAGCCGCATCGAATCCTGCAATGGCATCAGTGCCTCGATGAACATGCATTCATCGAGTTCGACATCCATGTCGGCGGGCTGCAAACCCCTCGTGGTTGTTGTTGAGGTCATTGCAGGTGAATGCAGAATACATGAGTTGTCGAATCCGGGGGTGCCGGTGGTCGATTCGTGGGCGGGTCGTGGGTGAGTGGTTCACTCCCCCGCCGGGGCGAGGTGTCCGGTGACGATCGGCTTGAGGGGGAAGGCCTCCGCGGTTGCGCGGAGATCGTCGATGGTGACGGACTGGATGGCATCCAGTTCATCTTCGAGGGGCCGATACGTTCCCGTACTGGTGAGCAGTCGACCGAGTCGCTGCATGCGATCCGAGGCGAGTTCCCCGGCGAGGGTCAGGCCGGTGGCGGCCAGGCTGCGGACCCGCAGGAGATCCTCCTCGGTGAGGTCATCGAGGATCCGCTGCATTTCGCCCAGAACGGTCTCGTGGCATCGTTCGGCATCTCCGGGAGCACAGCTGCACCACGTCAGATACTCCCCCGTGTTGTCGCGGGGATCGAAGTGGCACTGCGCCTCCTCCGCGATGCCGGTTTCCACCAGGGCCCAGTAGAGGCGGGAGCCTTCGTAGTTGCCCAGGATGTGGGCCAGCATGCCGGCGGCGTAGCGCCGATCATCCTGCAGGGACGGGGCGGGGGCCGCCATGCAGATGTAGTGCTGGTGAATCCGGTCCGTCTCGTCGTGGAAGTCCGATTCCCGTGGAACCAGCTGGTCGTAGGTTCGTTCGGCTCCGGTGCGCTTCCAGTGCCCGCAGTGGCCCTCGATCCGCTCCACCATGGCATCGAAATCGATGTTTCCGGCCAGGGACACGATCGTGTTGTCGGCGGAGTAGCGGGGCTGGAAATACTCGTTCATCCCATCGCGGGTCAATGCGGTGACCGTTTCGTTGGTCCCCAGCACCCGATGGGACAGGCGGTGGTCTCCGTAGAACCGTTCGAGGGTCTTTTCGTACAGCCCCCAGAACGGCTGATCGGCGTACATGGCGATCTCCTCGAGGATGACGGGCTTCTCGTCCTCGAAGTCGTCCTCGCGCAGCGACGGACGAAGGATGTCGGAGAGGATGTCCTCGGCGTCGACGAGGACGTGCGGCAGGCAGGTGACGTGGAACGCCGTCATTTCGGCGCTGGTCCATGCGTTGTGCCGCGCACCGAGATCGTCGAACTCGCGATCCACGTCCGCCGCGGTGCGGCGTTCGGTGCCCTTGAACATCATGTGCTCGAGGAAGTGACTGACTCCCATCTGCTCCGGGGATTCGTCGCGTGCGCCGGTACGCACGAAGAATCCCATCGCAGCCGAGTGCGCCTCCTGGTCGATCTCCGCCGCGATGCGGAGTCCGTTGGGGAGAACATGTTCGCAGTGCTTCACTGGCATGGAATCGGTCTCGGGTCGTCGATCAGGCGTTGATGATTCGGTTCTCGGTTCCGAGTGCGGATTCGTGGATGGACTCCGCCATGGTCGGATGCGCATGCATCGTCGAGATGATGTCCTCGGCGGTTGCTTCGAGTCGGATTGCCAGTGAGAACTCGTGGATGAGTTCCGATGCATCCTTTCCGATGATGTGCGCCCCGAGGATCTCGCCGTACGGCTTTGCCGTGATGATCTTGACGAAGCCTTCGGTCTGTCCGACCGCGATGGCCTTGCCGAGCGCGCTCATGGGGAAGGTGCCGGTGTCGTAGTCGATGCCCGCTTCCTTGGCCTTGGCCTCGGTCATGCCGATCGATGCGATCTGCGGGCTGGTGTACGTGCACCCGGGTATCGCGTCGTAGTCGACTCCCAGCGTGTGCTCTCCGGCCATGCGTTCGACGCACGTGACCGCCTCCTCGGACGAGACGTGGGCAAGCCACGGAGGCCCGATCACATCTCCGATCGCGTAGACGCCGGGGACGTTCGTCTCGTAGGTGGGCGATTCGCAGTGGTAATCGACCTTGATGTGGCCACGATCGATCTCGAGTCCGAGGCCGTCGTCGAACAGTCCGTCGAAGCGGCCTCCGACGCCGATGCCGACGAGGACGACGTCCGCATCGAGCTGCTGGGCCTTCGCGTCGTCTCCCGCATCGACGATGGTCACGGTCGCGCCGCCGTCACGGGGTTCGACCGCGGTGGTCTTCGAACCGATGTGGAAGGTGATGCCCTGCTTCTTGAACGCCTTCAATGCGGCGACGGAGACGTCCTGGTCCTCCACCGGGAGGATGCGGTCCACCATCTCGACCACGGTGACGTCGGTTCCCATCGCGTTGTAGAAGTACGCGAACTCCATTCCGATCGCACCGGATCCGATGACGACCATCTTCTTGGGCTGCTTCGGAAGGGTCATGGCATCGTGGGACCCGACGATCGTCGTGCCGTTGAAGGGCGCGAAGGGAAGTTCCTTCGGTGCCGCTCCGGTCGCGATCATGATCTTCTTCGCGGTCACCGTCGCGACGACCTCCGAACCGGTGCCGTGGTAGTAGTCGTCGTCGGCCTTGGAGACCTCGATGACACAGGGAGCGTCCCCGGAGGCGCCGGAAGTGATCTTGGCATGGCCTTCGATCAGATCGATGTTGTTCTTCTTCATCAGGTAGCCCACGCCCTTGTTGAGCTTGTCCGCGACACCGCGGGATCGACCGATGATCTTGTCCCAGTCGATGGAGACGCCCTTGAAGTTGATCCCCCACTGATCGCCGTGGTTGACGGCTTCGGAATAGAGCTCCGCATTGTGAAGGAGCGCCTTGCTGGGAATGCATCCCCAGTTGAGGCAGACGCCGCCAAGCCGGTTCCGCTCGATGACGGCGGTCTTCATGCCGAGTTGAGCGGCCCGAATGGCTCCGACGTATCCGCCGGGGCCGGTTCCAATAACAACCAGGTCGTACTGAGCTGTATCTGCCACGCTTCACACTCCAGTATCAGGGGGTCAAAGTAGAACGGCATTGTAACCCTCACGTGGCCCGGATGCGGCACTTGGAAGATCTGGACGGCCTCCCGCACTCGTCACCGGGGGGTCGGGGGGGTCTCTCCCTGAGGCCTTCCGGCCGCATCGTCGACTTTCATCCGCCCGATCGCGTTGACGGTCCACAGGGACCCACTTAGCATCCACCGTTCACGATTTGGGAGACCCCAGTGCGAACCGCCATCATCAGTGATATCCATGGGAATCTTGAAGCCCTCCAGGTGGTCCTGGCGGACATCAAGCAGAAGCAGTGCGATCGGATCATCTGCCTTGGAGACATTCTGGGCTACGGTCCGGATCCGGTCAGTTGTGTGGATCTCATCGCCGAACACTGCGACTGGTCGCTTCTGGGCAACCACGACTACGGAGCGCTCTACGAGCCGACGAACTTCAATGTCGCCGCGGAGCAGGCGGCCTACTGGACGAGGGCCCAGATCGAGAAGGAAGAGGACGACGCGGCTGCGGCCCGACGTTGGGAGTTTCTGGGTCGACTGAAGGTACGGGTCGGTTTCGGCGATTTCCTCTGCGTCCACGGGTCTCCACGTCGTCCCATCAACGAATACATATTCCCCGAAGACGCGATCAACTCTCCCGTCAAGATGCAGCAGGTGTTCGAACGCGTGCAGACCTACTGCCTCGTGGGACATACCCATGTTCCCGGAGTGTTCACCGACGAACCGGATTTCTACCCACCCGAAGATGTCGAATCGGTCTACAAGCTCAATGGCTCGGATCGTCTGATCATCAACCCGGGTTCGGTCGGCCAACCGCGTGATCTCGATCCCCGGTCCAGCTATGCGATACTTGACGAGGATCAGCGACACGTCGAGTTCTTCCGGCTGCCCTACGACGTCGAGAGCGTGGTCAAGAAGATCCACGCCATTCCCGAACTGAGCAATTGGCTCGGGGACCGTCTTCTCGAGGGCCGTTGATCCCTCTTTCTCCTCGTCATCCCCACTGATTCAGGCCCTCTCCCCATGCCACAGCCTTCGAGCAGACTGCGATTGATCGTTCCACTGGTGGTCGGTGCCCTTGCACTGGTCATCATCCTCCTGGTGGCCACCGGAGAAGGTGGGGCCAACAAGGTCGACCTGTCGACGAGGGCGAGCTCCGATGATTCGGCGACGGCCGCCAAACAGGCCGAGCCTGCCGCACCCGAGGCCGAAGAGAAGACCCGGACCGAGTCTGCCGGCGAGAAGACCGGGGCCGAGCCGAAGGCGGCGGACAAGCCGGCCGAAGCGACGACAACGGATTCCGAATCGGCCGAGGATGCCACCGCCGCCAAGGACGCGACGCAGCCCCCGAAGAAGGTGTCCGACACCCCCGCCGCATTCGAGTCGCTGCACATGAAGGACTACCCGTACTCCTCGAGCGAGGAAGTGCAGACCGTCGGTGATCTCGATGATCCCGACCAGTGGTCGATGCAGCTCGTGTTCACCCGCAATGGTGCCGGACTCGCCCAGATCCCGTTCTCGAACATCTGGCAGACGGCGGCCGCCCGGCGGCAGGCGCTGATGTACTTCGATGCGAAGGCGTCCGGCGACACCACCGGGTACAGCCTTCCCCCCTGGTCGGAACGGTACATCCTCCTGAACGAGGAGAAGGTCGCCTACTCCGACGCCGAGGGGAGGAGGCAGGAGACGCTGATCTCGATTCTCGGTGCGAACAATGTGACCATCGTGACTTCCGGCCAGGCCGACATCGTGCTCGATCTCTACAGCCCCGAGCACTGGTCGCAGACGAAGCCGGGCGAGTTCGAGGCGATGATCCTGAACGAGAAGGACGAGCCGGTCGCTCGGATCCATCGTCATTGGAAACTCGGTTCGGGCTACGACATCACGCTCCACCAGACCTTCGAGAACCTCGGATCGGACGCCCTTCAGTTCAGATGGGCGCAGTACGGTCCTCCCCTGCTGATTCCGGATCGAAGCCGTTACATGGATCGTCGCCGGTTCCGCTTCGGCTACGAATACCCCGAGTCGTTCGATCCGAACCACGTCGCGGACGTCATCGCCGGCGGGGACATGGTGATGGAGCTGTCCGACGCGGCGGATCCCGAAGAGCCGGGATTCTGGCCCAACCCGCTCAGCGAAGAGGAGGGGTTCACCCTGTCCTGGTTCGCTTCGACGAACCGCTACTTCGGACTGGCGGTGCATCCCGTACTCGGACCCGACGGCGAGGGAAACCGTTCGCTCGCTCCGGTGGTCGAACAGATCACCAAGTGGAGCCCCTCCGATCAGCTCGTGTTCTCTGGGCTGCAGAGCCCCCTCGTCGAAGTGGCCGCCGGCTCCAAGCACGATCTGAGCATCGGTGTCTTCGCCGGACCGCTGGAACGCGAACTGCTCGAGGACGACGAGCCCTACTCCGCGCTGAACATGCGTGGCCTGATCCTCTACCAGATGTCCGCCTTCTGCGCGATCTGCACCTTCCAGTGGCTCGCGGACATCCTCGTCGTGGTGCTTTCGTTCCTCGACCACTACATCCTCTTCGACTGGGCGCTCTCCATCATCGGTCTGGTCATCATCGTGCGGACGTTGATGCATCCGATCACCCGCAAGTCGCAGGCGGGCATGCAGCGGTTCACCCGCAAGATGGGCAAGCTCAAGCCGCAGATGGAGAAGATCACCAAGAAGTACGGCGACGATCCCCGACGCAAGCAGCAGGAGCAGATGAAGCTGATGCGCGAGCACGGAGTGAATCCGCTCCAGATGCTCGGCTGCCTCCCGATGTTTCTGCAGATGCCGATCTGGATTGCGCTCTACGCAGTCCTGTACTTCGCCTTCGAGCTGCGGCAGCAACCCGCCTTCTGGGGCGTGTTCCAGTTGTTCTGGGATTGGCCCTTCCTGGCCGACCTGAGCAGTCCGGATCACTTCTTCGCAGAGTTCAAGGAGCCGGTGTCGTTCCTGTTCTGGAATCTGACCGGCATCAACCTGCTCCCGATCCTGCTCGGCTTCCTGTTCTTCTTCCAGCAGAAGTACATGTCGCCTCCGTCGACGACCATGACGCCCGAACAGGAATCGCAGCAGAAGATCATGCGTGTCATGATGATCGTCCTGTTCCCGCTCATGCTGTACTCGGCCCCGTCGGGACTGACTCTGTACATCCTGACCTCGTCCTCGATCGGCATCATCGAAAGCCGCTACATCCGGCGGCAGGTCGAACGCGAGGAGGACGAGGCGGAACTCGTCCAGCGACCCACTCCGACGCCCGACAAGAAGGCGAAGGATCCGCAGGGCAGGGCCTACGCGAAGATGCTCGATCGGCGCAAGGCCGAAGCCAAGAAGAAACAGGCGAAATCCTTCAAGAAACGCAAGTGAGGTAGTGATCCGAGTGGACACCACCGCCACCATCCTGGCGGTCAGTTCTTCTCCCGGTCGTTCCGCTCGAGGCCTCGTTCGGATCAGCGGACCGCGGGCCTTCGATCTGATCGCGCGTGAACTCCTCTCCGCATTCCACGCCGAATCCGTACGTCGGGAGATCCGCCCGGCCCGCCTCCGGTTCTCCGGCTCCGAACTGCCGGTGCTCCTGCTCACCGCTCCGGGACCGACCACCGCGACCGGAGAGGATGTGGTCGAACTCCAGGCCCCCGGCAATCCCCTGCTGCTCGCGGGGATCGTCGACGCGCTCGTCGAGTCGGGGCGTTCGGCGGACTTCGACGTCCGTCTCGCCGAGCCGGGCGAGTTCACCGCCCGCGCGTTCTTCAACGGTCGGTGCTCGTTGACGGAAGCCGAAGGCATCGCGGCGACCATCGCGGCGTGTTCCGATGCGCAGCTGCGGGCCGCCTCGATGCTTCGGACCGGACGTCTTGGAACGGTGGCGAGGGAACTTTCCGAATCGATCGCATCGATGCTCGCCCTCGTCGAGGCCGGCATCGACTTCAGCGACGAGGAGGACGTCGTCGCGATCCCGCCCGACGAACTCGTCTCGAGACTCGAGCCGATCCGCGACGTCATCCACGGCGTGCTCGATCGTTCCATCGGCATGGAGTCGCTGCAGTCGCTTCCCCACGTCGTGCTGTGCGGGCCGCCGAACGCGGGAAAGTCGACCCTCTTCAACGCGCTGCTGGGTCATGAACGGGCGATCGTCTCGGACCGACCCGGGACGACGCGGGACGTGCTCAGGGAACCGATGGATCTGTCCGTCGGGAACGCGGCGACGCGGGAGGTGATGTTGATCGATCTCGCGGGAATCGATCCGCTCGATCCGTCTCCGCTGAATCACCACATGCAGGACATGGCTCGCGATGCGATCGAGCACGCCGATCTCCTGCTCGTGTGCCGACCTTCCGGGAGCGACTTCGAGATGGCGGATGACGACCGTGTTCTTCGCGTCTCGACCAAGTCCGATCTCGAGGAAGCCGATGCCGACTCGGATTCGATCGGGGTCAGTGCACGATCCGGCGTCGGCATGGAACCGCTGCGTGATGCGATCCGAACAAGGCTCGACGACCGCATGGTGCATTTCGAAGCGGATGCGATGGCGCTGCAGCCCAGGCACGAGGCGGAACTCCGCGAGTCCCGCGACGGTCTGGATCAGGTGCACGACCTCGTTGCGCCATCGCGCGGACTGCGGGCACTGCCGCATCCGGAACTCGTCGCGGCCGCACTGCGCAGGAGCCTTGATGCGACCTCCTCGCTCGCGGGCGAGCTGACTCCCGACGACATTCTCGGGCGCATCTTCTCGTCGTTCTGCATCGGCAAGTGACAGGACGTACCCTGTCCCGCATGGAACATGCAATCGAACTCAGGGCCAGGTATCAGGAATGCGACCCGATGGGCGTGGTGCACCACACCGTGTACCCGGTCTGGTTCGAGATGGGACGCACCGAGCTGCTTCGATCACTCGGTGGTTCGTACCGTCAGATGGAGGCGGACGGCGTCCTGCTCGTCGTGATCTCACTCGAGGTGCGCTACCACTCCCCCGCACGCTACGACGACCTGCTTTCATTGCGAACTTCGCTCGCCGGCGGGAGTCGTGTCAAGCTCGAGCATGCGTACGAACTCCGGCGGGACGGCACGAAGCTCGTGACCGGCCGAACCGTGCTTGCATGTCTTGATCGCGACGGACGCCCGCGTGCGCTTCCGGACTCGCTCGTCCCCGACGTCTGAGTCAGCGCACGCGCACCTTGATGTCGGCAACCGTGATCGAACAGCAGCGGCGAAGATTCGCGAGTGCGCCTTCGCGCAGGAAACGGTCCACCTCGAATGCCACTGCGGAGTTGTCCGCACGCACGTAGATGGTTCCTCCCCGGACGGAGTCGATGTTCGTGCGGACCGCGATCTCGTCCGGAAGCAGCTCGTACCAATGTTCGATGAAGTCGCCCAGGTGACGGTGCGTGCGTTTCGCGTCGCGTTGGATGCGTTCGAGGGCGACCTGATAGACCGAAGGACGCTGGCGAGGTCCTCGCCATTCCTTCAGCTTCTTCAGGTGGTCAATCGTCATCATCGACATTTCGTGTGCATCCCCAGTCGGTCCCGGTCGAACGGCCATCCTATCGGATGAACGGTTCGCGACTTCCATGTTCCTTCGTACTTGGTATCGTTTGCCAGTGATGAACTCGATCAATCTTTCCGCAATCCGAAAGCTCTACGGCACGACCACAGCAGTGGACGGCATTGACCTCCTCATCGAGCCTGGAGAGCTGTTTTTCCTGCTGGGGCCTTCGGGTTGCGGCAAGACCACCCTGCTCCGCATGATCGCCGGCTTCATCGAGCCGACGGGCGGCTCGATCCATTTCGACGACCGGAACGTCACGGCCACCCCTCCAAACCGTAGAAATACGGGAATGGTCTTTCAGAGTTATGCCCTGTGGCCCCATATGACGGTGGCTGACAATGTCGCCTACGGTCTCGTCCTCAGGAAGATTCCTGCAGCGGATCGCCAATCACAGGTCATGAGGGCCCTGGACATGGTTCAGATGGGCGAATATGCCCAGCGGAAGCCAAATGAGCTCTCAGGTGGTCAGCAGCAGCGAGTTGCCTTGGCCCGTGCGCTCGTGGTGGAGCCTGGCGTGTTGCTGCTTGATGAGCCCCTTTCCAATCTCGATGCCAAGCTGCGTCTTGAGATGCGAACGGAAATCCGCCGTATCTGCAAGGAATCGGGCATTACCACGGTGTATGTCACTCATGATCAGGATGAGGCGTTGTCCATGGCTGATCGTGTGGCGGTTCTTCGCCATGGCAAGGCTGTTCAGGTTGGCGATCCAAGAAGCCTGTACCGACAGCCTCAGACCAGGTTTGTTGCCGAGTTCCTTGGCGAGACCAACTTCTTGTCGGCTGAAGTCGTCGGCGAATCAGCTGCTGGCGTCGAGTTGCAAACGTCTGTGGGCAAACTGGTTGCAGCGAAGGGACAGGATGGAGCCCCTTCTCATGGGAGTGTTACCTGTTCAATTCGACCTGAGGCCCTGCAGGCGTGCGACGCAAGCGACGACTGTGCGATTGTTGGTGAGATTGAAAGCCATATATTCCTTGGGGACCAGGCTCAGTATCAGCTTCGGCTTCCGGATGGTTCAGTGCTCAGGACGCTTCAGTTGAACCCCAGCCACCCTGCAGAGGGTTCCTTGGCTGTCAAGGCGAGGCCAGAGGATGTCGTTATCCTAAGGGACTAACGAATCTCTGCACGATCAGCGCAATTAGGATACGTAGACGAAATTTAGGCGTCAAATCGACGCAGTACGCGTATTTTATTGTTTAAATTGAATCCTCAGCACGTCCTGGTGTGGCTGCCCCCTTTGTCTGGCAGCCTTTGGCGTTGTTTTTTTATTCCTCTCTCCATGTGAGTGACGATTTGATCAGTGTTCCACGTGGAACACTGGTTCATTGGATCTGCTTTGGTTCCACGTGGAACATCCGATTTGAGCTTGTCGGTGGATGACACGGATTGCGGTTGTATTGGTATGGTTTCATCTGGAACCACTTTCAATCCTGATAGGAGATAGCACGGATGGCTACAGCAAAGAAGCGGCGTTTGGGGCGTGGCCTTGGGAGCATGATCAGTGCGCCCGTCAAGGTTGATATTCCGGAGTCTCCATCTGAGAAGACTTCGGAAGTAGCGAAGCAAGAGGCCCCCGCTGCTTCGTCTGAAGCTCGGTCTGATGGACTTCTGCAGCTCCCGGTCAAAGGTTTGGAGCCGAATCGGTATCAGCCCAGGAAGGTGTTTGATGAGGCCGCTTTGGTTTCACTCGCTGACTCGATCCGGACTGCTGGCGTCATGCAGCCAATCGTGGTTCGGACGGTTGCTGGTGGTGGATATGAGCTGATTGCAGGTGAGCGAAGGCTGCGTGCGGCAGAGATTGTTGGCCTTGATCGAATACCTGCTGTCGTCCAGGATGTTGATGATCGTACGGCTGCCGAGTGGGCGATCATCGAAAATGTCCAACGCGAAGATCTGAATCCAATGGAGCGGGCTGAGGCATTCCAGCATCTTCAGGATCAGTTTGGATTGACGCATCAGGAGATCGCAGAAAAGGTCGGCCTCAACAGGTCGTCGGTTACGAATCATCTGCGACTGAATGAGCTGGACGAGGCTACAAAGGAAGCGGTACGTACGTCGGCAATCTCAATGGGCCATGCAAGAGCAATGTTAGCGATTGCAAACCTGACAGCACGGGCAAAGATGCTTCGCCAGTGTATGTCTAACCACTGGTCTGTAAGGGAGTTGGAGCGAAGGGTTCGTATGGTTACGGACGGTTCGTCCGCAGCTGGAAGCGGGACTGGAACGACTGCAAGCCCCCGGAAGTCCAACCTCGAAGACCTGCAGAAGAAGCTCGGTGAACACCTTGGGACAAGGGTTCAGATTCACCAACAGGTAAAGAAGCCTGGGCGAGGGCGGGTTGTCATCGAGTTCTACGATCTGGATCAGTTCGATGGGCTCCTGTCTCAGATGGGCTTTGCCAGCACCTGATCAAATGCATCTTTTTGCGCAGGAATGCGCACGAAGAGCAAAGTGACATGTCATTTGGTCCGATCTCGGCCCTGGAAGCTCGATCCATAGGGGATTGATTCCGGCCCAGCATTTGCTGGTAGGAGATTGGATATGCAGTACGCATCTGATGACAGCACTTGTAAATCGCCGATCTCATCCGGTAACAATGTTAAGAACCCCGTTGAAGAGGCCCAGGCGCTCTTCAGGCGAACTCTCAGCAGCTGGGTTGGCGACCTACTCGTCTTGAGGCAGTCTGGACTGCTCGAGATGACCTGGGCGGAAACGGACTCGGACCCCGAGTATCGAATCGCCGCCTGAACGATCCGCGTGGATCAGGGTGTGCACTGCAATCCTCTTCGAAGGGATTGTCGCGCGCATGGGCAGCTTCACAACCGGCATCGGACTCTTCAGCGGCTTCGACTCCGCGTCGTTGATCGAACAGATTCTTCTCGGTGAATCCCGGGGGAGGTTGCGTCTGCAGGGGCAGATCGCCTCGTTGCAGACCAGGCAGTCCTCGATGCTCGAGATCAATGCTCGTCTGCTCGGACTGCAGTCGGCGATCGCATCGCTGGGATCCTCCACGAGCTTCGGCGCCATGATCGCATCGTCGAGCGACGTCGACGTGCTGTCGGCTTCGGCATCGACGGATGCGCTGGCAGGGGACTGGACGTTCATCGTCGAGTCTCTCGCATCACGTCACCAGTCGTTGTTCGGCGGCGCCTCGTCGCAGGATGTTGCGCTCGGTCTGGAATCGTTCTCCATCGAATTCGGCGGCGACGTGCGACCCGATGCGTTGTTGTCGAATCTGAACGGCGGCACAGGCGTCGAACGCGGTCGACTCGAAGTGACGATCGGAACAGGTGCCGATGCGCAGACGCGCATCGTCGACTGCACGGACTGCACGACGATCCGGGATGTCATCGAACGACTGGAGGCGGCCGACGCTTCGCTGCGTGTCGACATCGACGATGCTTCGTTGCGACTGCGCACGACCGACGGACGTGCGATCGCGGTCGCCGACATCGACGGTACGGGTACCGCAGCCGACCTCGGACTGGGTGCCGACGGTTCGACGGGAACGCTGCAGGGTGATCCGATCGCGACGATCGGACGTGATACGCCTCTCGATGCGCTCAACGACGGGACGGGCGTGCTGATACGAGAAGGCACTCCGGACTTTCGCATGCGACTTGCGGACGGCCGTGTGTTCGATGTCGATCTGCCTGATGAAGCGGACACGGTGGGGGACGTCCTCGATGCGATCAACGCCGCGATCGATCTCGACGGTGCGGCCAACGACGGCGCGGTCGTCGCACGAATCGCTTCGGACGGTCTGCGGATCGAACTGATCGATTCGTCCGGGAACGGATCACTGTCCGTATCGTCCACTGCGGGCAACGCCTCCGCCGCGGCGGATCTCGGCATCCTCGGCACGTCCGATGCGTCCACGCATTCGGGTCTGCGCATCCTGGCCGGTCTCGAATCGGTCCTGCGTGCGAACCTCAACGGAGGGGACGGTGTCGTGGACGGTGAGATGCAGGTGACCGACGCCACCGGCCTTCAGACGACGTTCTCGCTGGACGATTCCGTCGAGACGTTCTCGCAGATGCTCGACCATCTCAATGCACAGGCGGAATCAGCTGGATCGTCCGTTCGATTCGAATCCAACGAGGCTGGCAACGGACTGCGCATCGTCGACACGGCGTCCGGTGGTGGAGCCGTCTCGGCCAGTGGATCGCTCAGCGTATCGCTCGGACTCGACGGCGCCGCCTCCGGTTCGATCATCGAGGGCGACAGTCTCCAGCATCGATACGTCGACGAAAGCATGTCGCTTGCGATGCTCAACGGAGGTCGGGGAGTCGGCTTCGGTACGTTCACGATCCGGGATGCCACCGGACTGGTGGCCGACGTCGAAGTGGGCTCGGGCATCCAGACCGTCGCCGACCTCATCGATCTGATCGAATCCCGGGGACTCGCCGTCTCGGCACGGATCAATGACCGTGGTGACGGATTGCTGCTCGAGTCGACGGCCGCGGAATCGGCATCGTCGGTTTCGATGCGTGTCCAGTCGACGACGGGTTCGACCGCGATGGATCTTCGACTGGAAGGGGAGGCGGCCGCCTCCTACGGTTCGGATGCGATCATCGACGGGGGATGGGAACGTGTGTTCGACGTCGATGCGTCCACGACCCTCCGTCAGTTGCGCGACATGATCACGGACTCGGGCATCGGGGTGTCGGCATCGCTGCTCAACGTCGGTGAAGGCGACGATGCATGGAGGTTGAGTCTTTCCAGCGACCGGATGGGCGCGGCCGGCCGCTTCACCACGGACGCACGCACGGTCGAGGGCGATTTCGTGTCGTCGGAGACGCTCGTCCACGGTGGTGATGCAAGAGTCGTGCTTGGTGACGATCCCACGCAGGGCGTGGTGTTGACGTCGAGTTCGAACACGATCCTGAACGCCATCGACGGACTGTCGATCGATCTGCACGAGGTGTCGACGTCTCCGGTGACGGTCTCGATCTCGAGAGACCCCGGAAGCGGACGCGACGCGGTGCGCGGATTCGTCGATGCATACAACCAGGTGTCGGATCTTCTCAGAAGCGTCGATTCCTACGACGCCGAGACCGGAACGCGAGGGGCGCTGCTGGGTGACCCGACCGTCGCGAGAGTCAGTCGAGCGATGTCGTCCCTGGTGCTGCAGCGTCTGGACGATCCCGAATCGATCGCGGGTTTCCAGGGACTGTGGGAGATCGGCATCGGCATCGGATCGGGCGGGCGACTGGAGATCGACGAGGAGCGTCTCACCGAAGCGCTGGCAACGGATCCCGACGGAGTGGAGGCGCTCTTCAATCGGGATGAGGGAATGCAGCGTGGCTATGCGGTCAGATTCGACGAACTGCTGGAATCATTCACCGACGAGAACGGCGCAATCGGAATCGCGGACGAGCGGTTCAAGAATCAGATCGAACTCGCCTCGTCACGAATCGGCCGAATCGACTTCCGGCTCGAGGCCAGGCGGATGGTTCTGATCGAACGTTTCGCGGCGATGGAGCGGGCGCTGGCGACATTGCAATCGCAGAATGCCGCGTTGCTCTCCTTCCAGTCATCGACGATCTGATGCGAAGGTCGATTATCGGAACCGATCCGGAGTTGCACGATCGCGATGCGCTCAGCCGATAGTCAACTCCATGAACAGCACCGCCGCCGTCTATCGAGAAACCGATGTGACCACCGCAACGCCGTCGCATCGACGGCTCATGCTCCTCGATGGAGCGGTTGCAGCCGCCGTCGCGTTGCGGGACGCCTACCGGTCGAACGCGTTCGAGGCCATCGCGGAGGAGGGAAGCCGCTGCAGGGCGATCCTCATCGCGCTCATGACCGAACTCGACGCTTCGAAGGATCGACGTCTCGCCGAACAGCTTTCTTCGATCCACGCATGGTTGTGGCAGCAGGTCGCCTCGGCCCGGTGCGCTGACGATCTGGATGATCCGATCTCCACGCTGGAGCAGCAGCGGGACGCATGGCGGGAGGCGGTCGATCTGCTTCGGACCGCACCCGTTGACGCGGAACCGGCGCCAGGCCCCCTCGATGTGGCCGGCTAGCGTCCAAAGTCGCCATTTTGCGGCCAAATGCTGACTTTGAGAGCTGCCACGGTCAAATCACGTACATGACTTCGTATTGGTATCGTGCAACATCGTCAGGTCGAAAGACCCGTTTCGAAGTTTGGGAGCAGTGCTGTGAAGGTATGCATCACCGGTGGATCCGGTTTCATCGGATCCTGGTTCTGTCACGAATACGCTCGACGCGGAGTCGACGTGGTGATCCTGGATCTGATCGAACCTTCCTCCGATCTTCCCCACGATCGCTTCGTGCATGGTGACGTCCGCGACGTCGAGGCGGTCCGCGAGGCGCTCGCCGGTTGCGACGGGGTCCTGAATCTCGCCGCCGCCCATCACGACTTCGGAATCGAAGAGGAGACCTACTTCACGGTCAACAAGGACGGCGCCGCCGTGCTCTGCCAGGTCATGGATGAGGTCGGGATCCGGCGTGCCTGCTTCTTCTCGACCGTGGCCGTGTACGGTTCGGCCTCGCCTCCGCTGACGGAGGAGACCCCTCCGCAGCCCGAGAGTCACTACGGACGTTCGAAGCTGGCCGGCGAGAAGGTCTTCGAGGCCTGGACCCTCGAAGGGGACGACCGACGCTGCCTGGTCATCCGTCCCACCGTCACCTTCGGTCCCTACAACTTCGCGAACATGTATTCGCTGATCCGACAGATCGATCGCAAGCAGTTCTTCCAGGCCGGACCCGCCACCAACATCAAGAGTCTCTCGTACATCGAGAACATCATGGCCGCGTCGCTGTGGTTGTGGGAGCACATCGGCGAGGACGATGCGTTTGCCGTCTACAACTGGGTCGAGAAGCCGGACATGGACAGTGCGGAGATCAGTCGGACGGTCGCCGACGCGCTGGGCAAGTCGTTCCGCCGCATACCGCTTCCGCTCGCGTTGGCCATGGCCAAGCCGTTCGACATGCTCATCGCCGTCACCGGCAGGAACTTCCCCGTTTCATCCGCCAGAGTCCGCAAGCTGTTCGTCGATCAGACCAAGTTCGAGGCGGACAAGGCCCGCAGGGCCGGATTCACTCCCGACATCGAACTTGCCGAGGGCCTGCGTCGAATGGTGAAGTGGTATCTCGATGGTGGTCGGGAGCAGTCCGCGGAATGGCACCAGCCCCCGGCCGAGATCATGCGGCGGGGCGGCGAGTGATCCTGGCCGTTCAGAGATTCCTCTGAGCCTTGTCGAGCACCTTCGCGTACTGCCTTGCGCACGCCTGAAGGGTGTAGTCGCGTTCGAACAGTTCTCGTGCGGCTCTTCCCATGCTTCGGACCTTCTCGGGGTCCGCCGCGAGTTCGCGAACGGCCCGCACGAGACCATCCGCGTCTCCGAGTTCCACCCACATGCCGCAGCCGCTCTCCTCGACGATGGTGCGCAGCGACGAATGGGGCTCGCAGATGGCGATGATGACCTTCCCGACGGCAAGTGACGTGTACAGCTTGGAAGGGAAGCTGATGCCCTCGATGTCCTTCGCGATGGTGACGAACGACACGTCGCAGGCATTGAGCGATTCGTTGAGCGTGTCGAACGGCTGGTGGGGGAACATCATCGAGTTGTCGAGATTGCGCTTCTCGATCTCGTCCTCGATGCGGCTCCGGACGCCGCCTCCGCCGATGAACACGAATCGCACGTCTTCACCGCGAAGCAGGGTGGCTGCGTTCAGAATCGTGTCGAAGTCGTAGTAGAGCCCCATGTTGCCGGAGTAGAGGAGCGTCAGCGGTTCGACGAGATCGTGTTCGATGGCGAACGGCGAGTCGGCCTTGTCGATCGGATGCAGGAACTCGCCGTCGGCCCAGTTGGGAATGACGTGGACCTTTTCGGGATCGATGCCGTAGGTGTCGCAGACGAGGTCCTTCGCCGCTTCGCAGAGCACGATCGTCTGCTTGGCGCGGCGGTACATCCACTTGTTCAGCAGGTGCCAGGTCCGGTCGATCAGTCCACCCTTGCGGATCTTTCCGACCCACACCGCCATCTGCGGGTACGCGTCGTGGAGCAGGACGACGTAGCGGTGCCGGCGAACCAGGCCGACCATCGTTCCGACGACCCCCAGATACGGCGGATTCGTCGTGTACAGGAAGACTTCTCCTCGCTTCATGCGGAACATCATCCGTGCGGCGAGCGGCACGAGGAACGTGATGGAGTTCACGATCCGACCCACCATGTTGTCCTTGCTGAACCGTGTGGCCAGCATGCGACGCACCATGACGCCGCTGGCGTCCCGCTCCTTGCGGGGACAGGGTTGCCAGGTCTCCGGCGGTCCGTAGGACGGACGGCATGTGATCACATCGACATCTTCGCCGTTGATCGAGAGGTCGTTCGCGAGTTCATAGAGAAGGTGTCCGGTCGAGGCGACGTCCGGTGCGTAGTACTGGTTGAGAATGACGACCTTCACATCTTGCTCCCTCGACCGTTGAAATCCGGTCGGATCGATTCAACCGTACTTTTGGCCCAACCTGTGGTCGATGCCACATCTTTCGTCAGAAATGTGCCTGATTCCATGTCGATCGGTCCGAAGAGACCTCGAAGCCCAGTCTTAGAGGTGGAAATCGGACGCTGCGGGGTCGAATGGGGGAGGTTGTTCCCGATGCCCTTTCCCTCGGCATCAAGCCCGTCTACGCTTCATCCACCCACGATGAGGAGTCGTGCATGCCCGAACAAGACCATCGAGATCAGCAGAACAGCGCAATGGAGTCGGCGCCGCCTGCGCGACGTTCGGCCTGGACGACGAAGCAGAAGCTGGTGCGTCTGGTCTGGGCGACGTTCGGACGGCTCCTCTGGCAGATTCCGTTCCTTCGGACTCCCGTCCTGCGGATGTTCGGCGGATCGGTGGGTCGCAGCTGTCGATTGTCCCGAACCGTCGACATCATCATTCCCTGGAACATCTCGATCGGCGACGGTGTGCAGGTCGGAGATCGGGTGATTCTCTACGGGCTCGGTCCGATCACCATCGGTGCCGGTACGGTCATCGATGTCCGCGCCCATCTCTGTGCGGGTTCACACGACATGCGCGACACCAGATTTCCGCTGACGCGTCCTCCGATCTCGATCGGTTCGGACTGCTTCATCGGCGTCGATGCGTACATCGCTCCCGACGTCGAGTTGGGGGATCGCTGTCGCGTGCAGCACCGTGCAAGCGTCTACCGCTCGTTTCCGGGCGGAACCATGCTCGAGGGGAATCCCGCACGACCGGTCGGAGCATCTTCATGACCGCGGCCCGGCGTCTGTTCTGGACATGGTGCGCGAGGCCGTTGTTCCGATGGAGTCCCCACACGGCGTACGGATTCAGGAGGTTCCTTCTGCGTATCGCGGGGGCTCGACTGGGCAATCGCGTCCGCTGTCGCCGCTCGGTCGACATCGATCGGCCATGGCAGTTGCGACTGGGCGACCTCGTCATGCTCAGCGACGAAGTCGTCATCCGTGCCGCGGCGCCGATCGAGGTGGGAGCCCGGTGCGTCATCAGCCAGTACTGCATGCTGCTGACCGAGGTCCGGAATCCCGAGCAGTCCGACCACCCGCCGATGCGGGGACCGATCACGGTCGGTGACGACTGCTGGATCGCCACCGATTCGGTGGTGCTGCCCGGATCGACGCTGGAATCGGGCGTGGTCGTCGGGGCACGGGGCCTCGTGGACGGCCGGCTCGAGGCATGGCACATCGCCACCGGAGAGCCTGCACGGCCTCGTCATCGCCGCGTGCTTCATGGATCGCCTGACACCGCGTGATTCTCGGACGTTCCGGGTCAGGCTGGATCGGGTGGGGTCTCCAGTCGATAAGAGGTCTACGATTTCCAGTTCCAGGAAGACTTCATGATCGATGTTCTGATCATCACCAAGGACGAAGAGAAGAATCTTCCACACTGCCTGCGTGCGCTGGCGGGGTGGACGAATCGGATCTTCGTGCTCGACAGCGGTTCCACCGATCGGACCTGCGAACTCGCCGTGGAACTCGGTGCCGAGGTGGTGGAGCACGCGTGGGAAGGCTACGCCGCCCAGAAGAACTGGGGGCTGGACAATCTCCCGCTCGAGGGCGATTGGATCCTGATCGTCGATGCCGACGAGGTGATCACGACGAAGCTGCGCGATCAGCTGGTCGACATCGCCTCGCGTCCCGTCGAGGCCGTGCCCGAGAACGGCTTCCACATCAACCGGCTCTTCTACTTCCTCGGAAAGCCGATCCGGCACTGCGGCTACTTTCCCAGCTGGAATCTTCGGTTCTTCAAGCGTGGCCGCGGACGCTACGAGGAGCGTGCGGTGCACGAGCATCTTCTGGTCGAGGAGCCCGTGGGCTGGATCAAGACTCCGATGCTCCACGAGGATCATCGCGGACTCGAACACTACATCGCGAAGCACAACCACTACTCGACGCTCGAAGCCGCCGCGATCGCCTCCGACGACGGCGATCTCGATGCGCGGCTGACCGGCAATGCGCTGGAGCGACGCCGGTGGATGAAGAGGCACGTGTACCGTCGGCTTCCCGCGAAGTGGCTGTTCCGCTTCATCTACATGTACGTGCTGCGTCTCGGGGTGCTCGATGGTGTGAACGGAATCCGCTTCTGCCTGTTCATCTCGTCCTACGAACTGCACATCGGACTCAAGCTGACTGAACTCCGGAAGGAGCGTGCCGCATGAGTGGCGATGCAGACCGTCATGTCAGCCCGTACACGATGCGCGAGAAGATGGCTCGCGTGCTGTGGGCGACCACGCAGGCGACCTTGTTCCGCCTCAGCTTCCACAACTGCTACGGCTGGAGACGATTCCTTCTTCGTCGGTTCGGTGCATCGATCGGTCGCGACTGCATCGTCCGCCGCACCGCACGGATCGAGTGTCCCTGGAATCTGGTCATGGGGGACGACGCGTGCCTCGGCGACCGTGTCAACGCATACTGCCTCGGCAGGGTGACCCTCGGTCGCCGGGTCTCGGTGTCGCAGGATGCGCAGCTGTGCGCAGGAAGCCATGACCACACCAGTTCGGCCATGCCGCTGCTTCGTCCTCCGATCACCATCGGCGACGACGCATGGATCGCGGCCGGCGCATTCGTCGGTCCCGACGTGACGATCGGCGATGGAGCGATTCTCGGCGCGAGAGGGGTCGCGATGCGCGACCTCGATTCGTGGACCATCTATTCGGGCAACCCGGCCACGGAGATCCGACGCCGGGATCACCCGGACGGATCCTGACGAATCCGGTCGATCAGCGACCCGAGTCTGGCATCGAACACGTCTTCGGGGGTCAGTCCGAGCAGTTCGCCGGCGAGCGACACGTCCGCGCACGAGTGCCGGATGTCGCCCGGACGCGTCGGAGCCTGCTCGACTTCTGGATCGACTCCGATCCACCTGGCGATCGAATCGAGCACGCCATGGATGCTCCTCGGGATTCCCGAGCCGATGTTGCATGCGGTTCCTCGCAGCGGCGATTCGATCAGGCAGCAGGCCATGACCGCTTCGGCGACGGCCCCGCAGTCGATGAAGTCGCGTGTCTGCAGCCCATCGCCGTCGATCCGGACCGAACGATCCGACAGCAGCGCGGAGACGAAGGCGGGGATCACCGCGGCGTAGTCGGAATCGCTACGTTGACGGGGGCCGAACACGTTGAAGTAGCGGAGGGAGACGGTGTCCATTCCGCCTCCGGCCCCGCGGGCCAGGCGTTCGGATTCAAGCTTGCTCCGGGCGTATTCGGATGCGGGATCGGGGACGCACGACTCCGAGACGGGTTCGTCGCCCTGGTCGCCGTAGATGGCGGAGGACGAGGTGTTGACGAGTCGATGCACCCCTGCGGCGGCGGACGCCTCGACGACCTTCCGTGTGCCGTCGACGTTGATTCGTCGACACGCCTCGGGATCGAGTTCGCCGGCGGAGACCGATACGAATGCCGCGTGGTGCAGGACGAATCGGCATCCGGAGACGGCCCGAGCCAATGCATCGTCATCCAGAATGGATGCTTCGAACAGTTCGATGTCGAGTCCGTCGAGATTGGCTCTGCGTCCGGTGCTGAAGTCGTCGAGGATCCGGACGCGTGCGCCGGCCCCGACCAGACGATGGGCCAGATGGGATCCGATGAACCCGCCTCCGCCGGTGACGAGGACGTCGACGTCCTGAAACGCCCCGTCGCGGATCCTCGTAGAATGTTCCGTACTCAGCATCCGGGGCCTTCTCCATGCCACTTCGACTCTACAACACGCTCACCCGCGAGCAGGATGAGTTTACACCGCTCGATCCCGAGGGAAAGCTGGTGCGCTTCTACACCTGCGGGCCGACGGTCTACGACTACGCGCACGTGGGCAACTTCAGGGCCTTTCTCAACGCCGATGTGCTGCGTCGGACGCTCGAACTGCTCGGATACGAAGTGCATCACGTGATGAACATCACCGATGTCGGGCACATGACCGACGATTCCAATCCCGACGGCGGCGGTGAGGACAAGATGCAGGTCGCCTCCGAGCGGCTCCTCGAGGCGAAGAAGTCCGGCGCCCTGCCGGACGGCGTCGAACTGGACGCCGACGATCCGATGGCCATCGCCAACTTCTATGCGGACGCCTTTCTGGACGATGCCCGTCTGCTCGGCATGCGGGTGGCCTTCGAGGCGGTCGATCATCCGGAACTGCTGCCTCGTCCGACCGCGTACGTCGAGGGGATGATCGGGCTCGTCCAGAAGCTGATCGATTCGAATCATGCCTACGTCGCCGACGACGGAGTCGTCTACTTCGACGTCCAGTCGTTCGCGGACTACGGCGAGCTCTCGGGCAACACGCTCGAGGCCCTCCGGAGCGGCGAGGGCGGACGCGTCGACATGACGACGCAGGCCGTCAAGCGCAATCCCGCCGACTTCATGCTGTGGAAGCCCGATTCGAGTCATGTGATGAAGTGGGACAGCCCGTGGGGCGAGGGCTACCCGGGGTGGCATCTGGAATGTTCCGTGATGGCTTCGGAACTCCTGGGCCAGGACACCGACGGCATGATCGATCTTCATTCCGGCGGCGAGGACAACATCTTCCCGCATCACGAATGCGAGATCGCCCAGTCGCGATGCGGTTCCGGATCGGAATCGTTCTCTCGCTACTGGTTCCACACGCGGCATCTGATGGTCGACGGCGCCAAGATGAGCAAGAGCGCCGGGACGTTCTTCACGATCCGTGATCTCCTGCAGCGGGGTGCGTCCCCGGCCGCCATCCGGCTGGAGCTCGTCAAGACGCACTATCGACTGAACTCGAACTTCACGTTCCAGGGACTCCGCGATGCGCAGCGTCAGGTCGATCGCTGGGCCGTGGCCCGCGACTGGCTCCTGTCGCATGCGGAATGCGCCGGAGGCGCACCGGGTCCGCTGTCGAAGGCGATGCCCGCGTTCGAGGAGGCCCTCAGCGCGGATCTGAACGTCGCGGGCGCCATGGGCATCCTGAACACGGCGCTGTCCGAACTTCCCATCGGTTCCGAGGCCGCGCCGGACTGCGACGTCGCGGGGGAACTGTCCACGCTCGAGCGGATGGACAGCGTGTTCGGAGTGCTCGATCTCCAACGCGAAGCGGAATCGGACGATGCGGTCGACGAGGCCGCGATCCTTTCGCTGATCGACGCCAGGACCCGGGCGAGATCGAGCAAGGACTGGGCCGAAGCGGACCGGGTCCGCGACGAACTGCTTGAAATGGGAATCGCAATCAAGGACGGGTCGGAAGGCACGACCTGGACGAAGGTGCTCCAGTGACGGGCGGTGTTCGTCCTCCGATCATCGGAATCGTCGGTGGAATCGGTTCCGGAAAGAGCGCCGTGTCGAAACTGCTGGCCGACGCGGGATGCCTGGTGTCAGATGCCGATGCACTCGCCAACCGGTCTCTGGACGAGCCCGAGGTTCGCGACGTCCTGGTCTCGTGGTGGGGGGATTCGCTGCTCGACGACGACGGACACGTCCGGCGATCGGTGATCGCCGATCGGGTCTTCAGCGATCCCGAGCAGCTGCGGCGTCTCGAGCAGCTCATTCATCCGAGGGTGGATGCCATGCGTCGGGCGGCCTTCGATTCCGCTCCCGAAACGGTGCCTGCGCTCGTGATCGATGCTCCGCTGCTGCTGGAGGCGGGATTGGCATCCGAATGCGACTGCATCGTGTTCGTCGATGCGCCGCTGGACGTCAGATTGGAGCGGGTGGCGGATTCGCGTGGCTGGGATGCGGCCGAACTGACCCGGCGCGAGGACCGACAGCTGCCGCTTGACGAGAAGCGGTCCATGGCCCATCATGTCGTACTGAATCACCGGCGACTCGAGGATCTGCGTGAGCAGGTCGATTCCCTCCTGGAAGCACTCGGCCGCCTGTGAACCTCCCGATCGATTCCTCTCGAACCGCAGGCACCATCGCCCACCGGCATCGAGCGACACCCGCAGGTGATCGATGATCGGGGATACCCACCATTTCCACGCACGCAGCAAGCGTGCACAATCACAACACATCCAACATCAGGAACCGCCGAGGCGGACACGTACTGATCCCATGAATACAAGAGCAAGACCAATGGCCAAGAAACGACGTCGACGCAAGAAGGGTTCATCCGGAGGCGGCAGCGCTCCCGTCATGAACCTCAGTCCGGGTGAAGTACCGACCGACGAACAGTTGGAACTGGAGGCCGCGGAGCTGGAGAAGGAACTCGATTCCAAGACCCAGAAGCGGTTCGACGACGCCAAGAAGGAAGGCCTTGATCTCGCGTCCCTTCAGCAGATGAAGGGCGAGGAACTCATCAAGATCGCCAAGAAGCACAAGATCGACGGTGCGTCGACGCTTGCCAAGCAGAAGCTGGTCTTCGAGATCCTCAAGGCCCGTGCGAAGAAGCACGGCCTGCTCGTCGGTGAAGGCACCCTGGAACTGCTGCCCGACGGATTCGGATTCCTGCGCAGTCCCGAGTACTCGTACCAGCCGTCCCCCGACGACGTCTACGTCAGCCCGTCGCAGATCCGTCGCTTCGGCCTGCGTCGCGGCCAGATCGTGCGGGGCATCATTCGTCCGCCCAAGGAGTCGGAGACCTACTTCGCCCTGCTTCGCGTCGAAGCCGTGAACGAACGCGATCCCAAGGAACTCGGCAACCTGGCGACGTTCGAGAACATGACGCCGCTGCACCCCGAGGACCGGATCATGCTCGAGACCGCGGCCGAGCCGCTCGAGACGCGGGTCATCGACCTGGTTGCACCGCTCGGATTCGGACAGCGGGCCCTCATCGTCGCGCCCCCGCGCACCGGCAAGACGGTCCTGCTTCAGAAGATCACATCCGCCATCGCACAGAATCACGACGATGTGCACGTGATCGTCCTGCTGATCGACGAGCGTCCCGAGGAGGTCACCGACTTCCGCCGGAACACGCCCGACAAGGTCGAGGTCGTCGCGAGCACGTTCGACGAGCACGCATCCCGCCACATCCAGGTCGCGGAGATGGTGATGGAGAAGGCCCGCCGTCTCGTCGAGTTCGGCGAGAACGTCGTGGTGCTGCTCGACTCGATCACACGTCTCGCCCGCGGCTTCAACAACGCGACGCCGAACAGCGGCAAGATCGGCACCGGTGGCGTCGACAGCACGGCGCTGATCAAGCCGAAGAAGTTCTTCGGTTCGGCACGGAACATCGAGGACGGCGGTTCGCTGACCATCATCGCCACGGCACTCGTCGATACGGGTTCGAAGGCCGATGAAGTGATCTTCGAGGAGTTCAAGGGCACCGGCAACTCCGAACTGCACCTGACCCGGAAGCTGGTCGAGAAGCGCATCTGGCCTGCGATCGACATCGCGGCTTCGGGCACGCGTCGGGAGGAACTCCTCCTTGATCCCAAGGAGATGGATCTGGTGGTCCGTCTCCGGAAGGTCGTCTCCGACATGAGCGTGGTCGAGGCCATGGAACTCCTGCGTGGCCGACTTGCCAAGACCAAGTCCAACGCTGAATTCCTCATGACGATGAACCTCAACTGAGCCGTTTTTGACCGATTGATCCTCGTCAGCACGTCCATTCCGCCACTCGGGCTGGTTCCGGCCCTGATTGGGGATATGCTTCATGAGGAAACGAAGTGTTCCGTTGGAGCCGATGCAATGCAGAAAACCAAGCCTCGACACGCCTTCACACTGACCGAAGTTCTGGTGGTGATGATGATGCTGGCGATCCTGATTTCGCTGGTCCTCTACGCGAGCAGCGGATTCAGCCAGTCGGATGCCCTGCTCCGATCGCAGAACCATCTGCGCGAGGTCAATCAGTACATGCAGAACTACACGAATTCCAACAATGGAAGAATCGTGCCCAGCCAGTTCAACCGCTACGACGAGGAAGGCGATTCGATCGGCGGGGCCGCTTCCCGCATGGCCTATTCGCTCAACGGCGAGAACGTCGAGTGGATCGGCGTGAACAACCCGTATCAGTCGCTGGACGATCCCGCGCAGGACCTGACGCATGTGGGTACCTGGGCGGATCTCATCTGGGTCGAGAGCAATCTGGGTGATTCGCTCACGGTCGCGGACATGCCGATCGACGATTGGGGCAGCGGATCGGGCGAGCTGTATCGATCATTCAAGTACAGCGCGCCGGATCGCACCTTCTACAAGGAAAATGACCGCTGGGAGAAGAATCCGCTCCGCAGCGTGGCCGTCAACACCTGGAACTGGCCACGTTGGGATGCCAACGGTGATCAGACCGATTTCAATGCATCCATCGCGGGAACGGACGTCGACGGTGGACTGGCGGGGCTTCCCGTTCCGAGAGGGAGCGGAGCGTGGGAACGGAACATGCCCGGATTCTTCGCGGCCAACAACTTCTTCGATTCACGCAGCCTTCACGACGTCACGGGAAACGAGGATGACTCCCGGACCGACCGATACTGGTCGGAAGGCCAGATCAAGGCGCCGGCGAGATCGGTCTACCTCGTCGATTCATTCGCCGGCGAAACCATCGGCGGCACCCCGGGATTCCTCGGATCAAGCGATTACGCGACCCAGCAGGGCGATTACTACGACGATACGGTCGACTCGTTCTACGCCTTCGGAGAGGAACTCGAATCGATCGGCGGAGACTCCACGGAAATCGATACCGGCATCTGCACTCAGGAAGTCGATTTTCGGTATGGAAAGACGTGCCTGATGCTGTTTCTCGACGGTCATGTCGGCCAGGAGGAGCAATGGGGGTCCTTGTGGGATCTGGAAGGCCGGGAAGGCAATCCGGGTCGATCCATCCGAATTCTGGATCTGGACAAGCGTAAAGCCAATCCTGATCTCGCCAGCGGAGGCTGAACCCTCGATTTCAACCAGAATTCGCCCCCTTCGGGCCGTGGAAGTCCGTATGGACCCATGGCGTCTGGCGAGCCTCTGCGGGGGCTTGAATCGAGCCTGATTTCGACTACAATCCTCAATCTACCGTCCCGAGTCCGGGGCGGTTTTTATTCGGGAACCGGGTACCACCATCGGCCGGTTTCTCGATGACTTCACGATGTGGAGTCGATGGCGTGACGTCAGTCTCGTCAGGTGGGTCACGGACGGTAATCCCGCCACCGTAGCTCAGTGGTAGAGCACACCCTTGGTAAGGGTGAGGTCACGGGTTCAAGTCCCGTCGGTGGCTTCAGGAACCTGTCGCGGTCGTTCTGCGGCAGGTTGAAGATAGACAGGTCGAACTGCTCGATGGCAGCGATCTCGGGTCATGTGACCCGGACAAGTTGAAGACAAGCCCCCTCGAGTGCGCCGGACGCATGAACAGGTGGGACCCGGATTTCGGAGACAGACTGCAATGGCCAAGGATACATTTGTCCGCAACAAGCCCCACGTCAACGTCGGCACCATCGGTCACATCGACCATGGAAAGACGACCCTGACGGCGGCAATCACCGCACGCCAGGCCCACAAGGGTCTCGGTGAGCTTCGTGCATTCGATCAGATCGACAATGCTCCCGAGGAAAGGGCGCGTGGTATCCCCATCGCGACCAGCCACCAGGAGTACGAGTCGGAAGCCCGGCACTACGCCCACGTGGATTGCCCCGGTCACGCCGACTATGTCAAGAACATGATCACGGGTGCCGCCCAGATGGACGGCGCCATTCTCGTGGTCGCTGCGACGGACGGCCCCATGCCCCAGACGCGTGAGCACATCCTGCTTGCCCGTCAGGTCGGCGTGCCCAAGATCGTCGTGTTCATGAACAAGTGCGACATGGTCGACGACGAGGAACTCCTCGAGCTCGTCGAGATGGAGATTCGCGAGCTTCTGAGCAAGTACGACTTCCCCGGCGACGACATCCCGATCATTCGTGGTTCCGCCCTCAAGGCCATGGAAAGCCAGGGAGCCGACGATACCTTCGGTGCCCCCATCGACGAACTGATGGAAGCCCTCGACTCCTACATTCCCACCCCGGAACGTGCCGTCGACAAGGACTTCCTGATGTCCATCGAGGACGTCTTCTCGATCAAGGGCCGCGGCACCGTCGTGACCGGTCGTATCGAGCGTGGCATGGTCGAAGTCGGTACCGAGATCGAAATCGTCGGTCTCAGCGAAGAGACCCGCAAGACGACCGTCACCGGCGTCGAGATGTTCAACAAGATCCTCGAGGATGCCCAGGCCGGCGACAACGTCGGATGCCTGCTTCGCGGCATCGAGAAGGAAGACGTTGAGCGCGGTCAGGTCCTCGCCAAGCCGGGGTCCATCACTCCGCACACCAAGTTCGAGTCAGAGGTCTACGTCCTCACCAAGGAGGAAGGCGGCCGACACACGCCGTTCTTCTCCGGTTACAAGCCGCAGTTCTACTTCCGAACCACCGACGTCACCGGTTCGCTGGAACTCGTCGGTGCCGAGATGTGCATGCCGGGCGACAACGTCCAGATGAACATCGACCTCGGCGACAAGCCGATCGCAATGGAGGAAGGCCTCCGTTTCGCAGTCCGCGAAGGTGGACGTACGGTCGGT
>MDTG01221914.1_pt1 | contig 40174 bp, 40 predicted proteins | sample 811421 | NCBI WGS metagenome assembly MDTG01 (sample SAMN05326645, study PRJNA326480) | marine metagenome | isolation source: seawater | place: Pacific Ocean: South East | collected 2011 | reverse complement strand
GGCGAGCGCGATGGCCACGGCGCCGCTCCCGGTCCCGAGCTCCAGCAGCCTCGGCCGTTCGCTGTGGGCGCGGCCTCCCGGCCGCGATTCCCCGTCGACGAGCGCCAGCGCGACCTCCACCAGCAACTCCGTGTCCGGCCGGGGAATCAGCACGTCCGGCGTCACCGTGAGCTCCAGCCCCCAGAACTCCCGGCGCCCGAGCAGGTAGGCCACGGGCTCGCCCCGGCGCCGGCGGTCGGCCCAGTCCGCCAGCCGGCCGAGCGCCGCCCGCGGGACCGTGCGTTCCGGTCGGGCCAGGAGCTGGGCGCGGGTCAGGCCGGTGGCGGCGCCGAGCAGCGCGTCCCGGTCGACCCGGTCGAGGTCGGCATGGGCGACGAGCCAGTCGGCGACGGTGCTCACGACGCCTCGGCCAGGTGCTTCAGCGCTTCGGCCTGATGCTCCTGGATCAGCGGGTCGATCACGTTGTCCAGGGCGCCCTCCATGATCTCGTCGAGCTTGTAGAGCGTGAGGTTGATGCGGTGGTCGGTGACCCGGCCCTGGGGAAAGTTGTAGGTGCGGATGCGTTCCGAGCGGTCGCCGGACCCGACGAGCTGCTTGCGTGACGCCGCCTGCTCGGAGACCTGGGCCTGGCGCGCGGCGTCGGTGAGCCGGGCCTGCAGCAGCGCCATCGCGCGGGCCCGGTTCTTGTGCTGGGAGCGCTCGTCCTGGCACTCCACGACGATGCCGGTCGGCAGGTGGGTGATGCGCACCGCCGAGTCGGTCTTGTTCACGTGCTGGCCGCCGGCGCCGCTGGACCGGTAGGTGTCGATGCGCAGGTCGCCCTTGTCCAGCTCGACCTCGTCGACGTCCTCGACCTCCGGCAGCACGGCGACGGTGCAGGCGGAGGTGTGGATACGTCCCTGGGATTCGGTCTCGGGCACCCGCTGCACGCGGTGGGCGCCGGATTCGAACTTCAGCCGGCTGTAGACGTCGCGCCCGACGACGCGGCTGATCAGCTCCTTGTAGCCGCCGTGCTCGCCGTGCCGCTCCGAGAGGATTTCCACGCGCCAGCCCTCGCGTTCGGCGAAGCGGCTGTACATGCGGAACAGGTCGCCGGCGAACAGGGCGGCTTCGTCGCCCCCGGTGCCGGCGCGGATCTCCAGGAACACGTTCGACGCGTCGTTCGGGTCCCGGGGCAGCAGCAGGGTCTCCAGCCGGGCCTGCTCGGATGCCAGCGACCCGGTCAGGCGCTCGACGTCCTCCTCGGCCAGGGCACGCATCTCCGGGTCGTCGTCGGATTCGGCGAGCTGGCGGCTCTCGGCCAGTTCGGCATCGAGCTCCCGCAGGGCGTCGAAGCTCTGGATCACCGGCTCGAGCTCCGCGAACTCCCGGGACAGCGCGGTGAACCGCTCACGCTCCGCCATCACCTCGGGGTCGGCGAGCAGGGCGCTCACTTCCTCGAAGCGGTCGCGCAGGCCGTCCAGCTTGGCCATCATGGAAGGGGAAAGCGGCATGGGTGTCCGGAGTCAGTCGAGACGGTACAGCGTCTTCAGATATTCTATGAGATCCGCCCGGCCGTCGGCACTCGCTTCCCGGATCGCCACGGTCGGCTGGTGGATGAGCTTGTTGGTGATGCTGCGGGCCAGGGTGTTCACCACGGCCTCCGGGTCGCCGCCGGCCTTCAGCTCGCGCAGCGCCCGCTCGAGCTCGGCGCCCTTCACCGCCTCCGCCTGGTCGCGGAACCGTTTCAGCAGCTCGCGGCTCTGGTGGGCGCGGCGCTCGCGGACGAAGTGGGTGGCGCCATCGTCCACCAGCAGCTCGGCGGACTCGGCCGCCTCCCGGCGCTGACGGACGTTCTCCTCGATGATGTCGGTGAGATCGTCGATGGTGTAGAGGTAGACGTCGGAGAGGTCCGCCACCTCCGGCTCCACGTCCCGCGGGATGGCGATGTCGACGATGAACATGGGGCGCCGGCGCCGCACCTTGATGGCGTGCTCCACGGCGCCCTTGCCCAGCACCGGCAGCGCGCTGCCGGTGGAGGCGATGACGATGTCGTACTCGTGCAGATGGGTCGCCACGTCGGTGAGCTGCATGGCCCGGGCGTTGAACCGGCCGGCCAGCGCCTCGGCGTTCGCGAGGGTGCGGTTGGCCACCCCGAGGGCGCCGATGCCCAGCGCGCTCAGGTGCTCGGCGACCTTCTGGATGGTGTCGCCGGCGCCGAGCAGCAGCGCCCGCTTGCTGGCGAGCTCGGAGAAGATCTGCTGGGCCATCACCACGGCGGCGTAGGCGACGGACACCGGGTTGCGGCCGATCTCGGTGTCCGTGCGGACGCGTTTGGCGGCGGACAGGGTGACCTGGGACAGCAGGTTCAGCTCCGGCCCCAGGGTCCCCGCGCTGCGGGCGATGTCGTAGGCCGTCTTCACCTGGCCGAGAATCTGGGGCTCGCCGAGCACCTGGGAGTCCAGCCCGGAGGCCACCCGGATCAGGTGGCGCGCGGCGTCCGCGTCCCAGTAGGTGTAGGCCATGCTGGCGAGCTCCGTGGGCTCGATCCTGCGGTAGCTGGCCAGCCAGGCAGGAATCAGCCGCTCGTCGGCCGGGTCGAGGGCCGCGTAGAGCTCGGTGCGGTTGCAGGTGGAGACGATGGCGGCTTCGGACAGCGTCGGCACCGATTCGCGGATCGCCACCAGCGCCTCGGCCAGGCTTTCCTCCGGAAAGGCGATACGCTCCCGGACCTCCACGGGTGCCGTGCGATAGTTTAAGCCGTATGCCAGTATCGCCATGGGAAAGCGTGATCGGAACGACCGTCTATGATAGCAGAGTCGGGGCTTCGTGAATCTGCCTGCTGGTGTGTCTAAGCGTCTGGTTTTGCTGGCATTTTCCGCCGGTCTGCTGGTGGGGTGCGCCGCGCTGCCCCAGCCCGGGCCGGCGGGCGGCTTCGTGCTGCGGGGCAAGCTCGGGGTGGTCGACGCCCGGGACAGCTTCTCGGCGCGCTTCCTGTGGCAGCAGCAGGGCGACGCGTTCGACATCGAGCTGTGGGGGCCGCTCGGGCAGGGCCGGGTGCGGCTGACCGGCCGGGATGGCTCGATGGCGCTGGTCGAAGGCGACGGCACGGTGATCGACAGCGGAACGCCGGACGCGGTGATGCGCCGCCACCTGGGCTTCAGCCTGCCGATGGCGGTGCTGCCGGCCTGGGTCCGGGGCGCGCCGGCGGCGGGGCACCGGGTCTCCGGACGGGTGGTGGACGGCGACGGCCGGCTGACGGCGTTCCGCCAGCTCGGCTGGACCGTGGCGCTGGAGCGGTTCGGCGCGGTGGAGGGCGGCGACGTGCCGGTGTCCGCCGGGGCCGGGCCGGCAGCCACGCCGGCGGCCACGCCGGCGACCCTGCTGCCCCACCGGATCACCGCCAGCCGGGGCGACTACCGGGTCCGCCTGGCCGTTTCGGACTGGCAGTTCTGACGGGCCGGGAGGACGGCCGCCAACGGCCGACAGGTGGTCGAGATAAATGGTTGATCTGTTGAGCAAATCGGTTTGACAGTCCATGATGCCCTGAGGACAATAGCGCCCCTCGCGCGCCGGGCCAGCCGGCGCCACCGGTCGGTTTCGCGGCCGGGCAGTTCCCGTTGGGGTGTCGCCAAGCGGTAAGGCACCGGGTTTTGATCCCGGCATTCGCAGGTTCGAATCCTGCCACCCCAGCCATCATCCGACATCGACGGCAACGTTGAAGGCAAAGAAACGGCGTAGAGCGTTCCTGTGGAAGGCCGAGCGCTCTTGAGGAAGGCATCGTGGCGAATCTGAGGATCTTTGCGGGCAGCGCGAGCCGCCTGCTCGCAGAGCGGGTCGTCCGCGAGATGCGCAAGGAGCTCGGGCAGGCGACGGTCGGCCGTTTCAGCGACGGCGAGGTCAACGTCGAGATCGAGGAGAACGTCCGCGGCGAGGACGTGTTCCTGCTGCAGTCCACCTGCGCGCCGACCAACGACAACCTGATGGAACTGATGATCCTGGCCGACGCCATGCGGCGTTCGTCGGCGGGCCGGATCACGGCGGTGGTGCCGTATTTCGGCTACGCCCGGCAGGATCGCCGGCCGCGCAGCGCCCGGGTGGCGATCAGCGCCAAGGTGGTGGCGGACATGCTCGAGGCCGTGGGCATCAACCGGCTGCTGACCGTGGACCTGCATGCGGACCAGATTCAGGGCTTTTTCCGCATGCCCGTGGACAACGTGTACGCCTCGCCGGTGCTCGTGGAGCACATGGTCGAGCGGAACTATCACCGGCCGATCATCGTGTCGCCGGACATCGGCGGCGTGGTGCGGGCCCGGGCCATCGCCAAGCAGGCCAACGACCTGGATCTGGCGATCATCGACAAGCGCCGGCCCGGTCCGAACGAGACCCGGGTGATGAACGTGATCGGCGACGTGGCGGGCAGGACCTGCGTCATGGTCGACGACATCGTCGACACCGCCGGCACCCTGTGCACGGCGGCGGCGGCGCTGAAGGAGCACGGTGCGGAGCGGGTGGTGGCGTACATCACCCATCCCGTGCTGTCGGGCAGCGCCGTCGAGCGCATCGACTCGTCGGAGCTCGACGAGATGGTGGTGACGGACACGATTCCGCTGGGCGGGCAGGCCGCCGCCTGCGGCAAGCTCACCCAGCTCAGCCTGGACCGGCTGCTGGCGGAGGCGATCCGCCGGGTGAGCAACGAAGAATCCATCAGCGCGATGTTCCTGTAGGGAACGTCCGCTGGGATAGCAGGGAGCGGGTTTGGTCGCGGATCCGCTCCGTACATCAACTCAGCAAAGTCTGATTCGCAAACAGGAGAAACCAGCCATGCGACAGCACATCAAGGTTGTTGCAGAACTGCGCCAGGACGTGGGGAAAGGTGCGAGCCGCCGCCTGCGTCGCGCAGGCGAGAAGGTGCCCGGGATCATCTACGGGGGCGCGCGGGAGCCGCAGTCCCTGACCCTGGACGCCAACGAGCTCAAGAAGGCGCTCGAGCACGAAGCCTTCTACTCGCAGATCCTCGACGTCGTCGTCGCCGGGGACACCCAGCAGGCGGTGCTGCGTGACATCCAGCGCAACCCGGCCAGCGAGAAGGTGCAGCACATCGACTTTCTGCGCGTCAGCGCGGACCAGGCGATCGACGTGCACATTCCGCTGCACTTCCTCAACGAGGAGAAGTGCGTGGGCGTGCGCCTGCACGACGGCAGCATCGTTCACAACATGAACGAGGTCGAGGTCCGCTGTCTGCCCGGCAACCTGCCGGAGTACATCGAGGTCGACATGGCCGAGGTGGACGTCGGCGACGCCATTCACCTGTCCGATCTGAAGCTGCCGGAGAACGTCACGATCGTCGCCCTGACCCACGGCGAGGATCACGACGCGTCCGTGGTGACGGTGCTGTCGCCCCGTGGCGGCGGCATGGTGGACGAGGAGGCCGAGGAGGGCGTCGAGGAGGCCCCTGCCGCCGAGGCTTCAGCGGCGGACGAGGACGAGTCCGGGGACGACGAGTCCCGGGACTGATCGTTCGGGCCGCCTGACGGACCTGTGCCGCTGTGCCGGCCATCCGCCTGATCGCGGGCCTGGGCAATCCGGGCCCGCAGTACACGGACACGCGCCACAACGTGGGCGCGGCGTTCGTGCTGGCGCTGGCCGAGCGTTATCACATCCCGCTTGCCGAGGATGCCCGCTTCAAGGGGCGCCTCGGCCGCGGGACCATCGCGGGGCACGACGTGCGGCTGCTGGTGCCCACCACCTACATGAACCTGTCCGGAGAGTCGGTGGGCGCGCTGGCGCGTTTCTTCAAGCTGGCGCCGGAGGAAATCCTGGTGGCCTACGACGAGATGGCGTTCGAGCCCGGCGTGCTGCGCATCAAGTCCGGCGGCGGCGACAACGGCCACAACGGCATCCGCAGCGTGATCGCCGGCCTCGGCAACGAGCGCGGCTTCGCGCGGCTGCGGATCGGCGTCGGGCATCCGGGGGACCGCGGCAGAGTGACCTCCTATCTCACCTCCGTGCGCATGCCGGAGCCGGAGCGGGCGCTGATGAATTCGGTGTTCGACGTCCCCGAGTCCGTGCTGAAGCACCTGCTCGGGGGGGACCTGGAAAAGGCCATGACCGACCTGCACAGCCGCAAGCCGCCGGCGCTCGACGTGCGGGACGACTGACGGAGGCGACCGAGCTATGGGATTCAAGTGCGGCATCGTCGGCATGCCCAACGTGGGCAAGTCGACCCTGTTCAACGCCCTCACCCGGGCGGGCATCGACGCGGAAAACTTCCCGTTCTGCACCATCGACCCGAACACCGGGGTCGTGCCGGTGCCGGACCCGCGCCTGGACGACGTGGCGAGGCTCGCCAAGTCCGCCAAGGTGGTACCGTCGACGATGGAGTTCGTCGACATCGCCGGGCTGGTGGCGGGCGCGTCGAAAGGGGAGGGGCTCGGCAACCAGTTTCTCGCCCACATCCGCGAGACCGACGCCATCGCCCACGTGGTCCGGTGCTTCGCCGACGACAACGTGGTGCACGTCTCCGGGCGGGTCTCGCCGCGGGACGACATCGAAGTGATCGACACGGAGCTCGCCCTGGCGGATCTCGAGACCGTCGAGCGGGTCTACGACCGCACCCGCCGGACCGCCAATGCCGGAGACAAGGCCGCCAAGGCGCTGGCGGACGTGCTGGAGAAGGTCCGCGACGGGCTCAACGAGGGGCGCCCCGTGCGCGCACTGGGTCTGGCGCCCGAGGAGCTCGCCCGGCTGCGGGAGTACCACCTGCTGACCGCCAAGCCCGTGCTGTTCATCGCCAACGTGGCCGAGGACGGTTTCGAGGACAACCCGCTGCTCGCCGAGGTCGAGGCGCTGGCGGCGGAGCAGGGCGCCGAGGTCGTGCCGATCTGCAACAAGATCGAGGCGGAGATCGCCGAGCTCGAGGACGACGAGAAGGCGGACTTCCTGGAGGCCCTCGGCATCGAGGAGCCCGGGCTGAACCGGGTGATCCGGGCGGGCTACCGGCTGCTCGGCCTGCACCACTACTTCACCGCCGGGCCGAAGGAGGCCCGGGCCTGGACGATTCCCGTCGGCGCCAGGGCGCCCCAGGCCGCGGCGGTGATCCATACCGATTTCGAGAAGGGCTTCATCCGCGCCGAGGTGATCGCCTACGAGGACTACGTGGCCTGCGGCGGCGAGCAGGGCGCCAAGGACGCCGGCAAGTGGCGTCTGGAAGGCAAGGAGTACGTCGTCCAGGACGGCGACGTGATTCTGTTCCGGTTCAACGTCTGAGGCGGCCATGAGCGACACTCAGGGACACGTCGGCGGCAGCATCGAGCGGACGCTCGCCGGCGACGCCGAGCTGGAGATCCTGCCGGTGCTGCGCGAGGCCTGGGCCCGCACCGAAGGCATCAAGGCGATCATGGTCGGCGGCCTGCTGCTGATCTACGCCGCGATCGTGGCGGCCACCTGGGTGCTCGGTCAGGTCTTCGGGGTCGAGGACGAGACGATGATCGGCAGCACGGTCACCCAGCTCGTGCTGATGATGATCGTCTATCCGTTCTTCGCCGGCGTGTTCATGCTGGGGCTGCGGCGCAGCGCGGGCCTGCCGGTGCGCTTCGAGGACCAGTTCTCCTTCTACCGGGAGCTGATGCCGATCGTCGCCGTCGGCGCGCTGCAGAGCCTGGTGACCTTTCTCGGCTTCATGCTGCTGATCGTGCCGGGGATCTATCTGACCTTCGCCCTGTGCCTGGCGGTGCCGCTGAAGGCCGAGCGCAACCTCCCGATCACCGACTGCCTGATCATGTCCGCGCGGCTGGTGAACCGGAAGTTCTTCGAGGTGACGGTGCTGACCCTCGCCTCCGTCGCGCTGGCGGTGCTGGGTATCGTCAGCCTGATCGGCTGGATCTGGACCATGCCCTGGACGCTGATGATCCTGGCCATCATCTACCGTCAGCTCGCCGGCTTCACGCCGGCCGCCGGCACAGGGGCTGCCGGAGGCCCGGAATCCGGCGGTGACTCGGGAACCGTGGAATTCTGACGGCCGGTGCGGGCTCGCCACCCGCGGCCCGCGCCACGTTGGGAGCGCTCTCCCGAGCGCGATCCGGGCCCGGGCGACGCGCCATTGACATCGCCGCAGGCAGACAGGAAAATCCCGCGCCCTACTCTGGCTACGTAGCTCAGCTGGTTAGAGCACAGCATTCATAATGCTGGGGTCGTTGGTTCAAGTCCAACCGTAGCTACCATCTTCCCCGTCGTCGCCCCCGGCTCCGGAACCTGCTTCCGGGGCGGCGCGTCCGTCGTCGGCCCGCGCCGGGCGCCGTCGATGGACGGTGCCGTTAGAATGCGGTCTTCCATCCGTGCGAGGCGCCCATGGCGGACAGACCGACCCCGATCGATCCCGGCTTCTTCGAAGGCTTCGACGACATCCCGTTCCACCGCTACCTGGGCCTGGCGCTGGTCGAGCGCCGGGACGGCTTCGCCCGGCTGCGGCTCACCGTCAACGAGACCACGCCCACCGGCATCGGCGGCAGCGTCAACGGGGGCGTGATCGCCACCATGATCGACATGGCGACCATACCGGCGGTGTTCACGGGTCTGCGGGAGGGCAGCGTGCCGGCGGGCACGGCGGACCTGCAGGTGACTTATCTGCGGCAGGCCCACGGCCGCTGGGTGGACGCCGAGGCCACGGTGATCAAGCGCGGCCGCCAGCTCTGCACGGTCGAGGTCAGCGTGATCAACGATCAGGGCGAGCTGTGCGCCCGGGGCCGGGTGCTGTACGCATTGCGGGCCGGTTGAGGCATCATCGCCAGTCCGTTGCGAGGGGAGCACACCGTCATGAGCGCCATTCCCGGTCCGGAGCAGCTCGACGCCGCCTGGTTCACCGAGCGCCTGCGCGAAGCGGGCCATGCCGACGCCCAGGTCGTGTCGGTGGACCGGCGGCAGATCGGCACCGGTCAGATCGGCCGCTGTTTCCGCTACCAGCTCGAGCTGGCGGCGGGCGGCCCGGACACGCCTGCGAGCCTGGTCGGCAAGTTCCCGTCGGACGATCCGCTCAGCCGGGAAACCGGCGTGACGCTGCGCAACTACTACCGGGAGGTCAGCTTCTACCGCCACGTGGCGCCGGAGCTCGGCATCTCGCTGCCGCGCTGCTACTTCGCCGACATCGACGGGGAGGGCCCGGACTTCGTGCTGGTTCTGGAGGACATGGCGCCGGCCCAGCCTGGGGATCAGATCCGCGGCTGCGACGTCGACGTCGCCCGGGCCGCGGTGCTGGAGCTGGTCGGGCTGCAGGCGCCGAGCTGGTGCCGCAGCGATCTGGCGCGTTACGACTGGCTCGCCGGCGGAGAGCCCGGCGAGTCCGAGGCCTCCACCCGGGGGCTGTACGCCCAGCTGCTGCCGCCGTTCCTCGACCGCTACGGGCCGAAGCTGGCCGAGGACGAGCGGCGGATTCTCGCCGCCGTCGCGGATGCGCCGGGCTGCCCGCTGTTCGCCCCGGTGGACGAGCCGTTCTGTCTCGAGCACGTCGACTACCGGCTCGACAACATGCTCATCGACGCCAGCGGCGCGACGCCGCGGGTGACCGTGGTGGACTGGCAGAGCGTGCGGATCGGCAAGCCGCTGAACGACGTCGCCTATTTCCTCGGCGCCGGGCTGCTGCCGGAAGTGCGTCGGGACGCGGAGCGGGACATCGTGGCCGCCTACCATCGCGGCCTGGTCGAAGCCGGCGTGCCGGCGTTCGACTGGCAGGACTGCTGGGAAGCCTACCGGCGTGGCAGCTTCGCGGGGTTCGGCGTGACGGTGATCGCTTCCATGATCGTTCAGCAGACCGAGCGTGGCGACGAAATGTTCACCGCCATGGCCCGGCGGCACGCCCGCCACGCGCTGGATCTCGGCGCCGAGGAATTCCTCGGCTGATCAGCCCGGCCGGTTGGTCCGGCCGGCGAACCGTTCCGTTGGGCGGATCTTCTCGTACTCCCGCAGCACGGGCTCGAACTCCGCCGGGGTGCTGGCGTGGATGATGATGCCGTCGGCGCCCGCCTCGAACTGATCGACCCAGCGCTGTGCGCACTCCCGGGCGTTGCCGACGGCGGCGGGGCGCCACGCCTCCGGCAGCACCTTGTCCACCTCCGCGAGCTGGGCCGTGGTGGCCACGCTGTCGATCAGCCCGCCCACCGAGGTCACCGCCTTGCTGGTGCGGAAACGCTGCAGCTCCTCGGCGTCCCAGCCGTTGATGTCGGCCAGCATGTCGCCGTAGCCGGGAATCTGCAGGTAGGTGGCGAGCCGCGCGACGATGTACTTGAGGTATACCTCCTCGGACACGTCGCAGGCGGTGGCCAGCACCGACCAGGCCTTGACCGTTCCCGCCGGCCGGCCGGCCTCGGCCTCGCCGGCCCGGAGCTGGGCCACGGCGTCGGCCAGCGCCCGGTCGCTCATGAACGTGTGCAGGTGCGCGCCGTCGTACACGCGGCCGGCGTGCTCCAGGCTCTTCGGGCCGAAACCGACGTAGAGGATCGGAATGTCCTCGTCGATGTACGGCGCGAGCCCGAGGCTGGCGAACTCGCCCAGCGCCCCCTTGTAGCCGGTCACGGTCTCGCCCCGCCACAGACGGCGCATCAGCGCGATGAACTCGGCCTCCCGCTCGTAGGTGGGGTGGGGCAGGCCCAGCGCCTTCCAGCGCAGCGCCACGCCCTTGGCCAGCCCGAGGGCGAAGCGGCCGTTGGACAGGCGGCTCAGCGTGCTGCCCATGGAGGCGGTGATCAGCGGATGGCGGGTGTTGAGGTTGGTTCCGGAGGTGCCGATGAAGATTTCCTCGGTCACCGCCGCGCAGGCGCCGCAGATCGCGGCGATCTCCTTGTAGTCCGCGCGTTCGCTGATCATCACGTTGCCGATGCCGAGCGATTCCGCGTCGCGCACCTGGTCGAGCACGTCCCGGGGCGTGCGGGTATGTCCGGGCAGGCCGTAGAAGCCGAGCTCGGGGAAGCGGGAGGTCGGTGTGTCTGTCATGGGCCCGGATGATAGCAGAGCCATTCCGCCCAGGAGCGCCCCGGCCGCCTGTGTAGGAGCGGCCTCCCGGCCGCGATCAGCCTGCCTGTGTAGGAGCGGCCTCCCGGCCGCGATCGGCCTGCCTGCGTAGGAGCGGCCTCCCGGCCGCGATCTCGAGCAGACGAATCTGGCAGGCCGCCGCCGGGCGGCTGGGAATCGCGGCCGGGAGGCCGCTCCTACGGGGGTGGCGGGGCGGCTTGGGGGCTACAGGCCCGCCGCGCTGCTCAGCGCCTCCGCCCGGTCCGTGCGCTCCCAGGTGAAGTCCGGGTCGTCCCGGCCGAAGTGGCCGCCGGCCGCGGTCTTGCGGTAGATGGGCCGAAGCAGATCGAGCATCTCGATGATGCCCTTCGGGCGCAGATCGAAGTGCTCGCGGATCAGGTCCTCGATCGTCTCCTCGTCGGTGCGGCCGGTGCCGAAGGTCTCCACGTGAATGGAGACCGGTCTGGCGACGCCGATGGCGTAGGCGATCTGCACCTCGCACCGCCCGGCCAGTCCGGCGGCCACCACGTTCTTCGCCACGTAGCGGGCGGCGTAGGCGGCGGACCGGTCCACCTTCGAGGGGTCCTTGCCGGAGAAGGCGCCGCCGCCGTGACGGCCGACGCCGCCATAGGTGTCGACGATGATCTTGCGGCCGGTGAGGCCGCAGTCGCCCACCGGGCCGCCGATGACGAACCGGCCGGTCGGGTTGATGAAGTACTGGGTGCCCTCGGTGAGCAACCCGGCGGGGACGACCGGTTTGACGATGGTCTCGATCACCGCTTCCTTCAGCTCGTCGTAGTCCACGTCCTCGTCGTGCTGGGTGGACAGCACCACGGCGTCGATGGCGCGCGGCCGCCCGTCCTCGTAGCGCACCGACACCTGGGACTTCACGTCCGGGCGCAGCCAGGGAAGCTCGCCCGAGCGGCGCACCTCGCGTTGCCGCTTGGTCAGCTCGTGAGCGTACTGGATCGGCATGGGCATCAGGCCGTCGGTCTCGTCGGTGGCGAAGCCGTACATCAGTCCCTGGTCGCCCGCTCCCTGCTCGAGGTCCGTGCCGGTGCCTTCGTCGACGCCGAGGGCGATGTCCTGGGACTGCTTGTCGATGGCCAGCAGCACGGCGATGGCGTTGCCGTCGAAGCCCAGCTTCGGGTCGTCGTAGCCGATGTCGCAGATGGTGTCCCGGGCGATCTGCGTGTAGTCGACGCGCGCGTCGCTGGTGATCTCCCCGGAAATGACCGCCATGCCGGTGTTCACCAGCGTCTCGCAGGCGACGCGGGAGTTGCGGTCCTCGGCGAGCAGGGCGTCGAGGATGGCGTCGGACACGTTGTCGGCGACCTTGTCGGGATGGCCTTCGCCGACGGATTCGGAGGATATGATGTAGTCGCGTGCCATGAGTCGGGTTCCTTGCGTTCGTCGTTCCGTCGTTCTGTGTCGCCGGGTTGGAATCAGTCGGGCTTGCGGAAGTGCAGAATGCCCCACCGCAGGTGGCCACGGCGGCCGGCGTCGACCCAGTGCCCGAGCCCGGCGTCCATCCGCGCCATGTACGCGTCGGAGACCAGGTCGCCGAGCCTGTCGCGGCTGGCGGCGAGCTCGTCTCTCACCCGGCCGTAGTGGGTCACCAGGTGCTCGGTCAGGTCGATCACCGCGACCTCCTCCAGCCCGGCTTGCGCGGCCGCCCTGCGGTAGAAGGCGATGGCGCCCAGGGAATCCAGGTGGATCCGGTCGAGCACCGGCTGCAGCACGCCGTCCGGGCAGTCGTCCGACTGCATGGGGTCGGTGAAGATCAGCTCGCCGCCGGGCTTCAGCACCCGGGCTGCCTCCTGGACCACCCGGCCTCGCCGGCCGCTGTGCAGGAATGCGTCCTGGGACCAGACCACGTCGTAGGTCGCGTCCGCGGCGGGAATGTCCTCGAAGCTGCCGTCCACCACGTCGATCAGCGCGTCCAGCCCCTGTTCGACGTTCATCTGCCGGTCCCGCCCGTTCTCGGTCTCGGACAGGTTGAGCGCCGTCACCCGGCAGCCGAAGGTGCGGGCCAGGTAGCGCGCCGCGCCGCCGTAGCCGGCGCCCACGTCGATGACCCGCGCGTCGGCGCCCAGCTCGCCGAGCTGTCCGGCCATGCGCTCTACGGTGCGGCGGCTGGCGTCGGCGATGGGCTCGTCGGGCGACTGGTACACCCCGATGTGAATGTCCTCGCCGCCCCAGACGTGGTAGTAGAAATTGTCGGCGTCGTCACTGTTGTAGTACTCGCGCGCGGTCTCGACGACTTCGGAATAGGCGCTCATTCCGACTCGCCTCCCTCCACGTAGCGCTTCTCCGCCACGTGGATGAAGAAGTCGGGCTCACCGTCCCGGTAGGTCTGCTGGAAGTCGCCGTAGGTGGTCACCCGCTGAAAGCCCACCTCGTGCAGCAGCCGCCGGACGTAGTTGCGGCGCAGCGGGAACATGTTGAGGTGATAGGTCTCGCCGCCCGCGAACTCGTAGCGGAACCGCGCCAGCGAGTCGTCGACGTATTCCGGGGTCGCCCGCACGGAGTCGCCGCAGTAGTAGTAGTCGTGGCTCGGCTCGACGTCCTGGTCGAGGATGGCGTCGTAGTTGCGCTGATCGAGGATCAGCACCCCGTCGTGGCGCAGCGTGGCGTAGAACTCGGCCAGCGCCTTGCGCCGGTCGTTCTCGTCGTGGAGATGGGTGAAGCTGTTGCCGAGACAGATGACCGCGTCGTAGAGGTCGTGGACGTCCCGATTGAGCCACCGCCAGTCGGCCTGAACCGTGCGCAGGATGATGTTGCGGTCCAGCGCGTTCTCGAACGCCTTGGCGAGCATGACGGGGTTGCCGTCGACGCTGGAGACTTCGAAGCCGGCATGATGCAGGCGCACCGAGTGGAAGCCCGTGCCGGTGGCGGCGTCGAGAACCTTGCGCGCGCCGTGCTTGCGCAGCACCTCGATGAAGAATTCGCCTTCGCTCGACATCCGTCGGTCCCAGTCGATCAGCTCGTCCCATTTGGCGACGAAGGAACGGATGTACTCCGCCTGATACTGGTTGGTGTCCCGGACCTCCAGGGGCGCTTCCCCGTAGTCCTGCGTGGTGGATGAGTCGTTCATGGGTTGCTCCTTTCCCTGCGGCCGTTGCGGCGACCTCCCCTCTGTGTCTGCTCCCCTCCGTGTCCCATCGTGCAGGCGCTGACTGTCAGCGCGCGGATGGCGTGCGGCTGCGTTCCTGGATACCCAGGAGCGATCGCTCGGTCTCGTTCTCGTCGTTGTGGTTGTCGATCCGGCGCCTGGCTGCCCGCCGCAGCGCCGGCCGTCTGTCTGCGCAGCCGGTTCCCGTCAGGAAGGCCGGCCGTGCCGTAGGCTCACGTTTCCCGCGGGCCCGCTCGGCTGGGCGAGCGGGCGCGGGCGGACCTGGACGCGACGCCGTGCGTCGCGAAGCGGACGTCGCCCCGGAGGTGGTTCACCGGCCGGGTGCGATCGGGTTGATCATCGGCCCGTCGCGGGGGGGACGGCGACGACGCCGGCATTCACCTCGGGACGCCTACTGCGTCCACCTCGGGACGCCTACTGCGTCCACCTCGGGACGCCTGCTGCGTCCACCTCGGAACACCTGCTACGTCACCCCCGGAACGGCTACTACCCTACTCCGATGGCAGACTTCTGCAACCGTCGTTGCGTCAATGTCCGGAAAAAACCGGGGAAATCCTTTGACATGGCCACGGACACGATGCGTCGGCTCAGTTGTGACCGAGCACGGGGTGGGGCTCGTAGGGCGCCTCGAGGTGTTCGACGTCCTCGGCGGACAGCGTCAGCTCCATGGCCTCGATCGCGTCCTGCAGATGGTGCGGCTTGGAGGCGCCGATGATGGGAGACACCACGCCGGGCTTGGAGAGCATCCAGGCGAGCGCCGTCTGTGCCGGCTTCACCCCGAGCCTTGAGGCGACCTCGGCGTTGCGGTCGACGATGTCCAGGTCGCTGTCCCGGCGGTACAGGTGGCCGGCGAACTCGTCGGAGCCGGCCCGGACGGTATCCCGGATGGTCTCCCGGGTCCTGGCCAGATAGCCCCTGGCGAGCGGGCTCCAGGGAATCAGGCCGACCTTCTGGTCGAGGCAGAGGGGGATCATCTCCCGCTCCTCCTCGCGGTAGATCAGGTTGTAGTGATTCTGCATGGTGACGAACCGCACGCCGCCGATGGCGTCGGCCGTGAACAGATACTTGGCCATCTGCCAGGCGAACATGCTGGACGCGCCCAGGTACCGCACCTTGCCTTCGGCGACCAGGTCCGACAGGGCTTCGATGGTCTCTTCGATCGGCGTCCGGTAGTCGAACCGGTGAATCTGATACAGGTCGATGTAGTCGGTGCCGAGCCGGTCGAGGGAGGCGTCGCAGGCGGCCATGATGTGCTTGCGGGACAGGCCCCAGCGGTTGCGCCTGCGGTCGTGGGTGCCGTTGAAGCACTTGGTGGCGACGACCACGTCCTCCCGGTCCACGCCGAGTTCGTCCAGGGCGCGGCCCAGCACCTGTTCGGAGGCGCCGTTGGAATACACGTCGGCGGTGTCGAAGAAGTTGATGCCGGCGTCCAGGGCGGCGGAGACGAAGGGCAGCGCCTCGTCGTATTCCAGCACCCAGTCGCGCCAGGCTCTGGACCCGTAGGTCATCATGCCGAGGCACAGCCTGGAGACACGCAGCCCGGTGTTGCCGAGTTGAGCGTATTTCATGTTCCCCCCTTCATTGGTTTTTGACCCTCGGGAGAGGAGACTATCACGGCGTCTCAACGAGGAATTCGACATGCAGGGATCGGTTGTGTTGCGGGGCGCCTTCGGGGCGCTGCTGATGCTGCTCGCCGCTGCGGCGGCGGCCCAGCTCGACGTCGGGGACCAGGCGCCGGACTTCGAGCTGCAGGCCAGCGACGGGGAGACCTACCGGCTCAGCGACTTCCGGGGCGAGCGCGTCGTGGTGATCGCGTGGTTCCCGAAGGCGTTCACCCGGGGCTGCACCATCGAGTGCAAGTCGCTGGCCGAGAACGGCGACCTGATCCGGGCCTACGACGTCGCCTACTTCATGGCGAGCGTCGACCCGCTGGAGGACAACATCGGCTTCGCGGAGCAGCAGCAGGCGGACTTTCCGCTGCTGAGCGACCCGGACAAGACGGTCGCCGGGGCCTTCGGCGTGCTCTCGGAATCGGGATACGCCCGGCGCCACACGTTCTACATCGGCGTGGACGGGCGGGTGCTCGCCGTCGACCGGAACGTCAGGCCCGAGACCTCGGCGGAGGACATGGCGGCCACCCTGGGGGAACTGGGCGTCGCCCGGGCGGGCCGCTAGCAGGCCCGGGGCGCGGGCCCTGCGAAAAATTCGAACCGTTCGTCAGCGACAATCAGTTTGGGCTGGACGGCGCCGGGCGCCACACTGAAAGCTCCCAGGCAACGGCTGACGACCGATGCACCGACACGCAGCAGACGCGCTGGTCAGGCGACTGGCGCCCACCGTGAAGCAGCGCTACGCGAGCTGGTGGCGTTCGATGACCGGGCCCGCCGCCCGCCCCCACGCTGGCGCGGGGCCGGACGTGCCGGCGCTGCTGGATCACCCCCGCGGCCTGCGCCTCGCGCTCGACGCGGTGGACGGCCCCGAGTCCGCCCTGGGCCTGTATCTGCGCAGCCTCGGCTGCGCCGATGATTGCCGTCCCGCGCACCGGGTGTTCCTGGAGGATCTGGCGGAAGGGCTGCTGATGCCGCCGACGCTGGTCCGGGAGCTGAACCGGGCGTCCCTCGGTCCCCGCCCCGGCGCGCTGCCGGCGACTGCCGCGGTCGCGGCGACCGCCGGTCGCGCTGCCCTGTCTCTCTAGGCCGCGCTGTCTCTTCAGTCTTGTGACGCCGGGTCCCGGCGACCCGGCCGAACGCTCAGAATTCCCGATCGATCATCAGTCGCCAGGTCGTGTCCGCGGCGGCATCGGACAGCCCGAACAGCATGCCGGCGGTCAGGCCCCAGCCGGGGCCGATGGACTGCTTGTAGATGGGGCCGATCTCGTGGCCCTGCGCGTCGAAGCCGCCGATTTCGGCGGTGGTGTTGAAATCACTGAAGAGCGACAGCCCGAGGCGGCTGCCGTCGCCCATCTTCCGGGTGAGCTGGGCGCGCAGCTGAGGCGGTACTCGGCCGAACGGTCGTCACCGGACACCGACGGACCGAACACGCTGCTGGTGGTGGCCTGGGCCGTGTGGACCCAGGCCGCCAGCAGGGCGGCGCCGCCGGCAGCGGCCAGGCGGGGTCGCATCGCCAAGGTTTACTCGGGCGCCAGCACCAGCCGGCCGTTGACCGGCAGCACCGGGCGGGCGTTCATGCCCATCAGCGACTCGAACGCGTCGATCTGCTCGGCGCTGGCGCTCAGCGGGGTCTCGACCACGTGCCAGTTCACCCCCTCCGAGCAGGGCGGCGTGGTGAGCGAGCCCATGTAGCGGAAGCTCTCCAGGTCCTCCGGCACGAGTGCCGTCAGGTCGATGCTCACGCCTGCGGGCGCCGTGCTCGCCGCGTCGACGATCTTCTGCAGCTCCGGATTGGCCTCGCCCTCCTCGAACAGCACGCCGAGCACCGCCAGGGCGCCGCCGTCGTCGACGTGGACGAAGTGCGCGACCAGCGGCAGCGTGGCGCCGCCGAAGGTGTGCTCGCTGGGCGTGTGGAAGTGGACCTGGGCGAGCCCGAACACCTCACCGCTGGTGGTCAGATAGTTGCCCGGCTCGAAGTCCGCCTGGATGGTCTTGCCCAGGTTGCGAACGCTCAGCGGCACGGTGCCGTAATCGACGGACACGGGCACGTCGGCCACCGTGTTGGCCTGGCTCAGATCGATGGGGGACTGCATCAGGCCGGTCTTGCAGGTCTCGTAGGCGGCTTCCAGATCGCCCCACCGGTCGGGGCCGGTGTCGCCCTGATAGCTCCAGGCGCTGGCCTGGGCGGCGTGCGTGGCTGCGGCGATCGTCAGCCCGAGGGTGAGGGCGGACAGAAGGGGGCGGGTCATCGGCGTTCCTCGTCTTGTCAAAAGGCAGCGCCATTGTCCCGTCGTCAGTGCAGCCGGACCATTCGCTTGGTCCGTCACCAGACTTCGCCGTGCTCTGATGATCGGCGTGTTCGCCTCGGCCGGGCCGAACGAACCGGTCAGTGCGCGGCAGGTCTGCCGGCGCCGTCGGCGGCGGGTGCGGGCGCCTTCGGCAGGAACGCGCGCAGGAACAGATAGCCGGCGACGCCGGAGACCAGGGAGCCGGTGAGAATGCCGAGGCGCTCGTCCACCAGCAGGTCGACGCCGGTTTCCTCGAAGGCGAGGGAGCCGATGAACAGGCTCATGGTGAAGCCGACCCCGCACAGCAGCGAAGTGCCGTAGACGTGCACCCAGCCGAGCTCTTCCGGCAGCCGGGCGAGCTTCAGGCGGGCGGCCAGCCAGCAGAAGCCGAACACGCCGATCTGCTTGCCGATCACCAGGCCGAGGAAGATGCCCAGGGGCACCGGATGCAGCAGCGAGTCCACGGTCATGTCGCCCAGCGACAGCCCGGCATTGGCGAAGGCGAACAGCGGCAGGACGCCGTAGGCCACGGCGGAGTGGAGATCGTGCTCCAGCTCCTCCGCAGGCGAGCGGGGACCTGGCTTCAGCGGAATGAGAAACGCCAGCACGACGCCCGCCAGGGTGGCGTGGACGCCGGACTTGAGCAGGGCGGCCCACATCACCACCCCGATCAGCAGATACGGCGCCTTCACCATGACGCCGCGGCGGTTCATGACGAACAGGGGCACCAGGCAGGCCCCGGCCGTGGCGAGGGCGCTCAGAGACAGGTTCTCCGTGTAGAACAGGGCGATGATCACGATGGCGCCGACGTCGTCGAAGATCGCGATGGTCACCAGGAACACGCGCAGCGCCGCCGGCACGCGATTGCCGAGGAGCGTGAGAATGGCCAGCGCGAAGGCGATGTCGGTGGCGGCCGGAATGGCCCAGCCCTGCATCGCGACGGCGTCGCCCCAGTTGGTCCAGGCGTAGAACGCGGCCGGGACCAGCATGCCGCCGACGGCGCCGATGGCGGGCAGTGCGACCTTGCGCGGGTCGCTCAGCTCGCCGTCGACGAACTCCCGCTTGAGCTCGAGACCGACCAGCAGGAAGAACAGGGCCATCAGGCCGTCGTTGATCCACAGCAGCAGCGGCTTGTCGATCTGGAAGTCGCCGATGCGCAGCTCGACCGGGAGGGAAATGAGCTGTCCGTAGAGCGGCGACAGCGGCGAGTTGGCGACCACCAGCGCCAGCACCGCAGCGCCGACGAGCAGTATCCCGCTCGCCGCTTCGAGGCGGAGAAAGTCCTGGATGGCCTTCAGCATGACGCAGCCTTCGGTGGTAAGCGGTTGGATGGTACTTGGCCAGGTGTAGAGGCCCCGTGAAACCGAGCCTGACCGAGGGGCGGCTTCAGGAAAAACCGATTAAACCGTCCCTTCACGTCGTCCAGGACGAAGTGACGGCGGTTCGTATCCGTCGAGGCGGTCGGGCGGAAATATCTGATTTTCCCCCGGCGCCGCCGGCGTAGCCTATGTGGCATAGATTTCGGAACGATCACGAGCATGTTGCGAATCCGTGTTGCACCGCAGTCCAGCGACCGATGGTCCGGCTTCATCGAGCGTCAGTTCAACCTCACGCTGGCGTCCCTGTCGCCCCGGCTCGTCGAGGTCGAGCTGCGCACGCCGACCGGCGGCGCGGTGCGGGCCGACTACGAGTGCCGCCTCGTCGGGCGGGCCGCCGGCGGCCACGACGTGCGGGTGGTCAGTCGTCACGAGCGCGGCGAGCAGGCCATCGCCCACGCTTTCGCCCGGGCCCGCCGCGAGCTGCGCCGGGAACGTCTGCGGGCGCCGGCGGCGGGATGAGGAGCGATGCCGGGTCGGCCGGCGGCGGTCAGTGGCTGAACAGGCTCTCCCGGGCGGCCTCCGTGATGCTGAGGATGGCGGGGTGCTTGATCTTGCGTTCCGGCGAGATCGCGTAGTAGGTCTCGTGCACGTCGTCCACGTCGCCGACGCGGCGTGACGAGTACATGCTCTCGACCTTGTCGGCGATGGCCGTCGGCGCCGGGAACAGCCCTATGTCGGCTTCGCCGAAGGCCTTGAGCAGGGCGCTGTCGTCGAACTCCGCCACCACCTGGGGCCGCAGTCCGAGGGACTCGAACCAGTCGTCCAGGCGGCGCCGCAGGGCGCTGGTGTTGACCGGCAGCAGCACCGGCGCCTGGTCGAGGGAGGCCGGGAAGGCGTTGCGGTAGCGCTGGGCGTGCCGGGTGCCCGAGAAGAACGACACGCCGCTCTCGCCGAGCTTGTGGTTGTAGGCCTTCACGGACAGCCCCGTCGGGATCGGATGATCGGAGATCACCAGGTCGAGGCGGTGCACCGCCAGGTCGGCCAGCAGCTTCTCCAGGGAGCCTTCCCAGCAGACCAGCCGGATGTCCTCCTCCAGGGTGAGCGCCGGCTGCAGAATCTGGTAGGCGATCAGCTTGGCGATGGAGTTGACGATGCCGACGTTGAGCACGAACGGGGCGCCCGGGTCGTGGCTCTTCATGCGCTGGGTCAGCTCGGCCCCCAGGCTGAAGATCTCGTCGGCGTACTGATTGACGATCTGGCCCGTCTCCGACAGCACCAGCCGGCGGCCCACCCGGTGGAACAGCGGCTTGCCGATCGCCTCTTCGAGAAGTTTGAGCTGGCCGCTGATGGTCTGGGGCGTCAGGAACAGGACTTCCGAGGCTCGCGCGATGCTGCCTTCGCGGGCGACGGTCCAGAAGTAGAGCAGGTGGTTGTAGTTGAGATGGCGCACCGCAATTCTCGTCGGGTCGGGAGGGCGCCATCATGCAACGGATGGAATTGTGCGGGAAAGTCGATTGAAACGAGACAATCATCAGTTTTGCACGATCTGTTTGCGATCACCCCATCATTCGTGAAAACCTGATGATTGACACTGGAAGTTCGACTTGTTCTTCCCAGCGTCCTGCGTCCTAATCCGCGCTCCCTCGCTGTCGGAGATTTCGGCCATGTCCGTCCGTCACCCGCTCGATGTCGATCCGCGTCCGCGTGTCCGCGAAGCCGCGCTGCCTGCATCCGGCGCCGCCCCGGTCGCGGCGGATCACCCCGTGCTGCGCGATACCTACCGGCTGCTGTCGATGACGCTGCTGTTCAGCGGCGCCGTCGCGGTCGGCACCGCCGCGCTCGGGCTGCCCGGGCCGGGACTGTGGCTCACCCTCGGCGGATTCTTCGGGCTGCTGGCGCTGACGTCCTGGCTGCGCAACAGCATCTGGGGTCTGGCGGCGGTATTCGCCCTCACCGGCTTCATGGGGTACACGCTGGGGCCGGTGCTGGCGGCCTACCTGGCGCTGGCCAACGGCCCCGCCCTGGTAGCTACGGCGGCCGGGGCCACGGGCGCCGCGTTCTTCGGTCTGTCGTTCTACGCCCGGTCCGCGGCCGCGCCGGATCTGAGCCGGTTCGGGCCGTTCCTGCTGGTCGGGGTGATCGTGGCGCTGGTGCTCGGCATCGCCGCCGTGGTCTTCTCGCTGTCCGCGCTGGCTCTGGCCGTGTCGGGACTGGTCGTGCTGCTGATGTGCGGCCTGATCGCCTTCGAGACCCAGAACATCGTCCGCGGCGGTGAGACCAACTACATCATGGCCACGGTGTCGCTGTTCGTGTCCGTGTTCAACCTGTTCACTGCGCTGCTGCATCTGCTGGGGTTCTTCGGTGGCGACGAAGGGTGATCTGCCGGTCTCGGTCGGCATAGTCGGCGGCGGTCAGCTCGCCCACTTTCTCTGCGGCGCCGCCCGGCGGCTCGGCGTCACCAGCGTGGTGCTCGACCCCAAGGCGGACTGCCCGGCCGCCCGGTCCGCGGACCGGGTCGTGGCCGGCGCCCTGGACGACCTGGCGGCTGCCGCCGAGCTGGCCGACGCCTGCGACGTCATCACCTTCGACGTCGAGACCGTGTCGCCGGAGGTGCTGCGGTACCTGGGTGGCCGGGCGGAGGACGGCTGCGTGCGGGTCGCGCCGGGGGCCCAGGTGATGCTGATGCTGCAGAACAAGGCGCTGCAGAAGCAGTGGCTGGTGCGGCAGGGCATCGCCACGCCGGCCTTCGTCCAGCTCGCCGGCGGTCCCGCGGACCATCAGGCGCTGGTCGAACGGTTCGGCCTGCCGCTGGTGCAGAAGTCGGCCACCGGCGGCTTCGACGGGCGCGGCGTGCAGATCATCGGCGACGAGTCCGCGCTGGTCCGGCTGTGGGAGACTCCGTCCATCGTCGAGGCCTTCGTGGCGGACGCGCAGGAGATCGCCGTGCTGGTCGCCCGGGGCCTGGACGGCGCGCTGGCGTTCTATGGCCCCATCGGGCTCGACATGGATCCCGAGGACAACGTCCTCACCACGGCGGTGGCGCCGGCGCCGGTGTCCGATCAGGTGAGCCGGGAAGCCCGCCGCCTGGCGGCGGAGGTCGTGACCGGCCTGGACACCATCGGCCTGTTCGCCGTGGAGATGTTCGTCACGCCCGAAGGCCGGGTGCTGGTGAACGAGGTCTCCCCGCGGGTGCACAACGCCGGCCACTACACGCTGGAAGCCTGCGAGACCTCCCAGTTCATGCAGCACATGCGGGCGGTGCTGGGCCTGCCCCTCGGGCCGTCGCGGCAGCGGGTGCCGGCTGCCGTCATGCGCAACCTGCTGCTCCGTCCCGGGCTGGAGTCGCTGTGCGAGGTGGGCGGATTCGACAGCATGGACCCGCGCACCGGGACCGCCGTTCACTGGTATGGTAAGTCCGGCGGCTCGCCCGGGCGTAAGATGGGTCACGTCACCGCGCTGGGCAGCGATCCGCAGGCGGCCGCGCGGCGGGCGGACGCCGCGGTGCGCGCGGTATCGACCATCGGCCTGGAGGCATTCGCATGACCGATCAGCCGCCCCTCGTGGGCATCATCATGGGGAGCGATTCCGACCTGCCGGTGATGGAGCAGGCGGCCCGCATGCTGGAGAAGCTGCGCGTGCCCTACGAGCTGACGGTGGTCAGCGCCCACCGGACGCCGGACCGGCTCTACGAGTACGCCCGGGGGGCCGAGGACCGGGGGCTGCGCGTGCTGATCGCCGGCGCCGGCGGCGCCGCCCACCTGCCGGGGATGACGGCGGCGCTGTCCGTGCTGCCGGTGATCGGAGTGCCGGTGTCGGCGACCAAGCTCGCCGGGGAGGACGCCCTGCTGTCCATCGTGCAGATGCCGGCGGGCATTCCCGTGGCGACCGTGGCCATCGACAACGCGGCCAATGCCGGCATCCTCGCGGCGCAGATGCTGGGCACCGGCGATGCGGCCCTGCGCGAGCGCATCGACGCCTACCGGCGGGAGCTCAAGGAGACCGTGCTGGAGAAGGCCGCGCGGGTCACCCGCACCGGCTGATCCCCTGCAGGGCGGCCGATTCCACTGCCGACGGTTCCCCCGGGTGCCGGCGCCGCAGCCGGCGGGTATGGTGGCGCCCAGGTCGATCGGTCATCATGTGGCTTCAGGCTGACGGAGTGGTTCGCGCCACGTGAATGACATCGATACGCTGATGGATCGGGTCTCCGAGATCCTCGGCATGACGCTCGTCACCACCGGCGACGCCCGGCTCACCGTGGGCCAGGTGCTGCTCGCCGTGTTCGCGGTCATCGTCGGCCTCCTGGTGGCGCGCCTGCTCGAGCGGATCGTGATCGGCCGGCTGCGCCGCACGTCCCTCGGTCCCGACGTCCTCCAGCTCATCCGCCGGCTGCTGTTCTACGGCCTGATGGCCATGGTGGTGCTCACCGCCCTGGCGATCCTGGGCATTCCGCTCACCGCCTTCGCGTTCGTCTCCGGCGCCATCGCCATCGGCGTCGGTTTCGGCGCCCAGAACATCATCAACAACTTCATCAGCGGCTGGATACTGATGGGCGAGCGGCCCATCCGCATCGGCGACTTCATCGAGATCGGCGAGGCCAAGGGCCGGGTCGAGGCGATCAACAACCGCTCGACGCGCATCCGGCGCACCGACGGCGTCCACATGCTGGTGCCGAACAGCACCCTGCTCGAGAGCACCGTGGTGAACTGGACGCTGGTGGACGACCGCATCCGCACCAAAGTCAGCGTCGGCGTCGCCTACGGATCGCCGGTGCGGCAGGTGGCGGACATCATGCTGGCCGCCTGTGCCGAGCACGACCACATCCTCGAGGACCCGGCCCCTGCGGTGTTCTTCGAGGACTTCGGCGACAACGCGCTGGTCTTCGAAGTCTACTTCTGGCTGCACGCCGGCTCCGAGCTGGGGGTCCGTGGGGTCGCCAGCGACATCCGTTTCGCCCTCGATGCCGGCTTCGGCGAGGCCGGCATCGTCGTCGCCTTCCCGCAGCGCGACGTGCACCTGGACGGCACTCTGGTTCTGGAACGCTCCAGCGACTAGGGTGTCCACATGACGGGTCGGACCTCCACGCCGGCGCGGCTGGGATGGCGCGAATGGGTCGCCCTGCCGGCGCTGAACATCCCGCGCATCAAGGCCAAGGTGGACACCGGCGCGCGCACCTCCGCGCTGCATGCGTTCCGCGTCGAGCCGGTGACCCGCGACGGGGTCGACTGGGTGCGTTTCTGGGTGCACCCGCAGCAGCGCAGCCACGACGAGGAAGTCTGCTGCGAGGCGCCGGTGCTGGACCGGCGCGTGGTGCGTGACTCCGGCGGCCACGAGGAGGAGCGCGTCGTCATCGAGACCGCGGTGACGGTGAATGGCGAGACGTGGCCCATCGAACTGACACTCACGGACCGTGACAGCATGGGGTTCCGCATGCTGCTCGGGCGAACCGCCATCCGGGGCCGTTACCTGGTCGATCCGGCGGCGTCCTATCTGGCGGACCACGAGGACCACACATGAAGATTGCGATCCTGTCGCGCAACCCGAGGCTGTACTCGACGCGGCGCCTGGTGGAGGCGGCCAAGGAGCGCGGCCACACGCCGGTGGTGGTAGACACCCTGCGCTGCTACATGAACATGGCCATGGCGCGGCCGTCCATCCACTACAAGGGCGAGGAGCTGCGCGACGTCGACGCCGTCATTCCGCGCATTGGCGCGTCCATCAGCTTCTACGGCTGCGCGGTGGTCCGGCAGTTCGAGATGATGCAGGTGTACTCGGTGAACGAATCCGTCGCCATCGCCCGCTCCCGGGACAAGCTGCGCTCCATGCAGCTTCTGGCCCGGCGCGACATCGGCATGCCGGTGACCGGCTTCGCCCACTCCCCGGACGACATTCCCGACCTGCTGGACATGGTCGGCGGCACGCCGGTGGTGGTGAAGCTGCTGGAGGGCACCCAGGGCGTCGGCGTGGTGCTGGCGGAGACCCGCAAGGCGGCTGAGAGCGTGATCGAGGCGTTCCTCGGCATCAACGTCGACATCATGGTTCAGGAGTTCATCGCCGAGAGCAAAGGCACCGACGTGCGCTGCTTCGTGGTCGGCGACAAGGTGGTGGCGGCCATGCAGCGCACCGGCAAGCCGGGCGAGTTCCGCTCCAACCTGCACCGCGGCGGGTCCGCCGAGCTCACCAAGATCACCCCCACCGAGCGCCGCACCGCGGTGCGGGCCGCCAAGGCCATGGGGCTGAACGTCGCCGGCGTCGACCTGATCCGCTCCAACCACGGACCGCTGGTGCTGGAGGTGAACAGCTCGCCGGGCCTGGAGGGCATCGAGGCCGCCTCCGGCAAGGACGTGGCCGGCTCGATCATCGGCTTCATCGAGGAGCACGCCAAACCCGGGCGGACCCGGACGCGGGGGAAGGGCTGACCATGGTGAAGCGAGGCGAGGCGCGCGAGCCGCGCAATCCGGGCATCGAGATCGCCGGCGTGCGGGTCGGGGCGGGCGAGCGCCAGGCGTTCGACCTGCCGGGCGCGCAGCTCTACACCCACACCCCGCTGGACATGCCGGTCGAGGTGATCTGCGGGCGCGCCGCCGGGCCGGTGCTGCTGGTCTGCGCCGCCATTCACGGCGACGAGCTGAACGGCGTCGAGATCATCCGCCGGCTGCGGGCGCTGAAGGTGCTGTCGCGGCTGCGCGGCACCCTGGTGCTGGTGCCCGTGGTCAACCTGTTCGGTTTCATCCACCGTTCCCGCTACCTGCCGGACCGGCGCGATCTGAACCGCTGCTTTCCGGGGCACGCCGAGGGCTCCCTGGGGTCCCGGGTGGCGCACCTGTTCTTCTCCGAGGTGGTGACCAAGTGCACCCACATCATCGACCTGCACACCGGCGCCGTACACCGGGAGAACCTGCCGCAGCTTCGCGCCACCCTGGACCAGAAGCCGGTGGAGGACATGGCCCACAGCTTCGAGCTGCCGGTGATCGTCAACTCCGGGCTGATCGAAGGCAGCCTGCGGGCCGCGGCCCACGAGGCCGGCATTCCGGTGATCACCTACGAGGCCGGCGAGGCGCTGCGCCTGGACGAGAAGTCCATCGTCGCCGGCGTGCGGGGCATCACCAACGTGATGCGCGGCCTGGACATGCTGCCCGCGCGGCGCCGCCCGTGGCTCGCCGAACCCTATGTCGCCCGCTCCACCACCTGGTACCGGGCGCCCACCGACGGCGTGTTCCGGCCTCTGGCCAAGCTCGGCGCCCGGGTCCGTCCGGGGGACACCCTGGGCGTGATCGCCGCGCCCTTCGGCGAGACCGAAAGCTATCTGAAGGCCAAGGGCGAGGGCATCGTCATCGGCGCCAACAATCTGCCCCTGGTTAACGAGGGCGAAGCGCTGTTCCACGTCGCCCGGTTCGCCACCTACGACGCGGTGGAGGAGCAGCTCACGGCCCAGCAGGAGGCCATCGAGCAGGACCGTCTGTACGAGATCGAGCGCACCGCCGACATCTGAGGGCGGGCGGTGGATTCTGCAAACAAGTTGCCGACTTGAACAGTCTTCACACGGCCCCCATGTTCCTCGTGATAGTCTCGAACCCAGCCTGAATCGGAGAGTCTGAGAGCTATGGCCGAACAACATCCGCAATCCTTCCGCACGACCGCACAGGCGGCGTCGCCGGTCCGCACCAGCGGCATCGAGATCAACCGCGTGCTGCGCAACACCTACCTGCTGCTCGGCATGACGCTGGCCTGGAGCGCGGCGGTGGCGGGCGGCGCCATGGCGCTGAACCTGCCGCATCCCGGCTTCATCCTCATGCTGGCCGGCTTCTTCGGCCTGCTGTTCGCCGTGCACAAGACCGCCAACAGCGCCTGGGGGCTGTTCTGGGTGTTCGCGTTCACGGGCTTCCTCGGCTACACGCTGGGCCCGATCCTGAACCTGTATCTGCAGCTTCCGAACGGCGGCACGCTGGTGACGTCGGCGCTGGCCACGACGGCGGTGGCGTTCGTCGGCCTGTCGGCCTACGCGCTGATCACCCGGAAGGACTTCAGCTTCCTGTCGGGCTTCCTGGTGGTGGGCTTCTTCGTGCTGATGGGCGCGGTGCTGCTGTCCTGGCTGTTCGACCTGAGCGGCTTCCACACCGCCATTTCCGCCGGCTTCGTGCTGTTCGCCAGCGCCGCCATCCTGTGGCAGACCAGCGCCATCATCCACGGCGGCGAGACCAACTACGTGCTGGCGACGGTGCTGCTGTACACCCAGATCTACAACCTGTTCGTGTCCCTGCTGCAGATCTTCGGCGCCCTCGGCGAGGACTGAGCGCCGCCGACGGACACCCCCCGTAGGAGCGGGTGGACCGAACGCGCGCCCGCAGGTGAGAGTCGCCGGCTACCCCGTCAGCGCCTCGTACACCTTGGTGAGCTGCTCGGGCAGGTCCTCGATGTCTTCGATGACCAGGTAGCGGGCCTCGGGGCACATGCGCTTGAGGTAGTCCTGGCCCGACCGGTCCACGGTGACGCAGAAGGTCTCCACGCCCTTCGCCTGGGCTTCCTGCAGCGCCCGGGCGGTGTCCTGCAGCCCGTACTCGTGATCGCCCCGCTCGGGGCCGTAGTCGCAGTCCTGGGGAAACCCGTCGCTGATGATCAGCATCACCCGCAAGGCGTGGCCGGAGTCCACCAGCTTGCGGGTGGCGTGGCGGATCGCCGGGCCCATGCGGGTGCTGCGCTTGGGCTTCATGCCGGCGATGCAGGCCAGCGTGCGGCGGTTGAACCGCTCCTCCGGCTCCTTGGCGACGAACAGCTCCACGCAGTCGTGGCCGTAGCCCGAGAAGCCGTACACGCCGTAGCTGTCGCCGAGCTGCTCGAGGGCCGCGGACATCACCAGCATGGCCTCGCGCTGCACGTCGATGATGCGCCGCCGTTCCTCCTCCACCGGCGCCGGCGCGTCGTCCCCGGCCGCGGGCGCCGCCCGGCCCCACAGGAACGGGTCGTCGTCCTCGGGCGCGGCGGGCGGCGGCGGGTCGACGGCGTCGTCGGTGGACGCCGACAGATCCACCAGAAACGCCGCGCACACGTCCCGGTGCACCCGCTCGCGGCGGCTGTAGACCCGGTCGTCCGGGGTCTGGCCGGCACGGGCGTCCTGGCGCGCCTGGATCACCGCGTTGAAATCCAGCTCGTCGCCGTCGGCCAGGCGCGGCACCCGCTGATAGCCGAGGGGTTTGATCTGCTCCAGGCGTTTCTGCACGCCGGCGCGATGGGCGCGTATCGCGCCTTCGAGCTTCGCCAGATCCGCATCCGGTTCGGGCTCCAGGCGGTGTTCGTACAGCCGGCAATAGCGTGGCAGGTAGCGGCGCTCCAGGTAGTTCCACTCGTCGTAGCGGTAGCTGCGGGCATCCGCCTGGCCGGCGCCGATGGCGTCGCGGATGGCGGACCGCTCCATGTCGATGCGCCGCGCCAGGTTGTCCCGCTCCCGGGCCAGGGCGTCCAGCGACAGGTCCTCGGGCCGCAGCTCGCCGTCCGCCAGGCCCTCGGTGTCGCCGGCCTGGGCCTCGTCGCCGTCGAGCATCTCCACCGCCAGGCTGGCATCGAGCACGGCGAGATCCTCCCGCCAGTCCTCGAGGCGCGCCTCCCGCTGGGTCCAGCTCGTCGGGTCGCCGAACTCCTCCTCCATGGGCAGCACCAGCTCCGGCACCGACAGGTCGATCAGCGGCGCGAGCGCCTGATACAGGGACACGGCCGCGGCCGCCGCGTCGTAGACGTCGCCGGGCGTCCGGGCCACGCCGGCCAGCACCGCCGCGGCGGGCTCGACGCAGCCGGTGCCGTCCATGGCCACGGCCGCCGCCGGCGCCTCGCCCAGGGTCGTGCGTTCCAGGGCGGTGAGCACCCCGGGCAGGTCGAAGGCCGGCTCCAGGGGCTGCCGCTCGAGCTGATGGGCCTGCCAGCGTGCCAGGTGCCGGCGGATGCCGGGGTAGGCGGCGACCATCAAGGTGTCGATGCGCACGCGTTCGCACAGGTGGAACAGCCGGCTCGCCAGCGCCGGCCGGGGGAACTGGTGGTAGAAGCGCTCGAAGTCGCTGGCCCGGTGGCCGAGGGTCGGCGCGTCCCGGTCGCCGAGCCCGGGCAGGCGCGCGACGGCAACCTCCATGCGGAAGGCGCCGGTGCCGAACGCCCGGTGGCAGAGCTGCTGCAGGGTCAGCACCCGGTAGGCGGTGGCGTCGGGGCCGTCGAGCTGTTCCGGCAGGTACACGGTGTCGCCGGCCAGGGCGGCCCGGTCGTCGGCCAGCACCAGCCGCCGGCCGGCGAACTCGCCGGTGGGTTTGACGTGGAAGTAGCGTCCGGCGATGCCTTCGGCGAACAGCGCCAGGCGCTCCTCCAGGGGCGCCAGCTCGATCACGGCAGCACGGTGTCGACGATGTCGGCGATGGCGTCCTGCACCGTGGCGTCGTCGGAGACCGCCTGAATCACGGCGATCTCGGCCGCCCGGCGCTCGGCGATGCCGCGCCGGATCAGCTCGCCGGTGTACACCAGCAGGCGCGTGCTCACGCCTTCCTCGAAGCCGTGCTCGCGGAGGTTGCGCACCTTCTCGCCGATCACCGCCAGGCGCTCCGCCTGGCCGGCGTCGACGCCGGACTCGTGGGCGATGATCTCGGCCTCCCGCTCCCGGTCCGGGTAATCGAAGGCCAGGCTGACGAAGCGCTGGCGGGTGCTCGGCTTCAGGTCCTTCAGCACGCTCTGGTAGCCCGGGTTGTAGGAGATCACCAGCAGGAAGTCGGGATGCGCCGCCAGCAGCTCGCCGGTCTTCTCGATGGACAGCAGGCGGCGGTGGTCCGTGAGGGAGTGAATCAGCACCGTTGTGTCCTTGCGCGCCTCGACGATCTCGTCGAGGTAGCAGATGGCGCCGGCGCGCACCGCCCGGGTCAGGGGGCCGTCGCTCCACACCGTGTCGTCGCCCTGCAGCAGGAACCGGCCCACCATGTCGGTGGCGGTCAGATCCTCGTGGCAGGAGATGGTCACCAGCGGCACCTCCACGGACTTGCGCTCCCGGTCCCGGAACAGGCGCCAGGTCATGTGCTCGACGAAGCGGGTCTTGCCGCAGCCCGTCGGGCCCTTCAGCAGCACCGGCAGGCGGGCGTCGTAGGCGGCCTCGAAGATGGTGATCTCGTCGGCCAGCGGCAGGTAGTAGGGCTCCTCGGCCAGGTTCACGGATTCGTTCATGCGGGGACGTATACCTCCTGTCCCTGGCGGCAGTCGCCGAACCCGAGGGCGGGATTGCGGTTGACCAGGGGGCGATTGAACATCGGGTGCGTCAGGGCGCGGACCTCGTGCTCGAGGGCGATGACGGCGCCGACGTCCTCGTTGCTGGGGTGGAGTTCAGGCATCGACAGACTTTAATGCAAATCGGTCGATGCCGGCCAACCGCTTCGCGGCGGCGCCGGGCGGCGCGATCGCGGCTCGCCGCGGTGCTATGGTGGGCCGTCCGATCTTCAGAGAACGCCATGGCCGACGACACCGACCCGCTGCTGGATGCCGTCACGACGCTGGTGCCGCCGCTGCTCACGGCGCTGGAAGCCCTGGCCGGGGCCGGCCGTCACCTGCATCCGCCGGAGCTGGCCGAGCTGGTCGCCGGCGTCGCCCGCTACGAGCCGCCGTTGCGCCAGGGCCTGGCGGTCTTCGAGCAGGCGCCTTGGCCCGCCCATCTGCAGGACTTCCGCGGCGCCGTCACGGCCGCTGCGAATCATGCGCTGGCCGCCTTCGAAGGCCTGGAGGCGAGCCTGGCGCGGAGCAATCCGGTGCTGGGCGCCTACCGGGCCCTCGGCCGCCTGACCCTGGCGGTGGAGGCGCTGTATCCGGTGGCCTTCATGCTGCCGCCGGTGAACCGGTTCTACCTGTGCGATCCCCAGCGCGGCGACGAGGCCTTTCAGGCGTCGCTGCTGGGCGCCGACCCGGCCCGGCAGGACACCGGCGTCATGCACGCCGGCAACGGCCCGCGGGAACGCGGCGGCTTCTCCCTGTACGTGCCGGAAAACCTCGACGACCTGCCCGGGCCCGTGCCGCTGGTGGTGGCGCTCCACGGCGGCAGCGGCCACGGCCGCACGTTCCTCTGGTCCTGGCTGCGCGAGGCCCGCAGCCGCGGCGCCATCGTCGTCGCGCCCACCTCCCGGGGCGACACCTGGGATCTGATGTCCCCGGAAGCCGACTCGGCGAACCTGCGGGCCATGGTCGAGCACGTGCGCTCGATGTGGGCCGTGGACGCCGGGCGGATCCTGCTCACCGGCATGTCCGACGGCGGTACCTTCAGCTACCTGGCCGGCCTCGCCGGCGACGGCCCGTTCACCCACCTCGCGCCGATCTCGGCGACCTTCCATCCCATGCTGCTCGAACTGGCCGACGGCGACCGGCTGGCCGGCCCGCCGGGCTACCTGGTGCACGGGGCGCTGGACTGGATGTTTCCGGTGGACACGGCCAGGCTGGCGCGGGATGCGCTCACCGCCGCCGGCGCGCGGGTCACCTACCGGGAGATCGACGATCTGAGCCACACCTACCCGCGGGAGGAGAGCGTGCGGATCCTCGACTGGCTGAAGGCCCCGCCGCCGTAGACCGGCACGGCGGCGGGCGGTTCAGACCGCCAGGGCCGGCCCCATCAGGCTCTCGAAGTTGCGCCGGTAGAAGCGCTCGCGATCGTCCGACGCGGCGTCGCGCAGGGTGGTCTCGAAGCGCTTCACCGGATTGCGGCCGCCCTCGACGTGGGGATAGTCCGAGGAGAACAGCGGAATGTCCGGCCCCGCCTCCCGCAGGATCCAGCCCACGTCCTCGGCGGGGTAGGGGGTGGCCCGCACCTGACGCCGCACGTAGTCCGACGGCTTCAGCGACAGCGCCTGCAGGCGCTCCTCCATCTTCACGAAGGCGGCATGGGCGCTGTCGAGATAGCGCATCCAGCCCGGCAGCCAGGACGCGCCCTGCTCGATCACGCCGAACATCAGCGTCGGGTGCCGCTCGAGGATGCCGTCGATGATCAGCGTCGCCAGGGTCTGCATCACCGGCGTGGGAATCGCCATGTAGTCGACGCTGCGGAAGTTCTCGGCGCCGCCGTGAAAGTCCGGCGGAATCGGCAGACCGTTCTGGAAGTACATCGGGTCCAGCAGCTCGCCGCCGCCGCCGACGTGGAACAGGATCGGCAGCCCGGCTTCCTCGGCGGCCGCCCACACCGGAAACAGGCCGGTGTGGCTCGGCGAGTGGGTGCGCGGGCACTGGGACGGCACCAGCAGGCCGGCGAAGCCGTCGCGGATCGCCGCCTCGGCGGTCCGCCGGGCGCGGTCGAAGTCGGCCAGGGGCACGTACGCCGTGGCCAGCAGGCGCCGGTCGACGCTGCAGAAGTCCAGCATGGCCCGGTTGTGGGCCTCGGCCACGCCGTAGATCAGGTCCAGGTCGGTACTGTGCTTCTCCAGCTCGGCCATGTGGCCGTTGACGAAGGTGTTGAACACGAGCTGGCTGGCGACGCCGATCAGATCCAGGGCCGCGGGCCGGTCCTCCTTCAGCAGGGCGCCGGTCGCCGCCCAGTTCTTGCGCAGCATGATTTCCTCGGCGTCCCGGGCCCGGTAGTCCGGGTCCTGCTGCTTCGCCATCACCGCGTCGAGCTCGTCCGCCGAGGTGGCGACCCGGGCGGTGCCGTCGAGGCCGAGGATGTGATCCTTCACGCTGGACGTGGCGAAGGCCGCCAGGAACTCGGCGGTCTCCATGATGTGGGCGTCAGCGGCCGAACTCCGTTTCGGCTTGGCGCTCGCAGAGCGAGCGCACGTCGTGGACGACGCCCTGGTCGATGTAGGGCATGGTGGCGCTCCCCCCGGTTGGCCTGACGCCGATGGTACCACCGCGCCGGGACGCGGGCGTTCAGCCCGGCGCCAGCTCGGCGATCTGGGCGCGGCGCACCTCGGCGGGAAAGTAGGTGAAGGTGTTCATGGCGTAGGTCACCCGGTCCTCCACCGTCACGTAGTAGTCCTCGAGTTGCTCGACGTGGCGCAGCCGCGGCACCAGGCCCTGGTTGTTGGCGATCTGGATGGACAGGCCGGGCCGGGCGTTCATTTCCAGCAGCAGCGGCCCCCGGCTCTCGTCGATGACCATGTCGCAGCCCATGTAGCCGAGGCTGGTGACCTCGTAGCAGCGCGCCGCCAGGATCAGCATCTGCCGCCAGTCGGGGATCTCGAGGCCGTTCAGGTCCGCGCCGGTGTCCGGGTGGCGGTCGATCAGCCGGTTGTTCTGCACGGCGGCGACGGAGCGGCCGGTGCCGATGTCGATGCCCACCCCGACGGCGCCCTGGTGCAGATTCGCCTTGCCGTCGGAGGCGTGGGTGGCGAGCCGCAGCATGCCCATCACGGGATAGCCGCGGAACACCACGATGCGGATGTCCGGCACGCCCTCGTGGGACACCGAGCGGAACAGCGGGCTCACCTTCACCAGGCTCTCGATGATGGCGACGTCCTGCTTGCCGCCGAGGGAGTGCAGCCCGCTCAGGATGTTGGTGACGTGCCGCTTGACGTCGTTCAGGGCGATGCGGGCGCCGCTGCTCTTCACGAACTGGTCGCCGTCCCGGCCGACGATCACCAGGATGCCCTTGCCGCCGCTGCCCTGGGCCGGCTTGATGACGAACTCCTCGAGATTGGCGATCTCCCGTTCGATCACCTCGATCTCGTGCTGGGTGCGCACCACGTGCAGCAGATCCGGCACGTTCAACCGGGCCTTCTGGGCCACCAGCTTGGTCTTCAGCTTGTCGTCCACCAGCGGGTAGCGGCTGCGGTCGTTGTAGCGGGCGATGTAGCCGATGTTGCGCCGGTTCATGCCCAGCACGCCGCGGCGGGCCAGGGCCCAGGGCGAGATCCAGGCTTTGCGGGAGAACATCACCGGTTGAACACCGCGAACCGGTGCAGCTCCAGCAGGCGGTAGCCCGTGTAGCGGCCGAGCAGCATGATCAGCGCCAGAACGCACAGGTTCAGCTCGGGAAAGTTGAATGCCAGATGGCGGATGAGCTGCTGGTCCATCATCAGGAACGCGATCACCGCCACCAGCAGGCTGCCGCCCCCCTGGATCACCACTTCCCTGGGGCCCTGCTCCTCCCAGGTGATCGACATGCGCTCGATGGTCCAGGCCAGGATGATCATCGGGAAGAAGGTGATGGTCAGGCCGCCCATGACGCCGAACTGGTAACTCAGCAGGGTGACCAGGGTCATGATGCCGATGACGATCACCACCAGCGTGGCGATCCGTGAGACCAGCAGCAGGTTCAGCGACGACAGATACGAGCGGATCATCAGGCCGAAGGCCACCACCCCGACGAAGCTCACCACGCCGGGCACCAGCTCGGTCTGCAGGAACGCCAGCGCGATCAGCACGGGCATGAAGGTCCCCGAGGTCTTGAGCCCCACGAGGATGCGCATCACCACCACCATCAGCGCGCCCACCGGCAGCAGCATGATGAGCTTGAACATGCCCTGCTCGGCGATCGGCAGGTTGTACAGGGAGATGTCGAAGCCCGGCGCGCTCTCGTCCATCAGGGCCGTCGCCGGCCGGCTCTGGCTGATGATGCTGAACGACACGCGGCTGCGGGAGCCGCCGAGCACTTCCAGCACCGCCGGGCTGGAGGTCTGCCACAGCAGCAGCCGGTCGTCGTCGACCATGCCGGTGGCGGGATCGAACAGCCGCCAGACGTTGTCGTCCCACACCTGCACCAGGTCACGCAGGCCCTGGCGCCGCCGGCCGTCCTCGAGCTCGAGCACCTGCACGGTGCGGGCCGGCACCTCGGCGGCGTTGAGCAGGCTGGCCATCAGCTCCGGCGGCGAGTAGCGGTCGAGCAGCAGGCTCAGGTTCTGGTTGGCGGTGGCCCGGTTCATTTCCAGGGAGAGCTGCTGGGCCAGGGAGGCCGGGTCCGCCGACACGGGAATCACCGACTGCAGGAGCTGCAGCGCCGCGGTCTGGTAGGGCTCGTCCCAGGTCTGCAGGGCCGGGTCCCCCGCGGGCGCCGGTTCGATGTGATAGTCCGGGTCCTCGACCAGGTCCAGCTTGTAGAACAGCACCTGCTCGCCCCGGGCGACGCGCTTGGTCCAGTGGGCGCGCCGCTGCTGACCCTGGGTGGAGACCTCGAAGCCGAAGCCCGAGGAGGCGCTGGATTCGCTGTCCGAGAGCAGCCGGAAGCCGGACTGCTCCGGCGGCAGGGTGAGGTACACCTGGGTCGAGCCGCCCTGGGCCAGGTACTCGACCCGGGCCTCCACCTGCCACACGGTCTGCTGGGCGCCCGGTAGAAAGGGGATGTGGTAGCTCTGATGCCGGTAGGCCGCCGTGCCGACGCCGGCGGCGAACAGGGCGATCACGAAGAACAGGAACGGTCCGCGCTGAGTCATGGAAACCCGGCTATTCCGGCGCCCGGAACGCTGGCTGCACGTGGTGCCTGGCCACGTCGACCAGCGCCACGTCGGTGAGGAAATTGCGGCCCAGGCGCAGCGGCTCGTCGCCGTCGAGCTCGGTCAGCACCACTTCGACCTGCTCGCGCACGTCGCCGATCTGCACGCGCAGGTCCACGGCCGGGCGCCGTCCGGCGGCGCCGGACACGCCGGGCAGCCGCACGTAGCGCTTCAGGGCCCGCTCGATGGTGGCGGTCTGATCCTCCAGCACGAGATCGAAGCGGACCCACTTGCTGCCGTCCCGTTCGAACTCGACCACCTCGGCCACGTCCAGGGCGCTCGAGTCGGAACCGGGATCGATGCGGGCCTCGAGGAACGCCTCGGGCGGCGCCAGCCAGACCCGCTCGACCTGACCGAGCACCAGCTTGTCGCCGCTGACCACCACCCGCTGGGCGTCCGGGCCGGGTTCGCACTGGGCGTTGACGGTGGCCGCGGCCGGCGGCTCGGGACACAGCGACTCGAGCCGGCCCGGCAGCTCGTCGAGACCGGCCCGCAGGGTGGCGAGGCTCTCCTCGAGGGCGCGGGACGCCTCGAGACTGCGTTCCCGCTCGGCGTCGCGCTCCGCCAGGGTGCCCCGCAGCATGGCGAGCTCGGTCTGAACCAGGCGCAGACGCATCTCCAGATCCGCCATGCCATCCGGCGGTTCCGGGTCGCTCTGCGGCAGGGTGGTGCAGCCTGCGGCGGCCGTCAGGGCAGCCGCGCACAGCCAGCGATGCGCGCGGAACCCGCGCCGTCCCCCCATGATCGTCGTTATTGTCATTGATATCTGGTGTCCACCAGAGAACGACCAAGTCTAATGATCGCCCAATGGGCTTGATACTGTATACATGTACAGTTATCGTTCCGGCATGCGGAAACGCGGCTTTCAGTCCCCCGGATTCGACGATCACGCCCCCGCCCGGTCCGCGGCCGGCGACGATCAGCCACGGACACCGGGCAGCGGCTCCGCAATGAAGAGCAGCGGACCCGTGATGAAGAGCAGCGGCCCCGCGATGAAGAGCAGCGGCTCTGCCATCAAAGGCCGGGGCGCCACCAGCAACCGGGCCAGCCGGTTCCTCGCGGTTCACAGCGTCGCCGAAGCGGACGGCTGGTCGGCGCCGCAGGATCCGGACGACGCCCGCAGCGGCCCGGCGACGGAGCTGTACGCCGACCGCACCCGCACGCTCATCACCCGCAACCAGTCGCCGGACATTCCGTTCGACCGCTCGATCAATCCGTACAAAGGCTGCGAGCACGGCTGCGTGTACTGCTTCGCGCGGCCCACCCACGCCTACCTCGACCTCTCCCCCGGCATCGATTTCGAGACGCGCATCTTCTACAAGACCGGCGTCCGCGAGGCGTTGACCGCCGAGCTTGGCAAGCCCGGCTATCGCTGCGCCACCATCGCCATGGGCACCAACACGGATCCCTACCAGCCGGCGGAAGCGGAGCGGCGCGTCACCCGGACGATTCTCGAAGTGCTGCTGGAGCACCGCCATCCGGTCAGCATCGTCACCAAGGGCCGGCTGGTGCTGCGCGACCTCGACCTGCTCACCGAGCTGGCCGGGCTCGGGCTCGCGCGGGTCGCGGTGAGCGTCACGACCCTGGACGACGTCCTCAAGGGGCGGCTGGAGCCCCGTGCCAGCGCCTCCGCGGCCCGGCTGAAGATGATCCGCGAGCTGTCGGCGGCAGGCGTCCCCACCGGCGTGATGGTGGCGCCGGTGATTCCGTTCGTGAACGACCAGGAGATCGAGGCCATTCTGGCCGCCGTGGCCGAGGCGGGCGCCACGGACGCGGGCTACATCCTGCTGCGGCTGCCGCTGGAGGTGAGGGCGCTGTTCGAGGAATGGCTGGAGGCCCACTATCCGCTGAAGGCCCGGCGGGTGATGGGCGCGATACAGCAGATGCGCGGCGGCAAGGCCTACGACAGCGCCTGGGGCGAGCGCATGCGCGGCAGCGGCGCCATGGCGGAACTCATCGGCCGCCGGTTCGCCGCGGCGGCGCGGCGTCACGGGCTGACCACCGGCGACCGCCGGCCCCTGCGGACGGACCTGTTCCGGCCGCCCGGGTACCGCCAGCTCGGCCTGTTCTGAGCCCGCGGCCGGCCGCGGCTTTGACCGCGGCGGGCGTATCGGCAAGCATACGGCTCTTTCCGATCCTGCGAGCCGCCCGTGACCCAGGCCGTCGATTTTCAGCATCGCCACAAGTCCTTCCAGATCCGCCTCGCCGACGACGGCGCGCTGGAGCTCTATCTCGACAACTGTCTGCGCAAGCGCCGTCCCAGGGGCGAGCGGGAGCCCCAGTACGTCTGGACCAACGTGGAGCTCGAGTGGGAGGAGCACCACTACGTGGAGGCGCGCTACTGGGCCAGCACGGGGGCGCTGCGCGTCGACGTAAACGGCGAACCCGTTCTCGAACGGCACCTGTCGGCCTGACCGCCGGCGTCTATTCTTAGGCAATGAGAATCGCGATCGCGCAGTACCGGTGACGGGGACGACGACACCGGCGTCCCGTCTCGCCTGGGTGCTCCTGGCGGGTTGCGGCCTGCTGTGCGCGGTCATTGCCAGCGTCTACCTGCAGCTCAGCGATCGGGACGTCGAGCGCCGCCTGGCCGAGCGCGCCGATCTTGTGGCCGCCGTGCTCGCGGGCACCGAGGCGGACACGCCGGCGTCGGCACTGCTGGCGCGGGCCCTGGACCTGCCCGTGGACGTCGCCGCGGCGGAACTGCTGCACGGCGACTCCGGCCGCCGCCTGGCGGTGACGGGCGCTGCGGCTGCGCCGGCCGCCGGCGTGCGCTGGTTCGAGCGCCCGCTGCCGGCGCGTGGCTGGACCCTCAGGGTCGCCCTGACCGAACCGGACCGGGGCCACGCTTCCCTGGGGGCGTTCGCCTTCACCGCCCTGACGGCGATGCTGGCGTTCGCCGGCGCGGCGGCGGCCGGTCTGGCGCGCTTCGTGCTGGACCCGATGGCGCGCCGCGCCGAAGGCCAGCAGGCGGAGCTGCGGCGGTCCGAGGAGCGCCTGCAGCTCGCGGTGGCGGGCAGCAACGACGCGCTGTTCGACTACGACCCGGCCCGGCGCAAGCTGTTCCTGTCCGACGTGTTTCGCCGCTGGTTCGGCGGCGAGGGCGGCACGGGGGCCCACGTCCGGGTGGACATCGACAACGTCATGTCCCGCATCCACCCCGCGCACGCGCCGCGGGTCTACCGGGCGCTGCAGGCGTGCAGCGAGACCGGCCGTCCGTTCGACGAGGAATTCCAGATCGCCAAGCCGGACGGCAGCTACCTGTGGCTGCAGCTCCGGGGCCGCGGCGTGGCCCAGGACGACCACTTCCGGATATCCGGGTTCGCGTCCAACATCAGCCGGCGCAAGCTGGCCGAAACCCTGCTCCAGGACTCCGTGGAACGTCTCGGGGCGGTGCTGGACAACATCGCCGAGGGCATCGTCACCCTCGACGGCGACGGCCGGCTGTGCACGGTGAACGCCGCGGCGCGGCAGATGTTCGGCGAAGACGTCGACGACCTGGTGGGCCGCAGTCTGTCGACGCTGATCGACAGCGACGCCGGCGCGGACTGGGCGGCCCTGGCGGACCGCCAGCCCCGGGAGGCGCGGCTGGCGCGCCCGGCCGGGGCGGACCCGGCCGGCGACTGTCCGGTGGAATTCGCGGTCAGCACCATGGACATACGCTCCGACGAGCGATTCATCGTGGTGATCCGGGACGTGTCCGAGCGCAAGCAGGCCGAAGGCCGGCTGCGCGCGGCCATCGCGGAATCGGAGGCCGCCACCCGCGCCAAGGACGAGTTCCTCGCCACGATGAGCCACGAGATCCGCACGCCCATGAACGGCGTGCTGGGCATGACCCAGCTCCTCATGGACATGGACCTGACGCCCCAGCAGCGGGAGACCGCCCAGCTCATCCGCAATTCCGGCGAATCGCTGCTCACCATCATCAACGACATCCTGGATTTCTCCCGCGCCGGCTCGGGCCGCCTGAAGGTCGACGCGACCCCGTTCGACCTGCGTGTCGCCATCCGCGACGTGGTGGACCTGCTGGGCCGGCGCCGCAACCCGGTGGACGTCTACATCGACTATCCGCTGGCGCTGCCGTCCCGGCTGGTGGGTGACCAGGGCCGTGTCCGGCAGGTGCTGATGAACCTGGTCGGCAATGCCCTGAAGTTCACCGAGCGTGGCCACGTGCTGGTCTCGGTGTCGGGCGAGGTCCTGCCGGGAACGCCGGGCGACGGCCCGCGCGCCCGCCTGCAGATCGCCGTCGAGGACACCGGCCCCGGCATCGACGCGGGCGCCCGCAGCCAGCTCTTCGAGCCGTTCACCCAGGCGGACGCCTCCACCACCCGGCGTTTCGGCGGCACCGGGCTGGGCCTGGCCATCAGCCGCCGGCTGGTCGAGCTGATGGGCGGCGAGATCGGCCTCGACAGCGAGCCGGGGG
>MDTG01070586.1_pt1 | contig 40179 bp, 26 predicted proteins | sample 811421 | NCBI WGS metagenome assembly MDTG01 (sample SAMN05326645, study PRJNA326480) | marine metagenome | isolation source: seawater | place: Pacific Ocean: South East | collected 2011 | reverse complement strand
CGGCAAGCTCGAGCGCGCGCGGCTGGAGCTGGCGGGTCTTGCGCGCACGGGTGGGCAAATCCTCGGCAGCTTCTCGACCGGCAGCGACGACCAGCAGCGCCAGAGATGCCAACTGGTGGAGGCGCTGGAAATCGTCGAACCGGCTGAAGCCGTCGATCCGGCCACGCCGGTTCAGCTCGAGCGCATCGACGACGACATCCACGCACCGGTGCTCGACGCGTCCGGCGGCGGTGTCGATCGGGTTCGCGGCGGGACGGGCGTGCTCAGCGATCAGTCGGCGTGCCCGTTCCGCGCCTTCGCGCTTCGCCGGCTGGGCGCCCGCGAACTGGCATCGCCGCGGCCCGGCCTGGACGCGGCCGCCCGCGGCAACCTGATTCACGTCGCACTGGAAATCTTCTGGGACGGACTGAAAGACCACGCCGCGCTGATCGCCCTGTCGCCCGAAGACCTGGAGCAGCGTATCTCGACGGCCGCCGAACAGGCGCTGGGCCGCTTCACGGAAGCCCACCGGCTGCTGCTCAGCCCGGCGGGCCGCAGGCTGGAAATCAGGTGCACCCGTCGCACGCTGGCGCGCTGGCTGGCCCTCGAACGAAATCGCGGCGAGTTCCGGGTGCGTGCGCGGGAACAGAAGATCCTGATGGAATTCGCCGGTCTGAAGCTCGAAGGCAAGATCGACCGGATCGACGAAACCCCGGCCGGCACGGTGCTGATCGACTACAAGACCGGGCGGGCCGGCAGGAACGGCTGGCGTCCGGACCGGCGCATCGCCGATCCGCAGCTGCCGGCCTATGCGCTGGCCATGGACCCGCGGCCCGCGGCGCTGGCTTTCGCCCGGATCCGGCCCGACGAGCTGAAATTCGACGGCCTTTGCGAGACCGACACCGGCATTCCGGGCGTCACCGAGCTGGCCGCGGCGAAAGGCGCGTGGAAGGAAACCGAGGACTGGAATGCGCTGATGGACGCGTGGCGGGGCAACCTGAACGGACTGGCGATCTCTTTCCAGGAAGGCCGCGCCGAAGTCGATCCGCGCGACGGCCAGGTCTGCCGCAACTGTCACCTGCATTCGCTTTGCCGAATCCACGAGCGCCAGTTCACGACCGACGCGGCGGGCGAGTCATGAGCGATCAACGGCAACGCCTGGCCGCGGTGGATCCCGGTCGATCGGTAATCGTCCAGGCCCCGGCCGGCTCGGGCAAGACCACGCTGCTGGTCGAACGCTACCTCGCGCTGCTGGGCGTGGTCGAAGAGCCGGAGGAAATCCTGGCCATCACCTTCACGCGCAAGGCGGCGGCAGAAATGCGCAAACGGGTGCTGGATCTTCTCGACCCGGATGTCGATGCAATCGAGCCGCACCAGAAGGCGGCCGCCGAAAAGGCCCGCGCGATCGCCGACAAGGTCGCGCGCTGGAACCTGGCCGCAAACCCGCAGCGGCTGATGATCCGCACCATCGACAGCTTCAGTCACTACCTGGCGCGCACCATGCCGGTGGCCAGCCGGCTGGGCCCGGTGCCGCAGCCGGCAGACAACACCGGCGCGCTCTACCGCCGGGCGGCCCGGCGGGTGCTCGAGGCGCTGGGCGGCGACGACGCATCGTCCGGTTTCGGGGCGGACCTCGAGCAACTGCTGCTGTGGCGCGACCACCGCACCCAGGACATCGAGGACCTGCTGGTCTCGCTGCTGGGCAAGCGCGAGCAGTGGCTGCGGGTGCTCGGGGTCACGGGCCGGCCGGACCGCGAAACCTTCGAGGGGGTGCTGCGCGACGTTGTCGTCGATTCGCTGGCCCAGGCCCGCAAGCAGCTGGACGCGGCGCTGGCGGCGATCCACACCGACGGCGAAGAGATCGCCCACCTGCTGCGCTTCGCCGCCGACACCCTCGCGGCCGAAGGACGAGCGTCCGATATCCGGAAATTCGGCGAAGAAGAAGGCCTACCCACCGCAGATCCCGGCCATTTGCCGCAATGGCAGGCATTGGCCGAGGCGTTCCTGACCAAAACCGGCACCTGGCGCAAATCGGTCATGATCACGACCGGTTTTCCGCCGAAAACGCCGCAAAAGGCGCGCTTCGAGGAGCTTCTTGATTCGCTGGCCGGCAACGACGAACTGGCCGAAAAACTGCACCGCGCCCGCGGCCTGCCCGATCCGCGCTACAGCGACGAGGAATGGCAGGTGCTCGGCGCCCTGATCCGGGTGCTGGAGCGGGCCGCCGTCGAACTCGAACTGGTGTTCGCCGAAGCCGGCCAGACCGATTTCACCGGGCTGTCTCGCGCCGCGCTGCAAGGCCTGGGCGACGAGGATTCGGGTTTCTCCGACCTGGGGCTTTACCTCGACCGCCGGATCTCGCACATCCTGGTCGACGAATACCAGGACACCAACTGGGCCCAGTTTCACCTGCTCGAAAAGCTGACCCACGGCTGGCAGCCGGGCGACGGCCGCACCCTGTTCGTGGTCGGCGACCCGATGCAGTCGATCTACCGCTTCCGGGAGGCCGAGGTGGGCCTGTTCATGCGCTCGCGCGACCGCGGCCTGGGCGGGCTGACGCTGGACTCGCTGCGGCTGGATCAGAATTTTCGCTCGAAGTCGGAGATCGTCGACTGGGTCAACGGCACGCTCGGCCCGGCGTTCCCGGTCACCGAAGACATCGCCGCCGGCGCGGTCGCCTACGCGCGCTCCGAGGCCGGCCGCGGCCCGGGCGGCCGTGTTGAAACGCTCGCATGCCCGGATGCGCGCCGCGAGGCCGAGGCGATCGCCGATCGCGTCGGTCGGGCGCTGGCAGAAAACGTCGACGATCCGGACTACAAGGCCGCGATCATCGTTCGGGCCCGCAGCCACCTGGCCGATATCCTGCCGGCGCTCAAGGCCCGCGGCATTCCGTTCCGGGCGGTCAAGCTGGACCCGCTGGCCTCCCGACCGGTGGTACAGGACCTGCTGGCGCTGGCCCGGGCAATTGGATTTGCAGCCGACAGAGCGGCACTGCTGGCCGTGCTTCGATCGCCGGTCTGCGGACTCACGCTGGCCGACCTGCACGCGCTGGCCGGCGACGGGGCGGACCCGCTGGACGACGACGCGCTGGACCGGCTCGATCCGGACGGCCGCGCTCGCGCGAAGCGCGTTTATTCGGCGCTGGCCGCCGCGCGTGATCTCGTCGGCAAGCGCACTTTGCGCGACCGGGTCGAGGGCGCATGGCGCCGTCTCGGCGGCCCGCATTGCCTGCAGAATCGGGCGTCCGAACTTGCCGAGGCCCGCCTGCTGCTCGATACGCTGGAGGCCGCCGAAGAACAGGGCCTGCTCGAGGACTGGAACGATTTCGAAGAGCTTCTCGACCAGGCCTTCACCGAAGGCGATCCGGCCGACGAGGCGGTGAAGCTGGAAATCATGACCATGCACGGCGCCAAGGGCCTGGAATGGGACCTGGTGGTGCTGCCCGCTCTGGACCGCGGCACCGGCGGCAACGACCGCGAGCTTCTCTACTGGCTGCCGTTCACGCCTCAAGAAGGCGACGAACAGGTGCTGCTGGCGCCGCTGCGCGCCGCCTGGCAATCGGACAACACCCCGCTGATCGACCTGATCCGCTCCGAGCAGAAGACCCGCGACGCATTCGAGAACCAGCGGCTGCTCTACGTCGCCGGCACCCGTGCCCGCCGACACCTCGTCGTCAGCGGCGTACTGGACCCGGCCCGCGACAGCGTGAAACCAGCCGCCGGCAGCCTGATGGAACTGCTCTGGCCGCAGGCCGGCGGCGGTTTTCTCGAGTCGCTGGAATCGTGCGAACCGGAAGCGCCGGGTCAAGGCCGGGACATCGCCGCCGGCCAGTCCGACAACATGCCCGACCAGTCGATCCGCCGCGTGCCGGCCGACTGGCAGCCGCCGCTCGAGTCGGCCCTGGCGTGGACCCCGAAACTGCCCCCGCACGAGCGCGAGGTGGAGATCGAATTCAACTGGGCCGGCGCCCAGGCCCGGCGCACGGGCACCGTGCTGCATTCACTATTGGAGCGCGTCGGCAAGATCGGCATCGAGAACCTGGCCCCGGCCGAGCGGCGCCGGCTGGTCGAGCGCATTCCCGGCCTGCTGCGCGCGCTGGGCGCCGGGCCGGAGACGCTGGACGCCACGGCCACGCTTGTCGCGAAGACGTTCGAGAGTACGCTGGACAGCGAGACCGGCCGCTGGATACTGAGCGGAAAACACGCCGACGCCGCCTGCGAACTCGCGCTGTCGGGCCGCATCGACGGCAAGCTGATCAACGCGGTGATCGACCGCACCTTCATCGACGAGACCGGCACGCGCTGGATCATCGACTACAAGTCCGGCTACCGGGCCGGCGGCGACGTCGAAGGCTTTCTCGCCGAGGAAGCCGCGCGCTACGAAACCCAGCTGGGCCTGTACCGAAAACTGTTCGAGCAGATGGGCGAGACCGACATCAGGACCGCGCTCTACCTGCCGCGCCACGGGGAGCTGCGGGAGGCATGAGGTCCCAAGAGCCGAGCGTGAGTGATACAATGTAGCAATCAATGGAGATGTAATGAAATGGCGCTGAATATTCGTAATCCAGAGACCGAGCGGCTGGCCGCGGACCTGGCTGAACAAACCGGGGAGAGCAAGACCGAGGCGGTCACCCGAGCGTTGCGCGAGCGCCTGGCACGGCTGCGGCGTGAACGGCAGGGGCAGTCCCTGGCCGATGAACTCGAAGCCATCGCCAGACACTGCGCCGAACTGCCCGTCATCGACCCACGAGCACCGGAGGAAATTCTCGGCTACGACGATCGCGGGCTGCCGCGCTGATGGTCATCGACAGCTCGGCGCTGGCGGCAATCCTGTTTGGCGAACCCGAGCGCCGGCAGTTCATCGAAGCCATCGAGGCGGCCGATTCGAAATTGATCTCGGTTGCAAACTGGCTGGAAATCTCCATCATCATCGAAGCTCGTACCGGCGCCGAAGGCAGCCGCGACCTCGAGCAGTTCATCGAACGTGCCGGCATCGAAATTGTCCCGGTGGACCTGGAGCAAGGCAGATTTGCAAGGGACGCATGGTTGCGCTTTGGCAAGGGCCGTCATCCTGCGGCCCTGAATTATGGAGACTGTTTCGCCTATGCCCTGGCCAGAGCCCGGTCGCAAACCCTTCTGTTCAAGGGCGATGATTTCGTCCATACAGATATCCCCGCAGTTCACTGAAACCGTCCGCATGGACGGCAAACTGATCAACGCCGTGATCGACCGCACCTTCATCGACGAGGACCGGACGATGGATCATCGGCTACACGTCCGGCAGGCATCGAGGAAACGAATGAATAGAACCACCCAAAATAGATACGCGCCGGATCGCGCTGTTGCGCCTGGCGAGGTACTAGCCTACGAGCTGGAAGTTCGCGGAATGACCCGCGCAGAGTTGGCGAGGCGCGCCGGCCTGACCGAAAAGCAAGTGATTGCGATTCTCAAGGGCAAGGGTAGCACCATCATCACGGAGGAGACGGCCATCAAACTCGAGCGCGCGATAGGAATGCCGGTCGACTATTGGCTGAACCTGGAGACGAATTTCCAGAAAGCCCGCGCGTGATCACCTGGTATCGACATGCCTCATTCGCGAATTCACTGGTGAGGATAGCCTGTAATCGCAAGCGATTAGAGTTGTCGCCGCTCAGGTTGAAATGGTGGCGACTAAAGCGGTCTGTCGACTTCAACATGGAGAACCAATGCCGCATAGAGGGCGGCAACAGGCCGATAATGGGTCTGCCAGTGCGGCAACTTCAGCTCAGCCAGGGTCGGTTGCACTCAGTCAAATCCCGCCTACCGCGGAGCGAAACACCACAAATGCTACAGGCTTCGCGAAATGGGTAATAAGAATCGCAAAAATGAGAATAGAACCGAGCGGGCGATGGCTGGCTCAAGCGCTTGGTTCCTGGTTGACACGAATGCCTTCATACAATGCCGCAACCTGGACCAGGTCGACTGGGCCGAAATCACCAGCGCTCGGGATGTGAATCTTGTGGTTTGCGCGTCTGTTCTTCGAGAAATTGACAACCTTAAAGGAAGTCGCAAGCGAGCGCGACAGTTCAGTAAGATGATTCGGCCGCTTCTTCTTGATCAGCAAGAGTTTTACGAACTTAAGAAGAAAGACCCGACTTTGAGGCTATTGGTGGTCCCCGATATCGGCCCTTCCGAGGACCTCCGAAGCAAGCTTGACCTAAGTAAACCAGATAATGAAATCGTCGCGAGCTTGAAGGAATTTCGAGCGCATTATCCTCAGAGAGATGCCCAGCTGTTGACTCATGACTCAGGCCCGATGGGAACAGCGAAAAGACTGGGAATTCCGTTTGTGCCCATTCCTGATTCCTGGTTGCTTCCCGTTGACTCTGCGGCGCGACGTGAAATTGCACGGTTAAAAGATGAGATCAAGCAGCTCGCCGCTCAGGAACCAAGTTTCGAGATAGAGTGTTTGGACGATTCCGGCACCCGATGCGACCGACTTGAAGTCGAGGTTCCAAGATACAAACCGCTACCAGATCCTGAACTCGAGGAATTAGAGGAAAGGCTGAAGGCGAGATTCCCAGCCGAAAGTACTTTTGAGCCTGACGACCCGGAAATGAAGGATGCGGTCGAGAATCTCTCGCCCCAGATGCATCGTCGGTTTGTGGCACCACCCGTTAACGAAATCCGGGAGTATTCGGAAGTAGCGTACCCGGATTGGCTCGAAAGGTGTCGCAAAATCATGGCAAGTCTTCATGATAATGTACAGAAGCGGTCCGATCGACCGTCTTTTGCAGCCCGAATCAAAAATTGCGGTACGAGACCCGGGCGAAACGCGCTCATCACTATTGCCGTCAGCGGCGATTTCTTGATCGTTACTCCCGAAAGCGGAAATGAGCGCAAAAACGCGGAGACACAAAACGGCAAGCTCGAGCCGTTGAGACTGCCAGAACCACCTGCCGCACCAACGTGGCGCTGGATTCTTTGCTTGAAGGCGGGGGCCGCGGATACGCCAAAAGCGCCGCAATCGATTGATCTTGCCAATTTGAATCTACCCCAGTTTCAAGACTTTGCGAAGGCCGTAGCGGATGCCCGAAATGTCGGACAGCTTTCCGGTGCGTTTGTTGCCCCACGGGCACTCGCCATGCCGGATCTACGGCAGCCTGACCCCGAGGCGTTCTATTGGAAAACCGGAAAAGCGGGGCGTCCCGGCAAAATACAGGTTTTTGAATGCGCGCAATGGCGCCACTCCACCAATGCAGAGTTGTTCCAGACTGAAATCTGGTACCCGGAAGGTCGGGAATCCGTATCCGGCGCCATTACGGTCAGAGTGGACGCCGAGAATCTTTCCCGACCCGAGAAACGGACCATCCCAGTGCGAGTACGGGTCGTCGAGACTTCCACCATGCCTTTCGCCGAGAGGTTAATCGACGATCTACTAGCTCGCGCCAAACTTTCGGGCTGATGAGGCGTTCATCCAAACCGCACGAACAATTCACAATTATGCAAAAACGGCGTTATTGCGCTTGACAATTGCCTCGCAAGGGGCAATAATTCGTCGCAACTAGACATTGCGCAGAAACGCCGTTACTCCAAATGCACCTTGCCGATATCGCCGAAACCCAATCCGGATACACGTTCCGGTCCAGGCTGGAGCCCGAGCCAACGGGCGATATTTCGGTTGTTCAGATGAAGGACATTTCAGATTCCAACCGGCTTGAGCTGGACGAAGTGATCAGAACGAGCCTGCCCGGCGGGAAGCCAAAGCGCCACCTTCTCCAGCCGGGAGACTTGCTGTTTCGATCTCGCGGCCGCAGTTATGGCGCCGCACTGGTTCCAGAGCAGATCGGCTCGGCCGTGCTGGCGGCCCCGCTTCTACGGATTCGACCGACGAAAGTTATCCCCGAGTATCTGTACTGGTTCATCAATACGCCAGGCGTCCAGGAACGGCTGGCAGCGCTCGCGACGGGAACCTCCGTCCAGATGATCACTACCGATGCGCTCAAGTCTTTGGACGTGCCCGTCCCCAGCCTTGCGCGCCAGCGCGCCATCGCCCATGCCGCCGCGTTGGCGGAGCGCGAACAAGCGCTCATGCAGGGCATCGCCGCCAGACGCAAGACCCTTGCGACCCACATTCTGATGAATATTGCCATAGAGGCCAAATCATGACCGATCAAGTCAACCAGAGGGAAATCAACAATGCCGCCTGGGCCGCCTGCGACACGTTTCGGGGCGTAATCGACCCGGCCCAGTACAAGGACTACATCCTGGTCATGCTGTTCCTCAAGTACATCAGCGATTTGTGGGCAGATCACTACGAGTCGTACAAGGCCGAGTACGGCGATAACGACGAGCGTATCCGGCGCAAGCTTCAGCGCGAGCGTTTCATCCTTCCCTACATCGAGATGAAGGATGAGAAAACCCGGAAGACCACCGACCGTTTTCTGGCCGACTTCAATGCGCTGTACGAACGCCGAACGGCGCCCAACATCGGCGAGCTGATCAATATCGTGCTCGAACACATCGAGGAAGCCAACAAGGCCAAGCTCGAAGGCGTGTTTCGCAATATCGACTTCAACTCGGAATCCAGCCTGGGCAAGGCGCGCGACCGCAATCGCCGGCTCGAAAACCTGCTCAAGGATTTCAACAAGCTCGACCTCCGACCCTCGCGCGTGGACGAAGATCTGATCGGCAACACCTACATCTACCTGATCGAGCGTTTCGCTTCCGATGCCGGCAAGAAGGCCGGCGAGTTCTACACACCCAAACAGGTCTCAAAACTGCTCGCGCTGCTGGCCGACCCGAAACCCGGCGACCGGATCTGCGACCCCTCCTGCGGCTCCGGCGGCTTGCTGATCGAGGCCGCCAGCCTGGTCGAGCAGAACGGCAGTCGCGATTTCGCCCTGTTCGGTCAGGAGGTCAACGGCAGCACCTGGGCGCTGGCGCGAATGAACATGTTCCTGCACGGCAAGGACGCCGCGCGCATCGAGTGGGGCGATACGCTCAACAGCCCGGCCCTGGTCGAGGGCGACCAACTCATGCGATTCAACGTGGTGGTCGCCAATCCCCCCTTCAGTCTCGACAAATGGGGCCACGAAGACCTGGAAGAAGACCGCTATAACCGCTTCTGGCGCGGCCTTCCGCCAAAGTCCAAGGGCGATTACGCCTTCATCACCCATATGATCGAATCGGCCCTGCCACGCGAAGGCCGAGTGGCCGTGGTCGTGCCGCACGGCGTGCTGTTTCGCGGCGGTGCCGAGGGCCGCATCCGCCGCGCGCTGATCGAAGACAACCTGCTCGATGCCGTCATTGGCCTGGCCGGAAATCTGTTCCCGACCACCTCGATCCCGGTCGCCGTACTGGTGTTCGACCGGGCCAGGGAGAAGGGCGGCGCGCGGGAAAACGACTCCGGCGTGCTGTTCATCGATGCCAGCGTCGACTTCCAGCCAGGGAAGAACCAGAACACCCTGCTCGACGAACACCGTCAGCGCATCGTCGAAACCTTCCGAACCCGAGAGAACGTGGACAAGTACGCGTATCTGGCCTCCCCGGAAGAAATCGCCGAGAACGACTACAACCTCAATATCCCGCGCTACGTCGACACTTACGAGGAAGAGGAGGAGATCGACATCGCCGCGGTGGAAGCGGAGATCGAGCAGCTCGAGGCCGAACTGGCCGAGGTGCGGGGCCGCATGAAGCAGTACCTCAAGGAGCTCGGCGTATGAGTGACGGCGAACTGATCCTCTACACCACCGAGGACGGCAGCGCCCGCATCCAGCTCAGGGCCGCGGATGGCACCGTATGGATGAGCCAGCGCGAAATGGCCGACCTGTTCGATACCTCCGTGCCGAACATCAATGTCCACATCAAGAACATACTCAAGGAAGGCGAACTCGAGGCCGAGGCAACCATTAAAGAGGATTTAATAGTTCGCCAGGAAGGCGGCCGTCAGGTGCGGCGCCAGGTCAAGATCTACAGCCTGGAAATGGTGCTGGCCGTGGGCTACCGCGTCCAGTCCCCGCGTGGCACTCAGTTCCGCCAGTGGGCGACGACCCACCTGTGCGAATACCTGATCAAGGGGTTCGTGATCGATGACGCCCGGCTCAAGGAGCCCGGCGGGCTGGACTATTTCGACGAACTTCTCGAGCGCATCCGCGCGATCCGTGCCTCCGAGAAGCGCTTCTACCAGAAAATACGCGACATTTTCACCACTGCCGTCGACTACGATCCGAAAAGCGAGGCCGCCCAACTGTTCTTCAAGAAGGTCCAGAACAAGATGCTCTGGGCCATCACCGGCCATACCGCCGCCGAACTGATTGCCGGCCGCGCCGACCCGGAACTGCCCAATATGGGCCTGACCAGCTGGAAGGGCAGTCGGGTACGCAAGGGCGACGTCGCGATCGCCAAAAACTACCTGAACGACAAGGAAATGCGCGCCCTGGACCGCATCGTGGTGATGTACCTCGACTACGCCGAAGACCAGGCCGGGCGCCGCCGAACCATGACCATGCGCGACTGGGAAGATAAACTCGATGCCTTCCTACAATTCAACGAACGCGAGGTGCTGACCCACGCCGGCAAGCTGCGCGCCAGCGTGGCCGAAAAGCTGGCACTGGAACGCTATGAGAGTTTTGACTCAGCCCGGCGAGATGCGATGCGAGTGGCAGCAGATGCCGAGGACATGGCGGCGCTGGAGGAGGCCGAGAGGCAACTGGAAGCCAAAGGCCGGGGAAAGCAGTAATGAAGCGCAAAGACTTTGACATCGTGCCACTGGGTGCAATTCTTGAGGACACACCTCGCAACGGGTATTCCCCCGTCTGTCCCGAGCTGCCAACCGGGAAGTGGGTCCTTAGTCTGTCAGCCCTCGATGGTAATGGCCTTGACTTATCAGCGCCCAAACCTGCACCTGTAAACGATCCACTTGTCGACAAATTCATGCTGCGACGCGGAGATTTCCTAATAAGCCGTTCGAACACATCCGATAAGGTTGGACGCGTCGGTGTATTTCGTGGTGAGCTCAAGAATTGTTCCTATCCCGACTTGATGATGCGGTTTCGACCAGATTGTGACAAAGTTGACCCTCGCTTCTTGGAGACTTATCTCAACAGCGATACGGCAATCAAGTTCATTCGACAGCATGCCAACGGAACAAGTGGGAGCATGAAAAAGATCAACCGAGAAACGGTTGAGTCCATCCCAGTGGTCATGCCTCCGATCCTAGAACAGGAAAATATTGCGGAGGTAATTTCAAACTGGCACAAAGCCATTCAGAAAAACGAAAGGCTGATCATCTCAAAATTTCAATTCTACGACTTCCTAAGCAAGACGCTACTCGGCCCAACCGTTTGGAGAAGCAGCAAACACCTACGCGCAGACCGACTCTTCGACACGATTTCGGAAAAAAACACCCCCGAGCTTCCCCTGCTTGCCGTTACTCAGGACCAAGGCGTGATTCCACGCTCGATGCTGGATCGTCGGATCAGTATGAGCGCGTCCAACCCCGCCAACTTCAAGGTCGTACGCGAGAACGACTTCGTTATCAGCCTACGTTCCTTTCAGGGTGGGCTAGAACACTCCGCCTACGATGGACTGGTCAGTCCGGCCTATACGGTGCTGCGCTGTCGCCCGGAACTCGAACCCCGTTTCTATCGCCATTATCTGAAGTCACCCGACTTCATCCGGCGCCTCTCGGTAGCGGTCATCGGCATCCGCGACGGCAAGCAAATCAGCTTCCGCGACTTTGCATCAATCAAGCTGCCACTCCCACCGCGCGACCAGCAACAAAAAATCGCCCGACTTCTTGACGAATCAGAGAAAGAAATCAAGCTGCTCAAGCGTCAGGCTTTGCTTCTGCAGAAACAGAAACGCGGCCTGATGCAGAAACTGCTCACCGGCCAGTGGCGACCGGATATGGCAAGGAGGTGACCAGATGAGCGATTTGATCAGAAAACTGATCGACGAGGCCAGACGTATAGAGGAGGATACCGAGCATTCGTTCAAAGGCCACTACAACGCAGCGTCACGCTGGGCACGCTATCACCTATGCATCGGACTTCCTTCTGCTCTGCTCGCCGCGGTTGCCGGGGCGGCAGCATTCAAGCATTACCCAGAGCTGGCGGGAGCATTGGCACTCTTATCGACCGCGCTAACCACCGTTCTGACGTTCCTGAAACCATCAGAGCGCTCTGAGATTCACAAGACTGTTGCCGGCCAATACCAAGCACTGCGGAACCAAGCCCGCATTTTTCGGGAAATCCACCTGACTGAAGATATGGCGACGGAAAAAGCGAAATCCCATCTCTTAGACTTGGCCAACACGCGCGACGAGCTGAATCAGACCTCTCCGGCTATTGCGCGCCGCGATTATCAGCTTGCTAAGCAGGATATCGACGACGGTCGTGCCCACTACCATGTGGATGAGGTGAAAGAATGACAATTAATAGCTATCTTAATAACTTAGCGAGACAGGCAATCCTTCGGGATGATCAAGAAGCGGGTGTGAAACGATCCGTCGCCGCGCTTCAGTCTCGCTTGGTCACCCATTTTGGCACTCAGATCAACGATCACTTCGTTTTTGGCTCCCACAGCCGGGGGACTATCCTGCCGCGGACTATGGATGCTCGGGCCGACGTCGACTATATGGCGATCTTCGCCGACAGCAGCTTTCAGCCCCAAACCTATCTCGACCGACTCCGTCGCTTTGCTGACAGATACTACGGGCGCTCCGAGATCGCACAGTCGCATCCAACAGTGGCACTGGAGCTCAACCACATACGTTTTGAACTGGTCCCAGCGATAATGGACTGGAGGGGCAGCATACAGATCCCGGCGAAGACCTCCGGCTACCAAAGCTGGCAGGATACAGACCCCAGAGGCTTCGACAATCAGCTCACTGCTGCCAATCAAGCCAATGGCAACCTCATTAAGCCACTCTGCCGACTGGTCAAATACTGGAATGCGACAGCGAGACATCCTTTCGAATCATACGGCCTAGAACAGCATATCGTACGTCAGCGATATGGATTTTTTGGACTACTATCGTCGGGGCAATTGGGAGACTACTTCTTTCAGGCGGTCGACTCATTGCAGCTAGATTGGATGGCTCCGCAATGGAAGCGGGAATCGGTGAGCCGCTTGCAACAGCTCGCCTCTCTTGCTCAGTCTCAGGAGCGTTCTGGTAGTTTCTTCCAGGCGGAAGCGACCATCAAACGCATTCTTCCGGCCGTGGGCGGATTGCGGAGAAGCTGAGCCATGGAAAGTTTCCGCTTTGACGAAAAACACCTGTCGCAGATTCCGGCGGTCCAGGTGCTGGTCAATCTAGGTTACGAGTATCTGAGCCCGTCCGAGGCGCTGGCCGCGCGAGGGGGCAAAGCGAGTCAGGTGCTTCTGGAAGACATTCTGCGCGATCAGCTCAAGGCGCTCAATCGCATCCACTACCGGGGTGAGAGCTACCTGTTCAGCGAGGAGAACATCCAGACCGCGATTCAGCGGCTCAAGAATGTCAAGTACGACGGCCTGCTCAAGACCAACGAGGCAGTCTACGACCTGCTCACCCTGGGGGTGGCCCTGGAGCAGAGTATCGAGGGCGATCGCAAGAGTTTCGACCTGAACTTTATCGACTGGCGCAATCCGGCCAACAACGTTTTTCACGTCACGCCCGAATTTACCGTGGAGCGCAGCCGCAGTCTGGACACGGCGCGGCCCGACCTGGTGCTGTTCGTCAACGGCATTCCGTTTGCCGTGATCGAGTGCAAATCGCCTGGCCTGGAAGTCGATCAGGGCATTTCGCAGATGATCCGCAACCAGCGCGATGAGTACATTCCGCGGCTTTTCTGCTACGTGCAAATGGTGCTGGCCAGCAACAAGAACGAGGTGCGCTATGCCACCACCGGCACGCCGGCGAAGTTCTGGTCAAAGTGGAAAGAGCGCATCGACGATGCCGACCTCGTACCGCTCCTGGAAGAGCCGCTGCCTGACCGCATCAAGGCTTCGCTGTTCGATGTGATTTTCAGCGGGCTCGGCGTCCAGCACGACGAGCAGGCCGGCTATCTGCAGACACGCACGATCACCGAACAGGACCGCACGCTTTACGCCCTGTGCCGGCCCGAGCGCCTGCTGGAGCTGACCTGGTCGTACACGGTGTTCGATGCCGGGGTGCGCAAGATCGCACGCTACCAGCAGTATTTCGCCGTGCGCCGGATTCTGGGTCGGGTCGCGCGGCCGGCCGAGGACGGGCGTCGACGCGGGGGCATTGTCTGGCACACACAGGGCTCGGGCAAGTCGCTGACCATGGTGATGCTGGCTCGCGCCCTGGCCATGCATCCCGCCATCCGCAACGCCAGAATCGTGCTGGTGACCGACCGGGTGGATCTGGACAAGCAGTTGCGCAATACCTTCGCCGCTTGCGGGCTGACGCCCGAGCGGGCGACCAGCGGCCGTCATCTGCTGTCTTTACTGGCCGAGGATCAGTCCCACATCGTCACCACCCTGGTGCACAAGTTCGACAAGGCGCTGGCCCACGGTCAGTTTCAAGACATGTCGCGGGATATTTTCGTCCTGGTTGACGAAACCCAGCGCCACCAGCTTGGCAATCACGCGGCACGCATGCGCCAGATGCTGCCCAACGCCTGCTATATCGGCTTTACCGGCACGCCATTGCTCGCAAAGGAAAAGAGCGATGTCCAGCGCTTTGGCGGCATTATCGATACCTACGCCATCGACCAGGCTGTCGCCGACGGCGCCATCGTGCCGCTGCTCTACGAGGGCCGCATGGTGGAGCTGGAGCAGAATCGCTCGGCCATCGATACCTGGTTCGAGCGCCATACGCGGGACCTGAATAACGAGCAGAAGGCCGATCTGAAGAAGAAATACGCGCGCGCCGAGATGCTCAACAAGGCCGACCAGGTGATCTACATGCGCGCCTTCGATATCAGCGAGCATTTCCGCACGAACTGGCAGGGCACGGGCTTTAAGGCCCAGTTGGTCGCGCCCAACAAGGCCTCGGCGCTCAAGTACAAGGAATTCCTCGACGAACTTGGGGAGGTCAGCAGCGAGGTCGTAATCTCGCCGCCGGATCAGCGCGAAGGGTTCGATGAGGTCGATGCCGAGGAGGCCAACGATGCTGTGGTCGCTTTCTGGCAGCGCATGATGAAGCGCTATGGCTCGGAGGACGACTATCTCAAGAGCATCATCAACGCCTTCAAGCACGGTGAAGAGCCCGAACTCCTGATCGTGGTGGACAAGCTGCTGACCGGCTTCGACGCACCGCGCAATACCGTTATGTACCTGACCCGACGCCTCAAGGACCACACCCTGCTGCAGGCTATCGCCCGGGTGAACCGGCTTTACGAGGACGAAACCGGCAGCCGCAGCAAGGAATTCGGTTATATCATCGACTATGTCGGGATTCTGGGTGAGCTGGACCACGCCCTGACCACCTACAGCGCCTTGGAAGGCTTCGACGAGACCGACCTGGCCGGCGCGCTGGCCTCCATTTATGAACAGGTCCAGGCCCTGCCGCAGCGCCACGCCGAATTATTGGATGTATTCAAGTCCGTGCACAACAAGAACGACGAAGAAGCCTACGAACAGTTTCTGGCCGATGCGAACATTCGAGAGACGTTCTACGAGCGGCTGTCCGCATTCGCAAAGACCCTCTCGATTGCCCTGTCAAGCGAACGGTTTATCAGCGAAACATCCGAGCAGCGAATCGGCGAGTACAAGAATGACCTCAAACGCTTCGTCAAGCTCAAACAGGCGGTCAAGCTGCGCTACGCCGAATCGGTCGATTACCGCGATTTCGAACCGCGCATCCAGAAGCTGCTCGACACTCACATCAGCGCCAGCGAGGTGCTGCGCCTGAACGAGCCTGTCAATATCTTCGACAAGGATCGGTTCCAGCAGATTGTCGAGGACCAGGTCGGCGCAAAGGGCGCGGATGCCAAGGCCGACATGATCGCTCATGCCACAAAAAGGGCCATCAACGAGCGACTGGAGCAGGATCCTGCATTCTACGAGAAGTTCTCCAAAATGATCCAGCAGGCCATCGACGATTACCGGGCACGCCGAATTTCCGATATCGAATATCTTGAGCGGGTGACGGAGGTCCGAAACAAAGTTGTGGCCGGCCAGGACGAAGACTTGCCCATCGCGCTATCCGGTCAGCCCGATGCCGCAGCCATTCATGGCCTGCTCTTGCCGGTCGTCAGCACGCATGTCAGCGATGTCAGCCAAGCTGCGGACACCAGCGCCGAAGCGGCCCTGGCGATCTGGAACATCTTGATGGCGCATCGCAAGGTCGGCTTCTGGGATGACCTCGATGCCCAGAAACAAGCGATCGACAGGATTGACGACTACCTGTATGACGAGTTGCGTGGCATAAAATGTATCGACCTGAGCACCGACGAGATGGACGGCATCATCGACAAGACGATGCAAGTGGCCCGACATCGCATGCCGGTGGAATAAGGCCGTGACCGAATTCATTCAGTACGGCAAACACCGAATCGAATACCAGGTCGTGTTCTTGCCCGGGCGACGAACTCTGTGCATCGAGGTGCACCCTGACCAGAGAGTGGTGGTTCGTGCGCCACAGGACTGTGATCCGGTCGTCATTACTGAGCGGGTAAGGCGTCGCGCGCGCTGGATCAACCGTCAACTGATCGAATTCGAGCGCTACCAACCGCGCACGCCACCGCGACAATACCTCAACGGCGAAACGCATTGCTATCTCGGCCGACAGTACCGGCTCAAGATCGAGAGCGGCAACCGCACGCAGGTAAGACCCAAGAACGGCCGCCTGACGGTTGAGATCGCAGGAGAGCCGACAACCGATCGAACGCGTCGTGCCCTGCAGCACTGGTACCTTGGACGAGCCCGTATCGTGTTCGCCGAAATGCTGGATACCTGCCTGCTCCGCATTCCTGGACTGAAGCGCCCGCGCCTGATCGTGCGTCAGATGCGAACCCGGTGGGGCAGTCTTTCAGAACTGGGCAACATGACCCTGAACGTGCGACTCATTCAGGCGCCTCGTACCTGCATCGAATACGTCATCGTGCACGAGTTGTGCCATATTCAACATCACAATCATGACTCACAGTTTTTCGATCTACTTGATCGTGTCATGCCGGATTGGCGTCGGCGAAAAATTCGTCTGGAGTCGGGGGCAGTCTGAATCGTTTAGATGAACTCGCACACCATTCCGCTCCCGAATGGTCCACTCGGCGTCCGCTCTGCCAGCAGGACAGGGCCATTTACGGCGCTTATGTTTGTCCGCTTCCGAACCCGCGGATTGGATCGCTATCCTGCCGTAACCGAATGCATAATGGCCCCGCAGGCCCGGGGGCCGGAAAGCGAACATCATGAGCAAAGACAAACCTGATTCCGACAAACCGAGCGAGTCCGGTCCTGGGGACGAGCACGACGATGTCACCGACCTCTCGACCGAGTTCGATGCCGGGCACGAGACGGACGACGCCGAAGACGAACTCAAGATGCCCGGCTACCAGGTCCTGCGCCAGCTGGGCAGCGGCGGCATGGGCACGGTCTTCCTGGCCCGCCAGATCGAGCCGGTCGACCGGCAGGTCGCGATCAAGCTGATCCAGCGCCGGATTCGCAACCCGGCCGGCGAAGTGCACTTTCTCATCGAGCGCCAGGCCCTGGCGCAGATGCAGCACCCGGCGATCGCCCAGATCTTCGAGGCCGGCACCAATCCCGACGGCTTCCCCTACTTCGCCATGGAGTACGTGCCGGGCGAGCCGCTGCTGGCGTTCTGCAACTCGCATCAGCTTGATATCAAGGCGCGACTGAAGCTGTTCATCAAGATCTGCCAGGGCGTTTCGCATGCCCACCAGAAGGGCATCGTGCACCGCGACCTCAAGCCGTCGAACATACTCGTGTCGCTGGTCGACGGCGTCCCCCAGCCCAAGATCATCGACTTCGGCATCGCGGTCGCGGAAACCAGCGCCAGCGACAGGCGCCACCTGGGGTCGGTCGGCACCCCGGTCTACATGAGCCCGGAACTGTTCGACAACAGCACCAGCATCGACACGCGTGCCGATATCTATTCGCTGGGCGTCATCCTCTGCGAACTGCTCTGTGACCAGCGCCCGTATCCGGGCAGCCTTTTCAAGGCGACCGAAACATCGCTCATCCGGCACAAACTGAACGAACAGCCGCCCGCGTCGGCGTCTGAATTGCTGCGCCGAGCCGCCGGCGACGCCGAGCGCATCGCGGGCCAACGCAGCACCAGCCCCGGCAGGCTCGCCCGCAGGCTGGCGGGCGACCTGGACGCGATCGCCCTGCAATGCATCGCATCGCGGCGCGAGGACCGCTACGCGAGTGCCGTGGAACTGGCCGACGACGTTGCCAACCACCTGCAGCGCAGGCCGGTGCGCGCCATGGGCGACGGCCGCGGGTACCGATTCGGCCGCTTCGTCGCGCGCAACGCATGGGTCGTCGCGGCCACGTCTCTGATCATGCTGGCGCTGGCCACGGGCCTGACCTTCGCGTTGATCGGGATGAACGAAGCGCGCACGCAGCAGCAGATCGCCGAGGCGCGGACCCAGGACCTCGAGCGCATGGTCACGTTCCAGCAATCGATGCTGGGCGACCTGGACCCGCGCCGGCTCGGCGAAGGATTCGTCGAACGCTTGCGCCGCCAGTACGCACAGTCTTTCGATTACGCGGCCGACCCGGAGACCGTCGAAGCCGGCATCGAAGCATTCGAGATCGCCGTCGGGCGGATCAATCCGACCGACCTGGCGCAGGACCTGATGGACGAGTTCATGCTCGGCCGTGCGGTCGAGAACATCCAGCAGGATTTCGCCGATCAGCCGCGCCTTCAGGCCGAGCTCTACCAGACCGTGCGCGACGTCTACGACAACGCCGGGATGATCGAGAGCAGCCTGCCGCTGGCCGAGCGGATCGTCGAGCTCCGGCTCGAAGCGCTGGGCCCCGACGCCACCGCCACGCTGCACGCGCGCCAGAATTATTTCCGCCTGCTGTCGCACAACGGCGACTTCGACGCCGCGCGCGTGCAGCTCGACGAAATCATGGCGCGCATGGATCCCGACGACCCGGAACAGTTGGACCTTCGTCACGACACCTGGGACAGCCTGGCCAACCTGCTGGTCAATACCGGTCGGAATGAAGAAGCACTGGCAAGCGCGCTGGTCAACCTGGAGCGCGCCGAGGCCGAACTGGGTCCATACCACGCCAAGACCGTCAGGGCGCTGAACACCATCGGGTATGTGCACGCGTTGTCGGGCGACTTCGAACCCGCGCTGGAATATTTCCGCAAGAGCGCCGATCGGGCGCGCGAGAATTTCCGGCCTTCGGACCAGCCGTATTACAGCGCGAGGCTGAACGTGGGCGCCGCGCTGAGCGCCATGGGGCGCGACGAAGAAGCGCTGGAAGCCAGTCGCGAAGTCTTCGAGATACTCAGCACGGAATTCGGCCGCCGCAACGTGTCAACGCTGCGGGTGATGAACAACATGGCGCTGACCCTGATGGACCTGGAGCGCTTCGACGAGGCCGGCTCGCTGCTTCGCGAAACCCTGATGCTCGGGCGCGACACCTGGGGGGTCAGCAATCCGATCACGCTCGGCGTCCAGCAAAGCCTGGGCGGCCTGTACATGGAGATCGACGAACCGGCCGAGGCGCTGCCGCTTTACGAATCAACCCTCCAGTGGCGCGAACGCCTTCTGGGGCCCGAACACCCGGATACGCTCGCCTCGCTGGACAACGTCGCCCGGGGGCACCTGGCCCTGGACCAGCCGGCCCGGGCGCTTGAAACGGCGCAACGCGCATACGAGGCGCAGCGCGCCACGCTGGCAACCGGTGATGCCGACCTGCTTTCGAGCATCCGGCTGATCGCCGACATCCACCGGCAGGCGGGCGAACGGGCCGACGAGGTCGCCTGGCGACAGCGGCTGCTCGAACAACTGGACGGCAGCGAGGCATTCGCCGAAGCCGACAACGTCGAGTCCAATATCCGCCTGCTGCAGCTGGCGATCGCAGGCGGCTTTCGCCAGGATATCGCGACGCTGAGATCGGTAATCGATAACCAGCTCGCACGGGGTGGCGACGACCTTGAGCGGGCCGCCGTCCAGTACCGGGCATTGATCGAGACGGTGGACTGACGGGAGTTCCCGGATCGCGGCCGCGGCGGCCCGCTTCCTCCAGCGTGCTTTGCCGGACCCGGGCCGCCCGGCCGGCCGGGGCCTACAATGGACGCCGACCGCAAGAATCACAGGTTCCCGAATGCCGAAAAGCCACCCAATGTTCGCGACCGCCCCGCGCGGCCTGGAAGAAATGCTGGCCGACGAACTGCAAGCCCTGGGGCTGGCGCAGGTCCGGGTCAGGCGCGGCGGGGTCGGCTTCGAAGCCGACCTCGCCGGCGCCTATCGGGCCTGCCTGTGGTCCCGTGTGGCCAACCGGATCCTGCTGCCGCTGGCCGAATTCGAGGCCGACGATGACGATGGCCTGTACGCCGGCGTCCGGACCATCGACTGGGCCGATCACCTGGGCTCTGAAAACACGCTGGCGGTCGATTTCACCGGCATCAAGGCGGCCATCAGCCACAGCCGCTTTGCCGAGCAGCGGGTCAAGGATGCCGTGGTCGACCAGCTGCGCGAGGCCACCGGCGAACGGCCGTCGGTGGATACGATCGCGCCCGATGTCCGGATCAACGTGCACATGCATGCCGGCGAGGTGACGGTGGCGCTGGATCTTTCCGGCGAAAGCCTGCATCGGCGAGGCTACCGGGCGCCGGGCACCGCCGCGCCGATGAAGGAAAACCTGGCCGCGGCGATCCTGCTCCGGGGCGACTGGCCGGGCCTTGTCGACGCCGGCGGCGGCTTCTGCGACCCGATGTGCGGCTCGGGCACGATCGCCATAGAGGCGGCCTGGATCGCCGGCGATTCGGCACCCGGGCTCCTGCGCACGAGATTCGGCTTCCAGCACTGGCGCGGCCACGACGATGCGGCCTGGAAAGCGCTGGTCGACGAGGCTTTGGATCGCCAGGAAGCGGGGCTGGCCCGGATTCCGCCCATCGTCGCCTTCGACCACGATTCGGCCGAAATCCGGCTTGCGCTGCAGAACGTGCAGCGGGCCGGGCTGGCGAAGCACGTGCACGTCGAAGGACGTGAACTCGGGGATGCCCGGCCGCCGAAGGACTGCCCGACCGGGCTGGTGGCGGTGAATCCGCCTTACGGGGAACGGCTGGCCGAACAGCACGAATTGCTGCCGCTGTATCTTCGTTTGGGTGAAACCCTGCGCCGGCATTTCCCCGGCTGGCGGGCGATGGTGCTCAACGGTTCGGGCTGCCAGGTCGGATTGAAGCCGGAGCGCACCTGGCAGATGGACAACGGCCCGATCCAGTGCCGGCTGGAGCGATTCGAAATCGCCGCGGACGCCGGTTACGCCGAACGCCTGCCGGCCGAGGACCTGGTCAACCGGGTGCGCAAGAATCGCCGCCAGCTCGGTAAATGGCTCAGGCGCAACGACATCGACTGCTACCGCGTCTACGACGCCGACATCCCCGAGTACGCGCTGGCCGTCGACGTCTACGGCACCGACGACGGCGACTGGCTGCACGTGCAGGAATACGAGCCGCCGGCCACGGTCGACGCCCGGCAGGCCCAGTCGCGCCTGCGCGGCGCGCTGACCGCCCTGCCCGAGGCGCTGGACGTCCCGCACGAGCGCATGGTGTTCAAGGTCCGACGCCGACAGCGCGGCCGCGAGCAATACGAACGCCACGCCGAGCAGGGCCGATTCCTGACGGTGCGCGAGGGACATTGCAGGCTGCTGGTCAACCTGACCGATCACCTGGATACCGGGCTGTTCCTGGACCATCGCACGGTCCGCCTGTGGCTGGCGGAAAACGCCGCCGGCAGGAGCATGCTCAACCTGTTCAGCTATACCGGCGCGGCCACGATTCACGCGGCCGTCGGCGGCGCACGGTCCACAACCAGCGTCGATCTGTCGCGAACCTACCTGGACTGGTTCAAGCGCAACCTGGCACTGAACGGGCTGGACGACGGGCCGCACCGGGCCATACGCGCCGACGTCGCGGAATGGCTGGCCCAGTGCCGCGAGAGATTCGACCTGATCTTCCTGGACCCGCCGAGCTTTTCGAATTCGAAGAAAATGGATTCGGCGCTGGACATCCAGCGCGATCACGGCGGCTTGATCCGAAATGCCATGCGCTGCCTGGCCGCCGACGGCGTGCTGGTCTTCTCGACCAACCTGCGCAAGTTCCGCCTGGACGATGACCTGGCCGACGAGTACCGGATCGAGGATCGCACCGCCTGGTCGATCCCGAATGACTTCGAGCGCAACCGCAAGATCCACCAGTGCTGGTTCATCCGTCATGCAGAATCGTGATCAGGCGTCTGCCTCGCCATTGTCTTGTACGGCATCGAGGCCGTTTTTTCCAGCCGCGGATGCGCGCGGATACCCGCAGATGAAAGCAGATAACAAGCAGATGGTCCGTTGCTGAAGCGAGGTATCTCCGCGAGGTGCTTCGCCTGCTTGCCCGACGAGGTGACGCCCGCCTGCGCTGCTTGGCATTCACGTTCTGCTTGTCATCCGCGGCTTTCCGCGTGAATCCGCGGCCAGAAGGAGCTCCGGGTCCGCCGTCCGCGGCGACCTGGACAATAGCCCGCGAATACAGGTGATCCGCCACGGGAGCAAGAAAATGAATGAACCACATCCATCCGATGAAAGATTCATGCAGGCCGCGATCGACGAGGCGCAGGCGGGCGCCGACGAGGGCGGCATTCCGATCGGCTCGGTGCTGGTGCACGACGGTCGCATCATCGGCCGCGGCCGCAACCGGCGGGTGCAGCAAGGCAGCAGCGTGCTGCACGGCGAGATGGACGCGCTGGAGAACGCCGGCAGGCAGCCGGCCCGCGTCTACCGCGAGAGCACCCTCTACACCACGCTGTCGCCCTGCCCCATGTGCTCCGGCGCCATCCTGCTCTACGGCATTCCACGCGTGGTCATCGGCGAGAACCGCAGCTTCATGGGCGAGGAGGCGCTGTTGAAATCGCGCGGCGTCGCGCTGGAAGTGCTCGACGACCCGGACTGCATCGCGATGATGGAACGCTTCATGCGCGAATCGCCGGAACTGTGGAACGAGGACATCGGCGAATAGGGCTGTTTGTTGGTTTGTTGGTTTGTTGGTTTGTTGGCTGGTTGGCTGGTTGCTTCGCCATGGGCTTCTACCGACTACCGACTGCCGACTACCCGCTTCTGGATTTTTGCCGCCGACCGGCGTATATTATGATTTACTGATGTTAAGCACGGAGGCACGACCATGAAATGCTCCAGGCTTTTATCCCTTCTCGTCGCGTCGGCACTGGTGCTGCCTGGCTGCGCGACCACCGGCCCGCGCGAACAAAGCGGCCTGCTGATCGGCGCCACGCTGGGCAGCCTGGTGGGCGCGGCCGCCAGCTACAGCGGTCACCGCGACTGGCGTCACGGCGGCGACGGCTACAGCACTGCCGCGATCGTGATCGGCGGGCTGGTCGGCGCCGCGATCGGCGGTTCGATCGGGCGCGAGATGGACGAGCGCGACCGGGAATACGCCGGCTATGCGCTGGAGAATGTGCGCACCGGCGTGCCGTCGACGTGGCGCAATCCGGACACCGGCTACGAATACGAAATCACGCCTACCGAAACCTTTGAAACGCAGACCGGACCGTGCCGCGAGTACACGCTGGAAGCGATGATCGGCGGCAAGCCGGAAACGATCTACGGTACGGCGTGCCGCCAGGCCGACGGCAGCTGGGAGATGGAACAGCGGTAAGCTGGTTCGTTGGTTGTTCGTTGTTGGTTAAAGTGGCCGGATATCGTGCTAGACCGTCCCGAACCAACAACCAACAACCAACAACCAATAACCAACAACCAACAACCAGCTCACCAGACTACCACCCCCTGGTTCCCGGGCCGCCCTTGAACGGGCCCTTGACCCAGCTGGTGATCCAGCCGCCGTAGAAATCGCCTTGCTGCGGCATCACGCGTTCGCCTTCGACGAAGCAGCCGTTGACGCTGCGCGCATAGAACGACACGCAGTCGCGGATTCGGTCGTCGGTCGGCTCGGGGTAGGCCCAGCAGGCGTCCTCGATCAGTCCGGTGGAGGTCTCGAGGTGCCAGTACCTGGCGTGGCCCTTCCATTCGCAGAAGGTGCGCGTGGCGCTGGGCCGGAGCACGGAAAAGTCGACGTCATCGGACGGAAAGTAGAAGCACGGCGGATGCGACGTCTCCAGCACGCGCAGGCCCGAACGCGTCTCGGCGATGGTTCGGTTGTCGTGCTCGACTTCGAGATGCCAGTCGATCTGCTCGATCCGCGGCGGCCGTGGATAGTCCCAGACCGATTCGGAGTCGGGCAATGCGGTTCGCGTCGTCATGCCGGCACGCTAGCATTGTCGCGTCGGCAGTCGATGAAATCCGTGCTCATCGACCGTGCGAGTCGTTTCCTGAGCTCAGCCTTCCGAAGCCGGCTCGGCCTTTTGTTCCGGTTCCTTTTCCACGGTCCGGCAGACCCGTCGACTCAGGCGCGATCCCGATGAACTTTCCTGGTCGAAGCAGACCCGTTCGGTCTGGGCCTGAGAACCCTCGGAACCGGCAGGCGTGGTCGAACATGCTGCAAGCACGGCGGCAAGCGCGCCGATGACGGCGAATCGATAACGTATGGACACTTGATGAAACCTTGTGAGGATGGATTGACTGCGAAATCGCGCCACAGTCTACAGGCTTGCCGCGTCGTTCGGATGCCGGATTTCGATTCGAGCGTCTGGAGATCGCTTCGAACGTTCAAGAAGGTTCCGCCGGTGCGTCCCGGCCTTCGGCCTGCTCGGCAAATGTCTTGCGGCTGGCTGCATCGAACAGCACGAATCGCACGTCCAGCCCTTCCGGTGCGCTCGCCCTGACCGTCTCGATCGCGATGCGCGCCGCCTCCTCCAGCGGATAACCGAACGCGCCGGCCGAGATGGCCGGGAAGCCGACCGATTCGATCCCGTACTCGCGGCAACACGCCAGGGCGTTGCGGTAAGCGGCGGCCAGCAGTTCGTCGGACGGTTCGTCTATCCCGTAGCGCGGGCCCAGCACGTGGATCACGTATCGATTGGGCAGGTCGAAGCCTTCGGTCACGACCGCCTGGCCGGGCTCGATGGGCGCAAGCGGTCGACAGGCCTCCTCGAGGCCGGGACCCGCCGCGCGGTGGATGGCGCCGGCGACGCCCCCGCCGATGCGGAGCTGTGCGTTGGCCGCGTTGACCACGGCATCCAGGTCGGGTTGATCGGCGATGTCGCCTTCTACGATTTCGATTGGCATCCGGGCCTCCGGAGTCGTGGTTCGCTCGTTACCGTAACAGCGGCGGGCTACCGACAGCAGGAACCTCTGAACAACTCTGCATGGGCGCGCCGGTGCCTTTGCGCTCAGGCGTCGGCATCGCGCAATCTCTCGGTCTTGGGGGTAATGGCATCGGCCCCCGGTCTGTGCCTGTCACTGGCCAGCACGATGCGATCGCGTCCGGCGTGCTTTGCCTGGTACATGGCCCGATCGGCGCGCGTGATCCACGCCGGCCAGTCCTCGTCGCCGCCCAGCACCGCGACGCCGGCCGAGAAGCGGATGGCTTCGCCGAAGTAGGAAAGCTGGTTGCTGATTCGCCTGTGGAGCGACTCGGCAACCTCGCCCGCGCTTGCCGGACCGTGGTCGGGCAGCAGCAGCACGAACTCCTCGCCACCGAAGCGATAGAAACCGTCTTCGGTCCGAATATGCTCGCGAACCAGGTCGGCGAACTCGCGCAGGGCGCGATCCCCCACCTCGTGTCCGAACTGGTCGTTGATGCGCTTGAAATGGTCGAGGTCGAGCAGGATCAGGGTAAAGCGCTTGCCGCTGCGACGATTCGCGGAGACCGCGGCGGTCAGGTCCCTGCGCATCATTCGGCGATTGCCGGCGAAGGTCAGGGGATCCTGCAGCGCCAGCATCTGCAGCTGGTCCTGGTAACGCGCCAGGCGCTCGGCGAAGATATAGGCGAACGTCGTCACCAGCAGTGCGGTCACGATATAGGTGACGCCCTCGAGAATCGACTCGAAAAGGCTGGTTTCGATGATCAGCACCGTCATCAGGATCAGATTGGACACCAGCGCGAACCGGCGACCGGTCAACAGGAAGTTGATCCACAGCACCACGTAACCCCAGAGGATGCCGGTGCGCCCGAACATCGCGGTCGAGGCAATGCAGGCGATGACCACGACCACAGCGAAGAATCGCCCTGCCCTCTGGGTACGACCGCTGCGAATCGCGTAGGCCAGCACCAGCAGTACGCTGGTCACGATCATCAGGTTGACCACGGCGCCGAAGTAATGGCCGATCATGAGCCGGAAGATCACGAAGCCGGTAATGACCGCGGCAGCCAACGCGCCGAAAAGCACGATCATCGCGAATTGATAGTCATCGCGAAATTGCCTGCGAACCCGTTCCCAGGACTCGAAATAAGGCTGCGCTTTCATGAATCCATCCGCTACCCGGCTCGTTGTGACCCCACTCGGAACAACTTATCACGAAGGTTCGCTCGATCACCAGCCCGAACGCGCCCCCCGGGTGGACTCGGCCGGTCTCGAGGCGCGCCGGCAAGGCACGCAACACCGGGAGAATCATTCTGGAACGATTGGATTCCTGACAATCAATGTGCAACAATCCGCTTCCGGCGGCCGATCCGGCAAACCGGCCCTTCAAGAAGAACAACGACAAAGGAATATTCCCGATGAAACGGATTGGTCTTGCAGCGTGGCTCGCGCTGGCGGCGGTGAGCGTCCAGGCAACGGAATTTGAGGCGATCGCGCTCGGCGCACTCGACGACGCACGGGAACGCATCGGTCTCGATGAACTCGACATCGGCGACGTCCGGATTACCGACAGCTATGCCTCGCGCCACAACGGCGTTCATCACGTCTGGCTGCGCCAGTTCATCGACGGTCTGCCCGTGGTCAACGGTGTCGCAAACGTCAATATCGACAAGAGCGGCAAGGTCATCGGCCTGCACAGCCGGATGGCGAACGTGGATTTCGAACGGTTGCCGGAGCGGACGCCGACCATCGATGCGCTGGCCGCCATCGGCGCCTACGCGACGAGTCGCGGCATCGACGTGAAGGTCCAGCCCCAGCTTGTTCGACGCGAGAGCGACCAGGTGCTGACCTTTTCCGGCGGTGACCTGGCGCGCCGCGAGATTCCTGCGAACCTGGCCTGGTACGCGATGCCCGAGGGCGGTCTCAGGTTGGTATGGGAAATATCGGTGGAGGAACGCGTCGGAAGCGACTGGATGCATGCATTGATGGACGCACGCAGCGGTGAACTGGTCCAGGCGATCAACTGGACCCAGGAGGCAAGCTACAAGGTGTTCGCCGAACCGCTGGAAAGCCCGGCCGAAGGCGCGACTACAGTTGTTTCGGATCCCGCCGACCCCTCGGCGTCACCGCTTGGATGGCACGACGACGGCAGCAGCAGCTTCACCGATACCCGGGGCAACAACGTCCTGGCGCAGGACGACGCCAACGGCGACAACGCGGGTGGAAGCCGCCCGGACGGCGGAGCCTCTCTGATCTTCGACTTCCCGTTGCACCTCGACACCCAGGCGCCTGCGCAGTACCTCGCATTCGCCACCACGAACCTTTTCTACTGGAACAACCTGGTGCACGACTTGCTCTGGCATTTCGGATTCGACGAGCCTGCCGGAAACTTTCAGTTCGACAATTTCGGCACTGGCGGTAACGGCGGCGACCCGGTGATCGCCGACGCCCAGGACGGGTCGGGCACCAACAACGCCAATTTCGCGACGCCGCCGGACGGCATTCCGGGACGCATGCAGATGTTCGTCTGGCAGGCGCCCGACCCGGGGACCCTGCGGGTGGACGCGCCGTCGACGGCGGCCGGTGACTACCTGGTGCGCCGTGCCAGCTTCGGCGGCGCGGTCCCGGTTACCGGCACCACCACCGGGCTGGAACTGGTCGGTGACGGCTCCGGCGCGCCCGAGCAGGGCTGCGCGGCGCTGCAGGGTTTCACCGCCGGCAACATTGCCCTGGTTCGGCGCGGCGGCTGCGAATTCGGCCTCAAGGCGCTCAACGCCCAGACCGCCGGCGCGATCGCCGTGATCGTCATCAACAATACCGGAAGCAACGCCACCATCGCCATGGGCGGCGGCGCGGACGGCGGTTCCGTAACGATCCCGGCGGTAATGATCGGAAATATCGACGGCGACGCGGTGGTATCGGGTTTGCCCGCAAGCGGCAGCCTGTTCGACGATTCCGATCCCGCGCTCGATCGCGACAGCGATCTGGACGCCGGCATCATCGCCCACGAGTACGGCCACGGACTGTCCATCCGGCTGACCGGCGGTCCGTCCAATTCTTCCTGCCTGTTCGGCGACCAGCAGGCCGGCGAAGGCTGGAGCGACTTTCTCGGCCTGTGGCTCACGGCCAAGGCGAGCGACTCGCTGGACAAGGTCAGGGGCGTGGGCAGCTACGTGATCTTCGCCGAGAACATACCCGGCGCCGGCATCCGGCCCGCGCCCTACACTCGCGACATGACGGCCAACCCGCTGGTCTACGAAAGCGTCAACGGCGTCAGCATCCCGCACGGCGTCGGCACGGTGTTCGCCTCGGCCCTGTGGGACATGTATCTCAACCTGGTCGAGAAACACGGATTCGACCCGGACTTCATCGGCGGCAACGGCGGCAACCACATCGCGCTGCAGCTGGTCATCGACGGGCTCAAGCTTCAGACCTGCGGCCCGACCTTTCTCGACGCCCGCGATGCGATCCTGCAGGCCGACGTCGTCAACAACGCCGGCGCCAACCAGTGCGAGATCTGGAACGCGTTCGCGCGACGGGGCATGGGCACCGATGCCGACGACGGCGGCAGCGCAACCACGCTGGCCGTGACCAACGGCTTCGAGGCGCCACCGGCATGCGGCGGCCCGATGTTCGCCGACGGTTTCGAGAGCGTGACCGCGCGCTGAAACTACTTGGTGCGGGCCTGTCCGAGACGGGCCCGCACGCCTGATCGCGTTGGCTCCGACCGGACGGGCCCATCTTCGACGTCTTGCTCAGGTCTTGAGCGGGTGGTCGTCGGCCAGTGATTCGTTGTCGCGCCCGTCCAGCGGCTGGACCGCCGTGGTCTCGTCGAACCAGATGTACTCGTCGAACTGCTTGGTCAGCACCGATTCGAAGTAGTGGCTTATTCGCTCTGTTTCCGGGCGGTAGATCACTCCGATGGCGCGTTCGAGACGCGGCGTCGCCAGATCGTGCCTGAGCTCCGCCGAATCGCCGCGACTGAGCGGGAGCGTGAACCTCGGATGGTCGACCTGGTGAAAGATCCGCTCGTAACTCTCGGCATGCGAGGGCCGGACGCGCATGACCTGCATGGGTTCGTCCCAGTTCGATGCCGCGGCCACCGTGCCGTGGTCGGTCCCGAAACCCACCAGGTAGGCATCGTCGCCCACCGTCTCGCGCGCCAGCTGACCGATGTTGATCTCGCCGCGCATGCCCATCTCGGTGGCAGTCGCATCGCCAATGTGGCTGTTGTGCGCCCAGACCACCGCGCGCGCGCCGTCGCCGCGGTGGCGCATCACCGACCGCAGCGTGCTGAACATGTGCCGATCGCGCAGGTTCCAGGATTCCCGCGAGCCGTAATACATGATCCGGTAATAGCGCTCGGCGCTCTGCACCACGCGCGCGTTCTGCTCGGTGTCGAACATCGCCTCGCCGTCGGCGGCGCGATATTGCAGGCGCCGCTGCAACAGCTCCATCAGGGTGGCGACGACTTCGTCTTCGCAGTCTTCGCGCTCTCCGGAGACAGTAGCTCGACCATACGTCGCCGGTTCCTTTTCCCATGGCGAAAAACAGCTGTAGCGCTGGCGCGCGCGCTCGGCCGCCGCCGGATCGACGCGCTCCAGGTATTCGAGCACGGTATAGATCGAGTTGTAGAGGCTGTAGAGATCCAGCCCGTGCACGCTGGTCATGCCTTCGGCCCTGTCCTGCCTGCCGTTGTGCGCGCGCAGCCAGTCGATGAACGCCAGCATTTCGCGATTGCGCCACATCCACTGCGGAAAGCGGGAAAACGGGGGCTCGGCCAGGCCGGGACCGTCCCAGCCGCGAACCCAACGGTCCAGCATGCTGGTGTCCGGCCAGTCGGCCTCGATGCCCAGCACGGTAAAGCCGGCCCTTTCGATCAGCGCGCGGGTGATCTCGGCGCGCATCCGGTAAAACTCCGACGTGCCGTGGCTGGCCTCGCCGATCAGCACGACACGGGCCGAGCCGATACGATCGATGAGTCTGTCGATGTCGGCCGATTCGATATCGTCGAACGGCTCGCACGCTTCACCGATCCGGCGCGCCAGGTGCTGCCGCTTGATCGAAAACCGGGGGCCGGTCGGGGGTGCCGGATGCTCCGGCGCGCCGGCCTGCCAGCCCTCGCTTCCGACCAGCGGCACGAACTGCACTCGACCCAGTGAATCCTGGCTGTATTCGTGCTGATCGAGCTTGGTTATCCGCAGCAGCTCCTGGCTACGCGTCCGGTCACCGACGGGAATGACCATTCGTCCGCCTACGGCAAGTTGCTCGAGCAACGTGGGCGGCACGTCCGGGCCGCCGGCCGATACCAGGATCGCATCGAAAGGCGCGTACACCGGCCAGCCGCGCGTGCCGTCACCCTGGCGAACCTCGACGTTGTCGTATCCGAGCGCACTGAGTCGCTCGCGCGCCAGCGCGGCGAGTTCGTCGTGGTATTCAATCGCGTGAACGCTCTCCGCCATTCGGCTCAGGATCGCGGCGGCGTATCCCGAACCGGCCCCCCCCTCCAGGATCCGATCGCCCTCTTCGAGCCGCAGCGCCTCGACCATCAACGCGACGATATACGGCTGCGAGATCGTCTGGCCCTGCTCGATCGGAAGCGGTCCATCGCGGTAGCTCAACTCGCGATAGGTTTCCGGCACGAATCGCTCGCGCGGCACCGTGCGCATGGCGTCGAGCACGCGCGGGTCCTCGATGCCGCGCTCGACGAGCTGGCGTTGGACCATGTCCTCACGTTGGCGACGGAAGCTGGTCATGGCAGAACCTCCTTGTGGAATCAACCGTTGGTTGCAGAGGGCAAAGACACGGCGATCGCGGGCAAGGCTTGTATGAACCATCTCTTATGTTACGCCTGCCCGATCGCCCTGTGGGTCGAAACGGTGCTTTTCGCCACCGAATCCTCTGCCGGCGAATCCGGCGGGTTCGCGTTGTGCTATTTTCTTCGAACAGTGCGTCCGGACGCCGGCTGCCAACCGCCGTCTTCAGGGAGACAAGGTCATGCCAAGGCAAGCGTACCTGGAGTGTTTCACCGGAGCGCGAACTGCACCCAAACGCTTCGAACTGACGGAATTTCCGGCCCGGATCGGGCGCCAGCCCGGTTGCGCGGTGCAGCTCAACGTCGCCCGCATTTCGCGCGTGCACGCCGAGATCCGGCGCGACGAGTACGGCTACCTGGTCATAGCGGACCTCGGCAGCACCAACGGAACGTTCGTCAACGGCCGGCGCCTGGAGGCATCGGCCCGGATCATCAGCGGCGACGTCATCCACGTCGGCGACCAGGAGATGCGGCTGGTGGAGGAACAGGCCGAAGCGGCCCCGGCGCACGACGAGATGACCCAGATCGGGCTGGGTACGCTGCCGCACGAATTCCCGACGATGGTGCGGGAGTTCAACGAACTCCTGGACCGGGGACTCGTCGTCGGCTATCGCCAGTTGATTACCGACAACCAGGGCGTGCCGTTCGGGCATGAATTGCTGGGCCGCGGCAGCCACCCGACGCTCGACGCCGGGCCCGGCGAATTGTTTGCGCTGGCCCGTGCGCTGGACGCCGAGATCCGACTGAGCCAGCTGATGCGCCGCAAGGGATTCGAGGCCGCCGAGCGCGCCGGCATGACCGCGCCGCTGTTTTTCAATACCCATCCGGCCGAGTGTCGGGCACCGGACCAGCTGGTGGCCGAACTCGAATCGCTGCGCGCCCGGCACCCTTCGCTGGACCTGGTGTTCGAAGTCCACGAAGCGGCGGTCACCGACCTGGGCGTGATGGCCGATATAGGCACGGCCCTGCGCGCAATGAACATCCGGCTGGCCTACGACGACTTCGGGGCCGGCCAGGCGCGGTTGCTGGAACTGGTGGAAGTGCCGCCTGATTTCCTGAAATTCGACATCGCGCTGGTGCGCGGGGTCGGCGAGCCCGACTCGGCGAGGTACCGGCTGCTGGCAACGCTCAACTCGATGATTCGCGACATGGGCGTGCGCACGCTGGCCGAAGGCATAGAGGACGAGCCCACGGCGCGCGCCTGCGCGACGATAGGCATCGACCTGTTCCAGGGATTCCTGTTCGGCAGACCCGAACCGATCTGACCGGGCACTCGCCGGGCAGGCTCAGCCCTGGCCGTCGCCGGCGCGCATGACCCGCCAGGCGCGCAGCCGGTTGACCACGTTGCGAGCCACCGGCACGGCAGCCCGGCGCGCTTTCTGTTCCGCGGTCAGCGCGACGTATTCGAGCTTCTCGGCGGTCGCCGGACCGAGGTTCCGGCTCGAATTCAGGTCCAGAACACGCACCTCGAGGCTGGCCAGGTACTGGAGGTCGCGACGACCGTAGTACAGCAAGTCGCGTTCGCCGACAGGCACGACGTCGGCATAGACCAGCACGCCGGCCCCGGCGTCCTGGGCGGTGCGGGCGACGCCGGCCAGGCTCTCGGCGTAGACCAGGCCTTCGATCATCTGTTCGTCCATCACGTCGAACGACGCGTCGCGCAGCGCCTGCTTGACTTCGCGCGCGACCACGCGCGCCACCGCCGGGTCGCCCACGGCGATTACCGCCACCCTGGAATTGATTGCCGCCGCCGCGGCCGGCTCCGTGCGCGCGGCGCGCGTCGGCGTCACCGAGGCCAGCGGTTCACCCGAAGACTCGCCCGGCTCGACCAGGGCCCGTGCCGCAGCTTCGTCGTCGTCCGCGCCGGCTGCCGGCCCGGCGTCCGCCACGGCGACAACGGGAGACGACGAATCTGCACCAGCCGGCGCCTCGTCGACCACGGCGGGTTCGGCCACCTCGATCCGGAAACCGGCCCCCGAGTCGGCGCTCGCGGAAACGTTCGACGTATCGGCGGTGACGTCGGCCTCGGCAGGGCCATCGTCTTCGGCAGCCGGGTCGTCCTGGACCCCGTCGACCGCAAACCGGAATCCGGCATCCGGGTCGGCGGGCATTTCCGTTTCTACCGCGGCCCGCTGCGGTTCCGGCGCCGCTTCGTCGGCCGGCAACGGTGCGCCCGGATCGCCGCTGGTCATCTGGATCTGGCCGCTGTCGACCTGCGGCGGAACATCGTCGCGAACCTCTACAGGCGAGTTCGATGCAGGGTCGTTCGCATCCCCTGCGGCATCGGGTGTCGGGTCGAACATCGCCAGCATCGACCGGTCCGGCCCGGCCACCAGGTACCACGAACCCGCGATCGCGCCGCCTGCGAGCAGCAGCAACACTGCCGCAAGCACCAGGCCGCGGCCGATGCCACCGCGGCCGCGCTCAGGTTCGGGGTCCAGCGCAACGGTGGGCTCGGACGGGGGAGCGTCAGTCGACGCGGATTCTGACGCAGGGATGGGCGTCGTGGCCGCGTCGCTCGACTCGACCACCGCCGGTCCCTCGTCGTCTCCGGCGCTCTCGGCCTGCTCGGAAGGCGCGTCGACGGGCTCGTTGTCCAGCGGCATGCTCCTGGCCCAGCGCGGCACCCGCCCGGCCCGGTAATCCTCGATATCGCTGATCAGCTCGTTGCAGTTCTGGTACCGGAGCTTCGGCCGCTTGGCGATCATCTTCGCCAGGATCTGCTTTACGCCGTCGTCGACGTTGGGATTGAGTGCCTTGATATCCGGGATCCGGGCTTCGACCACCTTGGTCATGAGCTCGAACGGACTGTCGGACTTGAACGGCGTGTCCCCGGTGAGCATTTCGAAAAGGACCACGCCCAGCGAGAAGATGTCCGATCGCTGGTCGACGTCCTGCGACAGGCAGACCTCGGGCGAAAGATAGCTCGGGGTGCCGAGACCGATGCCGGTGGTGGTCAGGCGGGTCCCCGGCTCTTCGACGCGCGCGATCCCGAAGTCCACCACTTTCACGCCGCCGTACTTCGTCAGCATGATGTTTTCGGGCTTGATGTCGCGGTGCACCACGCCCTTGTCGTGCGCCGCAGCAAGGCCAGCCGCAACTTCCTTGAGGATCTGCAAGGCCCGCAGCGGCTGCATCTTGTCTTCACGCTGAATCAGGCGCTTGAGCGACTCGCCCTCGACGTATTCCATGACGAAATACGGCTGCTCCTCGTGCCGATCGACGCGGAACACCTGGACCAGGTTCGGATGATTGAGGTCGGCCACGGCGCGCGCCTCGCGCATGAAACGAAGCGCGACCGATTCGTTGTCGACCAGCTGGTTGCCCAGCATCTTGATCGCCACGAACCTCTGCAGGCTCTCCTCGCGCGCCTTGTAGACCACGCCCATGCCGCCCCGACCGAGTTCGGAGACGATTTCGTAGTTGCCGATGTACTTGCTCATGGGTCAAGCGCTCCCCCGCCGCGCGTCGGGCGGGATCCTGTTTGCGGTAGCCTTCGAAACGGCCGCGTCCGGAGAATTCTACGCCGATCGATCGCCCGAATCGACCCCCCCCGGCCGGATGCAGTCGTGGATGCGTGCCCGGGACGCAAGCGAATCGGCATTTTCTGATTCATAATCAGTCCATGGCCTTCTTTTTTCCCACGCCCAGACTCACCGTCCGCCCATGGCGCGAGCGCGATCGCCCGGACCTGGAACGCATGGCCACCGATCTCGACATGATGCGGTTCGTGACCGGGCGCGCATGGCCCGCCGATCAGATCGACGAATTCATGGCCCGCCAGCAGCGCCACATTCGCAATCATGGCGTGTGCTTCGGCGCGGTCGAGCTGGCCGAGCGCATGCAGGTCGTCGGCGTCGCCGGCATGCAGCCGCTGGAAGGGACCGATTTCGAAGGCGATTTCGAGCTGGGCTGGTGGATCTGGAAGGACTTCTGGGGCCAGGGGCTGGCGCTGGAAGCCATCACTCCGTTCGTCACGCACGCTCGCAACATGGGGCTCGAGCGCGTTGTCGCCGTCATCGACCCACCCAACTCGGCATCGATACGGGTGGCCGAAAAGCTCGGCATGCACTTCGAGCGGACGGTCAGCGCCCGCGAGACCGTCGCCACCCGCGAAGACAAGCCGGCCTGCATCTACGCGATGGAACTGGCGCGCGGCTGAACGCGGCTTCGCCGCACCTGTCGCTGGTCGTGTCGTGACCGCACGAGAACGCTCACGCGCGGCGCGGTGAATCCGCTATGCTAGAGAGCCGTCCATACGCATGAGTACGGTCGTTGAAGACACTCTATCACCCTGATTTCGAACATGATTCCTGCGGCTTCGGGCTGATTGCCCGGCTCGATGGCCGGGCCGAACACGGGGTGGTGGCCGACGCGATCCAGGCACTTGAACGACTGACCCATCGCGGCGCCGTGGCGCCCGACGGCAAGACCGGCGACGGCTGCGGCGTGCTGGTCGGCCTGCCGCACGCTTTCCTGCGCGCCGTGGCCGCCGACTGCGGCATCGATCCAGGCGACCGGTTCACCGTCGGCGCGGTATTCCTGGACCGGGAATCGGCGCTTTGCGACCAACAGAAGCGGCGCCTGGAAGGCCGGCTGGAGACCCAGGGCCTGGTCGTGGCAGGCTGGCGGACGGTGCCGCTGGACGAGGATGCACTGGGCGAGCCCGCCCGCCGGACGATGCCCCGGATCGAGCACGTATTCGTCTCGGCCCCGGACGGGGTCGGCGACCAGGCCTTCCAGCGCAAGCTTTTCCTCGCCCGCAGGCTGGCCGAGACCGAGACCGGGCCTGAGGAAGCCTTTTATATCGCCAGTCTTTCGGCCACGACCCTGTCGTACAAGGGCATGGTGATGCCCGAATACCTGGCGCAGTTCTACCCCGACCTCGCCGACCCTCGACTGGAATCCCCGATGGCGCTGTTTCATCAGCGCTTTTCGACCAACACGCTGCCGCAGTGGCGCCTGTCCCAGCCGTTCCGGATGCTGGCGCACAACGGCGAGATCAACACCATCCGGGGCAACCGCAACTGGACCCGCGCGCGCCGTGCGCTGCTGGCGTCACCGCAGCTACCCGAGCTGGCCGAGATCGATCCGCCGATCGCGATGACCGGCTCGGACTCGTCGTCGCTGGACAACATGCTGGAGCTGCTGGTGATCGGCGGCATGCCGCTGCCGCAGGCGCTCAGGCTGCTGGTCCCGCCGGCCTGGCAGACCGACGAGAACCTGGACGCCGATCTGCGCGCATTCCACGAATTCTTTGCCTTCCACCAGGAAGGCTGGGACGGCCCGGCCGGGCTGGTCATGACCGACGGCCGCTGGGTAGTCTGTGGCCTGGATCGCAACGGCCTCAGGCCTGCGCGCTGGACCCTGACCGAGGACCGCCGACTGATCGTCGCGTCCGAGACCGGGGTCGTCGATGTGCCGGTCGAGCAGGTCAAGGCGCGTGGCCGTCTCGGGCCGGGCGAGCTGCTGGCGGCCGACCTGTCCGACGGCAGCCTGCTGTCGAGCCGCGAGATCGACGACCAGCTCAAGTCGCTGCATCCCTGGCAGGACTGGCTCAAGCAGGGCGTGCGCTATCTCGACTCGGAACTGGTCGACGTGCACATGGCCGCCGAACCGTTCGACGAGGACACGCTGGGCACCTACCAGAAGATGTTCAATCTGTCCCGCGAAGAACGCCGGGAGGTCATTCGCGTTCTGGCCGAAACCCAGTCCGAGGCCATCGGCTCGATGGGCGACGACACCCCGATGCCGGTGTTGTCGACGCGCATCCGGTCGCTCTACGACTGCTGCCGGCAGCAGTTCGCCCAGGTCACCAACCCGCCCATCGATTCCCTTCGCGAACGCATCGTGATGTCGCTGGAAACCGGCCTGGGACGCAAGGGCAACCTGTTCGAGGTCGGTCCCGAGCTGGCCGAGCGCGTGGTGCTCAATTCCCCGGTGCTGTCACAGCGCAAGCTCAGGCAGCTGGTCAACACGCCCCAGTTCGGCCTGGATTCGGTACTGCTGGACCTCAACTACCCGGAAGAACGGTCACTCCCGGACGCGCTGGACGACCTGTGCCGTCGCGCCTCCGAAGCGGTGGACGGAGGGAAGCAGCTGCTGATCATTTCCGACCGTTATCTCGAGGCCGGCAAGCTGCCGGTGCATGCGCTGCTGGCCACCGGCGCCATTCATCACCACCTGCTCGAATCCGGCCAGCGACCACTGTGCAACCTCATCGTCGAGACCGGCACGGCGCGCGACCCGCACCACTTCGCCTGCCTGATCGGGTTCGGCGCCACGGCGGTCTACCCCTACCTGGTCTACCAGACACTGCACGCCATGGCCGAGTCCGGTGAAATCGAACGCGCCCGCGACCAGGCGCTGGAGCTGGGCCGCGCGTATCGGCGCGGCATCCGCAAGGGCCTGTTCAAGATCCTGTCGAAGATGGGCATCTCGACCGTCGGCAGCTACCGCGGCGCGCAACTGTTCGAACTGGTCGGCCTGGCCGACGAGGTCGTGGACAAGTGCTTCTCCGGCGCGGTCAGCCGCATCCAGGGGGCGGATTTCGACGACCTCTGGTCCGACCAGAAATCGCTGGCCCGATGGGCCTGGAACCGCCAGGTGCCGATCGAGCACGGCGGCCTTTACCGCTACGTCAACGGCGGCGAGTTTCACGCCTGGAACCCGGACGTCACCACGGCACTGCGCAACGCCGCCCAGTCCGGCGAATGGGCCGATTACCAGCACTACGCGCGCCTGGTGAATGATCGAGAGCCGGCAATGTTCCGCGATCTCCTTCGATTGAGGTCCGATCATGCGCCGATCCCCATCGAAGAGGTCGAGCCGGCCGAGGCGATAGTCAAGCGCTTCGACTCGGCGGGCATGAGCCTGGGAGCCTTGTCGCCCGAGGCCCACGAGGCGCTGGCGATCGCGATGAACCGGCTGGGGGCGCGCTCAAATTCCGGCGAAGGCGGCGAGGATCCGGCCCGCTACGGCACCGAGAAATCATCGAAGATCAAGCAGGTCGCCTCGGGACGTTTCGGCGTCACCCCCGATTACCTGGTCAATGCCGAGGTCATCCAGATCAAGATCGCCCAGGGCGCCAAGCCCGGAGAGGGTGGACAATTGCCCGGGCACAAGGTCGACAAGCTGATCGCGAGGCTGCGGTTCGCGACGCCGGGCGTCGGGCTGATCTCGCCGCCGCCGCACCACGATATCTATTCGATCGAGGATCTGGCCCAGCTGATCTACGACCTCAAACAGGTCAACCCGGACGCGCTGGTCTCGGTGAAGCTGGTCTCGGAGCCCGGCATCGGCACCATTGCCGCCGGCGTGGTCAAGGCCTACGCCGACCTGATCACCGTGTCGGGCTACGACGGCGGCACCGGCGCCAGTCCCCTGACGTCGGTCAAGTACGCCGGTGGACCCTGGGAACTCGGGCTGAGCGAGGTCCGCCAGGTCCTGATGCAGAACGACCTCAGGCGCCACGTGCGCATTCAGGCCGACGGCGGGCTCAAGACCGGTCTCGACGTGGTCAAGGCGGCGATCCTCGGCGCCGAGAGCTTTGGCTTCGGCACCGCGCCGATGATCGCGCTGGGCTGCAAGTACCTGCGCATCTGTCACCTGAACAACTGCGCGACCGGCGTGGCCACCCAGAACGAAACCCTCAGGAAACATCACTTCGTCGGCCTGCCGGACATGGTGGTCAACTACTTCCTCGGCGTCGCGCGAGAAGTCCGCGAGATCCTCGCCGGTCTCGGGGTACGGCGGATCGAGGACCTGGTCGGACGCACCGAGTTCCTGGAGCGGGCCGAAGGATTGACCGTGCGCCAGAACAAGCTGGACCTGGCGCCGCTACTCGCGCAGACCGGGCTTTCACCCGACAGCGCCAGATTCTGCGAGGTCGACCGAAACCCGCCGCACGATCCCGGCCGGCTGGCCGAGGAAATCGAAAAGGCCACGGCCGACGCCGTCCAAAGCGGCAACGGCGGCGACTTCAGGTTCGACATCCACAACCACGACCGCTCCATCGGCGCCCGGCTGTCCGGCCGCATTGCGCGCGCCCATGGCGCCGCCGGCCTCGGCGAAAACACGCTGTCGCTGGACCTGCAAGGCACGGCCGGGCAGAGTCTCGGCGCCTTCAACGCACCCGGGCTGCTTATCACTCTGACCGGCGAGGCCAACGACTATGTCGGCAAGGGCATGGCCGGTGGCCGAATCGTGCTGCGCCCCCGCGCCGGCATCCGATATCGCGCCTGCGAGACGCCGATCATGGGCAACACCTGCCTGTACGGCGCGACCGGCGGCGAGCTTTACGCCGCGGGCACCGTCGGCGAGCGCTTCATGGTGCGCAATTCCGGTGCGGTCGCGGTGGTCGAAGGCGCCGGCGACCACGCCTGCGAATACATGACCGGCGGCGTCGCCCTGATCCTGGGTGCGACCGGCATCAACTTCGGCGCCGGCATGACCGGCGGCTTCGCCTACGTGCTGGACGTCGAACGCGACTTCGTCGACCACTACAACCATGAATTGATCGACATTCATCACATCAGCGCCGAGTCGATGGAAAACCACGTCCATCACCTGAGGGGCCTGATCGAACGCCACGTCGAGCTCACCGGCAGCGAATGGGGTACCGAGCTGCTGGAGAACTTCCGCCGGATGCTGCCGAAGTTCTGGTTGGTGAAGCCGAAGGCGGCAGAGCTCGACGACCTGATTTCGCGGTTGAGGGAAGCCGCGTGATCGGGCTTTTCACGCCGCGCGAAAGACCGTTTCGCCACCGGACAGATCCGGCTGATGCTGGTTGCAGCATCAGGGCTCACTCAGATTCAAAAGCCGTTTCGCCGCCGTCCGGATTTGCTGATGCTACGAACGGCGCCATGGCTCATAGAAAATCAAAAGCGGTTTCGCCGCCAGTCTCCATGGTTGGTGCTGGGAGCAGCATCATTGCCAATTCAAAGTCAAAGGCGGTTTCGCCGCCGGCTTTGCCGGCTGATGCGAGTTACTTCTTGGCGCCCCAAGAAGTAACCAAGAAACGCTGCCGGGCGACGCCGCCGGTCCTACGGCT
>MDTG01447737.1_pt1 | contig 40184 bp, 40 predicted proteins | sample 811421 | NCBI WGS metagenome assembly MDTG01 (sample SAMN05326645, study PRJNA326480) | marine metagenome | isolation source: seawater | place: Pacific Ocean: South East | collected 2011 | reverse complement strand
TGATATACTACATCCTCTTATACCTAATGCTCTTACCCCTTTGATAGCATCTTTTATATTATCAGTATAAAAGGACTTATATATAAAATTTAATCCCAATGCTTTGTATGCAGAATTGTGTAATTTTGTACCAAGATTTCCAGGATTTTTAGATAGTGATATGCAAATTTTTGTATCTTTATTCAGTTTGCCCATACCAATTGTTTATGTTGTTTATTTCATTGTAGAGCATAGATTTACCGTGTGCATAAAGTAGCTTATCAAAAGGGTATTTATGCAGTGGTGACATATTTAAATATATTAAAGAAGTTAAGATGCATACTTTTTTAAAATCATAAGAATTTTTTTTAATAAAAACTTGAAATATTTTCTTGTAATTCTCCATTTTCTTTCTGATAGCAAAATCATATTCAATTTCGTTATATTTTTCAGAATAATAAAATAAATTAAGCTTTATGTAGTCATAATTGATTAATATGCCACCATAGAGTTTTGCTAAATCATAATAAATATCACCGATACGTACATCACCAGCAAAATCCTGACGCCAATCAAGGAGAGTAAAACTATTTTTATTGCCATCATGTAAGATATTATCAAATTGAAGGTCACCATGAATGAAAGTTGGTATTCCATTCGAAAGACTTTTCCAATCAACTTTTTTAATTAATGCTGAAATTGCAGGAATCTTTTTATTATTTATAAGTAAACTTTTGTTATAGTTTTTATATTTTTTATGAAAAAGTTCAATTCTCTTGAGTGTTTTATTTTTATAGAAATCAAGGCATGCTTGATTAATATTTTTATTAATTTTTTTACCTTTTTTCCAAAGATTTTTTGACAGCCAATTTAGTAAAGCAATAAAAATTTTTTCATTATTATTTTCGTATAAAGTCTTTCCTGACTGAAATTTATAACTATAAAATTGTTCAGATAAATGATCGATATGAGGAAAAACTTTTCTATTCAGCTTTGACTTTTTATAACGTAAACGAATTATTTGTGGATCTACAAAAAATTTAATTACTTTTTTATTTAAAATATATAGAGCTTCGTCAGTTTTACTAAAATCATAATTCGCATATTTCTTTATAGCTTGTTCATACTTATCTTTATCACCAATATCAGTCCAATTTATCTTCAAACCAACTGTATTAGAATTATCAATAAGGTATTTTATTCCGTTTGAAATTTGATTCTCCCCATTTATAAGAATTTTTGACTCAATTCCTTTCCAAAAAATTTTATAATCTTTTATAAAACATAGTCCTACAAAAGCTTTGTATTTCCTATCAGAAGTAAATTTCTTATCTAATACGTCAGTAATCCTATTATTTTCAAGCTTCACATTACAATAATTTTTAGTTTCTTTATCTTTGACTCTTGAAACGCCAAGCCAATTAGATTTAATTTTAAAATTAATTTTATTGTCCCACAATGTATCACACGAAACAAAATAAAAAGGTTTTTGCAAATATTTTTTGCAACAAGAAAGTGAGTGTCCTGGACCACTTCCAATTCCGTCATAATTTTTTATATTTACAAATGTGAATTTAGTTTTCTCATGAGCCATTTTGAGATAATTTTTTACTTGCTTACTTAGAAAGCCTACTCCAATTACGAATTCTGAATTTTTTGGGAAACTCTCAATAATATGGCTGATAATTGCTTTATCTCCCAGTGGATGCAAAGCTTTGGATAGATTGGTCCCTATTGGGCCCATTCTGGTACCTTTTCCAGCTGTCAAAATACAAACCGTTATTTTATTACTCATTTTTGTGTTCTTTTACAATTCTCCCATCAGGTCTATTAGTATCATCATTGACTCTAATAACATCATCTAAATGAGGAGTTGATGTTTCATATAACACAATGTCAGTAAGAGCTTCAATTCTATGAAGCGTAGGAGGTTTAACATCTATTGAACTGATGCTACCTAAAGCTACAGCATCAATTTCACTTGCTGTGACATCATCATTTTTAATGTTTTTTATATTTTTAAAATGCAAATTTGCTCTACCCTCAAATAACACATTAGTTTCCTGTTTATATAGGTGATATTGAAGACTAGTTTTATTACCACTTTTTATATAAATTTTTTTAAAAGCATATGTTGGATGTTCGCCATTGATCCATATCTCATATCCCCACGGCTTGTCTACTTTGTAAAGATCTTTATTTTTGTTCAATATTAATTTTTCGTAATTGCAGTCTATCATTCCTTCAGTTCCTGCAACTAAAAAAGTTACACTTCCACTTAATAAACTTATATTTATTTCTCTATCTTGAAATTGAATAGAGTCTCCAATATCCATTTGTTGTATTTCTGTATTTTTTATATTTATTTTTGTATTTGCATCTTTTTTGAGCAAATAAATACTCCCATGTTTTAGATTTTTTATTTCTAATACATCATTAATTTGAAGTTTGGCTATAAAGTACGTGTATGGTTTTTTTGAAAAAAAAGTAGTCTTTTTCATGATTAAGTCTAAATTTGAAACTATATTGCCCCCATAATCTATAATGTGATTTTCCATTTTAAATTTTGTATTTTTTTAGTTCTGGGTAAAACTCAAAAAAAGAATCATAGAATGATTTCACATATTGCTGGAATGACCATCTGCTATTAAATCCATATTTATTTTTCATCCACTTTTTACCTTCATCTAAATATAACTCTAGATTTTCGTCATAGCTCTCAGTTTTAATTAGATCTGATTTATTAAGTAAGTGAGATTCATCCTCACTTGCAATCACCTCAGCAGTTATTGCTGCTGACCAGTCATTCATATAGGCCTTTGCAATTAGCTCACTTTCAGAGCCGTAGCCACGAAAATTCGAGCCATCAAATAAGAATTGTTTATAGTTTATTTCACTTAGATTGTAAATTGACTCTATAAATTGTCTTCGAAGCAAATAAGCATTATTGTGTATAAACCAAAAGTACTTAGTTTTTACTTTTTTTAGGAGTAAATATTCGCCCCAACTAAGTGAACACGGTGATAAAATACCAATTCTTTTATGAAGACTCATTTCTTCAAGAAGTTTTTTTATAGAGTTAGTTTCCTCCAACAAAGTATCATTTGTTAAAAGAAAGAAAGCTTCATAATTTTGAAATTTTTGTTCTTTATATAATTGACTAAGACCAAAATTCATACCTCTTGAATATCTTAGTCCATTTTCTCTTGCATCTGACCAGTCAGCATGCCAGGTCATATATTTACTTGTTTTATCATTGTCCGACCCGGCCTCAACGACAAAAATATCCGAAACATCGCCATCATATTCTCTTATATGTTCCACTAATCTGTCTGTTACTTCTGGAAGATTTCTATTCAATATTATAGTAGCAACCCTTTTCATTACTACCTTACTAGTCTAAAATTTCTTACATATCTCATAATTGATTGCTTTACATCGTTTATCAAAACATCATCTAGTTTTATATTTTTTTTTGCTAATTCCATCTCAGATTCTTTTTTTAATTTAATAAAATTTGGGTCAGAAAAAACATAGTGACAAGAAATTATTGATTTTTCTTCATCAGATGCATTGCTGTTTGGGAGCATCCATTTTTTCCATTTATTAGAAATATAAGAAATCTCAAGCATCTGATCTAAAATTGAATTGAGACCTGCTGATTTAAGTGTTTTTATTAAACTTAATGTTTCCGAAACACCAAATTCTGGAGCAACATTTGCAGCATGTATACCAAGTCTTGGATGCCAACTTAATGCTTCGTCAGATATATAATCAGTATTGTGTTCTTTCATAAACATATTGTGCTTATTGCATATCTGAATCATTTTTGGCAATTGAATTTCCGGAGGAAGTTCGTTTTTTACTCTTATAGGCCTATCAAATGAACCAATATTCCGCCTCTCCATTACTTTAGTACCACACTGAATTACTACAAAACTTGGCTTAATGACCTTATTTTTTTGACAAAAACTATTTATTTTTTCAAGTGTGTAATCTAACTCTTCTTGACTATTAGTACTCCCACTTTGTTCTTCTGTACCTATTTCAAATATAATCTCTTTTTTATTATTTTTAGCATGTTCAATGCAAAACATATACAACTCGTAGATACGTTCAATTACTTGGTCTACTGAAGGACTGCCATGAATATCAGTACTTGGATCTATGTGCAGGATTTTAAAATCAGAATCTATATCTGACATATATGAAGACTTTGCAGATGACATAGCTTTTTCTAAGTCTAGATTCTTTTCAATTTCGTAATTATTTTGCCAAGGCCCTCCATGATCTCGAGCCAATAATATATAACCACCTTTATCTTTTTCTTTTACATAACTAGAATATTCCTCTGTGCTCCAATTATTAACATAACCTCCTCCAAACTCATCAGAATCTATTTGCCGTCTGCTGGCAATTAAGATTATTGGTATTTTATAGTAATTAGATAATTCAATTGTTGCATCTACACAATTTAAACTCATTGGTCCGACACCCAAAAGAGTGCACCTATTTTTATTTAAAAATGTACTTAGTTCCTTATGAATTATACTTTCCATTCTCCAGATACTTTCATTCCCTTTTTAGGTAATTTGCTTGGATCGTATGGTTCAAAAAACTTTTTCATTATATGAAAACAAGCTTCTGCAACAGCACGATCACCTCCACCCTGTTTTGTTACATAATCAGAATGATCTTTCGCTAATGGATGAGCATTGCTAGGACAAATAGAGTGCCCAACTTCTTTCATAACAAAATGATCAAAAATGCCATCCCCCATATAAATTACTTCTTTTAAATCATAAATATTTTTTATCCATTCAACTCTGTGTATTGTGCTAACTAAGTCAAGCTTATAACCCATGTCAAGCTCAATTCTTTTCTGAGATATTTTGAAACCTTTTCTGTCACCTGTTACAAATCTTACTTCAATATTTTTATTCAATAATCCAAGAGCATCATTATCGTCTGGACCAAAAACTTTCATTACTTTACCTTGATCTGAGTAATAAAATTTTCCGTCTGTCATTACTCCATCTACATCTATAATAAATACTTTAAACATTTTCATAATCATTTTTAATTTGATATAGGGTCTTCTAACATATAAAATACCAGGTATATGAGTACCAGCACTATTTGAAATTGTCTACATATGAATCTTACTTCTCTTGCTAAAGATTATTTTAATGCATTCAAGAATCAAGACATTGATACTTTAACTAAAATGTTTGATGAAAGTATAAAACTCAGTGACTGGGAGATAAAAGTTATAGATAAAAAAAATGTGATAGAGCAGATCAGAGTTATTTTTAAAAGTTTAGATGAATTTGCCCTTCGTGTTATTGACATAAAGAATATTGGATTCACAGTTTATGCTGAAATTTTGATTACTACAAAAGATAAAACTAAAATCAAAGTTCTTGATAAAATTACATTTAATAAACGAAACAAAATAATAGATATAACAGCTTTTAAAGGCTAAAATTTTATGAAACATATACTTTTTGTACCAGTATATAATTGTGAAAATCAAATTTCACGATTACTTGGAAAAATAATAAAATCTAAATGTTTTGATTTCTTTAACGAAATTCTTGTGATCGATAATATTAGTGAAGATAATACCGTACAAATTACAAAAGATTTTATAAAAGAACAGAAAAGTAAAAAAATCTTAATTTTTCAGAATAAAAATAATTATAATTTGGGAGGCACTCATAAAGTCGCATTTAATTATGCGATAGAAAATGATTATGATTATATATCAATACTGCATGGCGATGATCAGGGAGATATAAATGATCTTAAAGAAATTTTATCAAAAAAAATTTATGTGAATTATGATTGTGTATTAGGTTCAAGATTTACGAGGAATTCTAAATTAATAAATTATCCAAAATTTAGAATTTTTGCTAATTACCTAATCAACATTGCAGCCTCATTAGTAACATTTAAATCTCTTACTGACTTAGGCTCTGGAATTAATATGTTTAGAGTATCATATTTAAATAATAAATTTTATTTAAATTTTCCTAATGATCTTACATTTAATTATTGTTTAATTTTTTACATATGTGCAAGCAAATGTAAATTTATGTATTTTCCTATTACTTGGAAGGAAGATGATCAGCTATCAAATGTAAAATTATTCAGTCACGCAATTAAATGGTCTGCAATACTAATTAAGTATGTATTTAAGAGAAAAAGTCTTTTTAATAATAAGATGCTCAGAGAAAAAGAGTATAAATTTACTCAATTAAAAACTTGATTAAAATCAATTAAGAGACATAAGTATGCTATATTTTAATTTTTTTTTCTCACGATAAGTTATTTATATATATAAATTTGCAAGTGATATATCATTATGAATAATCTTTATTCTTACCTTAATAAAATACTGTTTCTTACATCTGTATCAAAAATAGACTTTTTGATTATTTTAATTTTTTTCATGATTGCCTCAATTTTGGACTTATTAGGAATCGGATTATTGTCAGCTTATGCAACGTTACTTCTCAGTCCCGACGTGCTATTAAATACCTCATTTTATAATTACCTAATAAATTTTTTTCCCAAAGTTAATATTCTTATAACTTTGGGTTTTGTACTTATAATAATTTTTTTTATCAGACTATTAATATCTATTTATACTTACAGAATAATTTTTAACTTTACTCATTCAAGGCAAAAGATTCTCAGGCAAAAAATGTTAATTTCATACCGTAAAATGTCTTATGAACAATATATATGTCGTGATAGTTCAGAAAATGTAGCATCAATAGGTGTATATGTAAAAAATTATGGATCTGTTATTAATGGATTACTTATATTTGTTAGCGATATGATTGTTGCAATATTTATTGCGACACTTTTATTATTCGCAAATACATTAATTCTTCTAAGCATGATTTTATTTATGATTATCGTAATATATATTTATAAAATTTTATTTCTAAATACTTTTGATAATTTAGGTAAAAATTTGAATATTGGTTATCAAAAAATTTATCAGGGAGTTCAGGAATATTTTGAAGGTTTTAAAGAACTTTATGTATTAAACAAATATTCTAGCTTAGAAACGAAAATTATAAAAGGTACTGACATGGTCGCTGAAAGTGATACTAAGCAGTCAATTATATCTGCGATACCGAGATTTCTATTAGAGTTATCGTTAGTTAGCTTCATAATAATCATTGTAAGTCTTACCTTAATTACAGGAAATAACATCGAAACTGTTGTCCCTTTATTAACTCTATTTGCTGCAGCATCAATTAGATTACTGCCGATGTTTAATCAAATATCAAAATTTTTATCTATTTTTAAATATGGCAAAGACTCTATTGAAAAGTTATATGATGAACTTAAAAGTCAAAAAACTCTTAATTTTTTTAACAATAACTTAGTTGCTGGCAAATTTAAAAAATTAGAGCTATCAGACATAAGTTACAAATATCCAATGACTGATAATTATGTATTAAAAAATATTTTTTTTGACATCAACTTTGGAGAAACTATTGCTATTACTGGACCCTCAGGCTCAGGCAAAACAACTTTAGTAGATATTTTATTAGGCTTATTGATACCCCAAAATGGAAAGATATTATATAATAAATCTGAGACAAATTTTGAAAATAATTATTTAAGGTCCAAAACAGCTTACCTTCCTCAAGAAATTTTTCTTACGAATGACACAATTAAAAATAATGTTGCACTTGGTGAGATTGATAAAAATATCAATCTAGAAAAAGTTTATGACTCATTAGAAAAAGCACAATTAAAAGATTATATTGAAAGTCAAAATGAGGGCATTAATACTATCATAGGACAAAAAGGAATAAGCCTATCTGGAGGGCAAAGACAAAGAATTGCTCTAGCTAGATCTTTTTACTATGATAAGGAAATAATAATCTTTGATGAATCAACTAGTGCTTTAGACATTGAAACTGAAAAAGAAGTTTTATCTCAAATAAATCTACTCAAGGGAAAAAAAACAATAATATTTATATCTCACAAGAAGGAAGCGATAGAATTTTGTGACAAAATTTACCTAATAAAAGATGGCAATTTAAAAAAAGCTTAAGATAATTTGAACAAGATATTTATTGCTTTAAATAAGTTTCAATTAATGTATAAATTCTAAGAAATGCTAAGTATAGAAACAATTTTAAAATTTATTAAATTTAACGCAAAATTTTATATTTTGTTTTTTTTGACTGGTATAGTCCTGTTTATTTTTATTACCTCAACCGACAAAGGAACCTTTACTTCAAAATTAACGATCAATATATTTTCAAATAAATCTCTTACTGACTCCTATTATAATCTTAAAGACTCATTTATATTTAATTTTGAGCAGGAGCTTTTCGCAATATTACAATCAAGTGATACAATTGCTAACAAAAGTGACGACTTATACATTGAAAATAATTTTTCTACTTCATTAGAAAAAAATGAAAATTTAAGTACAATCACTACATTAAGATCGGGTTTATCAAATAGTAATGATGGATATCATGAACTAAGTGAATTATTTGACAATGCATCACAAAAATTATATTTAAAATTTTTAAACATTATTGAAAATAAGCAGAAGAATAAAATTGCGAAGTTACAAAATTATATAAATAGTTTAGAAAATCAAATTACAAGTCAAGAAAAAGAATTCAACAATTTTGTCCAAGGAATGATTATTTCATTAGAACAAGCTAAAGAAATTTCTGAATTATCTTCTGCGAATAACTTTCTTAATTCCGAAAAAAATGATTTGGTTGTAAATACACCACTTAGTGTGCTTATTCAAAAATTTTCTAAACCTGATAAAGAAAGCGAATATGTGAATGATAATTACAGCATGATCACTTACGCAGAAGGTTATGACATAATTTCAAAAAAACTAGAGCAAGCAAAAAGTATTGATTTAAATACGCTAAAGATTATTTCACCAATTTATAATAGTAATAAAACTAAAATATCGTCTACAAAAAAGGAAATCATTTCGTTAAATAAAAGTTACGATAATATATATGAGAACCTTCCTAAATATCTTATTCCTCAATCTTTTGTTTCTATTTCAACTGAGAAAATATACAAATTTAATCGAATTATAACTGGAATAGGGATATTATTAGTTGCTATTGTGATTTCAACTTTTCTTGGTTTTTTAAATGTTGGTATTAAATTAGAAGAATAATTATTGAAATTTTTCTTATTTTTGTTGAGAAAAATACCCATTAATCATTTAATATTTTCAAAACAATAACTAATCTTATTGATAATTTATAGACTGAATATGGAAAATTTCTTTATTTCAAAAAATATTACACTAAACGATGCAATGATTGCATTAGTAAATGCAGGAACAAAATGTTTGATTGTAGTTGACGACAAAAAAAAATTGCTAGGTTCTTTGAGCGATGGAGATGTAAGAAGGGCAATATTGAAAAGAAGAAAACTTAATTCTAAAATCTTATCAGTTTATAATAGAAAACCAAAAAAATTACACTTAAAGAATTATTCAATCAAAAAAGCAAAAGAATATTTTTTAAAATATTTGGTAGATGTTATACCGATTGTAGACTCAAAAAACGTTGTAAAAGATGTACTCAGCCTAAATGATGTTTTTAAAAATCAAAAAAAATCTTTTAAAAAACCATTTAATACTGAAGTGGTTATTATGGCAGGTGGTTTGGGCAAAAGACTTGATCCATTCACACAGATATTGCCAAAACCATTAATGCCAGTAAATAATAAACCAATTATCAATCATATTATCGAAAAATTTCAGGAATTTAATATTTCAAAATTTACTATATCAATAAATTATAAAAGCAAAATACTAAAAGCTTATTTTAAAGAAAATAAAATAATTAAGAATCTTAATTTTATTGAGGAACAGAGACCACTTGGAACAGTAGGCTGCTTATCAAAATTTAAGCTGCATAAAGTAGACAATTTTTTTCTTACAAACTGCGATATAATTATTAATCATGATTATTCTGATATATTTAATTTTCATAAAAAAAATAAAAACTTATTAACAGTCGTAGCTTCATCAAGATCTTATCATATCCCTTATGGTGATTGTAAATTGGACTCAAGTGGTCGATTAGAAAAATTTGTAGAAAAACCTAAAATTAATCTTCTTGCAAACACAGGTTTCTATTTGATAAATAAAAGAGTTCTTAGTTTAATTCCAAAAAATAAAAAATATGACATTAATGAATTAATTGGGGATATGATCAAAAAAAACATTAATGTTGGAGTATATCCAATAAGTGAAAATTCATGGATTGACATAGGTAATTGGGATGAATACAGAAAAGCTGTAAACAAACTTGAAAATAATTAGGAAATGAAACTTTTAGTTTATATTCCTGCTAGAGGTGGTTCTAAAGAAATTAAGATGAAAAATCTTTGTAAAATAGGTAATAAATGTCTGATAGACTTTACTTTAGAAACCATAAAAAAAATTAAGCAACCAAATTATGCCTTTGTTTCAACAGATAGTAGAAAAATTGCTAATTACTGCAATAAAAAGGGAATAAAAATTAAATATTTCAGACCGAAGCATCTTGCAGGAGATCAATCAAATATTATCGATGGAGTTTTTGATGCAATAAATTGGCTTAAAAAAGAAGAGTGTTATACTCCTTCCGATATAATGCTTCTCCAACCAACTTCCCCTTTTAGAGAAAGTAAAAAAATTAACAAAATGCTAAGTTTTTATAGAGAAAACAATTGTGACTCTATTGTAAGTGTTACTAATATGAAAGATCATCCTCGTAAAAGTTTGACGTTGAGAAAAAAAGGATGGAGTTTTATCAAAAAAGATAAACAAAACTTAACTAATAGACAACAATACGAAAACAATTATTACACGATTGACGGATGTGTATATATATCAAAATTAAAATTCTTAAAAAAATATCATACGTTTGTAAAGGAAAATAAAACTCAAATTTATAATCTTAAACAAAAAATAAATATTGATATTGACACTCAAACTGATCTAGATATTGCAAGATTAATTTATAAATCGAACTTCTTGAATTAAATATCATTAATGTCTAAATTAATTTTTGTAAATACCAAGCCTTTTTTACGTAAAGATTATGAAAGGTTGGGTATTGATTTTTTTTTAAAAAAAAAGGTTGAAGTTCAATTCTGGTATTTCCATGAATTAATATTTCAAAATATAAAATTTAAAAATGAAGAATTCAAAAATGTTAAAATAATAAATCACACTAAAAAGACAGATATCTTAGATAATCTTAAAAATGTCGGCAATGAAACAAAATTTATTATGTTTATCTATCCTAGTGATGAAAACTCATTTATTTTTGAGGCAATAAAAAATTCGAATTTTCAGTTGATAATTGTAAATTTATCAAATTACCCGAGTAGTAAATTTACCCTGCAAGAGAAAATTAAACTCTCTTTTTTGAATCCAAAAGTTGCTTACAAACAAATAAAAGGAAAAATAAAAAAAAAATTAAATATTAATAAAGAATTTATTCCTGATATCATTTTTTCATCTGGATCTATAAGTAAAAGAAAATATATTGATAATTTATCTAAAAATTCAAAAATCATAAATTGCAATTCTTATGACTACGATAAGTTTCTTAGACAAACTAAAAACAAAAGTATAAGTGTTAAAAAAAATATTTCACAAAATAATTTTATTGTTTATTTAGATAATTTTTTGCCTTTTCATACAGATCAAAAGATTGCAGGATATTCAGAGGAAAATTGTAATCCCAAAATTTTTTATAAAGAAATCAATAATTATTTTTCTTATATTGAAAAATTTTACTCTGCAAAAATAATTATTTTAGCATATCCAACAGCTCAATATGATATTTCTAAAAATCCATTTGAAGATAGAGAGATTATTTACGGAAATACCATAGAATTTGTAAAATACTCTATGTTAGTTCTTACTCATAATAGTACTTCAGTAAATTTTGCCGCATTACATAAGAAGCCAATTAATTTTATAAGTTCAGATAATTACTCCACTGATTTAAAAGCATCAATCAGAGCTATGGCAAAAGAATTTAATAAATCCCCGATTTATATTTCACGAAAATTCACTGAAAAAAAAGAGATTATTAATGCAGATATCTATGAAAAATATTTAAGTAATTATATAGTTTCTAAAAATAAGTCAGATTTGCAAAAATATTCCTATCAGATAATTTATGATAACTTATTTAGTAAAAATGAACGACAACAATCAAATTAAATTATGAAAAGTGATTTGAAATAAATTTTTTTTTACAAAAAGTAAATATTTGTATGTTAATAGTTATATTTTGCTTATAAGTTATACCAATGTATAAAGTCCTAATAACAGGTGGCCTTGGTTATATAGGTTCGGTAGCCTGTTCTGAATTGTTAGCGTCAGGTTATACTGTTTATTGTTTAGACAATCTTTTAAATAGTTCAAAAAATTTAATTAATGAAGTAAGAAAAAAAAATTTTCAATTCATCGAATGTGATATTAATAATTTTCAGGAAGTTGAGGCTGTATTTACAAAATATGAATTTAATGCTGTAATTCACCTAGCTGCAATTGTAGGTGATCCAGCCTGTAAAGAAAATTCTAATCTAGCTATTAAAACTAATTGGGATGCATCTAAAAATTTAATTGAATGTGCAATACGATATAAAGTAAAAAGATTTGTATTTGCATCTACTTGTAGTAATTACGGCAAAATGGACACATCAAATGAAATGCTAAATGAGGAAGCAAAATTATCTCCATTATCATTGTACGCTGAACTAAAGGTAAGATTTGAAAAATTCATTCTGGATGAATTAGATCGATCATCTTTAATAATTCCAACAATTCTTAGATTCAGCACAGTATATGGTTTATCTCCAAGAATGAGATTTGACTTAACTGTTAATGAATTTTGTAAAGAGTTGTATTTTGGAAGAGAATTGATTGTTTTTGGAGAGCAATTTTGGAGGCCTTATTGTCATGTAGAAGATTTTTCCAATGCTTTCAAATTGATACTAGAAAGTCCTGAAAATAAAGTTGCTTATAATGTATTTAATGTTGGCTGTAGTAGTGAAAACTATACAAAAAAAATGATAATTAATGAGATATCAAGTATTTTAAGTAATTGTAAAATTAAATATGTTCATCAACAAGATGATCCCAGAGATTATAGAGTGGACTTTACTAAAATAAGTAAAACACTTGGTTTCAAAATATCAAAAAAAGTTCCTATGGGAATAAATGAAATTATTTCATCACTTAATGATGGCCAGTTTAGCGACTGTGATAGTCAAAAATATTATAATATAGATGTTAAAAAATGAAACAGAAGCAAATAAATGATCTAATTAAATTTATCAGAATAAATTATAATTCAAAAAAAGTAAGCTTACATGAGCCAAGATTTTTTGGAAATGAAAAAATTTTCTTAAATAAAACAATTGACTCAACTTTTGTTTCATCAGCTGGAAAAAATATTCAATTATTTGAAAAAAAAATCTCTGAAATAACTAACTCTAAATATGCTATTTCTACATCTTCTGGAACTGCTGCGTTACACTCTTCTTTAATCGCCGTTGGTTGTGATAAAAATAGCGAGGTAATTACTCAGTCATTATCATTTATCGCTGCGAGTAATGCAATTAAATATTGTGGGTCAACCCCAGTTTTTATTGATGTCGATAAAAATTCTTTTGGCCTCAGTTATCACAAATTAAAAAAGTTCTTAACTGAGAACTGTGAAATTAGAGATGGTTTCTGCTGGAATAAAAAGTCTAAAAAAATTATTCGCGCATGTATTCCTATGCATACATATGGTTTCATGATGGAGATTGATCTGATAAAAAAATTATGCAAGCAGTATTATATTAAGTTGATTGAAGATGCGGCAGAAGCTCTCGGAAGTTTTTATAAGAATAAACACGCAGGTACCTACGGTGATATTGGTATTTTAAGTTTTAATGGGAATAAAATTATAACAACTGGAGCAGGAGGAATGATCCTGACAAATAATAAAAAATATGCAAAAAAACTTAAACATATTACAACAACTGCAAAAAAAAATCATCCTTGGCATTTTATACATGATGAAGTTGGTTATAATTATAGAATGCCAAATATTTGTGCATCATTAGGTTTAGCACAACTTCAAAATTTCAAATATTTTTTAAGTGATAAAAAAAAACTTGCTAAAAAGTATTATGATTGGGGCGATGAAAATAATTTACAGTTTTTAAAAAAAATAACTGGGTGCAATCCTAATTACTGGTTAAATACTATAATTCTTGATAGCAAAATTGATCGTGATAATTTACTAAGAGAAACAAATGAAAGAGGAATAATTACTAGGCCTGCATGGACTCCAATGCACAAATTGTCAATGTATAGTTCATGTTATCGTAGCTGCATGTCAAATACAGAGTGGATCTTTGATAGGGCAGTGAATTTGCCTAGTTCCGTCAGACAAAGACTATCTTGAAATATAATAATATTAATAATTTATATATAATTGAATTTACAATTCCATGTATAATATAAGATGTAAATATTTTAACTTTTTACAGATTTGCTGAGACCTATTTTTGATTTTAAATTTTGCCTTCAAATGGTACATTGATTGAAACAACAATTATTATGAATAATTATTATCTCCACTTAGATAATTTTTATTTTCGGACAGAATAAAAAAATAATGAAAAATTATCTCATAAAAACCTTTAAGAATAAAACTATTCTAGTTACTGGTCACACTGGATTCAAAGGTTCATGGTTAACTGCATGGCTACAATCAATTGGGGCTAATATTACAGGTGTTTCGCTTAATCCCAAAACTCAACCATCTCATTTTTCAGAGGCGCAAATATCTAAAAATATAAAAGACATACGTATTGATATAAGGCACAAGGAAAAAATATCTAATTTAATTAATGATATTAAACCTGATTTTATATTCCATTTAGCAGCCCAAGCAATTGTCAAAGACTCTTACAGTGAGCCAGTGTTGACTTGGGAAACAAATGTTATTGGTTCCCTAAATATTTTGGAATCTCTAAAGAAATTAGAGAAAAAATGCACCGTAATTATGGTTACTAGTGATAAGTGTTATGAAAACGTTGAATGGGTTTGGGGATATAAAGAAAACGACAAACTTGGTGGCTCCGATCCTTACAGTGCGTCAAAAGCAGCGATCGAAATTGGAATTAGTGCTTTTGTTAGATCTTTTTTCTATAATGATAAAAACATTAGAGTCGTATCAGCTAGAGCTGGAAATGTTATCGGAGGCGGTGATTGGTCCAATAATAGAATTGTACCAGACATAATAAAAGCCTGGTCAAATGATGATCAAGCAATATTAAGAAATCCAGACTCTACGAGACCATGGCAGCATGTTTTGGAGCCATTAAGCGGATATCTTAATCTTGCCGCAATGTTAAATGAGGATTTTAATTTAAATGGACAAAGTTTCAACTTTGGGCCCTCAGATTTAGTGAGTTATACTGTTGAAGATCTAACTAAAAAAATGAGCCATTATTGGAATAACAAAAAATGGCAATCGACAAGAGAGATTAATCCTGATCACGAGTCAAGGCTACTTAAACTAAATTGTGACAAGGCCTTAAGCCTTTTAAAATGGAATTCAGTTTTAAATTTCGATGAAACTGTAAAATTTACGACCGATTGGTATAAGAAGTATTATCATAAAAAAGAATTAGCAAGAGATATTACAGATAGACAAATAGAAGATTTTACAAATTTGGCTGCTAACAGAAATCTAATATGGGCACAATGAGTCTGAATTCAATTATTTTAAATAAATTAAATAATATTGAAGTTGAGGGAGGGAATGTAATTCATTTAATAAAATCATCTGACAAAAATTTCCATGAATTTGGTGAGGCATATTTTAGTATCGTTAAACCAAAATTCATAAAAGGTTGGAAAAAGCATACTAAAATGTTCATGAATCTCTCTGTTGTAAAAGGTAAAGTAAAATTTGTTTTTTGTCTTGATGATCGAATGAAATTTAGAGAAGAAACGATCGACTCTAATGATTTTTCAAACATTTTAGTGCCCCCAAATATTTGGTTTGCATTCAAAGGTATAAGCAAAATACCGAGTGTCATTTTAAATATTTCAAATATTGAACATGATCCAAGTGAAGTTAAACGATTAGAATTATCTGATATAAAATATAATTGGGATTAGAATGGATGTAATTATTTTAGCTGGTGGACTTGGTACTAGATTATCTGAGTATACTTCTTCTACTCCTAAACCAATGGTAACTGTTGGAGGAAAGCCATTACTACTGCACATTATGGAGATTTATAAAAAGTATAATTATTCAAATTTTTATATTGCAATGGGATATAAAGCAGAAGTAATACTAAAATATTTTATTGGAGAAGAATATAAAAATATTAAAAGTGAAGATAGATTAATTAAAGTTTCGGAATTTACCAGTTCTTTCAAAAATAATGGACTTAATGTTAACTTGGTCTTTACTGGTGAAAATACTATGACTGGGGGAAGAATAAAGAGAATGGAAAATTATGTATCATCAGAGAATTTTATGGTTACTTATGGAGATGGTTTATCAAGCATAAATATAGATGACTTATCAAAATTTCACAAAAAATATGATAAAATAGGCACAATGACTGCAGTTAGGCCACCTGCTAGGTTTGGTGAATTGGAACTTGAGGCAGAAAGGGTGACAAGTTTTAAAGAAAAACCTCAATTACAAAAAGGATGGATCAATGGTGGATTCTTTATTTTTAAAAATGAATTTTTTAATTTTATAAAAAATGATCAAATTATGTTGGAACGTGAACCATTAGAAAAATTAGTTAGATTGAATGAATTAAATGCATTCAAGCATGATGGCTTTTGGCAATGTATGGATAACAAACGCGACAGAGATTTACTAGAAAAGCTATATTTAGAAAAAGAAATTCCATGGATTAATTGAATGATTCTAATTACTGGCACTTCAGGATATATTGGCGGTGTCCTAGCTCAATCATTAAAAAAAGAAAAATATGATGTAAGAAGTGCATGTCATAAGACTTCTGATCGTAAAGAAAACTTTTTTGAATTAAATATGCAAAACATCGAACAAATAGAAAAATCATGTAAAGGAGTAGATACCATTATACATTTAGCATCTCTAAATCATGCTCAGTCAGAGGCAAGATCAGCTGAAGCATTCCAAATTAATTTTGAGGGCACAAAAAATTTATTTAATTACGCTTTAAAAAATAATGTTAAAAAATTTATTTATTTTTCTACAGCACATGTATACGGAAAAAATTTAATTAATAAAGTAGATGAATTTACGGAGATAAATCCAATTTCTAATTACTCATTCACTCACTATCTAGCTGAACAATATTGCTATTCAAAGTCAAAAAATGAAAAAATTCAAACCTTTGTTCTTCGTATTTCAAATATAATTGGACCCCCAATTAATATGGATGTTAAGAACTGGTATTTGGTATGTAATGATTTATGCCTTCAAGCAATTAAAAATAAAATGATAATATTAAGAACTGACGGCAAACAAAAAAGAGACTTTTTTCCAATTGAAAACCTCATTCACACAATAAATAATATAATTGAAGATAAGAGCTTAGTAAAATCAAGATATATTTTTAATTTAGGAACTGGCATTTCAATTTCTGTTCTAGAGTTAGCGGAAATAATAAAAAAAGAATATGAAGAATTGTTTAATCACAGAATAAAAATAATTTGTGGTTCGAAAACAGAAAATATTACAGAATTAACCTATAGCACTGAAAAAATTAATTCATCTGGTCTTTACTACAGAAGGTGTCAAATTAAGGAAAGTATAAGGAATACCCTGATATTTTGCAGAGATAATTATTTATAAAAATGATACACATTAATAGGGATAAATACAAAATTTCTTTAGCAGCAATGCTTACACTTATCTTTCTCCTTCAATATCTAAGAAATATTACTGAAATTTACTATTTAATTTTTTTTATAATTTTAAGTTTGGTTGGTGTTGAGATTATTAAGCATAAAACTCAAAATAATCTTGTAAAGCCAACCTTTATTTTTTATTTAATATTTTTGATTTCGTTAATGCATGTAAGTATTATTACTGTATTTTATTATGATAAGTATGATCTAGTTATATCATCATTCATTTCTGGTATGGCTAGGTTATGGACTGTGCCTTTATTTTCATTAATTCTATTTTTTTTATTAAGAAGAAATAGACACATTTATTTAATAATAAATATCTACATTATTTTCATTATTGCTGCTGCTTTATCAATCCTTTTACAACATTTCCTTGGTCGTAGTATTTTTGGAGAACATTATTATGGCGCTTTAAGAATGGGATTTGATAACCAAATAGCAGGTTATGCTTCTTTAACAGGAAACGTTACAACATTCGGATCTAGTTTCTTCTCTGCAGCAATTCTTCTATTCTTTAAACAAAACGTTAAGCCGTTTTATAAATCTTTAGGATTTTCAATTCTTGTTGGCACAGCATTAATTACAATGTCTAAAACAGGTTTTTTGATGTCCTCGATAGTAATGATAATTGCCCTTTATTTCTCTGTTTACTATCGAAACTGGAAATTTCTTTTTTATACATTATTGATTTTACTAAGTGGAGGAATTTTATTTTTTCAATTATTTATAGAAGCGTCTCTAATAATGTTTGTTAATACATTCGGCTTTGAGTTTGGAAACTATCGAATTGCAACAACTACGCAATGGCAAGATTTCATTCCAAGAGTAACGGACAGACTATTTGGGGTATTTTTATTTGATTCAGATACGATTTCTAATATGACATATTCAGAGATTTTTTTAGGCACTGGGATTATAGGAGGTGGGGGCGTAATGGGAATTTCAGGTCCTACCTCGCACAATTCGTATTTTGACATTTACAAGATGGGTGGAGTTATCTTCTTTTTAACTTCAGTAATGCTTATTATACATGTTTTAAAATCATTATTTCTAGCATTCAAAAAAACAAACGATATGACATTACTGGGTTTATTAATTTCAAACATTTTGATTGCATTATTAATGACAGTATATAATGGAAGTTTATTTCATCCATCAACTTCATTACCGATATGGATTTCAATTTTTTATTTGATTAGAAATACAAAAACTAAAGCATAAATTAAATGAAAATATTAATTTTTGGCATTACAGGACTAATAGGTAACGCACTAAAAAAATATTTAGAAAATTATAGTGATTTAACAATATATGGAACAACTAGAAATCTTGAGATCTTAAAATCTGAGTCACCAAATTATATTTATTTGAATTGCTTTGATTCTGGGCTCAATAAAAATCTAGACAACATTATGAAGAAGATTGAACCTGATTTTGTTATAAATAGTTTAGGATTAACAAAACACATTGAGCATATAACTAATGATCAAATGAATGTTACTAACTCACAGTTCCCACATCTACTCAAAGATATCGTAAATAATTATAATGTTAAGATACTTCACTTAAGCACTGATTGTGTATTTTCAGGATCACACGGAAATTATTATGAAAATAGTTACTGCGATGCATATGATAACTATGGCATTTCTAAATCAAAAGGTGAAATTAATGACAATTTTAATTTAACAATACGAGTATCAACAATTGGACATGAATTAAATACTTGCAATGGTTTACTAGAGTGGTTTCTAAGTCAAAAAAATCAATGCCACGGATACAGTCAAGCCTTTTTTACAGGTATCAGTACTTACGAACTCGCATCAGTTATTTATGACTATATAATTGATAAGAAAAATTTATTAAGTGGTATATATCATATATCGGGTGAGAAAATTGATAAATTTAACCTTTTAAAAAAATTCTCAAAAAGGTTTAACAAGAATATAAAAATTATACCTGATGAAAGATTTATTATTGATCGGTCTTTAAACTGTCAAAAATTTATTAATAAAACTGGGTATAAAATGAAAACTTGGGATGAAATGTTGGATTCAAATTATATTTAGCCATGACTCAATTAACAGAAAAAATAAGTGTAGTAATTAATTGTTTTAATGGGGATAAATACCTAAATAAGGCAGTCGAGTCAGTACTTTCTCAAACTTATAAAAATTGGGAAATAATATTTTGGGATAATTGTTCGAATGACGAAAGCAAGAATATAATAAAAAGTTATGGCGATCCAAGAATTATTTACTATAGGTCAGAAAAACATACTTCTCAATATGAAGCTAGAAGAATGGCAGTAACAAAATGTAACTCAGAATTCATTGCTTTTCTTGATGTTGATGACTGGTGGGATGATAGAAAATTAGAGGAACAAATTAAACTTTTTAAAGACAAGAGTATTGGTTTTGCTTGTTGTAATTATTGGATCGTGAACCAGAGAAAAAAGAAAAATAAAAGATTAGCATTTAGTCAAATACCATCAGGAAATGTTACAGAGCAATTACTAAAAAGAAATTTTGTTGGAATGTCTACATTAATGATTAGAAAAGAGTCATATTTTAAACTTGATTATGGTTTTGATCCTAATTATGAAATTATTGGTGATTATGATTTAGTTTTAAGATTATCAGAAATAAATATGCTTGCCTCCATTGAAAAACCCTTGTCTTATTACAGATGGCATGGTGAAAATTTAGGGTTTCGTAAGTTTGATTTAAATATAAAAGAATTAAAAAAATGGATTGGGAAATCTAGTAAATTTAAGAAATACAAAAATTTTGAATACTTAATAGATTATACTAATTTTTATAATTCTCTAATAAATATACAGAACAAAAAGAGAGATAAAGCATGCAAAGGCCTATTTATTATCAAGAACCCTTTTTTAAAATTAAAATTATTATTACTAATAATCTTACCACTGTGGTTAATAAATAAGTTACGTTCTTAAAATAAATATATGAATAAAAAAGTCGATATAAATTATGATTTAAGTTTAGTAATCCCTTTTTTTAACAGAGAAGTATTCGTTATTGACATACTTGAAGCTATAGATAAAGAGAATTGCATTCTTAAATTAAACATGGAAATATTATTTGTTGATAGTAATTCATGTAAAAATCTAATCAATATTGTTTCATCTTTTTATAACAAATCTCAAATAACAATTAACGTTCTTAATACAGAAAATAATGCAGGAAAGAAAAGGAATATTGGAATATATTCAGCAAAATCAAATAATATCATTTGCATTGATGATGATTGTATACCTGGTGAAAATTTTATTAAATTTCATTTTGATAGATTAAAAATTACGAGAGAAGAAAAAATAATTTATTCAGGTATTGTTTATTTTCCAGAAGAACTTTGTAGATTATCAAATTATTATAAATTTAGAAATTATAGACACAGAGTTTATGATGATATTTATTTATCTAATAAAGATATTGACTTTCATAACTTCATAACAATGAACATGTCTTTTAAAAAAAATGAAATAATAAATTCTAATTTATTTTTTGACAGTGAATATACAACTTACGGCCTAGAAGACACACAATTTGGATTAGATGCTATAAAAAAAGGATTTGCACTTAAAACTTGCCTAGCACCTATCATACACCAAGAAAGCACATCAATAGACTTATTTGAATTAAAAATTAGAAATTTTGCCCAAAATTACTTTTTTATATTTTATAAAAAAAACCAAGAATACTTAAATAAACACCATAAATTACAGATTAACACACAAAGTTTAGTTTCTCACAGATCCTTAATTAAGATAGCTGAGATATATGACAATACAAAAAACTATTTTCCAATAATTATTAAGATATTGAAAATAGTGCCTTTTTTTCTAAAACCTATATCATTTATGATTAAGATGTTTTTAAAAGCTTCTGATAAGAAAAGAGACTTATATTTTTTTTGGATGTATAAGCTTCTTATCATTCTAACAATTGTAAGTACATTATTTGATAAAAAACTTAGGACAAAGAATTTCATTTAAAAAATATGATTAAGAAAAATAAATTTCTAATTACTGGAGGAACAGGTTCATTTGGTAAATCAATGTTAACATATCTTATTAAAAATAATGCTAAGGAAATTAGAATATTAAGTCGAGATGAGAAAAAACAAGAAAACATGAGATTAGGTATTAATGATAATAGAGTAAAGTTTATTTTGGGTGATGTAAGAGACTCGAGCAGTATTGAGAAGGCATTTGATGACGTAGACTATGTATTTCATGCAGCTGCATTGAAGCAAGTACCTTCCTGTGAATTCTATCCACTTGAAGCAATAAAAACAAATATTATAGGCACAGACAATGTGATTAGCTGCGCCTTAAATAATAGAGTGAAGTCATTAGTTTTGCTTAGTACCGATAAGTCAGTATATCCTGTTAATGCAATGGGTATGACAAAAGCGTTAGCTGAAAAATTAATATTATCAAAGTTAAATAATATTGAAAATAAGCAGACAAAATTATGTATAACCAGGTACGGAAACGTAATGGGATCAAGAGGCTCTGTAATACCACTTTTTATAGATCAAATTAAAAGAAAAAAAAATATAACAGTCACGGATCTAAGCATGACAAGATTTTTAATGTCTCTTGATGAGTCAATTGAATTAGTTATAAAAGCATTTAAAGACGGCAACACAGGAGACATTTTTGTAAAAAAAGCTCCTTCAGTCACAATAAAAACTCTTGTCAATGCTCTATTAGACATTTTTAATTCCAATTCAAAGATAAAAATTATTGGAACAAGGCATGGTGAGAAATTATATGAAACACTTGTTTCAAGAGAGGAATTAACAAGAGCAAAAGAAAGTGATAGTTACTTTTGTATAAAAGCTGATAGTAGAACAATTAATTACGATACTTATTTTATAAAAGGCTCAAAATCAATTTCGAAATCAGATGACTATAATTCTCATAATACCAATCAATTATCTAAAGAGCAGACTAAAAAAATCTTAATGAAAATGGATTTTGTTAAAAAGGAACTAAAATGACAAAAATCATGACAATATTAGGCACTAGACCCGAGATTATTAAATTAAGTAAAATTATTTTGGAGCTAGATAAGAATTTTGATCATATACTTGTCCATACAGGTCAAAATTATGATTTTGAACTTAATGAGATTTTTTTTAAAGACTTAAGAGTAAGAAAACCAGATTTTTTTTTAAATGTTGCTGAAAAAAAATTAGGCAAAACAATTGGAAATATAATCTCTAAATCTGATGAGATCATTGAAAAGATTAAACCAGACGCTTTGATTTTATATGGAGACACAAATTCTTGCCTTTCTGTAATTTCGGCTAAAAGACAAAAAATCCCTATTTTTCACTTTGAAGCAGGAAATCGCTGTTTTGATTTAAGAGTGCCTGAAGAAATAAATAGAAAAATAGTTGATCATACTAGTGATATAAATTTTACCCTAACTGAACATGCAAGAAAATATCTAATTATGGAAGGCATAAGACCTGATAGGATATTTAAAACTGGGTCTCATATGTACGAAGTTCTAAATTCTGCAAAAGATAAAATAAAAAAATCACAAATAATAAAAAAACTAAAACTAAAGAAAAAACATTATTTTCTGGTAAGTATTCATAGAGAAGAAAATATTGATGACGATAAAAATTTTAAGTCATTGATTAATATATTAGACAATATTTCAAACAATTATAATGTTCCAATTATAATATCTACTCACCCAAGAACACAAAAAAAATTAAGCCTACACAAAATAAATAATAAAAAAAATATAAAATATATGAAGCCATTTGGATTTTTTGATTACATAAAATTGCAACAAAATGCTTATTGTGTTATCTCAGATAGTGGAACAATAACAGAAGAATCATCTATCTTGAAGTTTCCAGCAATAAATTTAAGAAATACTCATGAAAGGCCAGAAGGTATGGATCATGGATCTGTAGTAATGTCAGGTATAAACTCTAATAGAATTCAAGAGAGTATCAAGTTAACAGTCAATCATTTTAAAAATAATAAAGACTCGTTTGTAGATATAACTGATTATAAAAATCCTCATGTTTCCAAGCAAGTAGTGAGAACAATTATAAGTTATATAGATGTAATAAATAGGGAGGTCTGGAAAAAGAAGAATATATGAAAAAAAAAAAATTTTAATTTACACTCCTTATTATTATCCTGAGCCATTTCCAATAAACTCATTCGTTGAAGAGTTGTCTAATAGAAACGAAATAGATAATGTGACAGTTATCACATGCTTGCCTAATTATAGAAATTATAATTTTTATAGTGGCTATAATATTTTTGGTCCATATAGTGAAAAATCAAAAAAAATTAACATTATAAGACTTCCAATAATACCAAGACTCTCTAATACAAAAAAATCTATATTTTTTTTCTACTCATCATTTTTTATTATATCTTCAATTTTTTTATTTTTTTTTAGTATTTTAAATAGAAATAAATATAGTCATATCTTAACTTTTTGTGGTTCACCTGTATATGTTGGCTACATTGGCTTTTTATCTTCAAAAATACTGAATGCTCAGTCATCACTTTGGATTCAAGATATTTGGCCCGAAGCGATTGAAACAACCGTAGGACTCAAAAATACTCATTTAAGATCCTTAATACTGAAAATACAAAATGCTATGTGGAATTTAGGCGACATAACTTTCTCTGAGTCTGAGGCGCTTTCAAAATATCTAAAAGATAATAATTTTGGTAAGAATATTGTGACTCTTTACAATCCCATTAGATCAGAAATTACAAAAGAAAATCATAATAATTTAAAAAAAAATGGAAAGAATATTTTCTCATACATTGGTAATATAGGTGGAGCTCAAAATATAGAGCTTTTAGTAGATTCATTTGAAAGTGCGAATTTGAGTAATTCCAGTTTACATATATGTGGTGATGGTAGTTTGTTAAAAAGTTTATCTTCAAAGTACTCTAATGAAAATATAATCTGGCATGGATGGATAGAAGGGACTGAACTGGAGAAAATTTATCAATTGTCTGATTTTTTTATATTAAGTTTGAATTCAGTTGGTAGACAAAGTTTAATCTTACCAAGTAAATTGCAGTCCTATTTTATGAATAAAAAACCAATTCTGTGTATTTCATCTGGTGCTTCTAAAAATTTAATAGAAGATATTAACGCAGGTATTACTTGTTCAGGTGTAAATAAAAAAGAAATAATAAAAGTGTTTCAGAAAGCAGAAAATCTTAATTACGATGAACGAAATTTAATGTCACGAAATGGATATAATTTTTATAAATCTTATTTTACTAAAAGTAAAATTGTTGATAAATTTTTAAAGTCTATTCAGTAAAATGTTTGAAATCTTTTTTATAGTATTTTTCTCTACGTGTATTTTAACTTATTTATATAAAATTGTGTGGAGTAACGTGTTTTATATCCAAAAAACACCTACTGGCTTTGGTATATTTCTTATACTTACATTATTGTTATATACTCTCATTCTCGATGGTATACAGGACAACTTTTATTTCCTTTCGCTCATATCTGCTTTCTCTTTAGTTTATTGGTTAGATGATTACCTTCATTTAACATCAATATTCAGATTCTTAATTCAATTTGTTTCTGGTTTTCTTTTAGCTTATCTTTGTCTATTTTTAGGAGAATTAAATTTTGGAATTTATAAATATCCAATCTGCATCTTTTTTGGTTTATCTAGTATTTTCTTTTCAAATATTATTAATTTTTATGATGGTCTAGATCTCAATATTTCAACTTTGATATTATTATTTAGTTTCATTCTAATTTTTTTTATAAATGTTAAAGAAATAAATTTTCTGTACGGTATCATAATTGCAAGTTTTATTTTAGGATTCTCAATCTTTAATATAATACCTAATAATATTTTTTTTGGTGACTCGGGTTGTTTCGCATTTGGTTCATTTATTAATTTAATTCTAATTCAATCTTTCATTGAACAGGACTTGACCAGCTTTATTTTTCTATTTGTTCCAATCGCACTTCCAATAATTGACGTACTATATGTAATATTTCTCAGAATTCAACTTAAGGAGGCCCTTTTAACAAGAAACTATCACCATTTGTATCATAGAGTAGAAAACAGATTTAAAAACAAGATGTACTTGATACCACAGTTTTTAAATATAATACTTCTGTTAATTTTAAGTTCATTTATACCTTTTTATAATATTACTTACGTATCAATATTTATTGTTTCAGCTACCGTTATCACACTATTAGATTATTTCTTAATAAGAAAATATATGTCATAAAGTAAAATTATGAAAAATTTAAAATTTTGCGTGGTTGGTTGTGGGAACCACGCAACGAAAAGAATTATTCCAGCATTAAGAAATATAAATGCAAAAAAGATTGACGTTGTCTCTAGAAACTCAACTGATCTGATTATAGATAAACATTATTCTAAGCTAAGTCATGCCTTAAATTCTTCAGAAAAGGAAACAAAATTCATAATATGTACCCCACCAAACTTGCATTTCGATCAAGCTTTACAAATAATTAATTCAGGCTTCAATCTTTTTATTGAAAAGCCAATTACAATTAATTTAAGTCAACTAGAAAAAATAATAAAATTTTCAAATAGTAGGAATATTTTTTTTGTAGAAAATTTAATGTATAAGTATTCTGATTTCTATCATAATTTTATTAATCATTGGTCAAAAAACAGAGATATAATAAATCAAATCGAAATAAATTTTATTATTCCTAGCGTACCTAATAAATCTTTTAGAACTTTGTCTACCGCTTTCCCAGTAAATATTTATGATATTGGATGTTATATAGTTTCCCTTATTAATGATTTAGAAAAAAAAACTAGAGTCACAATAGAAAATGTAATTAATAAAAAAAATAGTTCTTACGAAATAATTGAAGCAAGTAGTAAAATGAGTAACGCGATCGTAACTATGAAATTTGGTGTCGGGAAGATATATAATAATTCTGTAATATTAAAACATAAAGATCAGACAGAATATAGATTCGAGCCATTTTTTTTTGGACTTAGCGGAGAACGTAAAATTTATAATAATTCAAAAGATGAAAAAAGTTCAATAAACTTTTACGAAGAAAATTGCTTTGAAAGAATGTTTAAAACAGATAATAGTTATTGGCTTAAAACACAAAAATCAAGGAATGCTGAAATGATTAATAACTTATCTTTACTTGATAATTTGCATAAACAATATAATGATTTATCTTAACTCATGATATCAAAAAAATCTATTATTATAGAAAACATATCAAGAAGTAATGATAGTCGTGGTGAGATTCTTTCTATAGTAGACGATAAAGCTAGAAACGTATCAATTATTACATGTAATGTTGGATCGATTAGATCTAACCATTATCATCTTGAAGATTACCACTATATGTATGTTCTTGAAGGAGAAATGGATTACTTTTTTAGAGATATTGAGACAGATAAGGTTAATTATTTAAAAATCAAGAAGAGTCAAAACGTTTTTACTCCACCAATGGAAATTCATGCTACTTATTTTCCTATTAAGACAAAATTAATAGTTACAAGCAGAAATCCTCGAGATAGAGATACATATGAAAAAGATACTGTGAGAGTTGATTTTTTAAACAACGATAACATAAGAGATTTTTTACAAAAGTACGCAACAAAATAACACCATCAAATTTGTGATCAGTTCTAAAAAAATTAATAAATGCAGACTATGCAGATCAAATAAACTAAAAACAATTGTTAAATTTGGAGATTTACCATTAGGAAATGACCTTAGAAAAACTAAGAAGTCATCAAAAAATGCTGAGGAGTACCCTCTTAATCTAATGCAGTGTAAATTATGCAATCATTTTCAGATTAATTTTTCAGTTTCCCCAAAAAAACTATACGCTACAAATTATACTTATTTAAGCAGTGTCAGTAATAGTTTTATAAAACATTTTGAAGATTATTCAAAATGGGTAACAAAAAAATGTAGACTAAAGAAAGGTCAACTTATATTAGATATAGGTTCGAACGATGGTGCTTGTCTAAATGAATTCAAAAAATTAGATTTATCAGTCTTAGGTATTGATCCTGCACAAATACCGTCTCAAGTTGCAAATAAAAAGGGAATAAAAACTATAAATAAATTTTTTGATGATAAGGCGTGCACTTTTATCAAAAATAATTATGGATCAATTGATTTTATTACGAGTCATAATGTACTTGCACATATTGATGACTTAGAAGGTGTATTTACTAATATATACAGTTTATTAAAAAAAAATGGATTTTTTTGTTTTGAAGTTGGATATTTTGTTGAAGTATTAAAAAATAATTATTTTGATACAATATATCATGAACATCTTGACTACCATCATGCTCTTCCATTAGTTAAATTTCTAAATAAAGTCGGTTTTAGTGTCGTAAATATATCAACTAACAAGATTCAAGGTGGCAGTATAAGAATTCTATGTAAAAAATTGACAAATATAAAAGTTTACTCCCAGCCAAAAAATTTTTTAATTAAAGAAAGCAAGTTTATGAAAACCAAAAAAAATTTTTTAAAAAAATGGGGCATTGAAATATCTAAGAATATGATGTCATTCGAAAAATTAATAAAAAAATACTCAATTGAGAAAAAAAAGATATTAGGTTACGGAGCTCCAACAAAAGCAACGCTTATATTAAAAATTTCTGATTTAAGAACAGGGATTATTTCAAATATTATTGAAGATAATAAGCTAAAAGTTGGCCGCTATATGCCTCAAACAAATATAAGAATAACTGAATATAATGTTAAAAACATTGAAAATGCTGATATTATCATTGTTTTTGCATGGAACTTTTTTTCAGATATTATTAATAAGCTAAAAAAAGATAATATTAAAAATAAAACAATAATAGTTCCGTTACCCAAAGTAAAAAAATATAAAATATGAAAGTGCTATATAATAAAATAGTAATAGTTGCGCCCCATCCTGACGATGAAACCATAGCTATGGGAGCAACAATAAAGAGACTCGTAGACAGTGGTGCAAAAGTATCAATACTAATTGTTTCAGGTCATATGCCTCCCCTTTACTCGACTGAAATATTTGAAACGACAAAAAAGGAAAGTGAAAAAGTCTTTAAATATTTAGGTGTGAAGGATTATGAGTTCTTAAATATTCCTGCTACTAAACTAAATGAGGTGCCAGTTTCTGATTTAAATGAAAAAATTACGAGATTTGTTAAAAAAAGGAATCCTGATGCTGTATTTTTACCATTCCCAGATAGACATATTGATCATCGAATAATATTTGACTCTGGTATAGTTTCAACTAGACCAAATAGCAAAAATAGTCCAAAAGCAGTTTTACTTTATGAAACATTGTCTGAAACTCATTGGAATGTCCCAGGTGTAGAAGCAAATTTCTCTCCAGACTTTTTTATTAGAGTAGATAAAGAAATGAAATATAAATTGAAAGTACTTAAGTTTTATAAATCACAAATAAATAAAAATACTCCATCAAGGTCAATTGATGCAATAGAAGCTCTGGCAAAATTTCGTGGCAGCCAGAATAATTGTAAATATGCTGAGGCATTCAAAGTAGTAAGACTTATCGTATAAATTATAAATTAAAGAGAAACTTTATGGCAAGAATGAAAAACAATAATCTTGTAACACAATTTTTCTCAATTATCTCTTTTGATTTGATTATTTCTTTGTTTTCTACCTATTTAGCTTATTCATTACGCTTAGAAAGCTATCATATCCCTGACATTGAGAATATTTACACTTACGTTTTTTGTATTTTAATTTATTTTCCAGTTTTTTTGTATTTTAGGATTTATGACTCAATTTTAAAATACACAAATTTATACTCAATCAGTCGTCTTATAATTGCCTCAATAATATATAGTATTATTTTATTTATATTAATCACTCTTGTAAGAAATATTGATATAAATATTCCAAGATCAATAGCTATCATACAACCGATAATATTTTGTTTCATTACGATATTCATAAGAATTTTAATTTCATTACAAAGTGTTAGTAATAATAATGCTAAAAATCTTCCAAATTTAATAATATTTGGTGCAGGAATAGCTGGCTCACAATTACTAGATTTAATCAGTAAAAATAATACTTACAAAGTTGTAGCCTTTATTGACCAAAATAAATTAAAGCATGGAAGAATGATCTCAGGAATCAAAATATATAGTGAAGAAGCATTATCAAGTATTATAAAAAAAGAAAAAGTTGATAATATAATTATTGCGATACCATCATTAGAAATTAGTGAAAGAAGAAAGATTGTTTCAAAACTAAAACAATATAATGTTGAAACAAAAATACTCCCTGATATCAAAGATTTATTAAATAACAATATTTCACTTGATGACATAAAAAATCTAAACATAGACGATTTACTAGAGAGACAAATTGAAAAAGATTTAAATATTTCTGATAAATTAATGAAAAATAAAGTTGTTTTAATAACTGGAGGAGGTGGCTCTATTGGAAGCGAACTTTGCAAACAGATAATTTTGCATGAGCCTAGTGAATTAATAATTCTAGATCATAGCGAATTTAATTTATATAGGATCAAAGAAGACCTTGAAAAAATAAAAAATATAAAAAAAATAAATAATAGCATAAGAATTACTGCCATATTGTTATCCATAAATAACTTTAATGGAGTCGAAAATCTTTTCGAAAGTATGAAACCTCAAATTGTGTTTCATACAGCGGCCTATAAACATGTAAACTTAGTTGAAGTAAATGTAAATGAGTCAGTAAGAAATAACTTCTTCGGCACACTAAATATAGTTGAACTATCTCATAAGTATGAAATTGAACAATTTATGTTAATCTCAAGTGATAAAGCAGTTAGACCTTCTAATATAATGGGTGCCACTAAACGCCTTTCTGAGTTAGCTGTTCAAGCTTATGGTAATGATAGAGGTAAAAAATACAAATCTACAGTATTCTCAATAGTACGATTTGGAAATGTTTTAGCTTCATCTGGTTCTGTAATAAATAAATTTCAAGAGCAAATTCAAAATAGAGAGCCATTAACTGTTACTCACAAAGAAGTCACAAGATATTTTATGACTATTTACGAAGCAGTGTATTTAATTATTGAAACTTTTAGAATGGCTAAAGGAGGTGAGGTATTTTTGTTAGATATGGGCAAGCCAGTAAAGATAATAGATATTGCTGAAAAAATGATACATTTAAGTGGGCTCACAATAAGGAATTTTGAAAACCCCTATGGTGAAATCGATATTAAAATTACTGGTCTAAGACCAGGTGAAAAACTATATGAAGAACTTTTAATTGATGACATGTCGCAACCAAGTTCTAATAAAAATATTTTTTATGCTAATGAAGACTATATAAACTTAGATGAATTAGAAAAATTAAAAGTTCAATTACAGGAAGCCGTAAATAGTTTTGATACTTCAAAGACAATTAATATATTTAAAAAATATGTTGAAGGATTTTAGTACAAATTAATTTTCTTCAAATATATCTCTTGTATATAACTTATTTCTGAATTTTTTGAGTCTATTGTCAACTCTATTTGCAATTATAATTTCACTTTTTTTAGCAAAAAATTGAAAATTTTTGTAACATTTGTACTTTTTATAGTAGTCACTTTTTATGTTAGGTTCATAAATTATAATTTCTATATTTTTCTTACTTAACTTCTTTATGATATCAATTATGGCACTTTCACGAAAATTGTCAGAATTTTTTTTCATAGATATTTTATAAATACCAATGATCTTTGGGTTTGTTTCAAGTATTGATTTTACTATAAATTGCTTTCTTGTGATGTTTGCACTGATAATAGATTTAATCAAATTATTTGGTACATTATTAAAATTTTTTAATAATTGACGTGTATCTTTTGGCAAACAATATCCTCCATAACCAAAGGATGGATTATTGTAATAATTTCCAATTCTTTTATCGAGGCTCACTCCCTCAATTATTTTTTTAGAATTTAGATTATAAATTTCAGCATATGTATCCAACTCATTGAAGAAAGCAACTCTCATCGCTAGAAATGTATTTGAGAACAATTTAACAGCTTCTGCTTCACATGAACTCATTGTCATTACATTTGTTTTTTTGTTTAGAGATAGATTTTCTAAAACTTTTGCAAAAGCTAGAGATTTTTTACTCTTATTTCCAATGATAACTCTAGAAGGATATAAATTGTCGTGTAGAGCAGTACCCTCTCTTAAAAATTCAGGACTAAAATAGATATCATGGTATTTTAATTTTAATTTTAAGTTCTTTGTAAAACCAATTGGCACTGTTGATTTAATAATGATAACAGCTTTATCATTTTTTTTTATTATTTTATCAATTATTTTTTCAACAATAGATGTATTAAATGAACCAGTAGTGTTTGAATAATTTGTAGGTACACAGATTATTACGTAATCTGCATTCATAAAGGCTGAGTCTTCATCATTTGTTCCAACTAGGTTCAACTTCTTTTTATTGAGAAGATATTGAATTTTTTTTTCAGGTATTGGGGAGAGATTTCTATTTATCTTTTGCACTTTCTTAATATCAATATCGTAAGCTAAAACCTGAAATTTTTGAGATAAAAGCACTGCTACAGAAGTTCCAACATAACCTAGACCCACTACAGTGAATTTTGAATTCCTATTCATTTTTTGTATTTTTTATTTTCTTTAAAATAAACGATTTAAAATTATAATAAAGTTACAATTTCAATAATTAAATCATATTAAAATTCATATTAAATTGATTTCAAAAGAACTTATAGTAAGCATTATGGGATACACTATGTGTTTAATACCCATAGTTTTGCTTACAGGCCCATTCTTACCCGATCTATTTGTTTCTTTTCTAGTTGTATGCTTTGTTGCTTTAGCCTTTAAAGATAAGGAATGGAAATATTTTAAAAATAAGTATTTTATCTATTTTATAACATTTTATTTCTATTTTATTTTTTCTTCTTTGCTCTCAAAAGATATTCTATTTTCATTTGAGTCTTCATTATTCTATTTTAGATTTGGTATATTTTCTCTGGCAATTTGGTATGTTCTTGAAAAAAATAAACATATACTAAAACAATTTACACTATTTTTACTTTTAGCATTCTCCATTGCTATCATAGATGGTTATTATCAATATTTATTTGGAAACAATATTTTTGGCTATGTAAGTGACTCACCAAATAGAATGACACTTTTACTAAATGATAATATGATTTTAGGTGGATACTTATCTCGATTATTCCCTTTTTTATTTGGACTCATAGTACTTCATTACTCATCAAACAAAAAATTCATTTTCCTAATCTTCGTCTTCTTAATTCTAATAGATTGTTTAACATTCATGTCTGGAGAGAGAACAGCATTAGGGTTATTAGTAATTGCAACTATATTAATTCTTTTTCTGACTGAAAAATTTAAAATTCTTCGCATCTTATCATTAATAATATCACTATTGGTTATTATTTATATTGCAAATGTCAATATAGGCATAAAACAAAGAACGATTGGCTTTACAATTACTCAAATGAATTTAAATGAGAATTTTGATGAAATTAAATATTTATCTGATGACCATGAAAGCTTATCATCCATTGCCCTTGAAATGTATAAAGACTCTCCATTATTTGGTTTCGGTCCTAAACAGTTTAGATCAAATTGTGCTGATTATATGAATGATAGTAATCACACATTTTGTACGACTCACCCACATAATTCTTATTTGCAGCTTGCTGCAGAGACAGGAACATTTGGTATTTTATATATATTAATACCTTTCTTTGCATTAAGTTGGCTTATGATCACTCAGATTTTAAATATTTATATAAAGAAAAATGATGTTTTTAGTGACTATCAAATTTGTCTTCTAATAACAATTTTTCTTACTTTATGGCCGATTTTGCCTACTTTAAATTTCTTCAATAATTGGATAAACGTCATTTATTACATGCCGGTAGGATTTTATCTACATTACGTACATTCAGGCGTGGAAAAGAAAATAAATTAAATGGAAAATATATTAATCACTGGGGGATGTGGATATTTAGGTGCACATTGCGCAATCAAATTAATTGAAAAAGGACACAGAGTCATAATTGTTGATAATTTATCCAATAGTTGTCGCTCCGTAATAGACAAAATTTCATTTATTACTCAATCAAATGTTATTTTTTATAAAGCGGATATAAGAGATAAAGAATTAATTAACGAAATTTTTTCAGAAAACAAAATCGAAAGTATTTTTCATTTTTCTGGATTAAAGTCAATATCTGAAAGTATGTTAGATCCAATTAAATATTATTCCACCAATGTAGAAGGAACAATTAATCTTGTTAGGGCAATGGAACAACATAATGTTAATAAAATTATATTTTCATCATCAGCTACAGTTTATGGCGATAATTATGAACTACCTTGGCATGAAGGACTTTTTCCTTTATCTCCAACTAATCCGTATGCAAATACTAAACTCATAATAGAAAAATTTTTAAAAAATTTAAGTGAGTCAAATAATTTTTTCAAAATCGGTATTTTAAGATATTTTAATCCTGCAGGATCTCATGCATCTGGCTTAATTGGAGAAAATTTAAATAATAAAAATAATTTATTTCCTTCAATTCTAAGAGTAGTTAAGGGACTTGATAAATACTTAAATATTTACGGTGATAACTATGATACAAAAGACGGCTCTGGAATAAGAGACTACATTCATGTAAGTGATTTAATTGAAGGTCATGTAAAAGCATTTGATTATATATGTAATAATAATGGTTACCATTTGTGGAATCTAGGAATGGGTAAAGGTTTTAGTGTTTTTGAGATTCTTAAAATCTTTGAAGAAAAAATTGGGAAGAGAATAATTACAAAAATCAAACCCAGACGCCAAGGTGATTTAGGACAATTTTGGTCTGATACAGTAAAAGCTAAAAAAGAATTACAATGGAAACCTGAAATGAATATTAATAATATGGTTGAGGACTCCATAAATTATCTAATAAAAAGTAGCAATTATGAAAATTAGTAATTGATAATGTTATTTCATATATTACATTTACTAATTAATTAAGAGATTATTTATGTGGAAAGTAAAAAGTTCAAAAATTCATGGTCATGGTGTTTTTGCAACACAAAATATAAAAAAGAACCAAAAAATCATTCAGTATATTGGAGAAAAAGTTACTAGATCTGAGGGAAATAAGAGGTCAGAAAAAAGAATTAAAAAATTTTTGAATTCAAATAGGACTGGGTCAGTATATATTTTTGAACTTAATAGACATTATGATATTGACGGATCTCCTTTATATAACAAGGCAAGATACATAAATCATTCTTGTAACCCAAATTGTGAGGTAGATATAAAAAATGGAGAAATATGGATTTCATCTATAAAAAATATAAAAAAGGGCAGTGAACTTTTCTATGATTATGGATATTCATTTGATAAACAAGACTATAAGGACCATATATGTAAGTGTGGTTCTAAGAATTGTATTGGTTATATAATTTCATCAGATGATTGGAAGAAATTTTTAAATCACATAAAAAAAATAATAAAAAAGAATAATTAGACAATTTTTTTAAAAGTATGGTCTACTTTTTTTTCATTTGCCTCATCAATTTGTTTTTGTCTGACGAGAGAGTTTCTTTTCTTTTCTAAGGATCTCTCATTGTAACAATAAGGGCAGCTTACTCCTTTTATGTATTTTTTTGATTTGGTATCTTCTTTTGTTATTGGTCTTCTGCAACCATAGCATTGAATATATTTCCCTTTTTGCAAGTTCTGATCAAGAGAAACTCTACCATCAAATACAAAACATTCACCGTTCCAAAGAGAATTTTTTCTACTTGATTTTAAATAAGTCAAATAATTTATTATACCGCCATTTAGTTGTACTATATTTTCAAATCCATTATGTTTTAAATAAGCTGATGCTTTTTCACATCTTATGCCACCGGTACAATACATTGCAATCCTTGATTTTTTATTTAGATTAAGATTGCTAATTTTTTCTGGAAATTCTCTGAAGCTTTTCATTTTAGGGTTTAAAGCTCCTGAAAATTTTCCTATTTGAATCTCAAAATTATTTCTTACATCTATTATCTCTGTATTCTTATCTAAAAGAATTTTATCCCATTCAGAAGGATCTACATAGTTACTCCCAAAACTATCAATTTTCAAATCACCCATTCCAAGTGTTACGATTTCTTTTTTTAATCTTACTTTCATTTTATTAAAAGGTAAGAAGTCTATTTTATTAACCTTTAAATCTATTTTTCTAATACCTAGTAATTTTTTTATAAATATTATTATTTCATCTAAATCATTTTTTGAAGCAGATAAAGAAGCATTTATGCCTTCATCAGCCAATAATATTGTTCCTCTCACAACATAGCTGGACAAAAAATTATCAAGCTTATTTTTGATTTTTCTAGCCTCTTTGATATTGATAAAATAATAAAATGAATATATGCAGAAATTATTTTTCATTTTTCAAATTATACGTCATGTTTTTTAGATATTCTGTTAGTTTGTGGCGATCAGTTAAGTGTGAGATACTTTCATAAATAATTATGCTTCCAAAATAGATAGAAATTTCCTTACCTATTTTTTTTCTTGTTTCGTGAATATATGATGAATATTTAAGTGTGCTGCTTTTAATTTTTGAGGCAAATAAATGAAATAATAACCCATTTTTACCATCAAAATAAACTGGCAATACATCTGTTTTAGTTTGATGCAATAATTTAGCAGGAAATGTTTTCCATTCATCATCATGTGCATCTGATTTTAGATCTTTTGCTGTTGAAACACTACCTGATGGAAAAATAATTAATACTCCTTTGTTTTTTAAATGTTGCCTGGCTTTATTTGCTGTATTTAAATTGTTCTTAATTGTTTTCTTATCATTTCCACTAAAATCTACAGGTAATATATAAGTTTCAAGCTGAGGTAAAAATTTCAAAGTCTCATGTGTCATAATTTTAAAATCATTTCTTATTTTTGAAACTATAGAGCAAAGGATTAAACCATCTATGATGCCAAAAGGATGATTTGCAATTATCATTAATGGACCACTCTGTGGTATTTCTATTTTATTTTTTGATTTATTCTTAATTTTAATATTCATAATTTCTAATACATCGGTCCAGAAAGTTCTTGGATCATTGTCTTTTAATGAATACTGCTTATAAAGTTTCTCAAGCTTTTTCTTTCCAGTAACTATCTCTATTGTTTTAATCACTAAACGCTGTGCGAAATTGTGTTCTATTTCAGAGGCGTATGAAAAATTAATTTTATTCATTTTAATATTCAACGGGTATTGGATCTAAACTTCTCCAAAAGTACCATGTTGCTACTGATCGCCATGGCTTCCATTTTTTTGATAATTTTATAGCATGCTCTTTCGAAATAGGGTATTCAAGATTATAACAATTACAAATTCCCTTTATTAATCCTAAATCATCTACTGGAAAGACATCAGGTCTACAAAGATTAAAAATAAGAAACATTTCAGCCGTCCATCTTCCAATTCCCTTTATTTTTACTAGCTCCTCAATTATTTCAATGTCTGACATATTGATCCAATTTACTGATTTTATTTCTTCATTTTTAAATGTCCGGGATAAAGATTTTAAATATACAACTTTTTGTCGCGAGAGCCCACAAGACTTCAGTGTCATATGATGTGTTTTATAAACATTATTGGCATTGATTTTTTTTAATTTAATTTCTAGCCTATCCCAAACTGCCTGAGCAGCTTTTACAGAAATCTGTTGACCAACAATTGATCTTGCAAGTGTGTAAAAGGGATCAGATTTTGAAAAGAGAAAGTCATTAGGATAACTTTCAATAATCATAGCTAACTTTTTGTCTTTAAGAGACAATTCTTTTTTAGCTTTTTGCCAAAAACTTGGTTTTTCCATTTTTTTTAAGTTTTTTCATTGTCATATAGTCTATAAAATGTTTTATTTCCATTCTTTATTAAATAAGGAGATTAATTATGGCAGACGTAGCTTCTTTGTTAGCAGAGTTTCAAAAAGGTATCGAAGGAAAAGATACAGGTCTTGGAGCAACAGTTAAATTTGATTTTGAGGGTGCTGGATGTATTTTTTTAGATGGTAAATCTAATCCAAATACTGTTTCAGATGAAGATAAAGATGCTGATTGCACATTATCAATGTCACTAGAAACATTCGAGCAAATGAGATCTGGTGAAGTTGATGGAACATCAGCTTTTATGCAAGGTAAATTAAAAGTTTCTGGTGATATGTCAATTGCTATGAAATTACAATCAGTCATGGATGCCCTTGCGTAATCAAAGTTAAACTTAAGATTCTAAAAAACCCAGTTATGATAAACTGGGTTTTTTTTTAATAACTTTTACAATACTTTTAAATAGTTTTTTATTATTACACGCAATAATCCTACCACCAGAAATTACTTCATTATTTTCCCAAGTTTTGATTATACCACCTGCATTTTTAATTATTGGCTCTAAAGCCCTTATGTCCCAAGGTTTAAGTCCACTTTCTATTACAATGTCTACATGACCATCGGCTAATAAACAGTAACTATAGCAGTCACCACCAAGTCTTGTTGATTTTACTTTTTTACTTAGCTTCTCGAATGATTTTTGATCTGACTTATTCTCAAACACATAAGGTGATGTTGTATTAAGTATACATTCACTTAACTTAGACTTATTATTGACATTTAAATTAGATTTTTTACCTTTTATGATTTTATATGACTTGTTCAAATATCCTACATATCTCTCGTCTAAAGCTGGTATATCCGCAATTCCTAGAATGATTTTATTATTTTTTTTAAGTGATATTAAGGTTCCCCAAAGCGGAACTCCTTGAATGAATGATTTTGTACCATCAATTGGATCAATACACCACTCGTATTCACTTTCTTTTATAATACTTTCTTCCTCTCCTAAAATAGAGTGACTAGGATAGCGTTGACTTATCAAACTATTTATTTTTTTTTGAATTGAGATATCAGCAATAGTAACTGGATCAAAAATATTTTTTTCTTTGGAGGTGATTTCAAGTTTTTTCTTGAAATACCTGAGAGATATTTTTCTTGCATTATCTGCAAGAAAGTTTGAAAATTCCAGCAGTTTTAATATTTTTTCAGGCATTATATACTTAACTTATACTCTATTTGAATCTAACACACTTTTATGAATAAAAATATTATCGTTTTTATATTATTGATATTAATACCTATTTCTTCAAAAGCTAATTCATTATTAGACTCTATTAAAATTGGAGAAAGACAGCCTATTGAACAACCTATAGATTCATTTGATGCTTCAAAGAATTCTTATCCTGATCCTTTTTCAGAAGATGAAATAATATTTACAATAACACATGAAAATTATTTAGAATTTTCAGAAAATATACTTACTAGAGGTCAAGTAGAAATGTTTGTTAAATATCCAGAAACTTTTAAAATGAATATTTACAAATCTCGAAGAAGTTGTGCGGTACCTTCAGAAGTTTATGAACTTACTGAATCTAATGCAAAGATGACTGATGAAGGCGAAGGCATTGAAGGAGTTGTTGGTAGCATCCCTTTTCCTAACCCGTCTGAAGCTTTGCACCACGTATGGAATCATATTTTAAGATACAGAGGTGTTGAAATAAGTGGTTCGTCTCCATTTTTTATTGTTGATCCTGATGGCTCTAGAATCCTTGGAGCAGGAGAAGCAATTGCAAAAAACTATTGGAATCCATTTACTAAAAATGAAAAGGGACTGCAAGGCATGCTAATGACAAAAGTAACTCATCCACCGAGATTAGCAGATGCGTCTGCTTTAGTAATCGAGTCATTGAATGCTTTTAAGACTCCGAGGAGAGCATGGGTTTATAATCCAGGTACCAGAAGAGTCAGAAGAGCGCCAGATATAGCATACGATTATAAACCAAGTGCGAGTCAAGGTTTAACTACTACTGATCAATTTGATGGATTTAATGGAGCAAAAGATAGATATAATTGGAAAAGTTTAGGATTGCAAATGAAACTAATGCCATATAATGCCTATAAGTTTCATGAAACTCCAATGGAAGAAGTCTTAAATCCATATCATGTTAATCAAGATTTTTTGAGATATGAATTAGTCAATGTCAATGCAGTGAAAGCAGAACTAAAAAATGATAAACGACATATCATACCTGAAAGAGTTATGTATTTCGATGTTGATAG
>MDTG01044750.1_pt1 | contig 40202 bp, 43 predicted proteins | sample 811421 | NCBI WGS metagenome assembly MDTG01 (sample SAMN05326645, study PRJNA326480) | marine metagenome | isolation source: seawater | place: Pacific Ocean: South East | collected 2011 | reverse complement strand
GGATGCCCCGGGCATCACCACCAAACCTTCAAATCCGGACACGATGTCCGCCGTGCATCCCGCACCCCTCTCATCGCTCCAGAGCGCAAGCTCGTGGAGGGTTTGGTGCTGACACGCCTTTCCTCCCCATTCCATGGGGAGGTGGATCGCCGCAAGGCGGCGAGACGGAGGGGCGCCGCGCCAGCGGCGGTGTGTCAGCGACAGGCTCCACCGCCTCCCGGCGCTGACGCGCCGGCCCCTTCGACCCCTCCTTCGCCAAGGCTATGGAGGGCCCACTTCCCCACGAGGTGGGGAAGAAAGAGAGTGTGGCGCTTTCCCCGGATTTATTCCGGGGTCTGGCGGCGTTTCAGATGCAGGCTCAGCCGGACCTCGGCACAAGGCCGGGGGAAGTGGGGCGTGATGGGAAAGGGGAAACGCCGGAACTTACCCGGCCGCCTTGACGCGCCGGACCTGGCAGGTGGCGCTCGAGCGGGCGGCGATTTCGCCGGAGGGGGTCCAGATCGTGCCTTCCATGAAAGCCACCCGGCCGCCGATTTTCGTGGCGACACCGCGGGCCCGGCAGGGTTCGACGGGCAGGGGCGCAAAGAAGCTGGTCTTGATCTCCAGCGTCGGTACGCCGCACATGAAACGCTCGGACACCAGGACAGCCAGCGACATCACCTCGTCGAGCATGGCGGTGACGATGCCGCCCTGCACCGAATTGCGCAGATTGGCGAGTTGCTGCGTGGGATGGAAATCAGCCTCCAGCCAGCGCTCCTCGATCGAGAAATCGGCCAGCTGGAAGCCCAGCAGCTTGGAGGCATAGGGGTGATTGGCGCGCTGGCCGAGATAATTGCGGATCTGGTCCGCCGTCATCGGCTCGCGCGGCGTTCCGGCCAGATCCGGGGCGACCAGGTCGGGACCCGACATCACTTCTTGCGGAAGCTGTCCAGCGAGACGACTTCGGCGCCGTCGCCGCCAGGGGCTTTCTTGTCGCTCTTGCCTGCCTTGCCGCCGGCGGCCGTCTTCGGCTTTTCGGGCGGGGGTGTATCGATCTCGTCCTCGGCCGGGTCCTGCTCGAACTGCAGGTGGAAGCCGACGCTGGGATCGTGGAAGCGCGAAATCGCCGAATAGGGCATTTTCAGGTATTTCGGTACGCCGGAGAATTTCAGCGTCACCTCGAAACCCGTCTCCGTGACGTCGAGATCCCAGAACTGGTGTTCCAGCACGATCGTCATCTCTTCGGGATATTTTTCCAGCAGGGTCGGATCGATATCCACGCCCGGTGCCTGGGTGCGGAAGGTGATGTAGAAATGATGCTGTCCGGGCAGCCCGTCGGGGCCGGCCGCTTTCAGCAAAGCCTGACGGACCACGCCGCGAAGCGCGTCCTGCGCCATCAAGTCATAGCGCATCAGGTCCTTGGCCATGTCGATCTCCCCCGATCTCCCTGTCGAAAAAAAGGGTACCCCAAGCCCGGGGCAGGTCAACGGATATCGGCGGCTGGACTGCAGATGGGCGCGCGGCGTGGTGAAGGAGGGCCTAACCCGGCTGCGGGCACGGCGGGTGAATGTCTGTACGGGGATAAGTGGAGGCTTCTGTTGCCAGGCGCCTCCGAGCCCCGCCTGGACCGGCTAAAGGGTCCAGGACTTTAAAGCGAGATTACCCGCACTGCATTACGCAGCGAGAGCGACCTCTTCAGCAAAGTTGTCGTTGGCAACTTTCATAAGCGAGCCTGTAACGGGCCTCACCCGGGCGAAAGCAATCCCCTTTACCCGTCCGTCGATCCTGTTTCGGCCCCATGCCAGCCCGGCCACTTGCTGAAGGTGGTGCGGGGAAGGATATGGTGGAGCCGCCGGGTACTGCCCCCGGGTCCGGTCCGGTTATTACGAGCGCGTTTATCGCCATAGTCGGCAAGCCGACACCGGGGAATATAGGCAGGAAATGTGGCGAGTTGAAGGGGCGGGTGCGGTTGCGGCAGGTATCATGCGGTGCGTCCGGCCGGCGCGGCCGGCATTCGATACCTTTGGAGCGGTCTGCCGCGCTTGGTCCGTGCCACGCGGAAGGCCCGCGATCACCGTCTCGATGGCAGCCGTGGCGGTCGCGGGTTTCACCGGCGTCGCGCCCCGCATGGGGAAGCATCTTTGAGCCCGCGAATGCAGAAACAAGCCGAACGCGTCAGCCGTGATCGTTCAGGGCGTCGTCCAGCAGTTTTTTCCAATGCTCGCCAAGCCAGATGGCGCCATTGGCATCATTGTCGGCCATGGACAGCGCAGACTGGATCGCGGGGCCGATGAGGCCTTCCCCGATCGCCGTCACGGCAAGATTATAGGTGATCAGCTGGGCCAGCCTCTGCGCGGTTTCTCCAGGCAGGTGCCGGGACATGTGGTCTGCCACGACGGCGGTCATGGCCGGCAGAGGCGCGGCGAAGTCATCCATGTCGCCGAGTTCGGTCGAAAGCGCGATCCAGCCGATGAGTTTGGCGTATCTTTCCGTTCGCAGGATTGAATGGATCCGGACCATGACGTTCTGTGCGAATATCAGGGGGGTGTTGTCGGCCTCTTCTGCCAGCGCGGCAAGCAGATCCCTGTGAAGCTCACCAAGCACGCGATCGGCAAGCGCACGCTTGATCTCCAGCACCCCGCCGAAATGATGATAGACGTTGGATACAGCCAAATTCGCCTGATTTGCGAGAGACTGGAATTTCAGTTCTGACGGTCCGTATTTCAGGATCAGTATTTCTGCGGCCTGGAGGATTTCCTCCCGTGCTTCCTCCGGGGTGCGGCGCCTGCGTTTCGGTTTTGTCACATCTGCTCCCCGGTCCTGGCCTGCATTGAAGGCGCGTGAAGATGCAGAACGCGCATTGATCCAGGCCGAGTACGCTATTCCAATTCGAGAGCCAAGGCATTCTCGGCGGCCCGCATTCTCGCCCTGTTGTCGCGGTCCCAGGGATGGAAGCCGGGTCGGAAATAGGCCGCCCATTTGAGCATCATTTTACGGAAAAGACCCGGATTGCCCCACAACAGCCAGTTCAGCCGTAGCCAGGACGCGGCCGATCCGCCCCGCCCCGCATCGGCGAGCAGGACTGAGAACAGCCTTTTCATGTGAGCCAGAAAGAGGACGGTGACGATGGTCATCGTGCGGACGCGGACCCAGTAGGCCCGTCCGTTGGTGACCTCCTGGAACACATCGAATGCGACACCCTTGTGTTCCGCTTCCTCGATGGCGTGCCAGAGCCAGATATTCCGGTATTCCGTTCTGGCCTCTTTGAGAAGATCGGGATTGCAGAGCAACTCGTCGGCCAGAATGGCCGTAAAATGCTCGAGCGCACAGGTCGCGGCGAGCTGTTCGAGGTCCGAATACCTGTGCTGTGCCCATTCAAAGCGTTCCTGCGTCTCCCGCTGCAGCATTGCGGCCCGGCACCCTTGTGTTTCCATTTGCTGGTTGTAGCGCACATGTTCGCGCGTATGCATGGCCTCCTGTGCCATGAAGGCGCCTACCTGGGAGTCGAGCGGTTCGCCCGAAATACGGGGCCGGAAGCGCTTCACGCTTGAGATAAAAAAGCGCTCTCCATCCGGAAATGTCATCGAGAGTGCGTTGAATATCAGCGATTTCAACGTGTCTCCGCCAAGCCAGTCGCGCTCCTGGACATCGGAGAACGCAAAGTGCCGGTCACGGGGGGTGATGCGGATCGATCGGGAAATGTCTCTGGATTTCATGTGCCTGAGCCTTGTTTCGGGTCCGCGGGTAGCGGCCGACGCAGTCATCATAGAATTATAGAAAATATTTTCAATATATCTTGTCGAAAATATTTTCGGCAGTAAGCTCGGCCTCTCATCCGAATTGGGAAAGGACATTTCGATGAAGAGGTATCTGGTATCCGGTGTGTGTCTGGGTGCGGTGCTGACAGCACCGGTCAACGCCTGGCAGTCTGGCTTCGAGGGGCGCCCCTATCTGGAAGTTGGCCCGACGCTTCTGCTGACGGAACTGGAAGGCGAAATCGACGATCTCCTGCTGGAGGACAATGTCAGCCTGAATGCAGTTTCCTTGCGGGGTGGAGTGGGTATTTCGGAATATCTTGCGATCGAGGCTGATATCGCAATCGGCGCGTCCGGTGAGACTCTCGACGAGACCGTGTCGGTTTACGGAATCGAGGGGGAGTTCAACGGCGATGTGGACGTCAACTACATCGCCGGTGTCTATGTGCGCGGTCACGTTCCGGTGACAGATGACGGTCGCCTGAGGCTGTTTGCCCGGGCCGGATTTGTGACGAGCGAGATTCAGGCCAGCGGAACCGTTACGGCAGAGCTGGACGAAGCCCCGACCTTCACGTTTTTCGACACCGAATTCACCCTGCCCGGATCCTATTCCGCAACCGGGACCTACACGGCAGAGCGAAGCGGCCTGGTCGGTGGCGGCGGTGTGGAATACCAGCTGAACCACGCCTTCTTCATTCGCGGTGAAGCCACCTATTTCGGTCTGGAGGACGCCCCGACCGTGGCCGGGACGCTGACCGTCGGCCATCGCTTCTAGCGCGTTGCATCACGACACAATAACCCCTCAGGAGACGATCATGACAAACATGCGCATGGCGTGCGCCATGGCGATCGTGCTGACGCTGGCGTCTGTTGCCGGCGTTGCGGCGCAAACCGGCGATGCGACGGGTCCGCGCCTGTCGGTCCGCACAACATTCATTGCGTCGGAAGGCTATGTATACGGGTTTCCCCTCCTTCTCATGGACGAAACCCGGCGTGCCGCGACCGAGATACCCTATGTCTGCGGTCTGGGTGGTCCGGAGAATGCTTTCACGCATTTGCTCGATCCGCCGGGGCCTGACTTCAGGGCCGTCGTCAGGCCGAATGTCGATACGCTCTATTCGTCCGCTTTTCTCGATCTGTCAGCTGACGCGATGGTGCTGGACGTGCCGGAAGTGCAGGACCGCTTCTACCTGATGGCAATGCTCGATGCCTGGACGAATAATTTCGCCGGACCGGGCAGCCAGATGAATGGCGGCGAAGCGACACGCTATCTCATCACCGGGCCCGACTGGGCGGGAGACGTTCCCGCCGGTATGCAGCACATCGAAGCCCCGACCGATATGGTCTGGATCATCGGGCGTACCGAATTGAAGGGACCGGACGATCTTGAAGCGGCCAATCGGGTTCAGCAATCGTTCAGGCTGAGGCCGTTGAACGGGCCGGAGCCGGTCCGTTCCGAGGCAGCCTGCCAGCCGATCCTGGACAGGGTGTCTCCCGAGGACACGATACGCGCGCTCTCGGGGGCCGAATTCTTCCAGCGGCTGGATGCGCTGATCGCGCGCTACCCGCCTCCGGCGGCGGACACAGGCAAGCTCGAGACGCTCGGCCAGATCAATGTCGGCCCCTACGCCAATGGCAGGATTGACGATCTGTCCGAAAACAACCTCGAAGCTCTGGATCGTGGCGTCGAGCGCGGGCAAAGCGCGATGGATGCAGGATTTTCCTTCGCCAGCCGCGGGACATGGACGCCGGACCCCGAGCGTGTGCCTCTGGGCGATTACGGCGATCAATTCCTGGTCCGCGGTATCGTATCGCAAATCGGGTTTGGCGCGAACCGCAATGAATTTGCCGTCTACCAGAATGCAAGACGTACAGCGCGGGGCGGTGCGCTGGACGGCCGTGAAGGCGTCTATCGGCTCGTCTTCGACAACGGAAATACGCCGCCCGTGGGGGCGTTCTGGTCAGTGACTGTGTATGACGGTGAGGGCTTTCTGGTTGCGAACGCCCTGGACCGGTATGCCCTTGGAAGCAATTCCGATCTCCAGGCCGATGCGAACGGCGATGTGGTCATCACTTTCGCGAGGGAAAGGCCCGACGATGTTCCTGTCGAGAACTGGCTGCCGGTACCGGACGGGCCGTTCGAAGTGACCTTGCGAATGTACTGGCCGAACGACGCTATTCTGGACGGTCGATGGTCCGCGCCGGCGATTTCCCGCCAGTGAGGATTTCCTGCCAGTGAGGCGGTGACATGCCCCTGGCGCTGCAACGCGGCGGGAAAACCCCCGGTGATCGATCCGATCACCGGGGCCGTTCCGGTCAAAGCACTGCAAACTACATGCAGAAGACATTGAGCTTGTTGCCGTCCGGGTCGCGGAAATAGCCGGCATAGAAGCCGCTTTCGCCGCGCGGGCCGGCCGGGCCCTCGTCCTGGGCACCGAGCTCGATCGCCAGCTTGTAGACCTTGTCGACCTGGGCGCGGTCCTTGGCCTGGAAGGCGGCCATGACGCCGTTTCCGACCGTGGCCGTATTGCCGTCGAACGGCTTGGTCAGCGCAATGCCGCAACCGCCATCGGCCGTGCCCCAGGCGATGAAAGTGTCTTCCTCCATGAAGCGGCCGGCGCCGAATTCGGCGCAGAGCTTGTCATAGAAGGCGGCGGCGCGGGGCAGGTCATTTGTCCCCAGTGTAACATAACCCAACATGTCGATGGTCCTCCATTACGGGGGTTGTTCCCCGATTGTTCCGCCCGGCAGGCTATCGCAACACGGTGCCTTGGCAAGCCGGAAACGGCAGGCTGCGGGATTACTCCTGCCAGTACGGTGTCCGGAGCGCCGGCCAGCCGGTTCAGCCGGCCGCATGCTGGTTCTGGTAGCGGGTTGCGAGTTCGACGATGACGGTGGTGGCAATGTGGGCCGCTGCGCCCACCGTCCACCAGATCGACGCCCACAGCATGACGGAGGTGCCGGTGCCGATATTGATCCCGGTGAAAATGATCATGCCGAGCACGTAGCTGGCCAGGTGGATCCACAGGGAGAGCCGCAAGCCGGCCGTCACCCTGGCGTTCTTGGTCCGTATCGTGCGGGCCGCTTCCTCTTCCGGATCGACGCACAGCGCCAGGGCATCAACCTGGAAGGCCGCGGCGAGGGCGGTGAGGGAATCGCGGGATGCCTGCTCGCCATTCTCGATCCGCTGCACGGTGCGAAGCCCGATCCCGGCCAGTTCGGCCAGATGTTCCTGCGACCAGTGCCGCTCTTCGCGCCAGCGCTTGATCTTTGCTGCGTCTGCCTTGAAAGCCATGTCATTCTCCTTGAGACCTGTTGTAATCGGATGAGCGGGATTGACCAGAGCGGCGGCCAAAGCGCCACGCCTGCCTTGTGTCACGGACCCGCCAGATGCCCGCCACCGGCCCGCCAGTTGCGCGCTGCAGGGCGTACGGGGCCGGCGGGCACCGAAGCGGCGGGAAGTCTTGAGGCTTGGCCGGTTATCCCCGGCGCGTCGCTGCAGGCAGGCTCACGGCGGTGCCTCAAGCGGTTAGACTTGGGGGGATCGAATCAGTCGAGTTGCGCGGATCGCAGGAGGAATTCATGGCGGACCTGGCCTTTGCGGATAGCCGGCCGGAAGCGGCGGGTGCGGGCAGCCTGCCCGGCTCGGCCGCGGAGCGCGCCTATCTCGATCTTCTGCGCGATATCCTGGAAACGGGCGCCGAGCAGAATGACCGGACCGGTGTCGGCACGCGCTCGGTCTTCGGTCGCCAGCTGCGCTGCGACCTGTCGGAAGGCTTCCCGTTGCTGACGACCAAGAAGGTGCATTTCAAGTCGATCGCGATCGAGCTGCTCTGGTTCCTCCGCGGCGAGACAAATGTGCGCTGGCTGCAGGAGCGCGGCGTGACGATCTGGGACGAGTGGGCCGACGAGAACGGCGATCTCGGACCGGTCTACGGCAAGCAGTGGCGCCGCTGGGAAGGCCCGGACGGCACTGAAATCGACCAGTTGTCCAATATCCTCGAACAGATCCGCAACAATCCGTCCTCGCGCCGGCTGATCGTGTCGGGCTGGAATCCGGCCGATGTGCCCAACATGGCGCTGCCGCCCTGCCACACGCTCTACCAGTTCAATGTCGCCGACGGGAAACTCTCCTGCCAGCTCTACCAGCGCTCGGCCGACATGTTCCTGGGCGTGCCGTTCAACATCGCCTCCTATGCGCTGCTGACTGCCATGGTGGCGCAGGTCTGCGGGCTGGAGCCGGGCGAGTACATTCACACATTCGGCGACGCCCACATCTATTCCAATCACATGGACCAGGTGGAGGAACAGTTGTCGCGCACGCCGCGTCCGCTGCCGCGCCTGTCGCTCAATCCGGAGGCAAAGGACCTGTTCGCCTTCGAATACGACGACATCACCCTGGAGGGTTATGACCCGCACCCGCGCATCGCTGCGCCGGTCGCGGTCTAGGGGGGCGGGATGTCCGGTCCGCTGACCGATCTGGGCGCGCAGATCGCACAGGTCTCCGACATCTATGCGCGAAATTACGGTATCGACCGGTCGGGCGACTGGTATCTGCTCAAGCTGCAGGAAGAGATGGGCGAGCTGACCCAGGCCTATCTCGATGCGACCGGCCGTTCACGCCGCCCGGCCGACGATGAGGCCCGCGCCGCGCTGCGCCGGGAAATGGCCGATGCGCTGGGCATGCTGCTGCTGCTGGCGCGCTCCGAAGGCGTCGACCTGGATGCAGCCGTGCAGGAAAAATGGCTCAGCTGGCTCGACAAGCCGGTGTCGGCATGACCGGCACGATCGTCCCGAAAGTCTGCCTGGTCGCGGCGCGCGGCCGCAATGGGGTGATCGGTGCCGATGGCGATCTGCCCTGGCGCCTGTCGTCCGACATGAAGCTGTTCCGCGACACGACGCGCGGCAAGCCGGTGATCATGGGACGCAAGACGTGGGAGAGCCTGCCGCGGCGGCCGCTGCCAGGGCGCCTCAACATCGTGATCACTCGCCAGTCCGGCTATCAGGCCGAAGGCGCCACGGTGGCCGGCAATTTCGGCGATGCGCTGGCTGCGGCGTTTGCAAAGGCCAATGAGGATGGTGTCGACGAGGTGTGCGTCATCGGCGGCGCGCAGATCTACACCGCCGCGCTGGAACGGGCCGGCCGGTTGTATCTGACCGATGTGGATGCGGCGCCGGACGGCGATACCCGCTTCCCCGATGTCGACGAAACCGCCTGGACAGAGGTCCGCCGCGAGGCCCATCCGGCGGGCGAGGGGGATGACCATGCCTTCGTCTTCCGGCGTCTCGACCGCATCTGATACGCGCGGAAATGAGGGACGCTGCGTCTGCGTGTCCCGCTTGCCCGCTCTTGAACCCCGGCGCGCATGCGTTCATGTAGGGCACAAGACTAGCAAGAGGATCGATCCAGCTCATGCCGTGGAACGACAATCAGGGTGGAGGCGGCGGAGGCCCTTGGGGCTCCGGCGGCGGAAACAACAACCAGAATCCATGGGGGCGGCGTCCCCAGGGCTCTGGCGGTGGCGATGAAGGCCCCGATCTCGACGAGGTCGTTCGCGACATGCAGCGCAAGCTGCGCGGCCTGTTCGGCGGCGGCGGGAGCGGCGGCAATGGCGGCGGCAAGAAGGGTGGCGGTGGCGCCAGTGCCTTCGGCTTCGGCTTCATCCTGCTGGTGATCGTCGGCGTCTGGTTTGTCATGCCGGGCTCCGGCTGGTACCAGGTCGGCCCGAACGAGGCTGGCGTCGTGCTGCGCTTCGGCGAATATTCCCGGACCTCCTCGCCGGGTTTCCACTTCAAGCTGCCCACGCCGATCGAGACGGTGACGCTGCCGGAAGTGACGACAACGAACACGATCACCATCGGCCAGGGCAATGAAGGCCAGATGCTCACCCGCGACGAGAATATCGTCGACATCGATTTCGCCGTGCAGTGGCGCGTCGATCTGAGCTATCCCGACGGCGTGCGCGACTACCTGTTCAACGTGCGCGAGCCTGAAGCCACCGTCCGGGCCGTGGCGGAAAGCGCCATGCGCGAAGTCGTCGGTACGTCGGACCTGCAATTCATCATCACCGAGGGCCGGACCGAAGTGTCTCACAGGACGCGGGCCCTGCTGCAGGAAACCCTGAACGAGTACAATGCCGGTATCGAGGTCCTGCAGGTCAACCTGCGCAACGCCCAGCCGCCGGAGCGGGTGATCGACGCCTTCCGCGGCGTGGACGTCGCCCAGCAGGAAGCCGAGCGCGCACAGCTCGATGCGACCGCCCACGCCAACAGCGTCATCCCCCAGGCTCGCGGCCGTGCCGCCCAGGTGACGCAGCAGGCCCAAGCCTACCGGGACTCGGTGATTGCCGAAGCCCAGGGCCAGGCCGACCGCTTCGTGGCCATCTACGACCAGTACCGTCTCGCGCCGAATGTCACGCGCCGCCGCATGTATCTCGAGACGATCGAGGAAATTTTCCGCCGGTCGGACCTGATCGTGCTCGATGACCAGGCCGGGGCCGTGCCCTATCTGCCGCTCAACGAGCTCGGCCAGAACCGCAACCGTACGCAAGGAGGCAATCAATGATCCGCACGCTCGGCATTATCATTCTTGCGGTTGCCGTCTTCATCGGCCTGCAGAGTGTCTACACGGTCTCGGAAACCGAGCAGGCTCTGATCCTGCGCCTCGGCGAGCCCGTCGATGCGGTCAACGAGGTCGGCGAGCCCGATCCGGGCCTGCACTTCAAGCCGCCCTTCATCATGGAGGTGCTGACCTTCGACAAGCGCAATATCGAGCTCGATCTCGATCCGGAAGAAATCCTGGCCTCGGACCAGGAGCGTCTCATCGTCGACGCCTTCCTGCGTTATCGCATCACCGATCCGCTGCGCTTCTACCAGACCTTCCGCGACGAGCGCGGCGCCCGCGTTCGCCTGCAGCAGATCATGGATGACAGCCTGCGCGGCGTCATCGCGTCGATCCCGTCCTCCGAGGTCATCTCCGGCCAGCGTGCCGCATTGATGGACCGCGTCCAGACGGCGGTGGAAGACCAGGTGCGCACCGGCAGTTTCGGCATCGAGGTGATCGATGTGCGTATCCTGCGGGCCGACCTGCCGCAGCAGATCGCCGAGAACGTCTTCCAGCGCATGCGCTCGGAACGTGACCAGGAAGCGGCCCGCATCCGCGCCGAAGGCGAACAACGGGCAGCGGAGATCCGCGCCAATGCCGATCGCCAGGCGGCGATCATCGAGGCCGAGGCGCGCGCCGAGTCCGAACGGATCCGCGGTGAGGGCGATGCCCGCCAGAACCAGATCTTCGCCGAGGCCTACAGCCGCGACGAGGAATTCTTCGCCTTCTATCGCTCGATGCTGGCCTACCAGCAGGCGATGGGCGACGGCACGCCGATCGTGATTCCGCCGGACAGCGAGTTCTTCAACTACTTCCGGTCGGAAACCGGCGAATAGTGTGGACTGTGCTGATCGCCGGGCTCGGGGTGGCGATCGCGCTTGAAGGCGCGGTCTACGCCCTGGCCCCCGGCGCCATGAAAGACGTGATCGTCAGAATTGGCGCGATGAGCCCGGACCAGCTTCGCCTGGCCGGGCTCACGGCCTTGTGTCTGGGCGTCGCCATCGTGGCCTTGGCGGTACGCTGAGAACGCCGCAAACCTTACGCCTGCATCACTGCGGTTGCAGCGGGGTGCCGCGAAGCGGTATTCACCTTGTTCTGTATTCCGGTTCCCGAAATCGAACGGATATTTGCAATGCGGCGTTTTCTTGTTGCCTTCCTGGTTCTTCTGGTCACCCCGGCAGTGCTGGCGCACCCGGCGCCCGACGGTTTTGCCGACCTGGCCGAGCGGCTCTCGCCGGCCGTGGTGAACATCTCCGCCGCCCAGCGGCTGGACAGCGAAGATGGCTTGCCGGAATTCCCCGAGGGCTCGCCGCTGGAGCGTTTCAACGACATTTTCGGCGATGCACCGCGCATCGCGAATTCGCTCGGTTCAGGCTTCATCATCGATCCCGAAGGCCTGGTGGTGACGAACAATCACGTCATCGACGGGGCCGACGAGGTCGAGGTGGCCCTGCCTGACGGACGGGTCTTTGCGGCGGAAGTCGTGGGGATCGATCCCGTCACCGACCTGGCCGTCCTGCGCATGGAGGTGAACGAGGCGCTGCCGCATGTCGATTTCGGCGACAGCGACACGGCGCGCGTCGGCGACTGGGTGATCGCGATCGGCAATCCCTTCGGCCTGGGCGGTACGCTGACGGCCGGTGTGGTTTCGGCGCGCGGCCGCGATGCCGGCGGCCAGTATGACGACTATATCCAGACCGATGTGGCCATCAATACGGGCAATTCCGGCGGGCCGCTGTTCGACATGGCGGGCAATGTGGTCGGTGTGAACACGCTGATCCTGTCGCCCACCGGTGCCAGCGTCGGCATCTCGCTGTCCATCCCGTCCAATCTGGCGCGCCGCGTGGTCGATCAGCTGATCGAGTTCGGCGAGACCCGCCGCGGCTGGCTGGGTGTGAGCGTGCATCGCGTCACCCCGGAACTGGCCGAGAGCTTCGGTCTGAACACGCCTTACGGCGCCATCGTCTCGCGGATAGAGGAAGACGGTCCCGGCGAGGCGGCCGGCCTGCGCCAGGGCGATCTGATCCTGAGCTTCGATGGCGAGCGTGTCCAGGAGAGCCGCACTTTCCCGCGCATGGTCGCGGAAAGCGAGATCGGCCGCGAGGTCGAGGTTGAGATCATCCGCCGCGATCGCCGCATGACGCTGGACATCACGGTCGGCGAACTTGAGCGCGAGGGCGATGAAGATGCGGCGGCGGGCAGCGGTTCCGCCGGCGGCGTGGTCGATCCCTCCCAGGGCAATACCAATGAAGTCCTCGGCATGACGCTGGCCGCGCTCGATGCGCCTTCGCGCCGCCGATACCGCGTCGATCCCGATGCCCAGGGCGTGCTGGTCACCGATGTCGACGCGTCCAGCGATGCGGCGGGCAAGATCCGCCCCGGCGACGTAATCGAGGAAGTGGAATTCACGCGCGTTGCGACCATCGCCGATATCCGCGAGATCGTTTCCGGTCATTCCGGCGGACCGATCCGCTTCCAGGTCAATCGCGGCGGCCAGTACGTGCTGCATTCCATCCGGCCGTGACGGCGCCGGCCAACCGGGCCCTGCTGATTGCGGGACCGACAGCGGCGGGCAAGACCGCCTTGGCCATTGCCGCGGCCGAACGGCTGGACGGCGAAATCGTCAATGCGGATTCCATGCAGATCTATGACGGTCTGCATCTGATCACCGCCCGGCCTTCACCCGGGGAAGCTGCGCGTATTCCCCATCACCTCTTCGGCGTGGCCGACCCGGCCGAGCGCTGGTCGGCCGGGCGCTGGGCCGAAGCCGCCCTGGCGGCGTGTAAAGAGATCCGGGCCCGGGGACGCACGCCCATCCTTGCCGGCGGGACGGGGCTCTATTTCCACACATTGACGGCCGGTCTGGCACCTGTGCCGGAGATCGGACCGGCGGCCCGGGCAAAGGCCGCGGCGCTGTTCGATGCGGGTGGGCTTGAGGCGCTGCGCGATGAGGCTCGCCGTCTCGATCCGGCCTCCGAGGCGCGGATCGGGCAGGGCGACCGCCAGCTCCTGCTGCGCGTGGTGGAGGTCGGCCTGGAAACCGGCCGGGCCCTCTCGGACTTCCAGGCCGACACACAACCGCTTCTGCCGCCCGGCAGCTGGCACGGGCTCGTGATCGAGCCGGACCGGGCCGCGCTCTACGACCGTATCGGCAGGCGTTTCGACAAGATGATGGAGGCCGGTGCGCTGGCCGAGGTCGAAGCGTTCGCGGCCCGCAATCTCGATCCGGATCTGCCCGCCATGAAAGCGCTGGGCGTGCCGCCACTGATCGCGCATCTGCACGGCGAGCTGGATTTCGACGCGGCGATAGAGACGGCAAAGCGCGACAGCCGCCGCTATGCCAAACGGCAACTGACATGGTTCCGTAATCAAACGGCCAGCTGGCCGCGGATAGTCTCGCTCGATCCGGCAGCGGCGCAGGCCGAACTCGCCGGCATTCTGGACGAGGGGGACTGACATGCATCCAGGCACACTGATGAACGCGCTGACGGCTCTGACCCTGACGGCGACACCGGCGATGGCTCAGGAAACGGCTGTCGAGGCCATCCTGCAGGCCGATCGCGATTTCGCGGCGATGGCCGCCGAGACCGGGCCCGGTCCGGCCTTCGAGGCCTATATGGACGATGTTGACGGGCGGCTGATCCGTGGCACCGCGGATGCGCTGGTCGGTTCCGCAGAGATCCGGGGTTCGTTCGACGCCTGGCCCGAGGGCATCCTGCTGCATTGGGAGCCGCTGGAAGGCTTCGCCTCCGAGGGCGGCGATTTCGGTGTCACCTGGGGCCTGTGGTCGCTGCATCCGGACGGCGATCGTGCCAGTGCGCCGGCCGGCCGTGGCACCTATGTCACCGTATGGCGGCAGGACGAGGCGGGGAATTGGCGCGGTTTGCTGGACATGGGGACGAATGATCCGTCCTATCGGCCCGAAGCACCGGAAGCCGATTCGCAAAGCGCCCCCGAGGATGACTGACCCGCTTTATACGAAAGACATCGATCTCGACCCGATCCGCAAGTGCCGCCTGGCCATTCTGGGCTATGGCAATCACGGCCGCTCGCACGCGCTCTGCCTGCGTGACAGCGGTGTGCGGGATATCCGGATCGCGCTGCGGGATGGCTCGCCGTCGCGCAGCAAGGCCGAGGCGGACGGGTTCGAGGTGATCGGCCTGGACGAGGCGGCGCGCTGGGCCGATGCCATCGCGCTGCTCGCCGCCGACGAGGCCCATCGTCAGATCTGGGACCAGCACATCGCCCCGCACCGCAAGCCCGGCCAGGCGCTGATCCTGTGCCACGGCTTCTCGATCCACTACGGGCTGATCGAGCCACCCGCCGATGCCGACATCATCCTGGCCGCGGCGAAGGGGCCGGGCGGGGCGGTGCGCCAGGAATTCGAGAAGGGCAAGGGGCTGATCGGTTTCTGGGCGGTGCACCAGGACGCCTCCGGCCACGCCCGCGAGCTCGCCCTGGCCTATCTCGCCGGCATCGGATCCGGTGAGGTCGGCATCTTCCCGACGACATTCCGCGAGGAAACCGTCTCCGACCTGTTCGGCGAACAGGCCGTTCTCGTGGGCGGGATGGTTGCGCTGGCCAAGGCCAGTTTCGACCGGCTGGTCGCCGCTGGCGTGTCGCCGCGCATGGCCTATATCGACTGCGTTCACGAGATCAAATATCTCGCCGACCTGATCCAGGCACGCGGGATTGCCGGCATGTATGAAGCGATCTCCGACACGGCCGAATATGGCGCGCGCCAGATCGAGGATGCCATTGCCGGCCCGGAGCTCCGGCGAACCTTCGACCGCGCCATGACCGCGATCGAAGATGGCAGTTTTGCCAGGCGCTGGGTCGAGACCTACGAGGCCGGCAATGCCATGACAGCGGACCGCGCCCGCGACCGCGAACTGCCGGTCGAGGCGGCCGGTGCTGAGCTTCGCAGCCGCATCTACGGTGACGCGAAATAGCCAAGCCGCCGATGGGGCTGTATTAAGCGGCTATTGTTGTTTCTCACTGCGGGGGCAGGACATGTCATTCAATCCGGTCAAGATCCGGCGATATGGTGAACCCAAGGAAGTGGTGGCGCGCGTCTTCGAAGAAGTGGGCGGCATCCCGAAAGTCATGGAATTGCTCGATCTGAGCCGCACGCGCGTCTATGCGCTGGCGGATCCCGATTCCAGCAATGAGATCTCCTACACCCGCATGGCCACGCTGACCGAAAACGGCGCGACCGCCGCGGCCCAGCACCTTGCAGCGCTGGCGGGCGGTATCTTCCTGCCGATCGAGAAGGCGGACGATGCCAACTGGCTGGCGCTGGCCGGCGATGCCAGCCGCTCGAATGCGCGCAATATCTCTGCACTGATGGAGTCGCTGAGCGAGACCGAGCGCTCGCCCGGCCGGGTCGATCAGGACGAGGCTCGCGGCATTCTCAAGGTTCTGGACGAACAGCTCGCCGTGCTGGCCATCCAGCGCGCCAAGCTGGTGGCCATCGCTTCGGGCGAAGCCGTCGACATGGACGCCGAAATGTCCGACGGTGAGGCGGGTTCCAACTGATTTGCGCACGGCCCGACCTGTGACCTGTCAGACGAACCGCGCCATACGGAACGGCCGAGCATGAACCGGATTTTCAACTTCATCCTGCGTATGGATGCGCGTGCAGCGCGGGCCATCGGTGTATCGGCGGCCCTGTTTGTCGTTGTCGCCGTCATCTTCCTGATCGGCCGTTTCGTACTGGATATCGAACCCGGTGCTGCCGGCAGCTGGTTCGGTTCGCTGCGGGACCGCTGGTATGCACTGCCCGTCACGATCGGTGTCTTCATCGCCCTGTCTTTCCTCGGCGCGCCGCAATTCGGACTGATGGCTGCGGCGATTGTCGCCTTCGGTCCGGTGACGGGGGCATTGTACGCCTGGATCGCGACGCTGACGGCGGCATCGGTGAACTTCTGGATGGGGCGTGTTTTCGGTGCGCGCATCCTCAAACGCTATGGCGGCGACTGGGCCAACCGGATCTCGAGTTTCATCGGCCGCAACGGGCTTGTTGCGTCCATGGTGGTGCGCTGGGTGCCGTCGGGGCCCTTCATTGTCGTCAATATGGGCTTCGGCATTGCCCGCACACCCTATTGGGCCTTCCTGCTGGGTACGGCTCTGGGAACCGGTCCCAAGATCATTGTGGTCGGCCTAGCGGGGCAGGGCATCCTGGCCATGCTGGGTGAAGGGCGGGTGCTGGTCGGACTGGCGCTGTTCGGGGCTGTCGGGGCCTGGTTCGGGATCATGCTGGCGGCGCGCAAATGGCTGCGCCGGAACCGGCCCGAAGCGGCAGCCGAGACCGAGGCAGCGACGCCCGAATAGCAGGCACACCTGCCATGACATGTGTGTCCGTACGGTCGCACCCCTTGCAATCTATCGCGGAGCATCGCACAAGAAAACAAGTTGCACCGCGGCTTTGCCGCCACACGTCTGAACGCGCCACGCTCATGCTCAACAGCCTTTTCGGTTTGCTCTCCGCGGATATCGCCATCGACCTGGGTACCGCGAACACGCTCGTTTACGTCAAGGGGCGCGGCGTCGTCCTGAACGAGCCGTCCGTTGTCGCCTACAAGATCGAGAAGGGCCGCAAGCATGTGCAGGCGGTCGGCGCCGAGGCGAAGCTGATGCTGGGCAAGACGCCGGGCAATGTCGAAGCCATCCGTCCGATGCGCGACGGTGTGATCGCCGACTTCGATGTCGCCGAGGAAATGATCAAGCACTTCATCCAGAAAGTGCACAATCGCCGCGCCATGGTCTCGCCGCAGGTCGTGATCTGCGTGCCGTCGGGCGCGACGGCGGTCGAACGCCGCGCCATCCATGAGAGCGCTCTGGGTGCCGGTGCCCGCAAGGTCTATCTGATCGACGAGCCGATGGCGGCTGCCGTCGGTGCCGGCCTGCCGATCGACGAGCCGACCGGTTCGATGATCGTCGATATCGGCGGTGGCACGACCGAAGTGGCCGTGATGTCGCTGTCCGGCATCGTCTACTCGCGCTCCGTCCGCGTCGGCGGTGACAAGATGGACGAGGCGATCATCAACTATATCCGCCGCTCGGCGAACCTTCTGATCGGCGAGACCTCGGCCGAGCGGATCAAGAAGGAAATCGGTTCGGCCATGCCGCCGGTGAAGGGCGAGGGCCTGTCGCTGGACATCAAGGGCCGCGACCTGATGAATGGCGTGCCGCGCGAGATCGCCGTCACCGAAGCCATGATCGCCGACAGCCTCTCCGAGCCGGTCGAGCAGATCGTCGAAGCCGTCAAGCAGGCCCTCGAGGCGACACCGCCGGAACTGGCGGCCGATATCGTCGACAAGGGGATCGTGCTGACCGGCGGCGGCGCCTTGCTGCGCAATCTCGACACCGAGCTGCGTGAACGCACCGGTCTGCCGGTGAGCCTGGCGGACGAGGCCCTGTCCTGCGTCGTGCTCGGCTGCGGAAAGGCCGTCGAAGACTTGCGGATTTGGCGCCCCATTCTCTCCGAAGCCGTGTAACCTCCGCCCCCGCGGGTGGAGAAGGAGTGAGTCGCGGTGGCCACAAGGCGCTCGACACGACATGATGGCGAGCAGGGTGTCCGCTTCTCGCGGACTGTCTTCATTGCGCTTCTTGTTCTGTCCTGTGCACTGATCGCCTTCGATCGCCCGCAATCGCGATCCGATACTTTCGCCCGTATCCGTGCCGGCTTCACCGACCTGACGGCTCCCGTTCTGGAACTGGCCGCCCAGCCGCTTCGCGCCATCAAGAATATCGGCCCCTATTTCCGCCGGCAGGGCGAGCTTGCCCAGGAAAATGCCGACCTGCGCCAGCAATTGATCGAGGCGCGCTACTGGGAAGATCTCGCCTATCGCCAGCGCGACCGGATCGAGATCTACGAGGATGCGCTGAACGTCGACACGCCCGCCACACAGGACCGGATCGGTGCCTGGACCGTAGCCGACCCGCGCGGACCGTTCGTGCGCGCTCGCCTCATTGGCCGCGGGTCTCTGTCGGGCATCGAGGACGGCTATCCGGTCATCAATCTCTACGGCCTGGTGGGCCGCGTCTACGAGACTGGCCGCCAGTCTGCACGCGTGCTGCTTCTGACCGACCTCAACAGCCGGATTCCCGTCATGGCGGACCGGTCGAATGCGCGGGCCATTCTGGTCGGCGACAACTCCCCCTATCCGCGACTGGAATATGTCGGCCGGGCGCCGGATATCCAGCCGGGCGACCGTATTGTCTCGTCAGGTGATGACGGCATTCTGCCGCGCGGCCTGCCGGTCGGCGAAGCGGTGGCGACGCGCGAAGGCGGATGGCGGGTCCGGCTCTATTCGGACCAGGCGCCGATCGATTTTGTCTGGGTATGGCCCTACCGCCGGGTGACGCCGCCGGACGAGGAGGTCAGCGCCGACGAGGCCGGACTGCTCGACCCCGACGAGGCTGGCCCGGCGACAGCGGCGCCCGTCGCCGAGGCGGCGCCTGCGGGCGCGGACAGCGGCGATGGAGAAACCGGTGCTGCTGCGGATCCGGAGGCCCAGCCATGAGAAAGCCGACCGACCGCAGCTCGATCTGGACCTCTGTTGCCCTGTGCGTTTTCACCGTCCTGCTGGCCCTGGTCATCCAGGCGGCACCGACACGCCTGGTCGACGGCATATCGGTCATGCCGACCTGGCCGCTGATGGTGATTTTCCTGTGGTCGGGACTGCGCCCGCACTTCATGCCGCCGATCGTGATTTTTGCCATCGGTCTCGCCCAGGACCTCCTGACCGGCGCGCCAATGGGGGTCTGGGCCCTGTCCTACCTGGTTGCGCTGGCGGTCTGCCGCTTCCGTGGCGAGGACGGCATGCCGCGCGATCTGCCGCCGGTCCTGCTGCGTTTCGGGGCAACGCTCCTGCTGGCGCACGGTATCGCCTTTGCCGCCGGAAGTTTCGCCCTGGAGCAGATGGCCGACCTGCAGCTCTTGATCATCGAACTGGCAGCCACGATGCTGATGTTCCCGCTTCTGGCCTTTCTGGCGCTGCGTAATCGCCGCCCGGGCCGGTCCGGGTTCATCGGGGGCTGATCGCGAGGCAAGATGCGCGCTGACCGCCAGGAACAGGATCTGAAATTCACCCGCAGGGCCCTCATCATGTCGGGCCTTGGCGGGCTGGCCTTCATCGGGCTGGGTGCGCGCCTGTACTCGCTGCAGATGCTGGAAGGCGAGCGCTACCGGCTGCTGTCCGAAGACAACCAGTTCAATTTCGACCTCCTGCCGCCGTCGCGGGGCCGCATTCTCGATCGCTTCGGCGTCGCGGTCGCCGATAATCGGGACAGCTACCGGGTGCTGCTGGTGCCGGAGCAGGCCGGCGATATCGGGGCGGCCCTGGACCGGCTGTCGCGCTTCATGCCCCTGTCCGACGCCGATCGTGAGCGGGTGTTGCGCGCGGTTCGGCGCCAGTCGCGCTATCGCCCGGTCACCGTGGCGGACGATCTGGACTGGCAGACTTTCTCGGCCATCAATCTCAATGCGCCGGATCTGGGCGGTGTACGGCCCGATGTGGGCGAGGTGCGGTCCTACCCCTATGGCGCGGCCTTTGCCCATGTGATCGGTTATGTGCAGACGCCGAACGAGGACGATATCGCCGCCAGTCCGCGCGAGGAGGAGGGGCTGCTGCTCCATCCGGGTTTCCGGGTCGGCAAGACCGGGGTGGAGGTCTCGCGCGAGCATGATCTGCGTGGCGCTGCCGGTGCGCTGAAGACCGAGGTCAACGCGCGTGGCCGGGTGATCCGCGAACTGCCCGAACAGTCCACGGCGCCCCAGCCCGGCCGGGATGTGGTCCTGACCCTCGACGCCGACATCCAGCGCTACGCGCATGAACGGCTGGGCCAGGAATCCGCTTCGGCCGTGGTGATCGACGTGAATACGGGCGAACTCATCGCGCTTGTGTCCACGCCCAGCTTCGATCCGAACCTGTTCGTTGGCGGCATTTCCTCGTCGGACTACGCAGCCCTGCGGGCAAACGATCACAATCCGCTCTTCCACAAGTCGATCATGGGGACCTACCCGCCCGGCTCGACGTTCAAGGCAGTTGTCGCTGCGGCGGCGCTGGAACACGGTCTGGTCGATCCGAACGAGACAATTTTCTGCAACGGATCCACCATGCTGGGCCGGCGCGAGTTTCACTGCTGGCGCCGCCAGGGCCATGGGCGCGTAAATCTGCACGAAGCAGTGAAGACGTCCTGCGATATCTTCTTCTATGAAATGGCCGACCGTCTGGGGATCGACCGGCTCCACGACATGGCGGTCCGTTTCGGTGTCGGTGAACAGTTCGACATCGGCATTTCCGGCGTGCGTTCGGGCAATATGCCGAACCCGGCCTGGCTGCGCGCCCGCAGCAACGAGCCCTGGACGACGGGGCACACCTACAATGTCGGCATTGGCCAGGGCGCGGTACTGATGTCACCGCTGCAACTGGCGGTGATGACGGCCCGTGTCGCTTCCGGCCGGGCTGTCGAGCCGACGCTCTATCGCAATGCGCTGGCCCGTCCGGCGCCGCATATCGGCGTGTCCGAACCGGCACTGGCCCGCGTGCGGGCCGGCCTTCGCGGCGTGGTCGAGGAACCGGGCGGCACGTCCTATTCGCTGGGCGGGCTGGGCATCGAAGGCGTCGCGATGGCCGGCAAGACCGGTACGGCACAGGTCTACTCCATCACCGCCGAAGAGCGCGCGTCCGGCGTTCGCGACCAGGACGACCTGCCCTGGCGGCTGCGCGATCACGGCCTCTTCATGTGCTATGCTCCCGCCGACGATCCGAAATATGCCGTGGTCGTTGTTGTGGAACATGGTGGCGGATCGAGTGCCGCGACACGCCCGGCCCGCGACATCCTGCGCCGCGTTGTCGCGCGTGACCCCTCCAGCCGCGCCGGCGTGTTTGCCGATCTTGCCGGCAATGACCGGCGCGGGGGCGCCTGATGGCGGTTTTTCGCGAGAGCGTGCCGCGCGACCTGCGCGGCAAGCTGATGGAGTTGAACTGGACGCTGGTCCTGTTGCTGGTCCTGCTCGGTGGAGCCGGTGTCGGCATGCTCTATTCGGTGGCCGGAGGCAGCTGGACACCCTGGGCGGTCAATCATGCCATCCGCTTTTCGGCGGCTTTCGGCGGCATGATGGTGATCGCGATGTTTCCGCCGCGCTTCTGGATGGGCGTGGCCTATCCGATCTATGTCGTGGCGCTTGTCCTGCTCGCGGGTGTCGAGATCGCCGGTGTCACGATCAATGGGTCACAGCGCTGGCTGGATATCGGACCGATACGGGTACAGCCCTCCGAAGTCATGAAGCTGGCCCTCGTGTTCGCGCTGGCGCGCTTCTATCACGACCTGCCAACCGAGAAGGTCTCCAGCCTTGGCGGCCTGCTGGTTCCTGCCGCGCTGATCGGTCTGCCGGCACTGCTGATCGCGAAACAGCCGGACCTGGGCACGACGCTGCTTCTCATTGCAACGGGCGGGGCGATCGTCTTCCTGGCCGGGCTGAGCTGGAAGATCATCTTGCCGGGCGCCATCGCCGGTCTTGCCGGCGCGGTTGGCTTTTTCCGCTACGGCCTGCACGACTACCAGCGCGAACGGATCATGACGATGTTCAATCCGGACGCCGATCCGCTGGGGGCGGGCTACCAGATCCTGCAGTCCAAGATCGCGCTGGGGTCCGGCGGGTTCACCGGAAAGGGCTTCATGGAGGGCACCCAGTCCCAGCTGGAATACCTGCCGGAAAAGCAGACCGACTTCATCTTCACCATCCTGGGCGAGGAATTCGGCTTTGTCGGCGGGCTGGTCGTCCTGTCGATCTACGCGCTCGTTCTGGCCAACACCATCGCCATCGCGATCAGCTGCAAGTCCACCTTCCTGCGCCTGTTGAGCATGGGCGTGGCGACAACCTTTGCACTCTACGTGATCATCAATGTCGGCATGGTGATGGGGGCCCTGCCGGTCGTCGGGGTGCCCTTGCCGCTCATCTCCTACGGCGGGACGGTGATGATGGCCGTGCTGGCCGGCTTCGGTCTGATCCTGGGCGCGCACATTCACCGCAATGCCGAACCGCCGCGGGGCGCGGGACTGTTCGGCTAGGGTGAGACTCCCCGCCGCGCTGCGGGCACGATGTTTGCGCTGGCGAAGCCAGCTTGACCTGATCGGGCCGTTGGGGAAGTGTGCGCGACAATTTTACGCAATTCGGGCGCGGGGGGCCGCGCCCAGGCAGGGGAGAGTTTTCATGGCGGTTACGCCCACGGGGACGCATGCGCACTGGTCGTCGCGCTTTGCATTCATCATGGCAGCGGTCGGGTCCGCGGTCGGTCTCGGCAATCTCTGGCGCTTCCCGTTCATGACGGGACAGAATGGCGGCTCGGCCTTCGTGCTGATCTATATCGGTTGCGTTATCCTGTTCGCGCTGCCGGTGCTGATGGCGGAAATCGCCATCGGCCGCCACGCCCAGCAATCGGCAATCTCCTCGACGCGCAAGATGGCGCTTGAGGCGGGAAAATCCGGCAACTGGTCCATCGTGGGCTGGGTGTGTACCGCGGCCGGCTTCCTGATCCTGACGACCTATTCGGTGATCGCCGGCCAGGTCATGGCGTTCTCGGTCGCCGGTTTCGCCGGTGGTTTCGGGACGGATGAAGGCGCGACCATGTTCTACAATGGTCAGGGCATTCAGTTGTTCTGGCACGTCCTGTTCATGGGCCTGACGGTTGGTATCGTGGCCCAGGGTCTCAAGGGCGGGATTGAACGCGTCGCCACGCTGCTCATGCCGCTCTTCTTCGTTGTCCTGCTGGGCCTGACGATCTACTCGCTGGTCAATGGTCACGCGGCTGAAGCCGTCGCCTACCTGTTCCGGCCGGACTTCTCGGCTGTTTCAGGCCAGACTTTCGTACAGGCGCTCGGCCAGGCCTTCTTCTCGGTCTCGGTCGCCTCGGCGATCATGATCACCTATGGCTCCTATCTGTCCAAGGATGCCAATATCGGTTCCTCCTCGCTGACGATTGCGTCGGCCGACACGCTGGTCGCCCTCGTGGCCGGCCTGATGATCTTCCCGATCGTGTTCATGGTGGGCATCGATCCCGGTGAAGGCCTGGGGCTGATCTTCTCGGCGCTGCCGGCCGTGTTCGCCGACATGCCGGCGGGCAATATCATCGGCGGCTCCTTCTTTGCGCTGGCGCTGATCGCGGCCGTGACCTCGTCTATCTCGCTGCTGGAAGGCGTCGTGGCCTTCGTCGACGAGCACGCAAATTTCGGCCGTGCGCAGACGGCGGTTCTGGTCGGCTTCTTCGCCTTCATGATCGGTGCGGGCGCCGTCTATTCACCGGAGTTCGGTGGCAATTTCGTCGACTGGCTCTCGGGCAGCCTGCTGCTGCCACTGGGCGGTTTCCTGGTGGCGGTGTTTGCCGGCTGGGTGATCCCGAAGGCGCTACTACGCGACGAGCTCTCGCACACCGGCAAGGGGTTGTTCGAGTTCTTCCACTTTGCGGTGCGCTGGATTGTGCCGCCGGCGATCTTCGTGATCCTGGCGCTGGGCCTGGACGCCCAGTTCAACAATGGTGCCATTGGTGCGATGTTGGGGCTCAGCTAGAGCCTCATAACGGCATCATTGAAGTAACACGGGGTCGCATCCATCCGGTGCGGCCCCGTTTTCTTGTCCGGATCAGCTCATGCGGTCGGCAAAGGCGTCGGTCGCGCGCACCAGCGCATCGACGACCCCCGGCTCGCCTGCAGCATGGCCGGCATCGCCGATCATCTGCAGCCGTGCCCGCGGCCAGGCCCGGGCCAGCGACCAGGCCGAGCGCGGCGGGGTCACCATGTCATAGCGGCCCTGCACGATGACGCCGGGCAGGTGGCTGAAACGGCCGACATCCTCCAGCAGCACGCCATCGCGTTCCAGGAAGCCCTTGTGGACGAAATAATGCGTCTCCAGCCGGGCCAGCGCGTCGGAGCGGATCGGGTCGGCGAGCGGGGCGGACGGGTCGCCGGTCATCGAGATCAGCGCACTCTCCCAGCGCGCCCAGGCGAGGGCGTCCGGGCGGCGGCGGACAATGTCCGGTTCGGCCAGACGCTCGTAGTAGGCGCGCACGATATCGCCGCGTTCTTCCGGGGCGAGGGGATCGACCAGGCGTTCCCAGGCGTCCGGGAACAGCATGTTCGCGCCCTGGCGGTAGAACCAGTTCAGCTCCAGCTCGGTACACAGGAAGACACCGCGCAGGATCAGGCCGAGGCAGCGGTCCGGGTGCTGGCGGGCATAGGCGATGGCCAGGGTCGCACCCCAGGAGCCGCCGAAGACCAGCCACTTGTCGACACCCATGCGTTCGCGGATGCGCTCGATGTCGTCGATCAGGTCGGCGGTGGTGTTGTTCTCCAGCCCGCCATGCGGCGTGGAGCGGCCACAGCCGCGCTGGTCGAACAGGATGATGCGATAGCGGCGCGGGTCAAAAAAGCGGCGCAGGGCGGGTGAGACGCCGCCGCCGGGACCGCCATGCAGGGTGATGACGGGCAGGCCGTCGGGACGGCCGCATTCCTCGACATGAAGCTCGTGACCGCCGCTCACCGGCAGGCGGAATGTCTGCGTTGCATGGATCGGCGGATACAGCAGTCGGCGGGAGTAGGCGGCGTCCATTCCAGTCCTGTCCTGTTAGCGCGGCGTAAACGCAATAAACCATAGCCTAGACCCTCATGTCCCTATATCATCTTTCACCTCGGGGCTAATCAGAGACTGTTGGGAAACCACCGCGTAATGACCGGACTTCGGCGCTTCCTTGTGGCATTGGCCGCGTGTTCCTTCGTCGCGGGCTGTGCCAGTGCCCCGATTTCCGTCTCGTCCCGCTTTGCCGGAGCCGGTGAAGCCTCGCCGCAGCAGGCCAGCGTCAGCCGGACGGCCGCCGATTTCGAGGATGTCGCCCGGGCGCGCGGCTGGATCCGCGAAGCCGGATCGATGGAAACCGCCATGTCCTGGATGGGCCGCCTCGCTGGCCAGTCCGGCGACGATGACGCCTCGGCCGGCCGCGCACCGGTTGCCCGCTATCTTGAAGCCAACGAGACCACGCTGGATGCGCCCGGTTTTGCTGCCCATTTCCTGACCGACATGACCCTGGCCTGGGAACTGGCCGGCGCGGTCGACAATGCCGCTGCCGAGCTGATCGCCCAGGGCGGCGGTGTCTCCCGCAGCGCCCTCAGCCGCAGCATCGGCGATGTCGAGACCGTCACCGCCCGCGCCCGCGACACGCTGGCCCTGTTCGATGCCGTTCTGGCGGAAATGCCGGTTCCCGGCGACGACGAACTCGCCAGCCAGCTGGTGTCCGAGCGCGACCTCTTCGCGGTCCGCACCGACAGCCTGCGCGAACGGGTCGACGAGCTGGTCGATCTGCGCCGCAGCAACGCCTCCGGCGACAGCCTGTCCTGATGCTCGATCCCGATAGCGTAAAGGGCTTTCTCGCTCCCGGGGAAGGCGCGGATCTCGCCGCCTGTGCACGCGAGGCCGGCCGTCTCGGTCCGGTGCTGGAGATCGGCAGCTATTGCGGCAAGTCGGCCCTCTATCTGGGGCCTGCGGTGCGCGAGGCGGGTACGGTGCTGTTCACGCTCGACCATCATCGCGGTTCGGAAGAACACCAGAAGGGCGAAGAGTATCACGACCCGGATCTCTACAATGCCGAGCTGGGCGCGGTGGAAACACTGCCGGCCCTGCGCGAGACGCTGTTCCGCGCCGGCTTGGAAGACTGTGTGATCCCGGTCATCGGCAAGTCGGCGACGGTGGCTGCCCACTGGACCACGCCGCTGGGCATGGTCTTCATCGATGGCGGGCATTCCATGGAGGCGGCGCTGGCCGATTATCGCGGCTGGAGCGGACGCATCCTGCCGGGTGGATTGCTGGCCATTCACGACGTCTTCCCGAACCCTGAAGATGGCGGCCGACCGCCCTACGAAATCTGGAAGCTGGCCTGTGCCTCCGGCCTGTTCGAACCGGTCAGGCGGACAGGAACGCTGGAAGTGCTTCGGCGTCTGGCCTGACCGGATATTCCACCACCCAGTTTCGCACCAGCAGCCCGGAGCCCGGGGTGAGGGCATCGAGTGCATCGGCCGCCATAATCAGCGCGCCGGCGGTCCAGCTGGGGCGCTCGTAGGGCCAGACGACTTCCTCGACGAATTGCCAGCCCATCCAGTAACCGCCGGACCTGGCTTTCAGCGGCGCGAGATCGGCGATCAGCGTGCGGGCCTGGTCGCGCTTGCCGGCGGCGAGGCAGGCCAGGGCCAGCTCGGCGGTTTCGGCCGCCGTGACCCAGGGCTCGTCCGAAACACAGCGGCAGCCCAGCCCCGGCTTCACGAAGTCGGTCCAGCGGGCATAGAGGCGCGCGCGGGCGGCCTCGCCGGTCAGCACACCGGCCAGAACCGGATAATACCAGTCCATCGCATAGCGGCGGCGATCCGTACCCTTGCGGTCGAAGCGGGCATCGTTCTCGCGCAGCACTGCGCCCAGCTTGCGCCGGGCCTGGGCCCAGTGATCGACGGGGGCCTCCATCAGGCGGCCCATCAGGATGGCGCATTCCAGCGACTTGTAGAGCGAGGCATTGCCGGCGCGCAGCGAGTCGATCGTCTCCAGCGGCTCGTCGCCATCGCGGGCACGCCAGACGATATCGCCCTGCAGGGTCTGGTGGGCGAGGATGAAGTCCATCGCGCGCTGTACCATCGGCCAGTAGCGCGGCAGGTCCGACAGGGCGCCCAGTGCGAGCAGGGAGCGCAGCACGGTGACGGCGGCATAGCCGGTGAAGTTCGTGTCGCGGGCGGTGTCCGGCGTGCCGGGGACGAGATGGCGATTGGTGTCGTCCAGCGGCACCGAGGCCCCCAGATCGCCGGTCCAGCCACCATCGGCCTCCTGGCGTTCGGCGAGATGGTCGAGGGCGCGGCGCGCGGCCGTTTCCCGGCCGGCGATGGCCAGCCCCATGGCGCCTTCGCCATGATTCCAGGCATCCCAGATACCTGCCTCGATCCAGGGAATGTCGCCGCCGGGGCGCTGCAGCGCCTCGATGTGCCGGGCACAGGCGCGGATATCGACCAGGCCCGCCATCACGCCGTCTTCCGGAAATACATCACGACCGACTTGCCCATCACCGGGTCGAGCACCGCTTCCATTGCCCGCGTCAGCCACGGCCGGTCCAGCAGGTCCCATTCGAGGAATTTGCGGTAGATGCGGACCAGCGTGCTGGTCTCGCGGCTGTCCCACAGCGCGCATTGCAGCCACCAATAGGGGCTGTGCAGGCTGTGCGCCCAGTGCCGCAGATAGCGACGGAAACCATGCTTTTCGACCTGGGCCCTCAGCGCGTCCGGCCGGAAGATGCGCACATGGCCGCCCGGCGTGCGCGGATAGGCCGGCGACAGCCACCAGCAGATCGCTTCGGGCCAGTAGCGCGGCACCGAGGCAACGAAAATGCCGCCGGGTTTCAGAAGGCGCGAAATCTCGGACAGGAAGAGATCCGGATCGGGCACGTGTTCGAGGACTTCGGAACAGATGATCCGGTCGAAACTCCTGTCGGGGAAGGGCAGGGCCTCCCCGTTGGCGGTCGCCAGCACGGCATGGCGCAGCGGCGAGGCCGGTTCGGGCGGCGGCAGTTCGAAGAATTTGTCGAGCGCGATGACGACATCGTCATGGCACAGGTCCACGCCCACGGCGGTGACCGGCGTCTTGTCCCAGTAGAGGCCGTGCAGGTGGCGCCCCTGGCCGCAGCCAAGGTCGAGCACGCGCTGGCCTGCATCCAGGTCAAGCGCTTCGAGGCGGACAGTCAGCATGCGCGGGCTTTCCCCCGTTCGGCGAGCGCTTCGGCATAGAGCCGCGAGGCGGCCAGGGCGTGGGACGACCAGTTGAACTCGGTGCGAGCGCGGGCACTGGCCCGCTCGCCCAGCTGTGCCGCTTCGGCGGGCGCATCGAGCAGGCGGGCGAGATTGGCGGCCATCGCCTCGGCATCGCCGGCCGGCGAGACGAGACCGGCATCGCCGACCACTTCGGGCAGGGCACCGCCATCGCTGGAAACCACAGCCGCGCCGCAGGCCATGGCTTCCGCGGCTGGAAAGCCGAAGCCTTCGAACCGCGCCGGGCAGGCGACGATGTGGGCGCGGCGATAGAGGTCCGCGATCTCCTCGCGGGTGAGGTCGCTGGAAGTCGAGACGCGTTGCGACAGGCCGTGTGCGGCCAGCCGGCGCTTGGCCGGTCCGTCGCGCAGCTGGCCGACAATGTGAAGCCGGGCCTTGGGCCGTGCGGCTGCGACCCGTGCAAGTGCATCGATCAGCACGTCCAGGCCCTTGATCGGCACGTCGGCACTGGCCGTTGTCACGATCAGCCCGGTCTCGCGCGGAATGGACGGATCCGGCCGGAAGACGTCGTGGTCGATACCGTTATAGGCGACGCGCACGCGGTCCGGGGCGACGCCATAGCGTTCGGCATGGGTGTCGCGCGCGGCTTCGGAGACGGCGAGATGCCGCTGCAGGCGGCGCGCGGTGCGGGCCTGCATCCCGACAAACCGGTACCAGCGCCGGGTCAGCAGCGCCTTCCACCAGGCATCGCTGGCGGCGAGGGCGTAGTCGTGATCGATCGCGATGGGGTGGTGCAGGGTGGTGATCACCGGCAGGCGGCGCTCGATCCGCAGGAAGGGTGTCGAGAGTGTCTGGTTGTCGTGCACGACATCGTATTCGCCGGCATTGCCGGCGAGATAGCGCTCGAGGCGGCGGCCGAAGGCATAGAGCTCGCCGAAGGCGCCGGAATTGTGCGCCAGCCATTCCGACAGATCGGCCCAGGAGGCCAGATGCTTCGCACGCAGCGCCATGAAGGCATTGTCTTCGGCAAACAGGTCGAGCGAGGGCAGGCGCACCAGATCGATGCCGGGGTCGAGTTCGGGATAGGGCGGGCCGGAGGCGACGGTGACCTTGTGGCCCAGCGCGGCCAGCCCGCGCGTCAGCTCGCGGATATAGACGCCCTGGCCGCCGACATGCGGGTGCGAGCGATAGCCGGTGACGAGCACGCGCAGCGGCCGGACGGGATCCGCGTCCGGTGTGTCTTCCAGCTGTGTGGAAACAAGGGTATCTCGGCCCATGACGCGTGATTCCGGCGGTGGTGTTCGAACCGCGAACCTATAGAAGTGAACATTGTTCGCCAAGCATGCCGTGCCAGCCTGCTGCATTGCAGGATCCGCAACGCCACGCCAGGAAGGCAAGATGATCCGCACGCCCGCATTCCGCTTTGCCGCCTATTACGGCGCCTTCTACCTGACACTGGGCTGTTTCCTGCCCTATTTCCCGCAATGGCTGGACGGGCGCGGACTGTCGCCGGAATGGATCGGCTGGATCGTGGCGGCCGGCATGGCCGGGCGCACACTGGTCTCGCCGGTGGGTGCGCGATGGTCGGACCGGGCCGTGCGCCGCCGCGACCCGATCCTGGTCTTTGCCATTGGCTGTGTCGTGGTGTTCGGGCTGCACGGCCCGTCATCCCTGCCCTGGGTGCTGCTGGTCCTGTCCTTCCTGTCCGGCGCGCTGCTGTTCGGACAGATCCCGGTGATCGATGCCTTCGCCATGCGCGCGGCCCGCGACGACCGCTTCGCCTTCGGCCCGGTGCGGGCTTTCGGTTCGGCGATGTTCATCGTCGCCAATTTCTCGGCCGGCGCGCTGATCGACCGTTTCGGCACGGAGAGCATTCTGGCCTGGCTGATCCTGGGGGCGGGCCTGCTGGCACTGGCTGCGTCCTGGCTGCCCGAGGGGCGCCGGCCGGACACGCACAGCGCCGATCATGCCCGGCTGGGCCATATCCTGGTGATGCTGGGCGGCCCGCTGGGGATCGCCCTTCTGGCCTCGGCCATGGTGCAGGCGGGGCATGGCTTCTACTACGCGTTCTCCGCCAAGGCCTGGAGCGAGCAGGGGCTGTCGGGCACCGCAATCGGCGCGCTGTGGGCGACGGGCGTTGCCGTCGAGATCGGCTTTTTGTGGCTGTCCGGGCGCGGTCTTCTGGGGCGTGCAAGTCCGGCCATGCTGATCGGGGCCGGGGCCGTCGCATCCATCCTGCGCTGGGGGCTGACCGCGTTTTCCCCGCCGCTCTGGGCGCTGTTTGCACTGCAATCCTTGCATGCGCTCACCTTCGCCGCCACCTATGTCGGGTTCCTGCGGTTCGCGTCTGACCATGTTCCCGACGAACACGCGGCGCTGGCTCAGGCACTCAACTCGGCGCTGTCCGGCGGAGTTGTGATGGCCGCGGCCTCGGCGGTGTCGGGATATTTCTATGCCCGGATCGGCGCGGGCGGGTTTGCATTGATGGTGATTCCGGCCTTGTGTGGCCTGGCTGCCGCAGTTTTTCTGCACCGCTTCCAGGCACTCCCGCGGGCGGAGAAATTCGACTAGGGTCAGGGGCATGAGGGGAGAAACTGTCATCACTGCTGACCCGGCGGGCCTGACCGTCCGGGAGGACGGGGGACGCACCGTGCTGGCGCCGAGCGGCGACTGGCTGGTCGATACCGTCGGTGTGCAGGATGCCGCCATTCGCGCCGTCGAGGAGAACAGCGAGCCGGGCGATATCGTCATCGACCTGGACGGGCTGGGCCGGATCGACACGGCCGGCGCCTACCTCCTTGGCCGGGCAACGCGCCGGTGCAGCCAGCCCGATGGCGACATTCATTATCGTGGCGATCATCCCACCGCCCGGCGGCTGATCGAGGAGGTGCGCTCGCGCACCACGATCTGCCAGCCCGCACGCGAACCCGTCTTTGGCTTCATGGGCGCGATGGCGCGGATCGGGGCGGGTCTCGAGGCAGCCTGGCTGGAAGCGGTCAGCACGATGGCCTTCTTCGGCCGTACCGTGACAACGGGGCTTCGCATGGCGGCCCAGCCCTGGCGCTTCCGGCTGACACCGACGGTCTGGGCGATGGAAGAGGTGGGGGTGAATGCCCTGCCCATCATCGCCGTCCTGTCCTTCTTCATCGGCGCGGTCGTGGCCTATATGGGCGCCAACCTGCTGCGCAGCGTCGGCTTCTCGGTCTTTACCGTGGAACTCGTCGGCATTGCCGTGCTGCGGGAATTCGGCGTGCTGATCACTGCGATCATGCTGGCCGGCCGCTCCGACAGCGCCTTCACAGCCTCGATCGGGGCGATGAAGATGCAGCAGGAAATCGATGCCATGCGTGTGCTCGGCCTCGACCCCTACGAGGCACTGGTGATGCCGCGCGTGGTCGCCTGCGTGCTGATGGCGCCGCTCCTGACCTTCGGGGCGATGATTTCCGGAATTTTTGGCGGCATGCTGGTCGCCTGGTCCGCCCAGGACATCTCGCCCACACTGTTCATCACCCGCTTCCATTCGGAACTCGACTGGAACCATTTCTGGGTCGGCATGTCCAAGGCGCCGGTCTTCGGGCTTGTCGTGGCGATCATCGGCTGCCGCCAGGGCATGGAAGTGCGCGGCGATGTGGAGTCGCTCGGGCGCCGGGTGACGGCATCCGTGGTGCAGTCGATCTTTGCCGTCATCGTGCTCGAGGCACTGTTCGCCATGATGTATCTGGAGCTGGGCATATGAGCGCGGAGGACATTCTCATCTCCGTGCGGGGCCTTCGTACCCAATTCGGCGATCACGTGGTGCACGACGATCTCGACCTGGACATCCGCCGGGGCGAGATTCTCGGCGTGGTCGGCGGTTCGGGCACCGGCAAGACGGTGATGATGAACGCCATTCTCGGCCTCATGACGCCGGCAGCGGGCGAGATCCGGCTGAATGGCCGGCTGTTCAGCGAGATGAGCGCGGCCGAGCGGCGGCGCGTGGACAGCCGCTGGGGCGTGCTGTTCCAGAACGGGGCCCTGTTCACCTCGCTCAACGTGCTGGAAAACGTCATGGCGCCGCTGCGCGAGCATGTCGACATGCCGATCTCCCTGATGGAGGAGATCGCCGGCATGAAGATCGGCCTCGCCGGCCTGCAGCCGGAAGCCGCGACACGCTTCCCCGCGGAACTGTCCGGCGGCATGCGCAAGCGCGTCGCCCTGGCGCGGGCCCTGGCGCTGGATCCGGAAATCCTGTTTCTCGACGAGCCCACTGCGGGGCTCGATCCGATCGGTGCGGCCGCTTTCGACAGCCTGGTGCTGGAATTGTCGCGGGCGCTGGGCCTGACCATCATGATGATCACGCACGATCTCGACAGTCTCTACGCGATCTGCGACCGGGTGGCCGTACTCGCCGACAAGCGGGTGGAGGTTGTCGCTCCGCTCCGCGAACTGCTGGACCATCCGCATCCGTGGATCCAGGAATACTTCCACGGTCCGCGCGGCCGCGCCGCGCTGGCCGGAAAGGAGATTTAGGCATGGAAACCAAAGCCCATCACGCGCTGGTCGGCCTGTTCACCGTCCTGCTTGCTGCCGCTCTCGGCTTCTTCGCTCTCTGGCTGGGCAAGGTCTCCTTCGACGAGGACTATGCCCTTTACGACATCGTGTTCGACGGACCCGTCCGCGGGTTGCGCGAAAGCGGCGAAGTGCGGTTCAACGGTATCCAGGTCGGCGAGGTGATCGAGCTGGAACTGGACGAGCAGAGCCGGGTCATCGCCCGGGTCCGCGTGCTCGCCCAGACGCCGGTCAGGGTGGACAGTTTCGCCCAGCTCGAACCGCAGGGTCTGACCGGCCTGTCCTATATCCTGATCTCCGGCGGTTCGCCGAATGCCCAGCGCCTGCTCAGCCCGCCGGGCCGCCAGCCTCCGAAAATCTTCGCCCGGCGCGCCCAGCTGGAGGGGCTGTTCGAAGGCTCCGAAGATGTGCTGGACGCCGCCCAGACGGCGCTGTTCCGCCTGTCGGCCCTGCTCAGCGAGCAGAATGTCGACGAGGTGTCGGAAACCCTGTCCAACCTGCGCGCCCTGACCGAGCGGCTGAGTGCCGAGGATGCCCTGATCGCCGACATGCGCCAGGCGATCGGCCGGATCGATACGGCGGCCGGCGACATCTCGGCCGCGGCCAGTTCGCTGGAGCGGTTCGGCACGACGGCCGAGCGCTTCCTGGTCAATGATCTGACGCCGGCCGTCAACGAGACCACGCTGGCAGCCCAGGCGGTCAACCAGGCGGCCGTGAATACCGACACCATGATCCGCACGATCACGCCGCCGCTGGAAGATTTTGCAGACAGCGGGCTGCAGGATCTCAACCGGGCTTCGTCCGACCTGCGCCGCCTGATCGCGACGCTCGAACGCATCGCCCTGGAAATCGAGAGCAATCCCGGTGCCTTCGTCGCCGGCTCGCCCCGTGAAACCGTGGAGGTCCCGCAATGAGCGGAACACGTTTCCTGAAGCCGGCGCTGATCGCGCTGGGCCTGCTGCCGGTGGCAGCCTGTGTCTCGCTGCTGCCCGAGAGCGATCCGGTCTCGGTCTACCGCCTGTCCTCGCCGGAACCGCGCGAATGGAGCGGCAATAGCGAGAACTGGACGATTATCGAGATCGAGATGCCGCAGGCGCCGCGCGGCCTGTCCGGCGACCAGATCGCACTGGTCCGCGACGGACAGAGCCTGGCCTATGTCCATGGCGCGCGCTGGATCGCACCGGCACCGGGCCTGCTGCAGAGCCTGGTGATCGACACGTTCAACGCCGATCAGGCGCGCCTGGCACCGGCCCGGCCGGAAGACGGGGTGCGGGCCGATTACGAGCTGCATCTCGATCTGCGCCAGTTCGAGGCGGACTATGATCATGGCGACAGTGCTGCGCCGACCGTCCATGTGCGCATTGCAGCGCGGCTGGTGGCCGAACACGGCCGCCGTTTTGTCGGGGCGCGGGTGTTTTCCGCGGAACGCCGGGCATCGGACAACCGGACCGGGGCCATCGTCGATGCCTTCGATGCGGCTGCGATCTCGATCAGCCGCGATATCGCCGGCTGGACCGCCATGGCGACGGAGATGCAGGACAGCGAAGCCGGCGGCGAATAGCCCCCGCCGGGGTCAGGTCTGGTCGTCGGAGCGCTTCTTGCGGTCAGACGGTGACGGCGCGCCGTCCTCGTCCTGCGGCATGTTGGACAGCAGGTCCTTCCAGCGCCAGCCCGGATCGCCCTGACCCCGGCGTCCGCCGCGTTCGGGGAAACCGACACTGTTGTCGCTGCGCGGACGCTCCTCGGCCGGTGCTGCCGGCGTCTCGCCATCCCGGTCCGAAGTGTCTTTCGCGTCCGGACCGGCGGCTGAGGAATCCGGTGATTGTGCGGGCGACGAGCGCCGCCGCTGCAGCGGGTCCGGCAGTTCGTTCGCACCGAGATCGGGCACGCGCCGGCCGCCGGCCACACTGCCCATGCGCAGCATGAAGTCGCTGAGCAGTTCATAATTCTGGCGGATGCGCGACTGGAAGGCCGCGTCGATCTCCTGCGCTTCCTCGGCAGCCGCCATGGCGGCGGCATTCAACCCGTCCAGACCGCGGCGCAGGGCGTCGGCGGCTTCCTGGGCCCGGTCGCGCGCCATGACGGGCATTTCCGCCAGACGCTGTGTCATGGCCTCGATCTGGCGTTCGACCGACTGGCTCTCGGTGCGCGCGGTTTCCAGAACGGCCTCGAGACGGCGGCGCACCGAGTCGGCGGCCTCGTCAGCGGCCCGCGATGCGCGCTGGGTGAGTTTCTCGGCCTCGGCCAGGCGGGCCTCGAAGGCCTCGTCCGAACGGCGGGCGGCTTCATAGGCCGTCTCGTTGGTTTTCTCGACCTTGGAGGAGACGATATCCGCCTGTTTCTCGATCGCCTCGATCGCGGCTTCGGAGACCTCCTTGGCCTCCTGCGCGGAAGCGATCAGGCGGGCCAGCGCGGCCTCGTGCTCGCTGGCGGCGTGTTCGGTTTCCGAACGGACCCGGCCGGCCATGTCGTCGGCCCGCGCCAGAGCGGCATCGACCGCCTCGCGGAACGCCTCGGCACCGGAGGACGCCGCCGATTTCAGCGCACCGGCGCCTTCCTGGGCAGTTCTGGCCATGACTTCCAGTTCGGCCTTGTGGAAGTCGAGCGCAGCGGCGATCTTTTCCTGCTCCTGACGCAGCGCCTCGCTGGCCTCGCTCAGGCGCTGGCGGTGTTTCACATAGGCTGCGTCGAGGTTTTCGGAGCGTTCCTTGAGACCGTTGGACAGGTCGCGCAGGTGATCGGCGCGTTCGGTGATGACGGTCGCAGCCTGGTCGCTGCGCTCGACGATCGCCGTGCCGGCAGCATCCAGATCGCTCAGGCTGGCGCGGATGCGCTTTTCGCTGTCGCTGGCCTGGGAGGCGGCGAGTTCGGCTGCTGCGGCAACCATTTTCGACTGGTCTGAAATCGCGGCGGCGATCAGGGCGGCCTTGTCGTCGAGGGATTCCGACACCTCGCCGAGGCGCAGGCGTTCGCTGCGCAGATCCTTCAGCAGGCCTTCGGCGCGGTCGCGCGCATCGGTCGCCGACTGTTCCAGCGTGTCCGCATGGTGCGCGATGACTTCTTCCATGGCGGCGAGACGGGCCAGCGCGCTTTCCAGCGCCGCATTGATCCGCTCGACCTCGTCGGACACGGCATCGGACAGGCTCTGGACTTCATGTTCGGCATAGCGGGCGGGCTCGACCAGCTTGCGCAGGGCGATCTCGACGCGCCGTGTATTGCGGCCGCTGCGAACGACTTCCCGCGCCATCAGGCCGCTCATGATGAAGAGCAGGGCCGGCGCGATGGCGAACACCGAAAGACCGGTCAGCTGGCCGAAACCGTATTGCGCCAGCGCGTCCAGCGACTGGATACCCAGATATCCCCAGATGAAGGCGCCCGCGGCGCCGATCCACAGCAGCGCGAACGTGTTGCCCAGCCAGACCATCCAGTTGCCGCTGGACTTGCCGCCGGCATCGTCCCATTGCGGGTTCCGGGAAGCCTGGGTGGACAGCGCATGCGACTGTGCCGTGGCGACCGGTGAATCCTGAGCGTCATCCGCCATATTCATCTCCGCCAGTTCGATTGTCTGGTCCTGGGTGTATCTGGTCATTCCGCGCCCGATTGGCTGCCTTCATCCGGCGCCGGATCAAGCCCTGCGCGCGCCGGATTGTTCATTATGGCAGAGAATAGGCGCAAATGCGCGCCGGACACACAGATAATCTATGCGGAACCGTTATTTGCCGGGAAAGCCTGCGGTCGATGGCGGGGATCAGCTGCGGTAGCTGTACGGCGGTTCGGACACCAGGCGCGGCGTCTCGTCGATCCGGAACAGGCTGCCCGCCGCATCCGCGCAATCGCTCAGGGATGTCGCGTTGTAACCCACGCCCTGGAAGGCATAATCCTGACCGGTCACATAGACGGCAGAGATGGTCCGGTACTCGGCCGGACCGACAGCGGCGCAATCGACCGCCTCGACCTCGATACCGACGGACGACAAGGCCGCCAGCGCGAGCCATTCAATCAGCGAAGCGAGAAACTGGATCATCCCAAACGTGCACCCTACGATCCGATTCAACCCCTCACGAGGGTATGACGCGTTATATCCAAGACACGTTCATGGAAGATGGGAATTTTGTGAATTGTTTGTAAGCAAGGTGGCGGAAATGCGGCAGGGGCAGCACGATCATGGATGAGCGCGACGGGGCAGGGCTGCGCCGGCTTCTCGGGCTTTGCGCCTTCGGCCTTCTGCTGGCCAACCTGCCGGGCATGGCGGGCGTGTGGCCCTCCGCCGACCTGCCGGAGATCGGCGGCCGGACGCTGGGTGCTGCCGATGCCGTGGCCTGGTGGACCGGCCAGACGCTCGTGTCCTGGACATTCAATATCGTGCTGATCGCGGCGTTCGGGGGCTGGCTGGCCTGGCAACAGGACCGGGGCTTGCGTGTGCCGCTGGGCTGGATGCTCCTGCTGGGCCTGGTTCTGGCCTATTTCGTCTGGTTCGGAGAGCTGATCTCGATCCTGGCGATCGCAAGCATGATTGCCTTGCCGCTGCGGGCCATGCAGCCGGCATCGCGCCTCGTTACCGCGCTGGTCCTGGTCGGCGGGACGCTGCTGATCGTGGTGGCGGGATCGGCCGTGACCGCGCTTCTGCCCGATACGATGGAGCCCGGCCAGCTGCTGGGTTTCGGTGCCGAACAGGCCACCGAAGCCGAAGCGGCACACCGGGCGGGCTATTTCGCGCAATTGCCCCGCAATATGGCAACGGCGCTGCAATGGCATCTCATGGAGGTCGTTTTTCTCGGCGGCGGCGTTCTGGGGCTGGCAATGATCGGCATGCTCGCCCTGGAGACCGGATTTGCCGGCGGGCGGTGGGCACCGATGCACTATGTCCTGGTCGCGGCCGTCTGCCTGGGCCTCGGCCTGCCGCTGACCGGATGGGCGGCTGCGGCGGCTCTGGCGCGGGACTTCGCCCCGTCCGGCCTGTGGCAAAGCAATGGCGCCCACGCGACCGGCGCCTTGCTGTGCGCGGCCGGCTTCGCGGCGCTGATCAGCCTGGCGGGCAACCAGGCCCGTCTCGTGCCGGTTACGCGTCTGCTCGAACAGGCCGGTGAGATCTGGCTCAGCCTCTATACCGGCCAGCTTCTGATCGGGCTTGCCCTGTTCTCTCTCCTGCCAGGCCTGTCGCTCTACGGACGATTGGGACCGGCCGGTCTGGCGCTGACCGGTTTTCTTCTGTGCGTCGTGCAGGCGCTCGCCGTCTGGGCCTGGAGCCGCTCTTTCCGGACCGGTCCCGTGGAGTGGCTGCTGGACAGGCTGTCCCGCCGGCAGTTCGGCCCGCTGCGCCGCGGACCCGGAGCGTGATCAGGTGAAGTGGGTACCGGTTCACCGGTTCGATCACGCGACCGTTCAAGATTCCGGAGCAGGATCGTTTCCGCAGGAAAGGGGCCTGCTCTAAACTTCGGCGTCCGGCTGGTTTTCCGGTTCGGCGTCCCGGAAGGCGGGCAGAGCCCGTGCCGCTTCGTCCGCCGCCAGCAGGGTAGGGCAGTTCGAGATGTCGGCGCCCCACCGGCGGGCATTATACATCTGTGGCACCAGATACACTTCGGCGAGACCGGGTTCATCGCCGTGCAGGAAGGGGGTGGTGCGCGGGTGTGCGGCGACCATGGTCTCCAGCGATTGCAGACCGGAACCGATCCAGCGCTGGGCCCAGGCCTTCATGCCCTCCGGGCCCTGGCCCAGATCGCCGGCAATGGCCTTCAGGATGCGCAGGTTCTGCACCGGATGGATATCGCAGGCGATCACCGACGCCCAGCCGCGCACGAGGCAGCGCGCTTGCGCGGATGAGGGCAGCAGCGCCGGCTGCGGCCAGGTCTCCTCGATCCATTCCAGGATGGCCGGCGATTGCAGCAGGCGCTGGCCGTCGTGTTCCAGCACAGGCACCAGACCCTGCGGCTGGATGCGCCGCCAGTCCTCGCCATTCTGTTCGCCGTCTTTCAGATTGATCGAGACCTGCTCATAGGCAACGCCCTTGAGATTGAGGGCGATGCGCAGGCGATAGGCGGCGCTGGAGCGCCAGTAGCCATAAAGCGTCGTGGTCATGAGCGGGCCTCCGGGATGGAGAATTCCAGCACCGGCAGGCCGGCGATCTCTGCCTTCACCGTGTCGCCCGCCTTGAGCGGGCCGACGCCGGCCGGCGTGCCGGTGAAGACGAGGTCTCCGGCGCCGAGCGTGAAGAAGCGGCCCAGTTCGGCCAGAAGCGCATCCGGCGCCAGGATCATCTGGTCCAGATCGCCCGATTGCCGGGTCTCGCCATTGACCGACAGACCGATCGCACCGGACGCCGGCGGCGGTCCGGCGCGCAGGGTGCCGACCGGCGCGCTGTTGCGGAACGCCTTGGCGATTTCCCAGGGTGCGGACTTTTCCTTCAGCCGGGCCTGCAGGTCGCGCTTGGTCAGATCGACCCCGACGCCGCTGGCGACGATGGCACCTCCTTTGCCCAGGGCCAGCACCAGTTCGACTTCATGGTGCAGATCCGCGGTCTCGGCCGGATAGGCGATGGTGCTGTCCGGTGTCACGGCGTCGGCGGGCTTCATGAAGAAGATCGCTTCGGCCTTCGCCCCCATCTCCTTTGCATGATCGGCATAATTGCGGCCGATGCAGAAGACACGGGCAACCGGGAAGGAACGGCTGTCGCCGTCGATGGCAAGGCGGGGCCGGGCAGGCGGCGTCACGAAGTCGGTCATGGCGCTTGAAATAGCGCGAGCCGTGCCCGGTCGTCGAGACAACAATCGCTTGCGGCTCACGGCCCTGTGTTGCAGGACTGCTGCATGACCCGTCCGACCGTGCCCGATACCCCGTCGCACCTGCGCCTGCAGGACTATCTGCCCTATCGCCTCGCCGTCACATCCAATCTCGTCAGCCGGCTTGTTGCCCGCGCCTACCAGGATCAGTTCGGTGTGACGATCTGGGAATGGCGCGTGATCGCGATCCTGGGTGAGGGCGTGCCGATGACGGCCCAGGCGATCAGCGACAGTGCGGCGATGGACAAGGTGTCGGTCTCGCGTGCCGTGCGAAGCCTGGAAGAGCGCGGACTGGTGGAGCGCGAGAATCACGCAGCCGACCGGCGGTCACGGATGTTGCACCTGACGGCTGACGGGCGGCGCGTCTATGACGAGATTGCGCCGGTCGCGCTGGCGCAGGAAGCGGCCTTGCTGGCCGAGTTTTCGGACACGGAAATCGAGATCCTCGCCGGTTTGCTGGACCGGCTGAGACAACGCTCCAGTACGCTTTCCGGCATGTGACAGCACGGAACTCGCCCAGAGGTTGAGGTTCGTAATCTATACTTGCCAATTTGTGATCAGTTTGAGAATAGGAAGCATGGTTATCGAAAGCTGTAATAATCTATGAGCTTTTGAAATCTTTCCGTTAAGGCCTCGATTCTAGGACTAGGCTCAAAACCCAATCAGTCTATTGATAGGGTGCTGCAAATCATGATTCCAATGGCTTGAGGCTTTTGGAGGATGTTGGATGGCGCGCCTGTTTTG